>JFJP01036472.1_pt1 | contig 13258 bp, 11 predicted proteins | sample 431651 | NCBI WGS metagenome assembly JFJP01 (sample SAMN02602958, study PRJNA72255) | Microbial mat metagenome, whole genome shotgun sequencing project. | biome: fresh water; feature: sink hole; material: water; isolation source: purple microbial (photo- and chemosynthetic) mats found in...
GCTTTCCGCTGCCCCAGTTGAAAAAGGCGATATTGTTGTCTTTCGTGTTTTTTTCGAGAGCGGCGAGCATTTCCTCGGCCATGTCGTCCTCCAGGGGACGGGTCGAAGAATGAGTCGGCACGATGTGGTCGACGGTCGCCACCGTCCGGTCCGGGCGCAGCACGGAAAGGCCCCGCTCGCGAACCATGGCGAAGGCCTGGGGCGAGGTAACCTCGTGCACCAGATGCAAGCCTATGAACAGTTGATCCTCGCCCGAGTCGAGCGTAGCCACCCGGTGCAGTTCCCATACTTTATCAAGCAGTGTTTTACCCATTTATTTCTCCTGGCAATCGTCGGATGGCGCCCTCGTCGGCGCTTTGCGCAAAAAGGGCATACGCTTGCAGCGCCCTGCTGATCACCCGCTTCCGGGTCGCCGGTGTGTACGCGGCAGCACCGCGCGCGGCTTCGGCGGCTTTCCGTCTTGCGAGTTCCTCCGCCGAAACGCGGAGGGCAAGCTTTCGTCCGGGTATCGAGATGTCGATGAGATCCCCGTCGCGGATCAGGGCGATTTCGCCGCCGGCGGCCGCCTCGGGGCTGACATGTCCGATGGAAAGCCCGCTCGTGCCGCCCGAAAAGCGGCCGTCGGTGATGAGGGCGCAGGCCTTGCCGAGGCCGCGGCTCTTCAGGTAGCTCGTCGGGTAGAGCATTTCCTGCATGCCGGGGCCGCCCTTCGGTCCCTCGTAGCGGATGACGACCACGTCGCCGGCCTTTACCTTGCCGGCAAGGATTCCGGCGACGGCGTCCTCCTGGCTTTCGAACACGACGGCGGGGCCGCTGAAATCGAATACCGACGGATCGACGCCGGCCGTCTTGACGATGGATCCGCGACCGGCGACGTTGCCGTACAGAACGGCAAGCCCGCCGTCGGCGTAATAGGCGTGGGCGACATCCCGGATGCAGCCCTTCGCGCGGTCGGTGTCGAGTTCGGCGTACCGGCTGTCCTGACTTCCCATGACGAGGTTGAATTTTCCGCCGGGAGCGGCGAGATAGAATTTTTTGCCGGCGGACGCTGCGCCGCCCGCTATGTCGTAGCTGCGGAGCGCGTCGGCGAGCGAGGGCGAGTCCGCGCGGGCCACCGACGTATCGATGAGGCCGCCGCGGTCGAGTTCGGCGAGGATGCCGAGGATGCCGCCGGCGCGGTGCACGTCCTCGATATGGAAAGCAGAACTGGGCGAGACCTTGCAGAGGCACGGGACCTTCCGCGACAGGGCGTCGATGTCCTTCATGGTAAAGTCGACGCCGGCTTCACGGGCGATGGCGAGAAGGTGCAGGACCGTATTGGTGCTTCCGCCCATGGCGATGTCGAGGCTCATCGCGTTCATGAAGGCCGCCCTGGTGGCGATTCCGCGCGGCAGGAGCCGTTCGTTGCCGGTGGCGTAATATTCGGAGGCGAGCTCGCAGATGCGTTCCGCGCCGCGCTCGAACAAGCGGAGCCGCTCGGCATGGGTCGCGAGGACAGTGCCGTTTCCGGGGAGGGCAAGGCCGAGCGCCTCGTTCAGGCAGTTCATCGAATTGGCGGTAAACATGCCCGAACAGCTGCCGCAGGTGGGGCAGGCGTGGGTTTCCACGTCCAGAAGCGTCGACTCGCTCACGGCATCGTCGGCCGCCATGACCATCGCATCGACGAGATCGTAGGCCTTGCCGCCCGTACGTCCGGCTTCCATCGGGCCGCCGGATACGAATATCGTCGGTATATTGAGGCGCATCGCGGCCATCAGCATTCCGGGGGTTATCTTGTCGCAATTGGAGATGCAGATGAGCGCATCGGCCCGGTGGGCGTTTACCATGTACTCGACGCTGTCGGCTATCAGGTCGCGCGACGGAAGGCTGTACAGCATGCCGGCGTGTCCCATGGCGATTCCGTCATCTATGGCTATCGTATTGAATTCGGCGGCGAAAAAGCCCCGCTCTTCGATTATGGCTTTGACTTTCTGTCCGATCTCGTGCAGGTGCACATGACCGGGAACAAACTGGGTGAAACTGTTGGCTATCGCGATTATCGGCTTTCCGAAATGCTCTTTTTTCATGCCGTTTGCCCGCCATAAAGACCGGGCCCCGGCCATGATCCGTCCGTTGGTAGTTACATCAGAACGCAGTGTAGGCATATGGGTCTCCTCTTCGGGGATATAATACCCCGTGAGGAAAACTTTTATAAGGGGGTAGCCCCTGAAGCCGTACTGAAGTCGCTGTCGACCATGCTCCGGCCCTTGCCCTGATGTTTTGCCTCGTACAAGAGCTCGTCGGCCTTTTTCATCACCTCGGCGGTGGTTTGATGCGGCTTGAAAGCCGAAATGCCGCAGGAAAAGCCGATCAGTTTGTCGTCCGGGATGCTCACCTGGCAGTCAAGCAGTTCGTCGAGATCAGGGATGAAATGACGGGCTTCCTCCAGTTTTTTGCGGATCCGGTCCACGAAAACGAGCGCTCCGGAAGGAGGCGTGTCGGGAAGCAAAATGACGAATTCATCGCCGCCGTACCGTCCGGTAATGTCGCTGTCGCGCGCCGATTCCGAAATCAGGGACGCAAACCGTTTGAGAACCATATCTCCCGCACCGTGGCCGAAGGTATCGTTTATGTACTTGAAATTGTCCAGGTCGATGAAAACGACGGAACTCGTCGTTTTTTTCAAATCGCCGTATCGGGTAACCCGTGCGGATTCCAGTTCGAGGGAAACCAGCAGCTGATGTTTGTTCAAGAGGCCGGTCATCCCGTCCGTATGGGCAAGTTCTTCAAGTTTGACCGATTTTTCGTTAAGCAGGGTCAACGCGTTCTCGAGCTCGCTGGTGCGTTCCTGCACCGTTTCTTCGAGGCGCAGACGGTTCTCGCGGATGCTGAAAATCATGGCGTTGAATGAATCGGCGAACGACTCGAATTCTCCCCGTCGCTGAATTTCACCCTCGAGACGCCTTCGATGAGGGCCCTGAAGGGCTTGACGATGAACACCTGCATCATGAGATTGATGAGGGCGACCATCACGAACGCGACAGGGAGAAAACTGAGTACGAGCGCGGTTATTATGGAGAAACGTACTTTTCGTACCTCACGTTCGGAGACATCGAGCACAAGAAGCGCGACAACCGTTCCCGAGGCATTTTTGACCGGAGCCCTGCAGCTGATCATCGGTCCGTAGGTGTCGTCATGCGGATCGGCATCGCTGGCTGCCGTGCCCGAGGCGAAGGACGCGCGGAAACGCTCGATATTGCCTTCCGTATTTACGTACGGCGTACCCGGTCCCGAGCAGGACTCGCCCCGATGCGATACGGACAGGGAAACGCTTAAAAGCCGCTCCCCGAAGGCAAAAACCGTTTCCGCGCTATACAGTTCCTGGGTCAATTCCGTATCCGCGAACCGTACCCCGATGCGTCCGCCGCTTCCGGTGCCGGGACTTATCGAAGCCAACGTGATTCCATCGACCGAAAGCTGAACCCGTTCCCCCGTGCGCTTGATTCCGACCGCATAGCGAGAAGCGCCCTTTTTGACGGAAAAATCCTTTTTATGGGGCAGGCCCTCGCTCCGGACGATGAAAACCCCGTCGGAGTCGAAGAAGCATTCAAGCGCGAAGTCGGACGATTCGATCCAGACCGTATCGTGCGGGGATATGCCGGCATCGACCCCGTAGTTGAAGCCGGAACCTCCGTCGGGCACGAGCGTATACAGGAAGGTGATGGCGGGGTCGACGGCAAGGACGCCGTTGAGAAAAGCGAGCGTCCTGCGGTATGCGGGATCGTCGACGGCTTCGCCGCCGGTGAAGGCGTCATGCGCGTCCCCGTCGATCGCGCTGGCGCATATTTCGGCGATTCGGACTTTCATGGCGATGAAATGCCGGTAATATTCGCCGTATGTCAGGCTGTAGCCGAGAAATCCGAAGAGTGCGGAGCTGGCAACAGAGATGACGGTCGCCAGGATGATTATTTTTCGTGTCGCCTTACTTTTCATTTGGATGAAGTATACACGCCTTTTCCGGAACTGTCATATCAGACGGCCGGAAACGGGTGGCTTTCCAGGAAGGCGAGATACCCTTCGATGGGCAGATCCCGGCTGTACAGCCATCCCTGCACGATATCGCAACCCCGTTCCCGGAGATACGAAGCCTGAATTTCGGTCTCGACGCCTTCCGCGACGATTTCGAGCCCCAAGGCCTTGCTCATCGAGATGATTGCGTCCACGACCGGCAGGTTTTCCTGCCCGCTTCTCGAACCGATACCGCGGATGAAACTCTGGTCGATCTTCAAAGTATGCATTTTGATCTTGTTGAGATAGCTCAGACTCGAGTAACCGGTTCCGAAGTCGTCCACGGCGATGCGAAAGCCGAGAGCCAGGATCGCGTCGAGACTTTTTCGTATCTGTGGATCGTCGTCGATCATGACCCCCTCGGTAATCTCGAATTCGATATGAGCGGAACTGCAGGAACGCTGGGTCAGCTCCGCCTCCAAAAAATGCGCGAATTCCCGTTCCTTCAGGTCGATCACGGAAAGATTGATGGAATGAATCGCCCCGGATGCCTTGATCAGCGACCGCCCCGGCTCTTCGCAGATATCGCTCAGGCATCGCCGGACGACCCATCGGGTGATTTTCCTGATCATGCCCGTCTGTTCCGCGAGAGGAATGAACACGCCGGGCGAAATGGGGCCGCGATTCGATTCGTTCCAGCGCAGGAGGATCTCGGCGCCGGTGCATGAAGAATCCGACATCCGGCCCTTGGGCTGGTACACGAGCCGCAGATCCCGGTCGGGATCCATCCGGTTCATGTCCTCGATCAGATTGAAGTGATACTGCTGGGTCCGGAGATTTTCCTCGTTGAAAAAAAGAATCTCGCCTGGATGGTGCTTGCTCCTGTCCAGGAGGGAAATGACGTTGCCGAACAGATGCTCGCCGGTAAGGGCATCCTGGGGATAACGGGATACGGCGACCGAAAACAGAACGCTGATGTTCCGGCCGTCCAGGGTATACGGTTGATACAACCGGTCCAGTATCCTGTTTGTATAGAAAACGATGTTCCGGTAGTCGTTCTCGCAGAGTACCGAGATGAAAAGGGATCCGCTCCAGCGTCCGTTGATCAGGCTTTCCCTCCCGCTGTCCTTGAGGCGACTGCTGATTTCCCCGAGCAGCATATCACCCTGTTCGGTGCCCAGGAGGGCATTGACCCGGTTGTAGTCGAGGACCTTGATGCCCAGAACCGCGATGGGTCGCGCCCTTCCGGAATCATAGACGATGTATTGCCGGATCAGGTCTTCCATTTTTTGCCGGTTCGGCATGCCGGTTACCGGATCGTAATATGCGAGCCGTACGAGGTGGCGGAGCAGCATTTCGAGACAGAAACTGACCACCACGTTGAGGAATGTACCGATTGCCAGTATGAAAATCATCCGGTCCACGACGGAAGGCACATTGTAGATCGAATTGTCCGGATTGAAATGCCCGCAGAGCAGGGCCGCGCTGACGCCGATGAAATATGAAACCATCAAAAAAACGCCCATTTTCAAGCCGAAAAAAAGATATACGACCGGGAAACCGAGCAGAAAATACAGCACGCCCAATCCGTAAATTCCTCCGCCCTCGAGAATCTGCTGGCCGATCAGCAAGAGGACAAGGAAACCGAACGGAATGCGTGCGGCCGAAACCGATCTGGTTTTCCAGAAAATCGCGACGCCAATGAATGAAAGCACTACAAATACGATCATGAGGCCAGTCGAGAGAGGCTGGTTGTTTTCCAGAAGGAAGGGAATATTATAGAGGCTGGCGCCGACAAAGGTAAGAACGATCGAATACAGGGTCACGACCGCGATATGATCAAGAAGGGGAAGGCTTCCGTCCTCGGTTTTAACGTACATCAAGAAAGTCCACATTTTTTTTATATCGATTTTTTCTTTCATTTTACAAGTATAAGAGAATTTACGGATAAATGTTATATAATTCATTTCGGAGAATAAAAAAATGGATAGTCAAGGCAGAAAGACAATTCTCATCGTCGAAGATGAACTCATCCTGTCCATGCTGGAAAAGACATCGCTCGAAAAAGAAGGATTTTACGTGATCACGGCCTCATCCGGCGACAAGGCTCTCGGCCTGTTCGGGAAGCCCCATCACATCGACCTGATTCTCATGGATATCGATCTGGGTAAAGGCATGGACGGAACCGAAACAGCCGAAAAGATCCTCCAGATCGAAGACATTCCCGTATTATTCCTGACCAGCCATAACGAACCGGAAATAATCGAAAAAACGGAAAAAATCACATCCTACGGCTTTGTCACGAAAAGCTCGAACCATGCGATCCTGCTCACCTCCATAAAAATGGCTTTCCGGCTCTTCGAGGCGCGACAGAAGGAAAAGAAAAACGAAAATGCTTTGCGGGCGAGCGAGGCGCGCTTCAGGACCCTGCTGCACGACCTTCCCTCACTCGCCGTACAGGGCTATGGAATGGACGGCATCACCCGGTACTGGAACCGGGCTTCGGAACAAATATACGGATACACGGCGGAGGAAGCGATCGGACAGAGCCTGTTGGACCTCATCATTCCCGATGAAATGAAACAAGGCGTGCAGGAAGCCATCCGACGGATGGCCGATTACGGAGAAATGATTCCGCCGGGCGAACTCGTCCTCAGACAAAAAAACGGCACGCCGGTCAATGTCTACTCGAATCATACCATGGTGAGTACCCCGGACCACGGAACCGAACTTTTTTGCCTCGACACGGACATCAGCGAGCGCAAACGAATCGAAAACCGGCTTCGGGCGAGCGAACAGAAATTCGCCGATATTTTCAGGTTCAGTTCCTATCCGATCATGATCATCGATACGGAAAACGGGACCTTCACCGAAGTCAACGAGGCGATGGTGCGGAATCTTGAATACAGCCGGGAAGAATTGACAGGACACAGTGCGGTCGAACTCGGCATCATCACGGCCGAGACGGAAAGAGAGTCAAGGCGTCTCATTCGCGAGCAGGGCGGATATTCCGGAATCGAAACGACCGTCACCACCAAATCGGGAAAAAAACGCACCGGCCTGACAACCGCCCATATCAGCGAAATCGAAGGCCATGCGTTTCTCGTCCAGACCATCGTCGACATAACCCGCACGGGTCAGGCGATCTGACCGCTTTCAATCCGGGCAGGACTTTCCATCGGAAGGATTATACGGAACAGGGTCCCCTTGCCGTCTTCGGATTGCAGCTTTATCGATCCCTTCACCTCCCTGATGCGCTCCCGCACCAGGTTGAGACCCACACCCCGGCCCGCGTACATGTCGGCTTCCTTCACCGTGGTGAAGCCCGGCGTAAACAGCAGCTGCAGCAGGGTATTCTTGTCGTCCAGCCGCTTTCTGTCGGCGACCAGATTCATCCGTTCGGCCCGTTCCCTGATCGCGGCGAAATCAAGGCCCTTTCCGTCGTCGGTCAGCTGGATCACCACCTTGCCGTCGGCGACCTCGATTGAGAGGTCTATGCGTCCCGCCTCGTCCTTTCCGCCGGACGCCCGGTTTTCCGGATTTTCGATGCCGTGGTACACGGCGTTCCGCACCAGCTGCATCAGGATTTCCTTCATGATGCGGCGCGGGCCGAATTCCATCGCCTGCGGGTCTATGCCCTTGACCGCGAGTTTCGCCTTCTTGCCGAGATCGGCGGCGGCTTTCTCGACTACCCGCTCGAGGGTCTGCACGAGGACCTGTTCCTCCTGCATGCGGTTGTCGCTCCGGTTGAAGGAAACGATCTTGTCGATGAGGTCCTTGAAACCGTCCTTGATCTTCATGAGCTTGTCGAGCTCGACCGTGATATGCAGGACTTCCTCGAAGGACACGGCGGGATTGTCCCGGAGGACTCCGATCTCCGCCTCGAGGTCGTGCAGCTTGGTGCTGAAGCTCTCGAGTCCGAGGATCACCGCGTTCGATTTTATCGCATGCACGGCCTGGTAGATTTCGACCATGACGGTCTGTGACGATTTTTCCTTGTCCTTGAGGATCGCGTTGATACGGTCGAATTCGTACTCGGCGTCCTCGATGAAATCGTTGAGGACGCGCGGCTCGACATGGATTACCTCGAACAGGGCGTGCATCTCCTGCTGCCGTCTGCCCTCCTCCTCGGAAAGCTGCTGCTGCAGTTCGACCTCGCGCGTCTGGTCCTGGACGGTGCCGAGAACGTACACCTTTCCGTCGTCGCGGTTTATCGGGGCGAAGGTGCAGCTGAGGGTTTTCTCCTCGCCGGTGGTCACGCCGAAATAGGCAAGCCGGTGGAGGGGATTGATGTCCTCGAGCATCTGCGCGTCGTAGGAGCGGTTGAACACCATCGAAAAATAATCGGTCAGGGTCTCCTTCTCCTTTTGCTGGAGGGAGTGGTCGAGTATGTCGAGGAAACTCTTTCCGCTGAGGTCCGTCTCCGACAGGATGGTCTCCAGGGCCTTCGAATATTGCGGCTGGATCAGGAATTCCGTGTTTATCAGGAACAGACCGACGTCCAGGTTGTCCTTCATGACGGCGATCTCGTCCCGCTCGGCCTGGAGGGCCCGGTTGAGACGCGCGACCCAGAGGTCCTTGGTCACCTTCGTCTTCTCGTAGATCATCGTGCAGGCGAGTACCAGGACGTACACGCCGACGGTGCGGAGGGCGAAGGACCGGTGGACGCTCACCGCCGAAGCGCCGGGAACGAAAAGGGACACCGCCACGCTGACGAGCAGGACGAGGGACAGGATGGTCCCGGTGCGCATGCCCAGCAAAAAGATCGCGAGCAGCGGAAAGGAATACATCCACAGCACGCCCGAGCCCTGCACGCCGCCCGAATTGGCGAGAAAGGCGCAGAGAAACAGGTAGGGGATGACGGTCAGGAAGCCCGATATGGCGAAAGGAGCATCGGTGCGAAGCACCACGAAGGCGACGAAGGTCATGAAGGCCATGGCGAGGTCGAAATATCCTTGCAGGACGGCACCGTTGCGGATGCTTTCGAGGCCGAAGAGGACCAGGAGCGAGCCGCCGAGGAAGATCATGGAATTGAGCAGGATGTAGCGGACGAAGGTATCCATCGTCGCCTCGTCGCGGCTGTCGAGGGGCTTGCCGCTCATCATCATCTCGAGGAAGAAATTGCGCCGGTTTTCCGCCATGTCAGGCTCCGCCCGACGCTTCGATGGCGACGGAAAGACGGGATGCGGATGATCCGCGCCTGCTCGTTCGGCCATGAAATGTTGTGACCCTTGCCGCGAACGATGGTCGGAAGCGAAATGACGAGGCGGAACGATTCCTCGAGACCGCGTTTCGCGTTGCCCGCGATGATGTTGATTATCTCGCCGATCGCGTCGACGACCTCGTCGTCGAGGGTCGTATGGGTCGAACCGGTGAGGACGCCCGTGAGGTGCAGGGCAAGTTCCTTTCTCATGGATATGACGACCGCGCCCTTCGCCTCGCCGGTAAGACCGATTATGGCGGACACGTCCCAGTCGTGGCTGTCGTTCTTGTCGGCGAAATGGGGACGCTCCGCGACCAGCTCGCTGCCGATGAAATCCCGGAATACGCTGACGCAGACGTCGACGAAAGGCTGAATATATTTTTCCACGTGATTCTCCTAAAAGGTGATTTTCGAAAGTTTTTCCTTGAAGCTCCGCTCGTTGACCGGCTTGATTATGTAGTCGGTAGCACCGTTCTTGAGGGCTTCGATCACATTGTAGCGGGCGGCCTCGCTCGTGACCATGATGACCGGAAGGGTCTTGTATTTGTCCATGGCGCGGATTTTTTTGAGAAAGTCGAGACCGGACAGCTCGGGCATGTTCCAGTCGAGCAGAACCAGGTGAATTTCCTGTTTTTCGAGCTGCGAAAGGGCTTCCCGCCCGGTTCCTGCCTCCACGAACTGGCAGGGGATGTTCATGGCGGTAAAAGTGTTTTTGACGATATTGCGCATTATCCGCGAATCGTCTACGACAAGGACGGTTTTGATACTCATTCCTCAAGTATAGCCCCATGAACTGGCAAAAAACAAAGAAAACAGCCGGTTTCTCCGCTCAGAGCCGGAAAATTTTCCGCAGGGAAGCCCGATTCACGACCCGGTAATGCAGGTAGAAGAAAAAAGCGGATACGGGAAGTACCGAAAGGAGGACGATGACCGACCAGGTGAGGATCACCGACCCGCGCAGGAAACTGCTCACCGTAGCGTCGATGCCGGCGCACAGGAATACCGACGCGCCGAGAATGACGCCGACCGCGTTCAGCCCTTTCCGTTTCTGTATGGCGATGAGCACGAAGGTGGCGAGAACGGCGGCCTCGGACATGAGAACGATGGGCAGGCCGGGAAACAGAAACCAGGAAAGGCCGCCCGCGAACACTGCCCACAGGAAAAAGGCAAGCACGAGGGACGGACCGAGTACCGCATAGATCAGCCAGGGATGCCCCCATAAAATGAGGGGGATGGCCGTAAACAGCCACAGGACGACCAGGATGATGCCGGTATACAGCGACCAGGCCATGTCGGGAAAAAGCAATATGTCGATACCGGTGGTCGCTATGAGCATGATGGCGAAACTGACGCTCAAAAGCTCGAACACCATGTGCCGGGTTTCCGCGGGGGAAAGTTTCTCCCGCTCGTCCGCATCCCGGACGTCTCCCGAATAGGAAACGGGCGAATGTATCCGCTCGTCGAGGGATTCGACGCTCCGCTCGTTGCACAGGGGACAGGTTTCGGCGTTCGCCGCGAGAGCGACTTTACAGGCTGGACAATACGGCATGAAAACTCCCTTACATGTTGGCTTCGACGGTCAGCGGAATGCCGAGACCGGCGCAGCGGGTAAAAAATTCGCGTTCGAAGGCGCGGTCCACAAGGAGACTGCCGACCGTGACCGACAGTATGTCTTTCCAGTTGATGATGCAGATATTCGCACCTATCGAGGTTTTCCGCGAAGGAAGGACGTCGAAACGCCGGATATGGGCGGCAAAACCCCGAAAAAGGCTTGTCGGCCTTGAACCGGCCGATCAGCCTGAGGGTGATGTTCTTGACGAACAGGGGTACGATTCGCGACCAGATGTATTTTTCGCCCCGGACGTTCCGGCGGATTTGCCGGTCGAGTTCCTTGCGGGCGAGGTTCAGGCGAAACAGATGGTGTACGCGTTCGAGTATCTCGGCGAACTCGAAATGGCCGAGGCGGCGGTCGATCGATACGGGTATGAAAAGGAAAAAATTACGCAGGGTAGCCGTCGGAAAGTACTTGCGCATGTTGACCGGGATCTGGATGCAGATCGGGCTGAAATTGCGCGTCGAGTGGGCCTCGCTCACCGCCTGGAGGGAAGCGAGATGGACCGAAGCGAGCAGTTCGGTCAGGGTGACGCCTTTTTCACGGGCGACGCGAAGCACGTCTGCGACCTGCATGGTTCCCGTCGTCACCCGGTAGCCGAGCCCGGAAAACCGCCGTCCGGGCAGATGGAATGCGTCGGGCAGCCGTTCGGGAAGCGGCACGTCCTTACGCGAGATATCCGCGTAGGCGTCGTCGAATTCGGCGGGGTCTATGGCGGACGTCGCGCTCTTGATGCCCTCCCAGTCCGCGCACTCGACGCCCCGAAGGGTCAGATACGTCGCCAGAAACGACTTGAGGAACTCGAGGGCTCCCGTGCCGTCCGTCAAGATATGGTGGAATTCACAGGAGACGCGGGTATGGTACACGCGGATGCGGAACAGATAGCGGCCCCAGCGGCCGATATTATGGTATTCGCCGGGATAGCGGGTATCGGCGCATACATGAAGCGGTTTTTTGAGGGGATCGAGGTAATACCAGAAGGCGCCCGGGCGGAGTTCGGTCTTCAGGAACGGATACCGGTCGATCACCCGGCCGAGGGCCGTTTCGAGGTCGGGGAGGTACACCGGTTCGTCAAGCTCGCAGGAAACCCGGTACATGTAGGGGGCGGCCCTACGGGTGGTGGAGGCGATGAAAACCGCGCTGTTGTCGAGCGGATAAAAGAAATCCTGGGTATGGGCCTGATGCCTGATATTTGCCATTGAGCGCGCTTCCTTTCGTTTCAAGCATACTGTATTCGCCGTACGGGCACAAGGATGGGCATCCAGGATGCAGGTCCGGATGGAGGCAGACTTGCCGGAATGTGATACTATCCAGGGCATGATCGATTCGGAAAACGCGGCCCAGTTCGAAAACCTCACCCCCGATGTAATACTCGACGCGGTCGAATCGCATTGCGGCGTTTTTCTCGACGGGGTGATCACGCCCTACAACAGCTACATAAACCGCGTATTCGGCCTCCGGGACGAGGATGAAAACGACTTCATCGTCAAATTCTACCGCCCCGAGCGTTGGACGAAAGAAGGAATTCTCGACGAACACGCCTTCCTCTTCGACTGCGCGGAGCTTGAAATTCCCGTTATTCCCCCGATCCTTCCGAAAGACGGGTCGAGCGCGGGCGAAACGTCCGGTTTCCTGTTTGCGGTCTTTCCGCGGGTGCGGGCGCGCACCTTCGACGTCACCTGCGACGAAGACTGGATCAGGATAGGCGCGGTGATCGGCCCCGCCTCCGCTGCACCCCCGAAGAAACCACCGAACGGTATATCGCCTCGCTTCTCGACGCGAAGCTCGTGCATCCCGAGTTCGCTCCCGAATTCGCCGACACTTGCCGCGAGGCTCTCGACATCATCAAGCCGCTTTTCGACGGAGTCGCCGTCCAGCGCATCCACGGCGACTGCCACCGGGGCAATATCCTCGAAAGCCGCGACAAGGGCGTCACCCTCATCGATTTCGACGACATGATGACCGGACCGGCCGTCCAGGACCTGTGGCTCCTCCTTTCGGGCCATCTCGCCGATTCCATGGCCGAAATGAACCTCATCCTCGAAGGCTACGCCCAATTCGAAGAATTCGACTACAGCTCGCTCCGTCTCGTCGAACCGCTCCGTTTCATGCGGCACATCTACTTCCTCAACTGGTGCGCCATGCAGCGGTTCGACACGGGATTCGTTTCCCGCAATCCGGACTGGGGAAACCGCGCGTTCTGGATACAGGAAACGGCCGACCTGTCCGCCCAGCTTGATCACCTGCGGGCAGGGCAGTATATTTAAAGAGATGAAATCACCCAAGGAAATATCGATAGAACGGAAAATACTCGAAAACATCCCCCCCGACTGCGCCGCGAGGCAGGTCGCCGAGATTCTGATGGAAGATGCGGAAGTCCAGCACATGCAGGAGTACGCGAACACCGTCTCGATCGTACGTCTCGGCTACAACGACCACGGCCCCGTCCACATGCG
>JFJP01012299.1_pt1 | contig 13257 bp, 16 predicted proteins | sample 431651 | NCBI WGS metagenome assembly JFJP01 (sample SAMN02602958, study PRJNA72255) | Microbial mat metagenome, whole genome shotgun sequencing project. | biome: fresh water; feature: sink hole; material: water; isolation source: purple microbial (photo- and chemosynthetic) mats found in...
TACAACGGCATTGTGTACGACGTAACCGATTGCCCAAAATGGCGCGGAGACATGCACGAAGCCCAGCATTTTCCCGGGCAAGATTTATCCACCGAACTGGAAGAAGCCCCGCACGCCGAAGATGTTTTCACGCGACCCTGCGTGAAGATTGTTGGAAAATTACAAGTTGAAAGTTGATTCGAAATTTTAACTACGCAAACCGCAAAGATTTTTATCACAGAGATTTTCAAAAGACATTCGCATTATGCCTGCCGCTAAAGAAAACACCCCTCCGCGTAAATTTGCAACCGTATGCAGGCGCGTCTTGTACAACACAGACCCGCAATATTTCCCACGCGCTCAATATCGCGGACGAACCATTTACTTCTGCACAGAAGCCTGTCTTGGCGCGTTTTTGGCTGACCCCGAAAACTTTTACAACGCCCATCGAAAATCGAAAGACCCCCAAAAATCATACGATCCTATTAAGCACGAAGAAGGATGAAGCGTGCGGCTTCATCCTTCTTCACTTCATCATTTATTCTTTATGGCTCTACCGCTTTTAACGGGAAAATCACCATCAACAAAAAAGTTTTGCCGCTAATTTCGCTAATTCACGCGAATTTTCAAATCAATCTGCGAAAATCCGCGCCATTCGCGGCAAAGATTTCGCTATTTGCAAATTCACCCCGCTAGAAACGGGAGAGCCTTCTTTATCTTTATTTTTCAGTAATCGTAACTGTGGCAATTACATCGCCTTCAAAGGCAGGGTTTTGCTGTGGATCACGGCGGGTAATTGAATTCACCACATCCATTCCTTCAACCACCTGACCAAAAATAGTATAGCCGCCGTTCAAAAATTCCTGCGCGCCATACGTAATGAAAAACTGACTGCCATTTGTATCGGGACCCGCGTTAGCCATTGCCACAACGCCGTCTTTATCAAAAGTCAGATCACTATTTTCATTTACAAATTCATAGCCAGGACCGCCTGAGCCGGAACCAGTTGGGTCGCCGCCTTGCGCCATAAAACCATCCAGCACACGGTGGAAGGTCACGCCGTCGAAAAAGTTTTTGCAAGCCAGAAACACAAAACTATTGACCGTGATTGGCGCTTTGGCAGGGTACAACTCAACAATAAATTCGCCGCCCTTCGCCATTTTGAATGTCGCAAAATATTGCTTCGCCTGATCAACCTTCATGGGCGGAGCCTCATTATATTGTTCCGCCGCCGCAATCGAATCAAACGCCGCGCACGCGGTTCCACTTCCAACATCGCCAACGCTTCCAGAACTTGCAGAATTGGCGACCTCCGCTTTTTGGGGCATTAACTTGGCAATATACGGCCAGGCAACAATCGCAACCACAATCAGGATCATGCCAATCGCAACATATTGAATCATCTTCTCATTTTTTTGAGCATCTACTTTTTTTGCTTTTTTCTTTGATGACATACAAACTTCTCCTTGAAATAATTTGTCCACATTATAACAACCTTGCGCGCAGGCTGGTTTCCTTGTATGCTTATCGCCATGAAACAAAACTTCAAAAAACAAATCGCCATCCCGCAGGATCACGGCTCATGGGTTTTCATCCTCAGCCCGCTGCTTGCGGGAATTTTCGCAGGCGGGAATTTCAATTACGCCACCCTCAGCCTCACCATTGCGGCGATGTCGGCATTTATGATTCGCCAACCGATGACAGTTTTTATCAAAGCGATCTCTGGCAGACGCCCAAAAAGCGATCTCGCCCCCGCCCGCTTCTGGTTGCTGATCTACGGCAGTATCACAGCCCTGGCATTGATCGCGCTCATCTGGCAAGGATTTAGTTACGTGCTATATCTGGCAATTCCAGCCGCGCCAGTCTTTGCATGGCATCTATGGCTTGTCAGCCAGCGCGCCGAACGAAAACAAGCCGGCATCGAAGTCATCGCCACGGGCATCCTATCTCTTGCCGCGCCAGCCGCGTATTGGGTTGCGCTGGGCGGGTACAATCCGCTTGGATGGTGGCTTTGGGCGTGGACATGGCTGCAATCTGCCGCAAGCATTGTCTACGCATATCTCAGGCTGGAGCAACGCGAATTAAAAAATCAACCTGAAAACAGTGAATTGTGGAGAATGGGCAAACGGGCGCTCATTTATACATCCTTCAACCTGTTTGCCGCGCTGATGTTGGGCTGGGCAAATCTCATTCAGCAGTTGATCTTTGTCCCTTTTCTATTACAATGGATTGAAACACTTTGGGGCATCACCCACCCATCCATCGGGTGGAAACCCACGCGCATTGGGGTGCGGCAATTGATCGTCAGCACGCTCTGGACGATCCTGTTCATCATTTGCTGGAGGGCATAATGGACGACCTAAAATATGAATTACTCACCGAAGTACTCGGTCAAATGGAAGCCGAGTTATTAAAACTCTACCTTCAAACCAACGAAATCGAAGTGGAATTATTTGAAGAAGCGACCTCGTCAGATGTAATTCCCGTAACATTTGGCAGGGTTCAGATTTTTGTCGAAAAAATAAACGCCCAAAAAGCGCGGAACTTGCTGGAAGAATATGAAAACCAAACACAAGATTAAGGAGCAAACATGAAAGACACCGTCATTCTCGTTACAAACAATGGAATGGGCAAAGCAGACCTTGCCTTGCAACATAAATTAGCCGCCAAATATTTTGAATTGCTTTTGCAAAACACGCATCTGCCAGCCGCCATTTGCTTTTATGCCGATGGCGTAAAGTTAACCGTCACCGGATCGCCCATGTTGGAACAGCTAAAAACATTGGAAGCAAAAGGCGTGCGCCTGATTCTTTGCTCCACCTGCCTTGATTTTTACGGTCTGAGCGACCAGACACAAGTTGGCATTGTCGGCGGCATGACAGATATTATCGAAGCGCAAACCAAAGCCGCAAAGGTAATTACAATTTAGAAAAGCACGGGAGTGAAAATGAATTTTGATCTAAGCGATGAACAAAAAGCATGGAAAAAATCTGTCCACGAATTTTCAAAAGAGGTTGTCAAACCCAAAGCGCGTGAAGTGGACGAAAATGAAGAATTCAACTGGGATGCAGTCCGCAAAGGCGGACCTGTTGGATTGCTCGGCTTAAACATCCCCGAAGAATACGGCGGCTCAAATGTAGATATGATCTCATGCGTCATCGCGCTGGAAGAAATAGGCTGGGGCTGTGGATCGACCGCATTATCGTTCACCGCCCACAATGGGCTTGGCACCGCGCCCATCGCGCTCTATGGCACAGACGAGTTGAAAAAGAAATGGCTGCCCCTCGTTTCTGAAGGCAAAAACAAACTCGGCTCGCTGGCGTTGACAGAACCCGACGCCGGCTCTGACATTCAAGGCGGCGTGACCACCAGAGCCGAAAAGCAAGGCGATGAATGGGTGATCAACGGCGCGAAAATGTGGTGTACCAATGCCGGCATTGCAGAATACATCATCACATTAGTCCGCACCGACCCACAGGGCGGATCAAAGTCGCTGAGCATGATCCTCGTGCCGACAGACGCGAAAGGACTGACGATCAGCCCTCCCGAAAAAAAGATGGGCTTGCGCGGCTCCCCCGCTTACGGCATGACATACGATAACGTGCGCGTACCGCTCGGAAACCTGGTTGGCGTGGAAGGGCGCGGTTTACAACAAACCCTCGCCACCCTCGACTCGGGACGGATCATCATTGGCTCAATCTCGGTCGGCTTGGCACAAGCGGCTCTCGAAGAGGCGGTGAAGTACGCTCATGAACGCAAGGCATTTGGCCAATCCATTGGCGACTTTCAAGCCATACAATTCAAACTGGCAAACATGGCGCTTGAAATTGAACTGGCGCGCAACCTGCTTTACAAAGCCGCATGGCTGAAGGATCAGGGGCGTCCATTCAGCAAGGAAGCGGCGATGGCAAAACTCTACGCCTCTGAAATGGCAGAACGGACTTGCTACGACGCCATCCAAATTCACGGTGGAAACGGATACAGCCGCGCCTACCCGGTGGAAAGAATGTACCGCGATGCGCGGCTAATGACCATCGGCGAAGGCACAAGCGAAATTCTAAGGCTGGTCATTGGCAGGCACGTGTTTTCGGGCAAATAAAAAAAGCGGATCACGCTCAAACGTGATCCGCTTTTTTTATTTCTCACTTCTTACTTTCTTACAATCACCCACGCAGTACCATCTTCTGCTCGAATACTTATCTCCCCATCGGGAAATAATTTTGCAATTTGATCGGGTTTGAGAAAGTGGCTTCGCATCAACAGCAATTTTTCAGCGAGGGCAATCAATTTCACGCCAAAGGTGCGGATATCTGGTTCTTCGATGACAAGCGTTCCGCCAGGCTTTAGCACGCGGAACATTTCGCGGGCGCTGTTGGCGTGATGAATGACATGGTGCAAGGCATCCACCATGATGACGCGATCGAAAGAATCATCAGCGAAGGGTAATGTCTCAGAACCGCCGCACACAGGTTTGAGCGAGGATCGATCCGCTTTATCCAGCATCCCAAAGGAAACATCAGCAATGATCACTTGATCGACAAGATCGCGAATGGCAGATGAGACTCGGCCTGTGCCGCCGCCCACATCCAACAGGCGGCCATGAACGGGCAAGCTGGCAATTTCACGCAGAAGACCGGCTTTGGAATAGGTTACTCGGGCATACAAGGGGGCAATGGCGGCAAAATGATCGAAGGCTGGCATTATGTTGTAATCAAATCCTTTAACTCTTCAAAAGTGGTTGGACCAATGCCCGAAACATTTGTAATATCTTCAATGGTTGAGAATGCGCCGTTGGCATTACGATAGTCAATTATTTTTTGCGCGGTGGTTGGTCCAATACCGGGAAGCGCAATAAGTTCTTCGAGTGAGGCGGTGTTAATATTGACGAGGTCTGCGTTGGAGTTCGTGGTGGAGTTTCCGGTAACTGGCGCTTCAGTGGCGGCGGAAGGAAGTTCCACGGCGTCGCTGGTACTGCTTTCCACCGCAGATACTCCGCTGCCGTCTTTGTACGGAATAACCAACTGTTGACCATCTTCAAGCAATGCGGCAAGGTTGATTGCGTTTACATTTGCTTCGGCAAGCAACCCGCCCGCGGCGTCGATCCCATCCTGCACGCGCGCGCCTTCTGCAAACTCGTACAAGCCCGGACGCGGCACCGCGCCAACGACATGCACTGCAACTGGCGCTTTGGTGGGCGCAGGCTGTAAGACAATTGGCTCGCCCTGTGATTTTCCTGAAACATAAACAAGCGCGCCTGCGAACACCAAACCAGCCAACACTCCGAGTAAAACATATAAAGCGTTCTTCATGTGAATGATTTTACTCCAACTTCATCACCAGTAATTCTCCGGTTGATTTTCTAAACGCCGCGGTGGCATTAAATAGTTTTTTTATGCGCGCAAAATAACGCGGCATTTGTTTTTCTGCAAGCGCTTGAAAGCCAAATTTTTCATACATGGGACCGTTGTGTGAAATGCACATTAAATACAAGGGTCTTGGGTTTTTGCGCAGCAGGGTTTCGATCACAGCGCGCGCAAGGCCAAGCCCGCGATATTTAGGATGGGTTGCAATGGATGCAAGTTCGCGGATTTCCACCCCGTGAGGTTTGATCTGCCCGCAGGCAATTACCTGCCCCTCGGCATTTACCGCCACGATAAAACGCTTCCAATCCAGCCCGGTGGGATTGATCCCAACTATATTAATAAGCTCTTTAATTTGAACCGACTCTGATTCAAATGCGGGACGAACTGTATATTTTGTCATATCACACCAGCGGCAACGATAATTATAAATGTGGCAATAAACCAATGAATGAGGAACGGCCAAAAAAAGGATTTTGTGCGATACGCCACCCAGCCGAAAGCAAATCCGCCAAAGATGGTGGAGAGCGTTTCAACATCCGGCTTGCTGATGTGCGCCAGCGCAAATGGAACAGCCTGCAACCATAATGCGTCATGCCCAAATTTACGCGCGTATGTAAATAAAATCCAACCGCGAAAGAAAAATTCCCAACCGATTAAATCGACAAAGGTTGTCCAGGGCAAGCCGGGCAAAAGACTGCCGTAATAAATCTTCATGGCTGCGTTGCCGTGTCCCAAATAATAAATGATGGGAGCAATGATAAGAATGCCCAGCGCGGTATAAATCACCCCCAATTTCCAATCGCCAAAAGAGAAGCCGTATTCTTTTGGGTTTTCACGAAACAAGATCAAGATCAGCAAAAGCGGAATGACGAAGTAGAAAATTAAGCGATCCCAATATTTATGGTTGGTAAACACATAATAATGATCAACGAGCAATAGCAATGTGCTGACGATGGTGACGGTTGCAACTTTCCAGTCGATATTTAGTTTTTCACCGAGTAAATATTTCATTCGATTGCTAAGTATTGGACCGCAGGGCTTCAATCCGCCGCGCAAGGTAGGGTGAAAAATACCCTTTGTACTTTTCCCATAATTCAGGAAGTTTCCAGTCGTTGCCAGTGACTTTTTTACGGCAATCTGGAGAACCACAATAACATTCAAATTCATCGTAGGGGCCGCCGTCAGACATGGCGTAATCGAACATCACTTCTTCGCCTGCTTTTATATCGCGCAAGGCAACCAACCCAATTTGGCCGAAAAATCCCAAATTTGGATCGCAGGAATGGTTGAAGCAATCATTCGGTTCAGGCTCTTCGGCGGTGAGTAGATACAAATCCTCGTCCATTTGAAGTACGCGCTGTGTAAAACGCGGCATGGATGGGTCGAGCGCATCCTTGCGGGTGATGCGTCCGCCCCAGAGCGAGACGAGTTCGCCTTTGGCAATGCCGTCGGTGGCAAATACTCCGCACCCGCCTTCGGCATGATCACGGGCTTCACATTTAGGGTTGAGATAGGAAAAAGAGGATTTATTCATGGAAGGCATTATACAAGAGAAATCAGGCTACACTTTTCCCGTCGGAACAAGTTTTGTGTATGTCCTGATAATATGGCTTTTTCCCTTGGTCGAAACTTCACGCAAGTTGCTTAAGCCTGTTTCTTCTTTTACGTATTGACTAATCGCGGGGTTGACCACCGCATCACGCAGATCATCGCACAGTTCATCATACCGTCTGCGCCATTCAGGATTATGCTCAATTGCCATACAAACATCCAAAATAATATCCTCGCCGTACGGCTTGGGCATAATTGCAAGCACATCGCAGACAAGAATTTTTACGCTTTTGGTTCTATTCATAGTCATGGGGTATCTCCTTAAAGTATTTCTTAAAGGACTTACGCAAGACGAAATTTTTAGCCGCGAATTACACGAATTATCGCTAATTTTTTGGAAATTCGCGCAAATTGGCGAAATCTGCGGCTGGTTCTTGGGGTTTTACGTAAGTCCTATCTGTGTTCTCTGTGGTTAATGCTCTTTTGGATAAATCTTTTAGCAAGCCCACGCATAGATGCTCCGTTTTGGTTTGGTAAATTATACTTTACCCTCCAAATGGTAAAATACTTAAATGACAAAAATCACCATCATCGGCGGCGGACTTGCTGGCAGTGAAGCCGCCTGGCAGGCTGCCCAAAGCGGACTCGAAGTAAAACTGTACGAAATGCGCCCCTCCACCCCAACCGGCGCGCACCTCAGCGGCGATCTCGCCGAACTGGTTTGCTCAAACTCGCTTGGATCAAACCTGCCCGACCGCGCCTCTGGCGTATTGAAAAACGAACTCAGGCATCTAAACTCCATGCTGCTCGAATGCGCCGAAGCCTCGGCGCTGCCCGCAGGCGCGGCGCTGGCAGTTGACCGCGAAGCCTTCGCGCGTTTGGTAACCGAAAAAATTCAAAACCACCCAAACATCGAAATCATCCGCGAGGAAGTAACCGAAATTCCGCAAACGCCGGTCATCATCGCCAGCGGACCGCTTACCTCAGAACGGCTTTCAAAATCCATTGCCAGCCTCAGCGGCGAAGATCATCTTTTCTTTTTCGACGCCATCGCGCCCATTGTCCACGCCGAATCAATCAACATGGAAATTGCCTTTCGCGCCTCACGCTATGGCAAAGGCGATCAAGACGAAGGCGACTACATCAACTGCCCCTTCACAAAAGACGAATACTACGCATTCGTCCACGCCCTGCAAAGCGCAGAGCGAATCGAATTGCGATCCTTTGAAGACGCAATCCGCGCGGGCGTGAAAGCGGGGCAATTCTTTGAAGGCTGCCTGCCCGTTGAAGTCATCGCCGAGCGCGGAACCGATTCACTCGCCTTCGGACCCATGCGTCCCGTTGGACTGCGCGACCCGCGCACAGGCAAACGACCATACGCCATTGTACAACTTCGCCAGGACAACCTCGCGGGCAGTCTTTACAACCTTGTTGGCTTTCAAACCAACCTAAAATTCTCCGAACAAAAAAGAGTCCTGGGCATGATCCCAGGTTTGGAAAAAGCCGAGTTCGAACGCTTTGGTCAAATGCACCGCAACACTTTTATCGCATCGCCAAAACTTCTGCGCCCCACCCTGCAACACATCACCCGCGATGATCTTTTCTTCGCGGGGCAGATCACAGGCGTTGAGGGCTACATGGGCAACATCGCCACCGGTCTGCTGGCAGGAATCAACGCCGCGCGCATGATTGGCGGAAAAGGACTGCTGACCCTGCCAAACGAAACCATGCTTGGCGCGCTTTGTCACTACATCACCAACGCCAGCCTCAAAGACTTTCAACCCATGAAAGCCAACTTCGGAATTCTACCCGCGCTGACGCTCGAAAAGAAAATAGGCAAACGTGAACGCGGTCAACTGTATGCAGACCGCGCCTCGATCACACTCGAAAATTATTTGGAGCAGAATGACTAAACGGGCTGTCTCCATTTATTTAACATTGATTGGCAGCCTGCTAATTCTTGTCCTCGGATTGTATGCCGCATCCTTCCTAAACCGTAAGCCTGATTCGGCTTCCTTCGACAGTTCCCACGCCTATGCAGATGTGCAAACGCAAGTCACCTTCGGGGCGCGAATCCCCGGGTCGCAGGGACATGCCCAAATACGCGAATGGATGCGCACAGAATTGGAATCTGCCGGCTGGATGGTCGAAATTCAACAAACAGAACGCATGGGACATCCCATTTACAACATCATCGCCAAAAGAAACACCGAGCCGCCACAGATCATCCTCGGCGCGCATTACGACACGCGCATGATCGCCGACAACGATCCAGACACGACCAAACGCAATGAGCCTGTCGCTGGTGCAAATGACGGCGCATCGGGCGTAGCGGTTCTGCTTGAACTGGCGCGTTCCCTGCCCGATAACAGCGTACCCGTTTGGCTGGTCTTCTTCGACGCGGAAGACAACGGACGCATTGAAGGCTGGGATTGGATATTGGGTTCGCGCGCCTTCGTTGAAGAAATTCCCGTCCAACCGCAGGCGGTGATCATCGTGGATATGATCGGCGACGCAGATTTGAATATCTACCTTGAGCAAAATTCCAACGTCACCATCCGCACCGAAATTTGGTCAACGGCTGAAAAACTTGGCTACGGCAAACAATTCATCAACCAGGAAAAATTCAGCATGGAAGATGATCACACTCCATTCCTTGAAGCAGGCATCCCCGCCGTAGACCTGATTGATTTTGACTACCCCTACTGGCACACCACGCAAGACACCCCTGATAAAGTCTCAGCCGAATCTTTGCAAGCCGTCGGTGATACGCTTCTTAATTGGATTATGGAACAAACAAAGTAGGTCAGGCTTGCAGCCTGACATTTCCCAAAATAGATTTGGCGGGTTACAAACCCGCCCGACAACTCGCCAACAATATGGTCAAAAGTTCAAACAAGGCGTAAACTAAAACAAATGGCAATCCAAGACTCTCTGCAACAGATCCGCACACAATGGATGGAACGCATCTCGCGCGAATTGGCGCGCGGCGAAGGCGTGCGCGTTGGCTTTGTGGAACAACTGGAACGTTTTTACGATCTGATCGAGCAAACTGTCATAACAGGCGATACCGCCTGGCTGGACCCAATCCTTTACGACTGGGGGCACTCGCCGACCGAAACCAACCTGGAGGAAGGCGATTACGATGTCTCGTTTGTCATCAACCGCATGGCATCGCTAACCATCGAAGTGGCGCGGGAAAACTTAAGTGAAAAAGATGCGCTGGAATTACTGGCGGCGGTCGTCCCAATTTTCACCCACAGCCTGAGCGTTGTCGTCCGCTACGAAATGGAAACGCGCGTGGCCCACATCTCCAGCGAGTTGAACAAGACCCAGGAAAAACTTCAGGAACTCGATCACAACAAATCAAGTTTCATTTCAGTTGCCGCGCACGAACTAAAAACACCGCTGACCCTGATCGAAGGCTACACCACCATGATGGTGGATATGATGGAACAGGCAGACCAATCTCCAATTAACAGCCTGCTCAAAGGCGTCAATACGGGCATCCTGCGCCTGCGCCAGATTATTGACGACATGATTGATGTTTCATTAATTGACAATCATTTACTGACGCTCAATTTTCAACCCGTGTGGATCAGCCATTTATTGAACCTGTTGAGCAATGAACTAAAAAAAGCCGTCTCTGGCCGCAAACAAACGCTGGTCATCAACCAATTTGACGGAAGCGACATGATGATCTACGGCGACTCGGAGCGGCTCTATCAGGCATTGAATAATGTCGCGGCAAATGCGATCAAATACACGCCCGACGGAGGCACGATCACCATTAACGGGCGGATGCTGCCCGGTTTCATTGAGATTACAATCACCGATACCGGCATTGGAATATCGTTGGAGCATCAAGCCACAATTTTCGAGAAATTCGGTCAACTTGGCAGAACCGACCTACACTCCAGCGGCAAGACCAAATTCAAAGGCGGCGGTCCCGGACTGGGGCTGCCCATTACGCGCGGCATCATCGAAGCGCATGGCGGCACAATATGGGTTGAATCAGAAGGTTATGACGAAGTAAAATTAAAAGGCTCAACTTTTCACATCCTATTCCCTACACGAACCGAAGCAACCGACCCGCTTATCACAAAATTTTTTGGGCGCTTCGAACAGACAAAAAAAGAAATAGAAACGGACACCAGTGACAAAGAAAATCCCCCAACCAACAACCCCTCCGCGTGAACGCGCCTTTCTCGTTGGCGTTGAAATTCGTGGAAATAAACAACTCCTCTCGCTTGAAGATTCACTTGCAGAACTGGCCCTGCTTGCCGACACCGCAGGCGTGGATGTGGTCGGCGAACTCACTCAAAAATTAGACCGTCCGCATACCGTCACCTACATCGGGCCCGGCAAAGTGGAGGAATTAATTGCGCTGGCCGAGGAAACCCTGGCCGACGTGGTCATCTTCGACGATGAACTTTCTCCGCGCCATCAACGCGAATTGCAAAAAGCGCTCGGCAACACCATCCGCTTAATTGACCGCACCGCGCTCATTTTGGATATTTTTGCCCAGCACGCACACACCAGCGAAGGCATGTTGCAAGTGGAACTGGCGCAATATGAATACAACCTGCCGCGCCTGACGCGCGCCTGGACTCACCTTGAAAGACAGGCGGGTGGCGGTGGTGGTCGTGCTGGATCAACTGGCGGCGTGGGCTTGCGCGGACCCGGCGAAACACAATTGGAAGTGGACAAACGCGCCATCCGCAAACGCATTACCCACATCAAACGCGAACTGGAAAAAGTGGAGGCGCACCGCACACGCTACCGCGCTCAACGTAAACGCTCGCGTATTCCAACCGTTGCCCTGGTTGGATACACGAATGCCGGAAAATCCACCCTGTTGAATCGGATTGCAAAATCCGAGGTGTATGTCGCCGACCAGTTATTCGCCACGCTTGACCCAACCACCCGCCGCGTGCAATTGCCCGGCGACGACCTGGCTTTGTTCACCGACACAGTGGGCTTCATCCAAAAACTTCCGACCGCGCTGATTGCGGCTTTTCATGCCACGCTGGAGGAAATTGCAGAAGCAGACCTGCTTTTGCATGTTGTTGATATTTCGCACCCCAACGCGCTCAATCAATTTCAGGCTGTGCAGGAAACTTTGGCTGAAATTGACGCGAGTCATATTCCCATGATTACGGCGTTGAATAAGGCCGACCTTTTACATAACCCCGAAAATGCGCGCGAAGTCTTGAAAGACTTTCCAAAATCCATTTCAATTTCGGCAATTGAAGGAACGGGAATTAAAGACTTGCTGCATTTGATTCGGGAAGAATTGTTTGAATCATACAGCCCGATCCACGTGCGGCTGCCGTACAAACAAGGCGCGTTGATTTCTCTGTTTCATGAGTTGGGACAGGTGGAACGCGTGGAACATGAGCGCGGCGGCATGGTCATGCAGGGGCGCATCCCCGGCAGGCTTTTAGCCCAATTTTCGCCATGGCACGCGCAACCCATTGAGCCAAAAGGATCGTTGGGTGATTTTGAAGAAGAAGTTGATCAGGAGGAAGAATAATGTCAAAGTTATTGGATCACATATCTGAGTTTTTGGCGCATCGAAAAGGACTGCTCCCAATCATCGGACTTATCCTGATTTTGATTAATTTTTTGATTCAGTTTATTCTCCCCGGAAATTTTCTGGCAACAAGCAATCTATTCCTGCACCTGGGGCTGCTGATCGCTATTTTGGGTTTAATGCTGACCTGGGCGTTGTAAGAACGTTCTACAAAAATTCTTCAAGTACAAAAGACGCAACAGGCACAAAGGGTAAATCCAAAAGAATTTCCTTTGTGTCTCATTGCGTCTTTTGTGTTTAATAATTTCTTTACGGCACAATCCAGCGTAATACTGGAATTTTCTGAATAACCGCCACAATAACGAAAGAGACCAAAAAGCCCAACAAACCAAGCAAGGGAATCATGTACACAGATGAGCCTGCCGAGAACCAGCCGTGAATAAAAGATAATTTTTCAAGTTCGGCAAGCACAATAACATGCGCGAGATAAATTCCAAAACTGGCGCGGCTAAGCGGGACAAGGAACTGATTCAGGCGATCGCCAATTTGAATTTCACGAAGCAAAATAAAAGCAGAGGCGGTCATCAATACAATATTCACGCTCAAATAACCGACAAAATATTCCGAGTTGAAACGGGTGTGCAACACGGCAGTTGCAATGGACAATATCAAAAATAAAAATACCAAACCATATAAGTGGGCGCGGGTATATTGAAACTTTCCCAACAGATAACCCAGCATAAAATATCCGCTATAACCGGAGATAAAATACAACTCAAAGCCAATTTTGACAGGGGTGAATTCCTGTACGAATGAAAGTACGGGAAC
>JFJP01028529.1_pt1 | contig 13257 bp, 12 predicted proteins | sample 431651 | NCBI WGS metagenome assembly JFJP01 (sample SAMN02602958, study PRJNA72255) | Microbial mat metagenome, whole genome shotgun sequencing project. | biome: fresh water; feature: sink hole; material: water; isolation source: purple microbial (photo- and chemosynthetic) mats found in...
TAATTCACTCTTTATATATTTGAAATATTTTTTAAAAAATATAAATTTTAATCATAAAAAAAGATTTTTCAGTAAAAAAAAAAAAAAATTAGTATAAATTTTTTGAGAAAATTTTTTTATAAATTTTTATTCTTATTTTATTTCATTTATATTTTTAGTTCATTCGATCACATGAACTAATTAAAAATCTATTGAATTTCGATAAATATCCAATATTATTTTTTGAAACTGCCAAATAATGACAGTCTTTTTCTAATTAAAAATTTTATAATGTGGAGATGACGCAAGTCTTTTGATTTGATTTGTAATATTTAAATTCATTTTTCTTGAATTTTTTTTTTGTATCTTTTTTCCTAAAACCTCTCCAAATGAATTTCGATCACGATATTCAAGCTCTCTCCACAACAATCTCTGAATCCAATCTTTGTCTCTTTAGGCATTTTTTTTATTTTTTTTAATTTTTTTCTCATTTCCAAAAAAAAAGTTTTCAAATTGAGTGGGTTTTCAAAAGGGCTCATACTAAAACATTTGACATAGAATATCGCCATTTCGGCATTTTCCCTTTAAATCAGCTCCTTGTCAATGGTAACGTCATTTCTTCATCCCTAAGGTTCATATTTTTTCCTTTATAAGATCCATTTATTAATCCTTTTGGATAAAATTAACAGGTCTTGTAATATTTTAAACTTCTCACATAAAATTGATGGTATGAAGCTTCAAATAAAACAATATGGTAAGAATTACAACCTTTTGATCAACGGGCAAGATTTTGATTCATTTGTACCTCATTTAAAGACAATACAAGAAATTCAGGAACCTCTGAACTCTTCAAGAGATTATAATCCGATAAAAATCCACAGCACAAAAAAAATAGGGTACCCAAGAGAAAAAGATGCAGATAAGGGAAATGTGATTGAAAATTCAAAAAGTGGCACAATGTTTTCAACGAAGTCATCATCAGGAATCACCTTTACATCAAATGTTTTTATTAATTTTAAATTTTTCTATTTTTAAAAAATATTTTTATTGATTTGATTTTTATGTTTAGTTCGAAAATGTTTTCCAAGATGTGAGTTGTGAAGAAAAAGTCATCGAAGAATGTGTGCAAGTTCTTGCATATTTGGAAGGATTTAGCAATGAAAAAATTGTGTATGATGATGACTTTTTAATGATTTTAAAGAAAGTTTATGAAAAAATTAATTCGTATAGATTTTTTTTTAGTTTTATGGATAAATAATTTTTGTGTTTTTAGGCTCATGAGAACTTCAACAAGTGACAATTTGAATTTGAATTTACAGAACTTGAAGAAGAAAATAAATGAGGTTTTTTTTTTAAATTTATCTAAAATTAAACTGAACTGACAAAAAAATTTATAATAAAATAGACACTTTATGAAAATTTAAATATAGAAGATTTAAGAGATATTGGCTTCACAGAGTCTTTGAAAAGGAATTTTAAGAAAAACCAATTCGGAATATGCCAGTAATATTCGTTTTTATTTGACGAATTGATTTTGGTTGGTTTTGAATGTTAATTATGTATTTTCAGCAATTTTTTTCTCTCTCTCAATCATGCGACCCTTGATTGTATTGCGTGGTTTATAAAAAATTAAGATATCATTTTAATGTATGTTCTTTCCAAATTTATGTCGTATTTTAAAAAATAAATCTCATTTTAAAAAAAAAAACTTTTTTCTTCTTTTAAAACAAAAAAATTCAAAATTGTTGAAAAAAAACAAAGGCCCTCTCAAATTCTGTTATATGAAATAAAAAAAAACGTTTTTTGTTTATATTTGTTTCATAAAATTAGTTTTTTTAAACAAACGTTAAAAATAATAGAGTACGCCATGAGACCAAACAATTTTTTCCTGCTGAACCCTTGCGATCGAGCCATTAGAAATCTAACCCCCACTAGATGCACAAATAAAATAATCCGATCTACAACCCCAACACTATATCATGTTCCTCAACAATACATTTCAAAAACCCCACAAGCTTATAATTCCCAATATTTTTCTGTTATGGAAAACAATAAAAAAAGTTTTTTAGTAGAAAAAAGCACGATTTCCACAGAACCCATCAATAAAAGTTATACAACATTTCCTAATAAATCTCCAATAAATCAAAAGAATGAGCATAAAATACAAAGTTTAGAAGAGGATAAAGAAAGAATGGATCAAGAAATAAATGAATTAACAAAAGAAAATTGTGATTTAAAAGAAAGAATCATTAAATTTGAAACAAATGGTCTTTTGGAAAGAAGAAAATATGAGGAAAAACTCTTGCAAATTAATTCAGAGCTCAATAAAAGACTTATTTCAGAAAAATGCAATAAAAAAACTGTTAAAACAACATCTGATAATAAACTGATGGAAAAACTGATTGATGATATGAAAAAAGAGCATGTTTTTGCAATGGATACTTTAAAAAAAGATAATAAAAAAACAGTTGAAATGTATGATTTATTGATAAAGGAAATGGAAACTCATATGTCAGAGCTTTTGAAAAAGAATGGGATGCTGAATTTGAGTGCAAAGGAGTTTGAGAGGAAAAATAGAGAGCTGCAGAATTTGAATAAATTTCTTAGCAAAAAAAATTTAGAGTTGGAAGGGGAAAAACTGATAAAGGCTGGAAAAAATTGATTATTTGTGTTTGTGTGTTAAATAAGGAATATTTGTTATTAAAATAAAGTTTTTATGTTTTTTTTTATTTATTTATAATAAATTCGCTAAGTGTGAATTTTGTCAAGAATCCCACTTTAGAACAAACTGTTTATGATAATTTGATGAATTATTTGAAAGAAGAAGAAAAAAATGGATGGAATAAGTTTTGTGAAGATCTGAATGAAGAAAAAAATCAGATTTGTATTTGTTTGTAAAATTGTTATAAAAAAAAATTAAACGTTAATAGTGAAATGTTCTAAAAAAAATGTCATTATTGTTTTTCCGATTTTAACTCATAATCCTCCAATTTTTTCTCCTCTAACACCTTTAAATCTTTTTGTTCCAAATCATTTTCCATTTCCTTTTCCCTCAAGATTTTTTTGATATCTTCAATTCTCTTCCTATCAAAATCAAAAATATTATTTTGTCCCTTCATAAATTTCCTTTGCAAAACAATTTTTTCCAAAATTCCTGCAAAATATTTCTTGAAAAATTTATTTTCTAACAAATCAGTGCTTTTTTGTCTTGTAAACTCCTTCACCCAGAATATTCCGAAATAACAATTCAACAACAAAATACACACCAATAAAAGTAGTTTAAACCAAGTTGAAACATCAGCTAATTTATTAAAAACTTTTTTAAAATTGTAATAAATGTTGTAATACTTTGAATGTAATAAAGAGAACAATATAATGTGAATGCAGAACAAAACAAAGATCTTTTTTCCAATTCATTGAGAACGTCTTGATCATACGGCTCAAACCAAACTTGCAATAGATAATTAAAAGCACTTACGCCCATTACAAAAGTTCCCTACAAAATAATATTCCATTTAATAATTTTTTTTTTTAGTATTAAAAACTTGTATTAAAGCTCCCGATTCGACCATAAAAACTGCACAAATAATGATAAGTATCTTTCGGTATAATATGATAAATTCCCTAACCATTTTGAATAAAAACAAATAAATTTTTTGAATAAAAACCAATAATAGTGATTAAGTTTATAGCCTTCATAAAGAAAACCATATTTAGATTTAGTGTTCTCATCATTAAGTTTATGTCGATTTTTATGCAAGATATAAATAGCTAATGCCGGGATTCCGAACCCTTTGAAATAAAATAAATGAGGTTAAGTTACAAAATTTAATGAGACCCCAAAAAATTAATGAAGGGGTAGCGATTTGATAGCACCAACTCAAATGATATTTGTCCCAACAAAGGATTTGATTGTCAATTTGCAAATATTGTTTAATGGCTAGATTTTGAGAGGAAGAGCGATAAGCGAAGGAGTTTTCATCATTCAAATCTACACATCTAAATAAAAATGAAATTTAGATTAAATAAAAAATAAAGGAAAATAAGAAAAAAATAATTAGGAAAATGATATGAATTTATAAAATATGATAATAAAAATTGTTAAAACTTACTAAAAGATCAAGAAAATTTATATTGTAAAGAAAATCAAAAATATCAATAAATTTTCTAAAAAAAATATTATAGAAGATTAAAGAAATTTACGAAAAAGCTGCAAAATCCTGTTGAATAATATTTGGATGTATCATAAACAGCAAAATCACCATAGATGTGATATAGCAGAATTTAAATTCTTTTTTATGAAGTTTCATATTCGAGCGATATCTCCTATAAAAGACTAAAAGCCACACCACAAAACAAATCAAAAGAAAGCCAAAAGGACTTAAAGCATACAACATTAATTTAGTGAAAAACACACGCAGACCTATTTTTCCAAACACGTCTTGTTTCAAAAAACAATCAATAGAAAAAAGCTTTTGCGAAGTCGATATTGCTTCCTTATTAGAAGAAAACAAATTCATTAATTCTTCAGGCCAATTAAATGGGAAATTGCCCAAAATCGCTAAGATTTGTATATAATTGAAGAGGATTTTCACATAAATAGAGCTTCTATCAATTTTTTCAATGTTTTCTTCAACGTTTTCAAGCTTTTTTTCTTCAAGTTTTTCAGGGTTTTTTTCTTCAAATTCTTGAGCTTTTTCATCTTTTTCATCAAAACTTTCAATTTGAATAGTTTTCATGTAATTTTGCTCTATGATTGGATCATTTTGATTACTTTCATTCAAATTTTCATTGAATAATGGTGAAGGACTTGATTTTATCGAATGATTCTTATCACTGTCTTTACATTGAGGAGTCATTGCATCAATCATGGGAGTTTTTTCTAATAAATAGAAGAATGATAAAATTTATTTTAAAACCTTCATTTTCTGGTTTTTTCTCTGGCAAAACTTGATTATTCTGGATATCTTTCAATTTATCTAATTTATTCTCTTTATTGGTTTTTTTTGTTGATTTTTTTATCGCATTTGCGATAGACCAAACGATAAAAGCTATCGCCCCCAATGAAAGAAAAATGCTATTCAAAAAAAATTAAAACTTTTAAATTTTTTGTTTATTTCTGTTTACCTTTTCACATAATACCCTGCATTACCAGTACATTGAATGCAAAGCCTCTTCAACGGATCAGCTTGTGCCCATCCATCTGCACAATCTTCACAAAGAATCCCCGTATAACCTTCCGCACACCATCCCGTATAACAAAACCCATCATAAACATCTGAACCTTCTCTACAATCGAGTGCTGTATAATTCTCCATATAAGCCCCCAAGCAGGCTAGTGTATTATAACAGCCAAAAATCTTTGTGGAAAACGAATCATATTTCCAATGCCCTACATGAGGACCAATAAAATAATACCCTTTACAAAGAGCCCCCTCTGGACAAGATTCACATGTAACAGTCCCTGAATAAAGAGGGTCTGAATAATCATAGGTTGAAAATGTGCCTTCGGTACATGCGTAACAAGCTTGAGCATCTGATCGTTTTTCTCCTTTGAGACATTGACGCAAATATTTAGAATAATTAAGGGTTTGGGTGAAAGTCAGGTCTGTGCGTTGGAATTTAGAAACGATGGCAGAAGAAGAGAAGTAGATAGAGGCAATAGAACCAGGGGTTGACAGAATACTGAAGGGGTAAAGGATATAGTAGCCTTCTATCGCGGTAAATTTGGAAGCGTTGCCAAAAGTGACGGAATCTTCAAAGGATAGAGCTGAGAGCACACTAAAAATGAAAATTATGAGAATGAAAAGAAATACATTAAAAAATTAATTTTTTTAAAAAACAATCAAAATTTAAAAATAAAATAAAAAATGTTTGAATTAAATTTAAAAGAAACAGATAAAAAAAATATTTTACGATGAGGAATCTGATGAAACGACTTGCCCATATTCGTCAAGTATTTTAAAAACAATATAACTTGACATAACAGTCCCAGAGGTCAAATCATAGTAATTTGAGCCCAAATTCATCAAAGACTCGCTCAAACTTCTATTGAGCAAAGAATTCGTTAAAGTGATTGGTGGGTTCTCATAAAACGCGATTTCCATAGGATAAGAAGCTTGATTTTCTCCATATAGAGCTGAATTATTTAAATAACTGCTGGTTGGGTCAAGAAAAATCAAAGGATTATCAGTGAAATGATGTGCACCTCCTGAAATATCAGCTGAATTATGATAAAATTTATTAAGAGTGAGCAATTGTAATGAACAATACAGGTTATAAATTGCCATATTGCCCAAGAATACACTTGAGGAAATATTGGCCTGAACTTTCCCATAGATATATATACCAGAACCTTTAGCAGATGAGCAATTTTTGATGGTAGAACCAATGATAATAAAACTAAGGAAATCATTCTCATCATAATCACTGCCAGTAGCCACTCCATTTAAAATAATAGCAGCCCCATTTCTTTTCGTTTGGTTAAAATCAGAAAATAAGCTAGAATCAATAAAAATTGAAGTACATAAATTACAATTCAGCCCATTAATGGGCTCGCTTCCTTCTCCATGCAATATACATCCATATATGATAATAACCGACTTATAATCCATGTATATATTACTCTCGATAGTATTATTAAGATAACTGTTTATTATCGTTAGGGAGGCACTTGTAGATAAATAAAGATTGCTACCTTTATTTCTACAGCTGTTATTGAAGAAATAACTATTTTCAATCATTGCAGAACCTGATATATATAAAGCTCCTCCATATTCATCAGAAGTATTATTGATAAAAGTATTATATTGTAGTGTTAAAACAGCAGTGGAAGCACTAAAATAAATAGCCCCTCCAATTGAACTATACCCATTGATGAAAGATGTATATTGAATGAGAAGTTGTGCATCGTTTATAAACATAAAATGACCTTTTTGGGCAGTTGAAGCAGTTTTGTTATAGAAAAACGTTGGAGAATTCTTGAAAAGACAATCCCAAATCAAAGAAGTTACAGAATTAGATGATAGATAAAGGTTTGAGGATTTTTTATCAGCATAATTCTGCAGGAATTTACAGGATTTTAGAGAGAGAAGAGTTTCAATCATTTTCATTCCATTGATATAGGATTGATTATCTTCAAATAAACATGATGTTATTGTAAGATAAGAAAGAAATGCAGACAAAATAGCACTTCCTGCACTGGCATTGTTTCTTAAAATATTACAATTTTTCATTACAAAAGTGCTGGAGCTTTTGATCAGGAATCCAGTGGAATCACTTGCATTGTTATCAGTTATATTGGAATAATATAGGTTTAAAATTGATGACTCAGTGACTCCAAAACAACCCAAACAAGATTTACAATAATTGTTTGTAATTTGAGAGTTGCTTAATGTAACATCAGAGATTCCATTTATGAAGAAAATTAGATTTCCATTACTGGAATAAATTTGATTCCTTGAGAATATCATGTTGTTCATTATTATATCATTTGCATTATAGACGTAAATCCCATTTTTTAGTGAAACATGCTCATTGAAGGAACAATTAGTAAATGTTAATGATTTTGAGTTTTTAAGATATCCAAGATAAAGCTCATATTTTGAAGGGTTAAACGAAGAATCTTCGTAGATTTCAGTGAAAAAAAAACAAACTGCATATGTTGCTAAAGAATTTGGGGCTTTACTCATTGATGAGCTTATAATAATATCAGAACAAGTGAAATTAGATATATAAGGGAGATATGTTGACACATAAATGCAAATAGCAGTATTGACATTTTCAGCAAAAATCGTATCAGTGAATAAAAAAGAAATATATTTAATCGTAATGTTTTTTAACTCAGCACTTAATAAACCGTTCATATAAAACCCTGCAAACTTAGAGCTTTTGATATAAAGGGCAGTGAGGTTTTGGACAAAGATTTTAGTAGTGTCTCTTAAAATACTTTGTTGAACAACGAAATAGGAAAAAACACCATAATTAGTCGATAAAGTGTTTATGTTCACATTTGCTAAAAAAAGCATATTAATCTGTCTAAAAGCAAATAAAGTATTTGTGGTTATATGCCGTGTAATTGCCAAATCAATTATATTCAAAACACCATCGTTAACATCAGCACTAGTATATATTGGGGTTGCAGGTTCTTGAAGAGGATGGTTTATATTCACGATAACACCCTCACAATCGATCAAAGTTATATTGGAAATAACAATTTTATAAGTATTATAAGAGAAATCATAATCATTGTTAATGAGATATAAAGAGAAAAAACCACCATATGAACCCCATAAAGAATCATCTTGCACCAAAACATGTGTAAAGGTGATTTTATTGGCTTTAAAAATATTATTGAAAAAAATTGAAATCAAAGGCCTGCCATCATAAACCAACACATAATCACAAATGATATTATAAAGAAATAATTGGTAATTTATTACAGGAGAATAGGAATTCCCATTGGAATAATCCTTTGATGTCTCGTAAAGTCCTGTCCCTGTAGCCAAATCACTGAAAAAATTCAGAAGAGATCCAGATGATAACTTTAAATTTGTTAAAGATGTGGCTTGAAAATAAATATTCTTAAATAAACAATCAATGATTGTTAAGTTTGAGTTGACATTTTTGTAATAAAATCCTGATGCTGTTGGATTTGCAAAAAATGTGGTGTAAGTCATTCCAAAATTTTCCAAGTATCCCACAGAAATTAAACTTAAGACATTTTTGGTATTAACACTTGAAGCATCAAATTTATGGTTTATAAAACTGCAATTTTCGATCAGTATTTGATCAACTGGAAGAATTTTATTCAGAGTTATAGCCAATCCATAATAACTGTTGCTTTTCAAACTGGCTGAGTTATTAGAAAAAACTGTATTCCTTATCGCAACTGTCATACTTAAAGAAATTATCAAAGCAGACGCTTCAGACGGCACAGTTGTTGAATCTCCTAAAGATAACCCATTTTTTAGAAAAATATTGGTTTGATAACCAGTGATTTTATGAATATTGAAAGAGCTTTTCGGGATTGAATTGTCATAAAATGAATTATTCAAAAGATTCACTGTTTTAGCCCCATGGACGAATAATCCATTTGAAACTATAGCATAATTATTCTTAAACACATTGTCATAAATGTTTATTTTATTTATATCAATTTGACATGTGGAAATCATAGTTTCAGGTCCTGGGGGTATGTTTAATGTATAGTTATTCAAAGCATCAGCATCAGTCATCAAACTAGAGAAAAGACTTCTAAACCAAATGGTATTATCCATTTCAGAGTTGAAATTCATATTAGAAGATAAATCAAAAACATAGGCAAATTGATAGGTAGTGCTTTTAATGCTTGTGGCAGCATCATATTTGTCAAATGGGGTTTTTTTATTCTCGAGATTCAATGGGCTGCAACTAATTATAACATTGCCAAAGGTTTTGGGACAACCTGCATTGTCGAGAAAAGTGTTGCCATTTATTTGTATTCCTCCACATTTGTGGTTTTTAGCCAAAGCGATATAATCTTTATCATAATTGATAATAACAATATTCAAACCGAACTTTAATGCCATATTTCGATAAAATCGGTTGTTTTCAATCAAAATAACTGAAGCTTTGCTTTCATCAGAACCCCCATATATGTCAAATTGATGCAGAAAGAGTCCAGTGCCTGTGTAACCCACATTATCCTCAAAGAGATTTTCTTTAAGAATCAATCCAAGACGAAGATTTCTTATGTTTAGAATTGAGCCAGTGAATTGATGGTTGGTGTTATCGTTTTCAATACGATATCTCATCAAATTATCAATGAATATCGTCTGCTCTGAGTGTTGGTATGTGTCCATATCAATGAGACTATCAAGTGCACAATCGAGAACTGTGGCTGAACCAGAAGTGAAAGAACGCATAAAAGTTATCAAATTATAAAATTTGTTGTTTTGAATGGTGATCGGCCCATTGAAATTATTTAAAAATAATACTATTCCTTCGTTTTGGACATTGTCTATTTGTTCTAAAATCGTTTTATCTGCTTCAGGATTCCAAATAACGTATGAAGCGTTTCGACCTGAAATATTGAAAGTGCAACTGTCGAGTAATAGATAATAGCAAGGCTCTACTAATGATTTATCAGTGCAAATTTGTGGGTTTGTTGGGATATAATAGGGGAAATCACGCATCCATGGGACATAGGAATTTGATATGAGGCCGTAGGGATGGTAAAAGTTGATGAAGGTTGTTGAATAGATTTTAAGAAAGGATGCGTAGTTTTGGGCTATTGCGATGAAAGTTGGACTGTATAGATGGAATTCAAAATTTTTGAAAATGCAGTTCTATTTTAAATTTGTATTTTAATAAGAGAATTTAGTTTAATTAAGAATTTTTAAATAAAATTAAAAAAAAAAAAATAATGAAAAAAAACTTGAATAATCAATTCAGGTTTTGCTGCCCCTGCATAATCGCTTAAAAACTCTAAATTAAAAACACCATAAGGTCTTTTATGCCAATGAAATCCAGTGCTACCGACATTATTATATTCTTGAAATGTTTTTGAAGTAATTGCTATGGGAATTGAGCTATTTTTCAAGCCGCAAAGGCAAGTCCCTCCTGCAATTCTCGGATCTTGTTTACAAACCCCTTCATTGCTACATAAACAACATTGTGTTTTTTTATAGGCATATTCACTAACCGATTCAAAGTTCCTACTGATTTTATTATAATTATAATATGGGAACATATCACTTCCGTCTATTATTATATTTTCAAATGCGAGTTTTTTGCTGATCCAAAAGGATGTCAAATGGGATTTCCATATAATAGTGGCTTTTTCACTAGTTAAGAAACAATATGTTGAGGAAACACAACCGTTCGTGTTAATATAAGCTGAAGTTATCGTAGCTGTGACTGAAACTCTTTCAAAAGCTCTTAACATCAATTCATCCTGGTAAAAATTAGCTCCTGAATCATCTTTCAAGAAAGAAAACGTGGGGGTGGGGTCATCATTAATATATTTATCAAGAACGTAATGATTGCCTCCTTTCATCAGATAAATATTCAGAGTAACTTCAGTGTATTTTCCAATCACTTTCGTTTTATGTAGCTTTAATTTAGATTATTTTTAAAAAATAAAGGTTTATTCGGTTTACATAAACGAAAAGAGCATTTAAACTTTCAAAGGGGGAACTATAAGACCCATCACATGTATAAATGGGTGATACACAAGCAAACTCAATAGGAGATATAAAAAAATTGCCAAAGTTATTTGAGGTAGTTATTCTGTCAATTGAAGTAGCACAAGTAAGTCCTGTGTTCATCACTTGGTTGCGATAATCAGGAGGAGTTGAAGTGATATGACTTGTAAGATCTCCATATCTGAATTTAGTGTAAACACATTCTCTACATTTTTTATTAGAACCATCAGGGTTTGTCCCTGAACAATAGAAACAATTTAAGCCACATGAATCAGTTGCGGGTTTGTAGGGAGCTTTAAAATATTAAATGAAAAAAAAATTGTAATAGAAGAAATATATTTATGGAAACTGCTGCAATAATCTGAGGGGGTATTGCCCGAACCAACTGCGAAAGGCACTTCTTTACAATCGACCACACAATAGTTCTTTCTGTTGATTGCATCATATTTATACCAGGCAGCTTTCAAAGCGTACTTTTTGTTGCTTGGCGATGTGATAGAATAGCATAGATTGCATTCATATGTAAAAGAGCTAGGAGTTATATGGTTCGGAGTAACAGTCGCTGTGGTGGGAAAAAGAGATAAATCATTGAGCTGATCAACTGATGTCGATGGAATGATTCTACAATATGGGTTTATAGCTATATTTAAATAAAGTTAATTGTGAAATATCAGGTTTATAGATATACCATAGGCGTAATGTTGGATTGAATGATAGAAGATATTTGTTAATAGGTCTTTGTTATATGCACATTTTCGGTTGGAGTTTAGAAGGTAATAAGAATTTGTGGAGGTATAGCAACTTATGCAGAGGTTTGAGGAGATTGAGTAGCAATAATAATCAGAATATAAAGTATTAGCTTTATTATTATTGAAAGGTTCTTTAAGAAAGAAAATAGGGAAAAATTTTACTCGTGGGGATGGAATACGTGAGATGGTTATCATTTTCTGTGTAGAAAGAGGAAATAAATGAAACAAATGAGAAAATGATAAATATTTTGTAGTTTTTTTGGTTGTTCATGTTTTTGTGGAAAAAGTTAAGTTAAAAACAAAAAAATTTGATTTAATCAAATTAGTATAAAATAAGAAAATCTTCATAAAATGTGCATTCTTTTAATTATCATTTCAAAATGTGTTTTTATTTAATTATTTGCAGTTTTTAAGGATTTCTCCTTTTTATTGCCTTTCAAATCTTTCAAATCGTATTCAACTTTGACTTTATTTTTGACTGAGCAATAAAAAAGTGCCTTCATCATGAAGATACTCCAATAAATATGCATTAAGAAGAGCATGCAAGTCATAGAAATGATGTATGCTCGTATTGGACTCATCAAATATCTAAACAAAACAAAAAAAATAAAGAAAACTCAAAAATGGAAAATTAAAAAAATTAATAAAAACTGATATTTGGGTTGAGTTTCATAGAAAGTCAAAATTTCAGGTATAATAAATGATCTGGGAAAAGCATATAATCTGGTATAGATCCACGACCCAAACGCAATCACATAGATAATATTCACAACCTTCTTATTCTTATTAGTAAAATCACCATAGCCTCTTCCTAAAACTAGAACTGCATCACTAATATCATGAGTCAAAAGCACCATAATTCCAGAATTGATCAAATTTATGGAATATGAGAAAAAAATAAGAAAGAAAGCCATGCAATGATGGAGCAAAAACTCATAGAATTTAGAATCCTTTCGTTTTCTTTTTATTTGAAATAGAAAAGCATATAAATGGTATCCCATTTGAAAGCAATAGACCTGCTTTAAATAAGGAACTGGTTCATATTCAGGAAAATTAGGATGGGCTAGCATAGCGTCACCGCTACCTAGTAAATAAGGAGGCAAGAATTTGGAGTCTTTCACGACATAATATGTGATTATCTATAATTCTTTAAATTTTTTTTTTAATTTTGATGCAGTACTGAGGTAAGCGAATAAAAAACGAAATCCATAACGAATTTGCACCAGGTTTCAGCTCGATCTTTTCGATCTTGATCCGTTTTATAAGTGGTGTTATCAATGTATTTGATCATGTAGTCTTTGGTTAAATGAGTGAACATATCCCGAGAGAACTATTTACATTGA
>JFJP01039535.1_pt1 | contig 13256 bp, 8 predicted proteins | sample 431651 | NCBI WGS metagenome assembly JFJP01 (sample SAMN02602958, study PRJNA72255) | Microbial mat metagenome, whole genome shotgun sequencing project. | biome: fresh water; feature: sink hole; material: water; isolation source: purple microbial (photo- and chemosynthetic) mats found in...
TTCCAGGTGAGACCGAGCGTGATTTTCTCTTAACCATGGATCTCCTCGAGAAAATCAGGTTTCACGGTTCGTTTTCTTTTAAATATTCAGACCGTCCTGGAACGGCTTCCTGTTCCCTGCCGGACAAGGTGGCTGAAGAAATTAAATCGCAACGCCTAGCCATCTTTCAAGCCCGTCAAGATGACATAAGCCTTGAGAGAAATCGAGAATACGTGCGCACGACCCAGAAGATAATGATCGAACTTGTAAAAAAAGGAGCATTTCAAGGAAGGACAGGCACCAATCACATTGTCCATGTTGAAGAAGAAACCACCCTGCAACCTGGGAATGTTATCGATATTTCAATTATCCATGCAGGCCAGCATTCACTCAAAGGAAAAATTCCGCATTGAAACAAAAACGACGCGAAGCAACGCACTAAAAAATCTACTGGCAACAAAAAGGGAGTCTCGGATTTAACGTTTTTTTACAGTTGCAAGCTTTACATCCCATCATCTGGCTCTTCAACTTCTTGTTTTTTCGGAATGTCAACCCTTTCATCTTGAGGGCTTTGCAAATCTACAGGGCCAAGGCCAGGCAAAGGAAGATTCTGTTTAACTTCCAGGGGTTTCATATCTGCCTGGAGTTCTACAACCTTACGGACAACTCTGCTGGAAATTCTTTTTCCTTTAGCGAGAGGATTTTTGACTAGATATTCATCGAAAAAAACATCGAGAACATTACTCTTGGCCCTGGCTGATGGCATCAGACTTACTCTTGCCCTCTTTCCTCCACCCAACAACAAAAGGAGGATTTTTGATCGTTTGTGCTCGGCAAAAAGCCGGTATTCTTTATCCAAAATAAAGCTTGGGCTTTTAAATCTCTTCACATAAACAATATTTTCCTCGCCATCCCTATATATTACATTAAATACTTGGTCTTTTTCTATTTTGCCATACCACTCAAGATCATGCCCAACAAACAGTTTGTCAGTCACCGGAATAATCTTATAAACACCGCTGGCATGCAGAAGCATTAAGCGATCATATTCGGAGCATGCAAGTGACTGATCGTGACCGTCGGTCTCATCCTTGATCTGATATCCCAGGAAACCGGTCTCCCTATTATAAATGACCATGAGATTTGAGGGGGCAACCTTGCGGACACTTACCTCGGTAAATTCTCGTATCTCTGTCTGTCGTGGGTAGAATCCCCCATATTTCTCCAGCAGCTTATTTATATATCCAATTGTATATGCAATCATATCCTTGAGACTTTGCTGAATCGCGACAATCTCTTTTCGGATATCCCTGATTTCCTTGTGTTGCTTGTTTATGTCATAGCGGGAAATTCTTTTAATTTTGATTTCCAATAGCTTTTCAACATCTTCTTTTGTAACTGCCCGCACAAGGTCAGCAGCAAACGGTATCAATGATTTCTCAACACTCTTGGTAACTGCCGAATAGCTTGTCTCTTCCTCGATATTTTTATAAAGACGCTCTTCTATAAATATCTGCTCAAGAAGTCGCGCGTGCAGCTTTTCCTTGAGTCTGGCAAGAACAATCTCTAATTCACGAGTAAGGTCAACTTGCAACTTTTCAGTGTTGTAGCGCAAAACGTCACTTACTTTCGAGGTTTCTGGGTTATTATCTCGAATAAGCGTAAGATTTGGAGATATAGAAACTTCACAATCAGTAAAGGCGTACAGGGCTTTAATGGTATCCTTGGCGTAGACTCCTCGGGCGAGCTTAATTTCAATTTCAACTTCCTCGGCGGTATAATCATTTATTGACAGGATTTTGATTTTCCCGGATTTGGCCGCCCTTTCTATTGAGTCTGTCAGGGACTGAGTATTGGTAGTAAACGGAATATCCTTTATGATTATAGTCTTATCGTTTAACTCTTCAATTCTGGCTCGACAACGGATCCGGCCATTTCCATCTTCGTAATCGCTGACATCGATATAACCCTTCTGTTGAAAATCTGGGTGGAGGATAAATTCCTCATTTCTCAGAATCTTTTTCTGAGCATCAAGTAATTCGCAAAAATTATGAGGGAGAATTTTGGTCGCCATGCCAACCGCTATACCCTCCGCTCCCTGCAGCAGAAGCAGCGGGATTTTTGCAGGAAGAGTTACTGGCTCAACCATTCGGCCATCATAAGAATCAACATATTCGGTGAGATCCTTATTAAACAAGACTTCCTTTGCTAGCGGTGATAGTCGGCATTCTATATATCTGGCAGCAGAAGCCTGGTCGCCAGTGAAAATATTGCCGAAATTTCCTTGCCTATCAATGAGAAAGCCCTTATTTGCCAGATTAACCAGAGCGGCGAAAATGGAGGCGTCACCATGCGGATGCAACTTCATGGATTCACCTACAACATTGGCAACCTTGTGAAACCGGCCATCCTCCATATTCATCAAAGTTTGGAGGATGCGTCGCTGGACAGGTTTCAGGCCATCTTCGATGGAGGGAATCGCTCTCTCCCGGATAACATAAGATGTATACTCGAGGAAATTACTGTCAAAAAGCTGATGTAGTTTTCCTGGCGTGGATGATTCCATAATGACTATTGGGAAGGATTTTTTGCTGTTGAGAGTGAAAATGAACTTCAATCAGAGGCGGGCTTTCCTTGCTGCCGATGGTTGGCCGATCTACACCAGATTATCCATAATGTATTGTCGTCTATCCGGTGTATTCTTGCCCATATAAAAGGAAAGCACCTTATTCACTTCACTTATTGAATCGAGCGTCACGCTCTTGAGCCGGATATCAGGCCCGATAAATTGCTTGAATTCTTTGGGTGAAATTTCCCCCAGGCCTTTAAAGCGGGTAGTTTCAACATTATTCTGTCTGCTTCCCTGCCCTTTTAAAAGCTTAGTCGCCGCAATTTTCTCATTTTCCGAATAACAGTAGATCGTCTGGCTGTGATTACGCACCCGAAAAATCGGGGTCTCAAGGATATGGACATATCCGAGTTTTACTAAGGGTTCAAAATAATGCAGGAAAAAAGTCAGCAGAAGATTGCGGATATGCAGACCGTCCACATCAGCATCGGTTGCGAGGATAACCTGATCATATCTGAGATTGGCGATTGAATCCTCAATATCTAGGGCCCGCATCAGGGAATACATCTCTTCGTTTTTATAGAGGAGCACCATCTTCTGCCCCAGAACATTCATCGGCTTTCCTTTGAGAGAAAAGACTGCTTGGGTCATAGGATCACGAGAGGAGACAATCGAGCCTGCAGCCGACTGGCCTTCTGTGATGAACAGCATGCTTTTCTTCCCTTCCGGCGAAGGCTTATTTTTGGCCGGATGGTATTTACAATCCTTGAGTTGTGGAATCTTCAATGCCACTTTTTTGGCCTTGGCTCGTGCCTCAAGGCGAACACTCTGCAACTCCTTTCGGACCTTTTCGTTGCGGAGTATCTTATCTATCAGGATTTCTGCAGCTTCAGTGTCCTTGTAGAGTGAACTGCAGACAGAATCCTTGACCTTATTGACAATCCAGGAACGCACCTCGGTGTTTCCCAGCTTGTTTTTTGTCTGTGACTCAAACACCGGTTCTTTCACCTTGATCGCCAGGGTTCCAACTATGCCGTCACGAACGTCGGTATTGACAAATGTTTTCTTCGAATATTCATTAATTCCCTTCAGAATACCTTCACGGAAGGCCGAAAGATGGGTGCCGCCTTCGCTGGTATAGGTGCCGTTGACAAAGGTGAAATAATTGTCGCTGTATGAATCAGTGTGAGAAAATGCAAACTCCAGTGTCTCATCTTTATAATAGATAGGCGTATATAGATTTTCTTCAGCAAGTTCCTTTGCCAGAAGATCAAGAAGGCCATTGGCGGAATAATAGAGTTTTTTGTCTGCATAGATCTTCAGTCCCGCATTGAGATAGGCGTAACGCCACATGCGCTTGTCAATATAGATTAAATCGAAAGCGAAACCGGGAAACATTTCCGAATCAGGTAAAAATTCGATCAGCGTGCCATTTTTTTCCTCGGAAGTGCCTTCGTGTTGTTCAATAAGAATTCCCCTGGAAAACCGGGCCGAGGCATATTGGCCATCCCTGTATGCAGTCACTTGAAAATGAATGGACAGGGCATTTACAGCTTTTGTGCCGACACCGTTAAGACCAACCGAAAACTGAAAAACATCGGTATTGTATTTGGCGCCGGTGTTAATTGTCGAAACACAGTCGACCACCTTGCCCAAAGGGATACCACGGCCAAAATCCCTCACCCGTACAAGACCAGTGCTATCGATTGTGATATTAATTCGTTTGCCTGCTCCCATAATGAACTCATCAACGGCATTATCGACCACCTCTTTGAGAAGGATATAGATACCGTCGTCCTGATTCGAGCCGTCACCGAGCCGGCCGATATACATACCTGGACGTTTTCTGATATGCTCAAGTGAACTCAGTGTCTTAATTTTGCTTTCGTCGTAATTATGGGCAGATACATTCATATTTCAGCAATAGCCATGAGGTTTGATAGGTGATTTGCCAGCCATACTATTGTATTTCAGGGCATTTGGCAACAGCGATAAACCATGCCTAAAACGCCCCCTGCGGCCTGCTTTTTTGTCTTCTGAAGGGCATTACAGGGAGAAGAAATACAGTGGCGAAATCCAGTCACCATCGAGATGATCAAGCAAGGAGTGCTTCGGGATGTAAGATAGAATATCACATCATTCGAATACGCCCGCAATCGGGACATATCCAGGTAGGTCCGTTGCTGATCCCCCACTTGTTTTCCTGAAAACATGCATCACAAATCTGAAAACCGCAGGGACAACTCCAGCAGAAAGGTTTTTTCTCCTTGCAGCAATGGCATTGGTATTCGCCCAGCTTTCTTTTACGATACCCGCCTTTTCCTGAAGAACTGCCGCTCTGCTCTGTCATTTCGACAGCTCTCCTTTCATCCAGGCAAGGTAGTCGGCACTGCCTTCGATTACAGGAGTTGCTATGATTTCAGGAATTTGATAAGGATGCTCAGCTGCAATGCGTTGTTCAACCCTTTTGAACAACGATCGATCAGTTTTCAGAAAAAGAAAGATTTCCGACGTCTCTTCTATTTTTCCCTGCCACCAGTAAAGGCTCTGACCAGGACCGAGAATCTGGGCGCAGGCAATGAGCTTTTCCTCGAGAAGAAGACGGGCCAGACGCTCAGCATCATGACGTTCTGTCAATGCCGTACTGACAATTATCGGGTCATCCATTCTTTTCCTCCTTGTGTCGTGCCAGCTATGCCACTCTTTTTCGACTCGATATGTGCCATATCTTTCAATTTTTGCATGAGTGGACTATTCTAGCAACGTTGGAAAGAAAAAACACGGCTATTTCAATTCGACCTTCGAGGATTTCCCCATGCTATTTGTTATCGATATCGGCAATTCCCACACTGTTACCGGGCTCTACGAAAATGAAAGGCTTATCGGCCAGTGGCGCCTCAAATCCGACAAAGAGAAAACGGCTGATGAATTGGCAATAAGTTACCATGCCCTTTTCGCCATGGCGGGCATCGATAGAAGCAAAATTACCGGCATTGTCCTGGCCAGTGTTGTACCCACCCTGGAAAATGCTTGGAAGGTCTGCTGCAGAGACCATTTCTCGGCCAATCTGAAACATCCGCCCGCCATCGTATCGGCAAAAACTGTCGCTGAGCTGATTTCCATTCAGACTGATAATCCAAGCGAAGTGGGAGCTGACCGGCTTGTCAATGGAATTGCCGCATGGGAAGAATACAAAAGTGATCTCATCGTCATCGATTTCGGCACAGCCATCACTTTTGACTGCGTCACTGCCCGATGCGAATATATCGGCGGCATCATTTTCCCCGGTATCCGCATCTCGCTTGAGGCCCTGGCTACAAAAACCGCTAAACTACCCCACATCGATGTCTCGGAGCCTGTTGAAAAGTATATCGGTAAAAATACGGTCCAGGCCATGAAAAATGGTATTCTTTTTGGTTATGGCGCTATGATTGACGGAATTGTACAGGGCATACGCCATGAAATGCCAGGTTCTCCAGAAAATGTTCAGGTCATCGCCACTGGTGGCATGGCAGGACTGATCGCCCCTTATGCCTCAACAATCATGTATATCGATCCGATCCTGACCCTCAAGGGCCTGCGTATTTTTCATGCCAAAAAATATTGCCGATGAAACCTCGAATTATTCCACCAGCATTACAAAAAGGTGATTGTCTCGGCATTATTGCCCCCGCCAGTCAACTGCGTTCACCAGAACATTTTCACCAAGGTATTGCCTTTCTTAAAGAAATGGGTTTTACCGTTAAATTTCCACCCCAACTTTGGCCAGGACAGGATTTTCTGGCTGATGACGACACGCATCGGGCAGATGAATTCAATCGGGCAATGCGCGAGGAGGATTCTCAAGCGATTATTGCCGTTCGCGGCGGTTATGGCTCTCTCCGGATGCTTAATGGGATTGCCATTGAGCCATTGCGTGAAAGACCGAAATTGATTGTCGGATTTTCAGACATTACCATTATTCAAAACCATCTCTTGCAGGCTGTCGGATTGCTCAGCCTGCACGGTCCGGTGCTGACAACACTGCACTCCTGCACTCATGCAGCACTGGAAAGACTTGTCAGATGCCTGACAGGATTCTGGCAGGGTCCAATGCCCTGCCCTGGTGTTGAAATACTCCGCGGCAAAAGGGATGCGCACGGCGTCCTGATCGGTGGTAATCTCACGAGCATCACCAGCATGCTCGGTACCCCCTTCGATTTTCCCTGGAAGGGGGGGATTGTTTTTCTTGAAGACATCAACGAACCACTGTACCGCCTCGACCGCATGCTGACCCAACTGGCCCAGGCAGGCAAATTTGAACAGGTTTCCGGAATTTTGCTCGGCGATTTTTCTCTTGCCGACAATGTGGGTGAAGTTGAGAAATTACGCTATATCGAGTACATCTGGAACAGAATCCTTGACCTCACTAGCCGCACTCAGATTCCGGTCTGGGCAGGAATTTCCTCAGGCCATTGTGCGGAAAACCTGACACTGCCGATCGGTGCTGCAACCGTCATGCACAACGGCAGAGCAACACTTAATTTTTCTTAAAATAGTCAATCTTACCAGCTAGTAAATCTTCTATTTAGGAGGTATTATTCTGGATATGATATTTGACTTCAACTGACAATGGTGCTATAGAGAGCATCGAACATCGTGCACAACAGGGTTGCGCGACAGTCTCCTCATTTTAACCCTAACTTGTGAATAATTATGACTTTTTTATTGCATCTCAAACAATTTACAACAAGAGCATGTATCGCCGGATCATTGTGTACTCTCCTCGCAGTTCCGGCCTTCTCTGCTGAATATGTCAGCGTGGTGAAAGATGGTGTGAATGTCAGAACAGCACCAAACACTGACGCACCGGTCAGCATGGAACTCTTTCAGGGCTATCCCCTCATGGTTCAGGGCAAAGAGGGCGACTGGCTGAAGATTTCCGATTATGAAAATGACACCGGCTATATCCACTCCTCATTGGTTACGAAAGGCACTACCGTCATCGTGAACGCCAAAAAAAGTGCAAATATGCGCGCTGAGCCAAATGCAACGGCACCTGTCATCGCCGATATTGAACGCGGCGTGATTTTGACCAAAATCTCTGCTCAGGATAATTGGGTAAAAGTCAAACACAGCGGTGGTACGGTCGGCTGGATATCGCAACCGCTCGTCTGGCCGTGAGATACAGTTTCTTACCGATCGAAAATCGATTTAAGCACCTTTCCCAGAGCAAGGGGCAGCCTGACAATATTGCCAGCCTTGTTCTGGAAAAGGAGGAATCCCTCGTCTAGGGCATGTAACAGCAGACCGCGGGTCACTTTCACATCCTGCCGACAGTACTCGGCGATTAGATCAATCTTTCCTTCTTTATACCACTGCAGGGCCTGCAGGCCATCGGCGCTCTTACCGATGCCCAGCGTGTGCTTTGCCAACCTGTCAAGACTGAGTCGATAACCAAGGTGGTTATTGATCTCTTCGAGCAGGTCGATTGTGGGCAAGGCATTGAAATTCAATGAGCTGTAGCCGCCCAGTACACGATAATCAAATCTCCTGTTGTTGAATCCAACGATCAGTTCAAGCTTTTGCAGATGATCAATCAGTTGATCTATCTCATGTTCAAAATAGGTAACGCAATCGTCCAAGAGCGAGTCGTAAATCACCGCTACCGATATCCCCATATTTTCACAACGATGCCAGCCTCCGACTTCTGCCGCCGAGCGCATGGTTTCCAGATCAAAGACCCCGTAATGGCGTGGCAGTAAACTTCTTGCAGTTTTCTGCTTTCCCTGATTGACTCGCGGTTTTGTAAGATTGCCAGGGACCTGCGGGGGGGCTTCCGGCAAACCTTTCACAGCTTTTCTTCCGACACCGGTCATATCGGCAGATGAAGCACCGTATCTTATTCTCCTTAGCAGTTCCAGACAGGCCAATTTGTCAATCGGCCTGTTTCCTGAACCACATTTGGGTGAATGCACACAGGAGGGACAGCCATTTTCGCAAGGGCACAGTTTAATTGTTTTTTCTGCTTCGATAAGCAATTCATTAATTTTTTGATAGGCCTCACGCGACAGGCCAACTCCCCCGGCATGGCCATCGTAGATGAAAATTGCGGCGTTGATAGTCTGCGGATGCCATGGACAGGAGATGCCACCAATATCGTTTCGATCACAGAGCACAAGGAGGGGGAAAAGAGAAATCATGACGTGCTCAAGGGCATGGATGGCGCCCATGAAGTGTAGATTGGCCTTCTCAAGAAATTGCTGAACCTCGGCCGGAATCTCAAGCCAGAATCCTTCGGTCTCGATTATCTGTTCGGGGAGATCAAGCGTTGATGTGGCGATCAATCTCTGGGTGGCGTTCACGAATTTCTGAAATCCCGTCACCTTTTCGGTAACTTTGACCCTGCCAAAGGATACAGGGCAGCAATAGACCGTTTTTCTGTTAAAAATCTTGAGGATCTCGGTATCTTTCGTCGAAACAGGGCGGGTAAAATACGAAGGTTTTTGTTGAACACATTTCACTTCCCTGCCATGAAGATCCAGATCTTTAACAACCCAGGTTCTGGCCCGGTGTATATAGACCGCGCCGGGGTGACATTCCTTCAGAGCCCGACCTCCATCCATCTCACCAAAGACTTCTCCACTTTCATAATCGATAAGAGCCATCTGCAGGCCTCCACCGCGAAGGTTTACGTGTCTTTGCGGACGCTTGCGACTGGCATACCAGGTCCTGCCGTTTCTGTCCTGCAGGAGTTGGCCTGAACTGGCAAGACTGTCAACCAGTTGTCTGATCTTGACATTTTTGACCAGCTCTTCTGCGTCTGACAAAGGAATTTCAGCCGCTGCGCATTCCAGGTGTTGTCTGGCGATGGCTTCATTGAGTGGATTAACTACGGCTGCCTCAGGTGATCGACTAAAGAAATCCTCAGGTTGACGCATGTAATACTGATCAAGGGCGTCTTCCTGGCCAATCATGATGATCGCAGATTTCTGGAATTGTCGCCCCACCCTACCTCCCCGCTGCCAGGAAGCCATGATCGACCCGGGATAGCCCACCAGGATACAGAGATCAAGATCACCAATATCAATGCCAAGCTCAAGGGCAGAAGTTGAGACAACCCCCAGCAACTCGCCTTTATTAAGCTTTTGTTCGATATCTCTTCGTTCTTCCGGCAGAAATCCAGCTCGATATGAACTGAGCTTGCTTGCAAGAGAGCCTAGACGTGGGCCGGTCCAGAGATTAATCAGCTCAGTCATCTTCCGGGACTTGGTATAGACGATTGTGCGCAGACCTCGTTTCATGGCGGCTTCGAGCAGTTGGCTGGCAGTGGTAGCCGCACTGTCCCAGGGATTGAGAAAGAGAAAATGCTTTTCAGCGGTAGCCGCCCCGGATTCATTAACAACCTTGACCTTTCGATCAATAAGCTTTGTCCCGAATTCCTGCGGATTGCCTATCGTAGCTGAAAACAGCGCGAATACCGGATTACCGCCATAATATCTGGCAATTCGCTGCAATCTGCGCAGCACCCAGGCCATATGCGAACCGAAAACACCTCGGTAGGTGTGGACTTCATCAATTATTATGAACTTGAGCCTGCGAAAGAAACTCGACCAACTACTATGGAAAGGCAAGATGGAAAGATGCAGCATATCCGGGTTTGTGATTAGAATTGGCGGCACCTTGTCCCTGATCTTCCTTCTCTGGTAGGCTGTGCTGTCACCGTCAAAGATTGCGGCACATTCAGGAAACCGAATCTGAACATCAACCGGAAGCATTGCTCCAAGTTCAAGGATAATCCGCAACTGGTCCTGAGCCAGAGCCTTAAGAGGGAAAAGATAGAGGGCATGACCATAATTCTCTTTACAGAGTTCCTGCAGGACCGGGAGGTTGTAAATCATGCTTTTGCCTGAAGCGGTGGGTGTGGCGACGATTAGATCCTCGCCACCAGTGAGGCCTGAAATGGCCTCTAATTGGTGAGAATAGAGCTGACTGATACCTTTCCTTCGCAATATATGCAGAATATCAGAGGATAATTCAGGTTGAACAGGGCAATCCTTTTTAGCCGTAGCCTGAATTATTTTATGGCAGACGACTTGCGAACCAAATTTTTTAGACGCCTTGAGTGAGCTCAGATATTCTTCAATATCAGGCTTCCTCAAGCTTTCGAGAGGGACTGAGGCCATTAATTATTCTTTTCTTGGTTGCGCTTATAAAGGAGAGTGTATATTTTCACACATTGATGCTCTGCTGATTAACCCTAAAAAAAGCTGAAATGCCTAGATATTACCAAGACAAGAGTTCCTGGATGACAGCATCCTGGAGATTATAATACAGCCTTTATCTGAGATCAGCCCGACAAAATCATGTTCAGTATTGCTACACAAGGACCCAGCGGTTCAGACAGTTTTCAGGCCGCTCGGCAATACGCCCCGACCGCCAGGATTCTCCTGTTCAATCGTGTAGCCGATATCCTTACGGCCTTTCTCGAAGGTGAAGCCGAATACGCCCTGATACCCGTCTACAATACCCGTGAAGGAGAAATCAAGGAAACCTTCAGGCTCATTACCCAGCTGAACCAGGGTTACTGGATCGACAATGTCGTGCTTCCCATACATCTTTCTCTTGGTGCTATAGCTAAGGTGGATTCGGCTGGGGGAACTATTGACACGATCGTCGGCAGAAGTTCAATCTTCAGGCAATGTGAAGAGTATATCGATTCCCATTTCCCGCGGGCAACACTTGTGGCGATGCAGGATATAGAGGCTGCCCTGGTTGATATCCGTACGCATAATAGAACGACCTGGGCTGTTATTGAATCGGAAAACCTGCTTAAAAAGCATGGTCTTGAACTCATTGATCGAGAAGTCGTTTCCCATAATCGAACGCGTTTCGCCTTGCTCGGCAAAGAGCTGGCAAAATCTTCAGGATATGACGCCACGGCGCTCATCACTAAACCTCTGCGTGATCGTGTCGGAATGTTAGCAGATATCCTTGGAGAATTCACCCGCCGGGGGATTAACATCCTGGATCTTCGTTCTGAAAATGATATCAAAACCCAGAAATTGCGAATTTATCTCGAGGCCGAGGGGCATATCGAAGACAATCTGCTGCGCGAGGCCCTAGCAAGGATAGAAAAAGTTGTAATTCAAGAGGACGAGTCTATCAAGCTTCTCGGTTCTTTTCCCCGGGTTGACATGCGCGTCAAACAGATCAGGGCTTTTGGTTTTATTGGTTCGGGTGCAATGAGTCGCTGGTTTGCCGGCCGTCTTGAAAATGAAGGTTATCGAACATATATAACAGGACGCACAACACCCCTTCGGCCAGAGGAAATGATCGGCAAGGTTGATGTAGTCATCATCTGCGTACCTATCTCGGTTACTGCCCAGACCATCAGAGAGTACGGCAAACTCCTGCATGACGGCCAAGCCCTTATTGTCCTCGCAGGTGAATCTGAAAACACCCTCAACACCGCCCTTGAATCAACCCGACCCGGCGTCGAATTGATGCTTGTCCATAATCTCTGGGGCCCTCAGGCCCTGACCATGAAGGACAAAAATGCCGCTGTTGTAAGGACTTCCAGAAGCGGTGGGTTCTGCAGCGAGTTTGAGGCCTTTTTATACAAGCATGGTGCTGAGATTTTCCACGACAGCCCTTCGAAGCATGATATGCTGATGGGTGTCAGCCAGAAGCTGCCCACTACCATCTCTGTCGCCCTGGCGATGACTCTGGCCCAGCATCAAATCGATATTCTTGATATAGGTAGCCACTCCACGCTGACTTCGCTGTACGGCATTCTGGCAATGGCCCGCATACACAATCAAAATCCACGAACATACGCCGAGATTATGGCCATGTCGGGTGATGGCAGACTCATTGTCCGAAGCTTTGTCAAAAACCTGCTTCAGTTAATCGACCTTGCAGAGTCCGGAGCTATCCCGCAAATATGTGAAATCATGGATGCCAACAGAAAATATTTACCGCCTACCTTCCTCCAGTCGCAAATGAAGCAAGCCAAGGCTGTTGATGATCTTCTTTCGCGTTCCGGCATGAAGGATGAAAGGTAGGTAGCGAAGAATAATATATTTTAAATTAACACAATTATTTATCGATTATAGAGTGGTATAAAATTTCGCCGGATATACAAAAATTGCATCCGGCTCTACACATTCAAGGAGTTGTTTCTTATGCGCGCACGCGATATGAGTTATCTTGACGAGGAGCATACCTGCCCTCATTGTTCTCAGAGGATGTCCTGCTGCGAGGCACCACCGGTCCACGTTGGTGATGGTCTGGGATGGGGCTCGGAAGTTCTGTATATCTGTCTTAATGACCTCTGCTCTCTCTTTCTGGCTGGTTGGGATCAGATAGAAAGACAATATGGCCATCATGCCTCATATCGTTATATGGAATTACCCGGCAGCAAGGAAAGCAATGTCATGATGGTCGGCAATTCCGACGCTTTCAAGGGAAGTGTAATTGACCCGATCGCCTTGAAAAACCAGAATGTCAGATATAAAAAGGAACAAGAAGCGATTAAGGCCCTCGATACCTGCATAGAAGAAAAAAATATCGAGCCTGTCATGACTCTTATCCTGGATGAGGCCGTGGCAAAAGACACTCGCCAGATGGCTATGAAACTCCTTTTGCAGCTCAATGACCTCAGTTGCATTGATCCGATCAGAAATCATGTTTTTCGTGATACCTCGCTTGAGCAGGAAAGCAATAT
>JFJP01039536.1_pt1 | contig 13256 bp, 11 predicted proteins | sample 431651 | NCBI WGS metagenome assembly JFJP01 (sample SAMN02602958, study PRJNA72255) | Microbial mat metagenome, whole genome shotgun sequencing project. | biome: fresh water; feature: sink hole; material: water; isolation source: purple microbial (photo- and chemosynthetic) mats found in...
TTCTTCAGACCACGCTTTCAGGGGCGCAGCCGCCGTCCCGCGAAGTCGGGCGAGCGGCGGTACGCGCCTCCTGTGAGCTTTTACGTAGTAAAAGCGAGAGATGATCTATTCACACAGGCCTTATTTTTTCGGAGAGCTTGAGATGATCTATTCACAATTGTAAGAAAATTATACAACCAGTTTTGACAGATTTTCAGCAACACCAGTGAGCTTGAGATCAATTACTCACACAGTGTTAGTAATTGATCTCAAGCTTCCAATATGTTAGTAATTGATCTCAAGCTCCCAACAGAATTGAGTAGTTTGTGAGTTAATGATCTCAAGCTCACACTACTGGATCTTTATACAGTAGTTCAATACTTCTGAGATGTTTTATACTCTGCAGATAACTCTGCATGTCCAGTCTCAGCAGATTAACAGGATTAACCAACAGTGTATCTGCTATCTCAGAGCTATGGTCTGCCTTGAATCCCTCGTACTGTACGAAGTACAGTGCTTTGAGTGATATATCCCCTGAAGGATCTACTACAGCACCACGTACAGCTAGATCTGTTCCTCTAGGTGATCTGAACAGCTTGAGTCTATCTTCAACAGGTCCTATTCTGATCGTGTGTAGCTTAAAATCTTTCTCTTTGGTTATCCTTATAGCTCTCACTATTTTCAAGTGTTGACACCAGGGACAGAATGGTTGATGACATGCGAATGTCGCATTGTGAGATATGAACCTATAGGTACAGCGCCGCAGTTTCCTTTTGATATACTCACCTACCTGCAGTTCTGTAACAATGTTCATCCATGTCTCAAGTATGTTGACTACCCTGTTTGCAAGGAATTTTGGCAGCGTCTTGTTGTGCTGCAGTACTCTGTGTACACTAAAAGGCCGGTGTCCCTCAAACACAAAGTTTGTGCGTAAGGGTACACCGGCGAAGGGTGCCACAAAGAGATCTAACTCACTTTGTGAGATGAGCATTAGTTACGTACAGCTCCTTTCAAAAAGATTGAGAGCCGACTAACAGCGGCATACGCGGTTAAACACACAGACATTACCTGAAGAGACTTACCAATGAATTTACAAAACTCCTTGGCTTGTCCATCAAGAACTTCACTCGTGGCCTCCGCATGATTAACAGCCGACTTAATGCCATCCCCAACGTTCATTTCTCCCTCTGTCATAAACACCTCCCTTCAAAGCTGGCGCACGGCCAGCTTAAACCGAGGATGCGCTCTTGGATAGCCCAAGAGTGGTACACACCCCCTCAAAATCTTTGTTTGCAACAAGTCGCCTAAGCTCAGGCTTATTACTTGTAGCAACAAGATGCCTGCAGTTTGAATATATTCTAAATACATCTGCTGTAGACTCGAAAGTATTCCAACTGCATACAGAACATCTACGCCTGGCGTAGTGTCTCTTGACAACTTGTAGTTTACCAGCTTCTGTAAACTCCGTGCTTACGAAGCCTAACTCCTTCCTCGAACTACCATACATCTCCCTACCTGGATACTGAAACCAATTACCAGCAAGTCCAGCTACAACGATGTTAGTAAACTGGTCAGTGATGTCTACAGCTTCTGCTTTTGCAAGCCACTCATCAATAAACTGTTGACCGAAATGATGCAAAAGAAACGCTTTAGCTGGTACCTCGAATTCATTAAAGGAATCACCAACGCGATACTGTTTTATAGTAAGCTTGGCAGTATCCGCTAATGTGTTACCTGCGCCAGCATCTCTCAACTTGTAGATACGTAAACTAGGATCTATGCGCCATATTGGCATCTTCACACCACGATCTTTCTGGTATGCTTTAAACCCTTTAGGTTCAATATACGTTCCAGATAACACTAGGCTGAGTCTATCCACAAATCTCGTTTCTAACAGCGTAGTTGGTAAGACAACACCTGAACAGCTGTATAGTCCGTCGTCGTTTTTAATGGATGAAGCGCCACAACGCGTTGTTTTCTTACCTGCAACAGTCTTCACCAGGACGCAATGTTTGCAAACGTGCATTTTATACCGCTTTGTAACAGCACCCTTTTTACTTATTGCAGATAGGCTGTTGTGCTCACTCAACCTACACCCAACATAGACCTCCCGCGACATGTCTACAGTCAACCTAAGTGGTGATGAAGATTCAAATGGTACAGCCTCAACCGCGTCCCTAACAGGTACAAAGTTTTCAGCGGGCGGTAGCACCATCTCAGCACCAGAGGCAAAGAACGTGTTTACGCACCCCTGCTTCATTGGTTGACAAGCACCCACACTGTGTTTCAACATCTCAGAGCATGTTGTACATATGTCATTAGAAATGAACTCCCCATTGATCAAAACGCGAGAAGATACAACGCTACCAGGAAGCTTCTTGGTAGTGTAATAGACATAGTCCGTTGGTTTATAGATACCATTTATATGCCTAGTGTACGATTCATCGTTCGCTTCAATATTAATGGCAGTAGAACGATAAGAAGCCACTACGTCCGTTGCAATAGCGTCAGGGCTTACAGCTACAACTACACGCTCGAAAGCATCACCATACCTGTAGGACTTACTATACCCTTGATTATTAATCGCGTGCTGGTCATGCTCATACTCAACGACCCAAGCATTTTTCAAAGCAAGTATTTCGGAATCACTAGGTGCTACAAGCACCACAAGAGTGGTGCTTGTAACATGCTCTAGTTTCTTAGGTCCACCTTTACCGTTAACTGCTGAATGCCATAATATGCGATGGCTTTGCCAACCCATATCACTTCGCTTTTCTGGCAAATTAAATGCGGTCCAATACCTCACCAGGTGTCCACCTTTATAATGTCTCCTATGTTTGTGATTTGTTCCCTAAAATCCTCTTCATTCATACCAGACGGTGTCAGAATCCAAACCAGCTTTGTTTCTTGTGCACTGATAATTGGCTCGTCGTCATTCAATCTACCACCATAGCCGTCCGTGAAAAAGATAACTGCCTCTGGCATGTAGCCCAGCTCGTCACGTATGTACCTAAGTGCAGGTTCAAAGTCCGTTCCACCACGACCAAAGAACTGCTCAAGCTTCATACCCCTGCGGTATTGTTCGTGCCTAGCAACACCAGCGTCATTGTGAATTATATCAATGATGTCTGCATTCTGCGCAAGGAAATCTACTTGTGAGTTTACTTTGCTCAAGTCCTCTGCACCTACAGAACCAGAAGTATCTATGATAAACGTCATACGCGTTGTATTCTCATAAACACGACCGAAACCATATCCAGGATTACGTCTGTTAAGCCGCATCTTAGATATACGCTGTTCTTCAGACAATGCAGCTGTGATTGAGTGGTTCGCAAGATGAAACCAAGGCACAACAGGTTGACACTGGTCGCTCTCAACAAACTCACCAGCATCGCCAGCCATGTAACCACGCTGTTTGGTGGACTTTGTTTGCGCCATCGCTTGCTTAATGATCTCACGGATTTTGTCTTCACCCTGTATGGCATCAGACTTTTCACCGTGCATCAACAAGTCTTTTACGTCTGCACCGCCTGTCTCAAGATCTGCAGGATCAAGAATAGCGTCAGGATCGTCAAACTCTCCACTTCCATCACCAACGCTAAACATTCCCTGCATAATCTTTTGCTTATCTTCTTCATCATTCGCTTTCTTGTCCTTGATCTCTTTTTCGAGTAGGTCTTCCACTGTGCTCAAAACGTTCAAGGTATTAGCCCACCGCTCCAGCTTGAACTTCTGAACATCATACACAGGTTGCCCAGCCTCTCGTAGAGCTCCTGGATAAGATACGAAACTATCCGCCACTGCTTCAGTTACCAAGTAGTAGAGTTGTCTACCAACACGATAACCATACTTGGCTTCACAATAGTCACGCAGTTCAAGACCTAGTTTGTTACCAACGTGACCCGACATGAAGTGACCCACCGCATGCTCAATAATACCAATCTGCGCGATGAGCGGGTACTGTGAGAATTTGGAGTAGTTTACACCAAGAGTTGGTGTGCCATCATTGTCGATAAAACACACAACGTTGATTTTAGGGTGTGTAATACCAACACGATTAAACCTATAGATGATGAAACTATAGGCAGGATCCACGTGGTTCTGAATAGTCATCAGAGCCGCGTCAAAGTCACGCTCTCCTTTAGCCACTGCTGCAGGATCCGTTTCTTTGCCTACTAACTCAATGTTTTTATCTGGCATTTTTATTCCTTAGATAGAAATGGTGGTTGCTCGGTACGGATCAGACAGAAAAGGGGACTGCTCGATGCGCATCGCCTCACCCGACAGCCTAAACCTGCCAATAGACTCTCCGCTGTGTAACACAAGGTTACCAGTATAGTAGTCGAAGTCCGGTAACTTAGAACTGGCGAGTATACTTCCTAGATTTTTAATCACGCTTTGAAGCACCTTCTTGACTTCTTTCTCACTGCGCACGTTAAGTTCGAGTTTCAGTTTCATGACTGGTTCCTTTTCTTCTATGAACTCGTAGTTGCCTACCAAATTGCCGTTTATGTCTAAGATACGACCACTAAGGCAACCACCACGCACGCGTGAAGCCACGTCAATAATAGCTTCTGACACGTCGTGTTTGCTCCTCATCGCGTCGTTACCGAGTTTAATCTCTATTTTAAACTTGTCCCATTTACTCATTTTTTGCTCCTCAATATTTCGTACTGTACGAGCGAGCAGCACAGTGGCTAATTACTAGCCACTGTGCGTCGCCTGTCACCGTTTAGTCCCTGCGTTCAACCTTCTGTTCACGCAGTTGCTTAACCATCATGTTGTTCTTCTTGATGGCCTCAGCGATGTCTGCAGCACACTTCTGGTTCTTGAGATAGTGATAGATCATCTCAAAAGTAGGAGTTTGCTGTCTATTGGTATACAGCTCACGGAAGAACTGTACAGCTAGTCCAGAGCCAGCCAAGTTTACAACATCTGCAATGTGTTTGGCTTGTGAGTCGCACACCTCAGTCTTGTTATCGCATACAAGCAGAGTCAAGTCCTGCACAGTGATGCCGACAAAAGACTGCATACCATCACTCTTCCAGCGAGTTAGCATATTCAACTGATCGTCTTTATTGCCACCCTCACCCAAGCTAGCCGACATAATACGGTTAGCAGAGATTGGATAGTAATAAGGATCTTCTCCATGCGAGATGTACTGCTTGAACCTCGCAATCAAAGCAGATGCTGTCAGCGGAATCTTCTCTTTCTTACCACGCTGTTTACCACGTGCTGCAATCTGCACAAAGTAGTCAGATAACGCATGTTCGAATAACCGCATACGTGTTGTGTCACCCATGGACTTATCTGACGACAGCTCTTGCCATGTGCAGCCAAATCCTTGGTGCCAGAAGCGTGGGGACACCTTGTCCCACAGTTCGCGGTTTTCTGCAATACGCAAGAAGAGACGACATATTGCTGGGAAGCGGCCTTTCTCTTCTTCTTTCTGCAGGTACTTCTGATGCATGTCAAATGGCAGTTTAACACGCACAGTTTCAACACGATCCATGATCGCAGCATCTACAGAACGGCGAGAGGAGTAAGCAACATCCTCAGGATTAGTTGTCCCAAAGATCATGACTTCCAGTGGAACCTTTACAGAGCCACTCTGACGGAACGTCAAGAAGCCACGGAGCTGGTTCATCTGCCCCATGTTACCCGTAAAGATTTCGTCGATAATCCATGGGATAACCGTACGCTTGTTGCCTTCAGAGTTCGTGAAGGTGTACCGAGGATCTTTAACAAGCTTTTCTGTCGGCAGGATATTTTCATGTACTGCTTGCAGGATCTTTGGATTGCCATCTTTGTCCTCGTCAAGTTTCATGAGTGCCAGGAACTCTTCCATCTGCTGCGCACCAAGACCTGGACAGATGACTGGCGGCAGACCAAGTTCATTCAACGTGCTAACTGTGATTTCACTCTTACCACAGCCAGCCTCTCCTTCGCATACGAGTGCTCTTTGGTTTGGATGACCGAAGTGTACACGCGCTTTAATACGTGCAGCCCATTCATCCATGCCAACTGGATCCATCGCAACCGTACGTTCCACTTTCTCTTTCTTCTCGTCGCTCATTATTTACCCCCTTCTTCAGGTGTCTGTTCTTGAACAGGCGACGGAGCCTGTTCTGCTGTTTGTTTTGCAAGTCTATGTTTAATAGCCTGCTGCGTTTGCATATCAATCCATCCTGCAGTATCTGACATTGCTGCTTGCGCAGCTGCTAGAAGTCTAACACCCATGCTTGTTGTGATATACAATGGGTTCAGTTCTTCTGGATGACGCTCATGTGGCGTACTTGCCAGATATACGTAATCAAAGTCTCTTGGAGCGCTGGAAGCAACTACTATTGCCGCTGAGTTTAGCTCAGGATATGCTGCAAGTAGTTCGTCAAGCTTCCGTTTTACAAATGCTCGTCTATTATCAAGACGTGCTTTAAGCGCTTGTTCCTCTGGCGTTAGTTCTTTCTTTACTGGCTCAGTTTTTGCTTCGTCGCTCATTCGTTAATTCCTTTGTGTTTGGCGGTTCCCCACGGGAAACCTAATGTTTTTAAAGAAGCGCCACAGTTATTGTTAACGCGCTTGCAAGATGCTGCGCAGTTAAACGTAGGAGCAAGCATACAACAGTTCATCGACCACTCACTGAAGGTTGGCCTAACACACCACCGCGATGTACCGTTTATTAGAATATAGTTTGAACTTTCAATGTTGAAGTCTTTAAAGCTTCGCCCACAACGTTTATTATACAGCAACAGTCTTATTTCTCTTACAATAGGTTTTTGAGACATGGCTTTCCTTTGTAGTAGGCTGTGCCATAAGCCACACAGCTTCTACCTCGCACGTAGCGTGCATGTTTATTGTTGTGAAATTTTGTTGCGGTTTTAGCGCTTGAGTGTTAGAAACGACGACATTGGATCGTCAGACTGGCATTGGTACAGGTCTTCTCGATCCATTGGGCGGTCATGGAAACCATAACGACGGGCAGTAGACCCAAGAGGCTTTACACGACGATTGCAGTCCATGCGAGCAATCAGTTTGGAATTATCAGGTGTCTTAGCCATATTGTGCCTCCAGGAGATCTTATGAAAACACGCCAAGAACTTATTCAAATGGCCATTGCTGCTCTTAAAGAGCCAGAGCGTTTAGGCCAAGTGTCTAAGTATCATGAACTTATCAAACAGCTTACTGAGATCGCGTCAACGCAAGGAAACCTTGTTCCTCTGCTTGGCGCGCTCATCCACGTGAAGAACAGACCCTTCACTGAAAAGATGTTTACACAGTTTGAGCCACTATTCAATATAAATATGCCTTTGAAGACTATATTGAAATGCGGACGACAAGTGTCTAAGTCTACTAATTTGGCGGCTAAGATCCTTATAACTTCTGCGTGCATACCCCATTTCCAGACCTTGGTAGTAACACCTCAGTTTGAAATGACGCGACGTTTCTCTGCCAACTATATTAGACCACAAATAGAAAACTCGCCACTTAGTACCGTGATACTAGATACTCGTTGTGAAAAAAGCGTGCTACAAAAAACATTAGCTAACCACGCGATGATACACTTTTCTTATGCGTTTTTAGATGCTAATCGTGCACGTGGAATCGGCGTGGACCATTTTGTAGCGGACGAACTTCAGGACATTGATTACGCGTTTATACCAGAGCTTGAACAAACAATGTCACGAAGTGATTGGCGAATAGAGACATTGTCTGGCACAGCTAAAACATTTGATAACGGCTTAGAGGTTTGCTGGGATGCTAGTTCGCGAGCAGAGTGGCTGATACCTTGTAATTGCGGCTATATCAACAACCCACATGTGGCAGAAGATGGCATCAAAATGATTGGGTTAAAGACACTTGTGTGTGCTAAGTGTAATAAGCCGTTAAATTCTTCTAGTGGCTATTGGTACCACTTCAATAAAACAAAACGATTTACAGCTGCTGGTTGGCATGTACCACAGATCATACTACCATTTCACTATGAAGATCCTCGCAGGTGGAAAATAATAACTGATGCAAAAAATGGCGAAATTTCTAAACGTCTATTTTACAATGAAATCTTAGGTGAAAGCTGCGACGTTGGCGCTAAGCTCTTAACGGAATCCGACCTTCAAAAAGCTAGTGTGCTTCCTGTCAATATGGATCTACAAGGTTCCAGAAAACACATCAAGTCATACGCGGTTAGAGCACTAGGTGTTGACTGGGGTGGACGCGGAGAAGACACAGACTCATTCACTAAGCTAGCTATTATGGGTATGCGACCTGACGGCTGTATAGACTTACTATACGGTGAGAACTTATCACGTTTAGCTGATGCTGGTGAGGAAGTAAGCAGAGTGATCGACCTGTATAACCTATACGGCTGTCACATGCTTGCTCACGACGCTGCTGGTACTGCTGGTATGCGCGACAGTTTCCTATCTCATGCTGGCTTTCCTATGAACGTTGTAATGCCTATGTGCTATGTCTCTGTATGGTCTAAGAACATCATCGCATATCACGAATCAACAGCATCCTACGACCGACCGTACTATTCCGTTGATAAAACCAAGAGCTTGTTAGTAATAGCAGAGTGTATTAAGAATAGAATCATCTCTTTCCCAAACTACAACTCATGCAAAGATTTGGTTAAAGACTTCTTGGCACTTGTAGAGGAAAGAACTGAGTCTTCGAGAGGAAGTGACATCTACCTTATACGCAGAGCTGCTAATAGATCCGATGACTTTGCACACGCTGTAAACTTCGCTGCAGTAGCCTTGTTCCATACCCAGAGTAAATGGCCAAACCTGGTAAACGCTATCAAGTCTAAGTCTGCAACACTGAAACAAATAAAGGCTCTACACCCAGATAACCCTACACTCGAAGATTGGGAAAACGATACAGAATACTTGCAATAGCTAAAACGAAAAATCGTTTACCCCACTTTCTTAATTGAAAGTGAGGTGGAAAGTATAATGTGGAGGGGGTTCATTTTTCAAAAAAGCTAGCAGACTAGGGAGTTTGGGTCTAGTCTGCTAGCAGCCCGTGACAAGGCTTAGTTAGAGTTGAGCGCCTAAGACATCAGGACTAAGTCCCTCGGATAGGCATATGCTCTTAATAGACAACGTTGTGTGAACGTTACACACTTCTCTTCCGCCGACATATCGGGCGACGGCCACAAGACGTTATAAAACGACTCGTGGAGGATATTGTGTACTTTATAGGACTACGGCGCATTGCTGCGTGGCAGAACCCATGTTTCTACATTACCCATATTGATTGTACTCCAACCAATATTCACGGGCACAAACAAAAAGCCAGCAAGGGATCAAGCACATTGCTTACATATTGATTGTAAATGTGCTCAGCATCTGGCTAAGTTTAAAGTCCGACAAGTTTGATTTGGTCGTTGCGCGCTCTGCCGCTGAGCTATCAGCTCTTGCGAACTGAGTGGGATTCGAACCCACGCCTCGATCTTGATAGGATGTAGACCAAATCACATTCGGACTAAAATAAAAAGGCCGACAAACTTTTATGACACGTATAACACCAAGTTGTAGTGCCACAAACATTCGGCCTAAAATAGCAGGGGTGGGATTCGAACCCACGGCCTATTGGGTATGAACCAACCGCGCTTCCAACTGCGCTACCCTGCGTCCACTATTGCACATTTACGTAGCATCGACGAAATGTCAACAGGAATTTTAAAAATCCGTGGCTGGCAAGTTGTGTAGTAGTCGTTATTTTAAACTAAATGTAGACCACAACGGCATCCAGCCACGGATTATTCCTTACACCTCAACCTTAGCCACAGCGTCCAACAAATTGGTGTTCCCTTTGATGAACTGGTCAATGACTGTAAACACTTGGTCAGAGAAACCACCAATGTTCAGGATCCACGGATACCCTGTAGCTTGCGTAGTCGTGTTTGGAGTAATGTCTATGCAGACAACTTTGAGCTTAGGGTTTTTAGCCTTCAGATTCATAAGTGACTCCATAGTACTTGTTCCACGACAGCGATAGCTCATAGAATGATCCGTAATCCAGCTCTCGTTGTCCGACACATACACAATAAGGTCTGGGTAGTGTCGGTCATTTACCAGCTTGCGCACAGGCGCCGAACAGTCTGTTCCACCACCGCCAATGCTAGCCAGCTTATTCGCGTTAGTCATGACCGAGTCGAATGGATTAAGTTGGCACTTAACCACGTCATTCTCGAATGGCATGACCTTCGCCTCAGCATTGCGCCGCAAGATTGCGCTGGAGATTAGTCCAGCCACATCAACGCAACGCGTTTTGCTGGTGCTGCCTGTGCGATGACCGGTTACTGGTGAACTCATTGACCCTGACACATCCGTGCAAATGACAACGTCACCGTCATAAGTGGGCACGTTCTCTGTGGCGATCTCCATCGCCAGCTGCAGCGCATTGCGAATCTCCGCTGGCATATCTTCCTCAATGTTCTGGAAGGCTGTCAGCAGTTGGTACGGGAAGCATTTGGACTTCCTCACCGTATCCGCATCCTTGAGCTTATTGGCAATCTGGGTAACAACCTTCTTGTCGTCGAACACACCATGTCTGAGGAACGTGTTCAAGTTCATTCTGGTTGTCATCCAATTGCTGTTGATCGCGAGCTGCGTCCACTGCTTTTCGGTGATTGGAAGGCCAGCAAGCATCTGGAAGGGAACGTGTGGCAACTCTTCCACTGGCTGCTTAGCACACAGTTTGATATACTGCTGCGCATTGAGCGGCAGCATCTCTATCTGCGCCACAGAAAGCTCTTTCCCGATAAAGTAAGCGAAGAGCGCTTCCTGCGCCTTGTCCACAGGCTTCGGATGCAGCATCTTGATAACGTCGTTCATCGACGGGGAATTCCCCGTGCTCTGATAGAACAGCCGATCACCAGGCATCGCTGTGATAGCATCCGCCAGCGCATTCTTGGCGCAGGACCCAGTTGACTTGGTACCAAGAACACCTGACCGCAAAACTGTCAAGCAGTTTCGGATCTGCTTCATGTTGTCCAGCACTTTGCGGATGTTCTTCTTACCCGCAACGCTCAACGCCGCATTGTTCTTACATTCCCGCAAGAGAATGGCTGCAAGGAAGGCTGGCATGTCCTTCATGTACCCTTCCTGCCTGGCGTAGATGGCCAGCTTCAGGACGAACATGGGATCTGATTTCAATACCTTCAAAGCCAACTCTTTCGCCTGCTCCATCAGCTTCTCCGGCGACGTATAGAACGTCCCATTGAAGCAGTTCGTCAGCGCCAGCTGACAGAGTGCTTCTTTGTCAGAACACATGTAGGCTGCACCACCTGCTTCGTTGATGGTGTCAGTGGCAGGTACCTTGGATGCAGAAGCAAAGATCTTCTTGTTCATGGTCAAAATCTCCGTTAAGTGTTTTCTCGTACTGTACGAGAGTTTTGGTTTAAGGCGGCGGCGTGGGGTTTTACACCCACCGTTGAACAGATTCACCACGTCATGAGCGTAGTGGCTAGCTAGGTGTCTTTTCAACCCCTGTTCAACCCCAAGCGTAGACTATACACTGGTTCCTGGCATTCAGGATGCGCCGCCAAAATATAAAAGCTGCTGGGTAGGTATTGCTGCCCAGCAGCTCGCGAGGAGCCTACTACGCGGATAGTAGACCAAACAATTTAAAAAGCTGCCAGAGCTATGATGGACACTGGCAGCCCCCATTGGAAGAACCGCGAATCAACGGTTGCTTCTTAGTAGCAAAAGAAAAAACTAGATCGCGAAAACCCTACACTGGTTCATCCCCCGCTAACAGATCATTTCTGATCTGCCAGGAAAGACTCCAATGTAAGTTCTGCGATTTCACTGGGCGAGGCCCAGCCGCCGTCTAGCCGGCGAGGAGGTTTTAAAAGATGACCTGCCTCAACTTGCTAAGTTTTAAAAGCTTAGCATATTATTATAACACAAAAAGGCCTTTTATTAAGCTATATTTTGACTGTCCAATTGGCCTTAATTTCATCCCAAAAAGCTTTCTTTATTTCAACCACTCCCTCAGTTAGCGATACTATAGCGTCCTTCTTTTTAAGCCTGTCTAGGAGCTTCTGGCTGTCATAGGAGGATAACCTGGAGAAAACAGATCTCCTGAGTTTTACAGTCTCTCCCTCCGTAGATACAAGCGCTGTAGAACTATCAAATGTCTTGGTGGGTACATCAGAGATAGTACCCTCTTTAATACCTGATAAGAGATAGTAAAATACCTGTATTACTGGGTCTAGCTTTCCAGCTGGTGTATTCCACCTAATTAGCTTGGCGGCCTCTTTAACTATATCAAGGTCTATCTGTTCCCCAGAGAAGCGGCTAGTAAGCATGTTGTAGATAGTGCTAGAAGCCTGCAACAATGGATTGGCAAACTGTCCAGGCTTATTCAATTGCAGCTGTCTGATGTAGTCTATGAATATGCCGTGCAGCTTGTAGAATGCTGACGTATCATACCTACCTGGCTTCACAGGTATAAACACCCAGTCCTCAGAACCTATAAGGAACGCTTGTTCATAACCCAGGTTGATAATCATGTTCTTGTCACCAAACTCAGCACACCAATTAAGGAAGGTGTCTGACCATACGCCATCAGTAAAGCTAGACTCGTACAGTACGGGAAGATCGTGCGTCACTATCTGCGCAGCTTCTGTAGGAGTTTGCTTTGTGTTACTACATAAGGATGACATACCCAAATTCAATTGCGTAGCAAAGCAGTGTATCAAAGACTTACCACCTAACAGGCCTAACCGCTTTGCAGGCATGTTAGCGTATCTGGCGAGTATATTCATGGCTATCACTGTGAACACGGCCCAGAAGTATCTGTTCTCTTCCTTGTACTCTAAAAGCTTCCTATACGTCGGCAAAGGTAGATTAGAGTAGGTTATGCTAGACCCTGGTAATGCGCCAACCTGTGGTATACCCATATCTGTATCATCCACAACACCCTCTACAAGCGTAAGATTTGGGAACCTGAAACCCGTACGGTCAGAGCTCCAACCAACCTTAGACGACTGTTCCATAACGGGTATATCTTCCCCATTAAACGCAAAGGATATATCTATCAAAGGAACAGCAGAATACTTCCTAGCCTTAAGCACTCCCAGTCCTGTCTTAAGCATGGTATCCCTAAGCCAATCAATAGGATGAGCTGTAAAGTCTTTCGCTGGTACACGAGTAACCTTTGTGTTACCACGATGACTTATACGCACTATGTAGAATTGACCTAAGTCCTTATAGTTAAAGGCTTTCTCAATTTTGAATGTGGCATTAGACGCCATGTGCAACTGA
>JFJP01027384.1_pt1 | contig 13254 bp, 13 predicted proteins | sample 431651 | NCBI WGS metagenome assembly JFJP01 (sample SAMN02602958, study PRJNA72255) | Microbial mat metagenome, whole genome shotgun sequencing project. | biome: fresh water; feature: sink hole; material: water; isolation source: purple microbial (photo- and chemosynthetic) mats found in...
TTTCAATCAACTTTTTGGAAAAGCAGAACTTCGCATTCTGATCTTAGGTTACTTTAAAAATCTCCCAAATACATAATTAATTTCTTGTTATTTTCAGGCATTGACAACGCTGGAAAAACAACATTACTCAGTAAAAAACTAAATAAACATTTTTTAAAAATTTTGTTTAAGATAGACTCCATTTAAACGAAGTTCGCCAAACGATGCCAAGTAAAAATTCTTAAAAATCAGCTAAAACCTCCAAAAAAAGCTATTGGTTTCAACGTGGAGAGTGTAGAATACAAAAACTTAAAGTTTCAAGTCTGGGATTTGGGCGGACAATCCTCAATTAGACCCTATTGGAGAGCTTATTACCCAGATACAAGCGCTATAATATATGTAATAGATTCAACAGATCGAGAAAGATTGGAAATCACGAAAAAAGAATTAAGACTTATCCTTGAAGAAGAAGAATTAAAAGGGATTTGTCTTTTGGTTTTAGCCAATAAACAAGTTAATTTTATTTATCTAAAGACTGAGTTTTAATGAAAAGGCTAATTGGATACCAGGATATGATGGCTCCTATGACTGAGGCGGAAGTAGAAATACAATGATTTTGAAAAGAGAATTTCAAATTTTATTTTAAAAGGTGTCAGAATATATGGGATTATCAGAAATTAAGAATCGGCAATGGGCAATATTTAAATGCTCTGCTAAAAAGGGGGAAGGAGTTACAGAAGGCTTTGAATGGCTTGCTAATGTTCTCACAAATCAAAAATAAAAACAATGCTATTTTTTTTAAAAAAATTCGGTTGTTTTTCTTTTTTCTTGTTCAAATAAAAAAATGAAAAACTTTTTCAAAAAAGTGCAAAAACTTTTTTTTTTCTTTCAATTTTTTTTTGTGCAAAAAAAAAATCTTTGTTTTTTCTAAAAGTTTTTTTTTTTGTGCAAAAAAAAAATGAAATTTTGTGTGAATTTTTTTTTCTTTTGCAAAATAAACAACAACAAATAATAAAAAAGCTCTATTTCTTCTCTTCAGCAACCTCTGTCTCCTTCTTAATCCTTTCAAATTCTTCTTCTATTTTCCTATCCATCTCCTTATTCTCCTTCTCCAATTCTCTCACCTTCTCTTTTTCACTCACAAACCTGAATTTATCAACTTCTGCTTGATTACCAATCAGCACGAATTTGAATAAATCCATATTTTCAACCTTGATATTCTGTGATTCAATGAACAATCTCAATTCATTATAGTTTTTCCCTTTTTCATCCCTCACATCAAACACAGCGACAAAATTATTAGATAATTTCTCTTGATTTTCAGACTCTTTCTTCCCCTTTCTATCTTTTAATTCAATGATATCAAACAAATCCATATCCTCGATTTTCGCTTTAATCTCCTTATTTTTCCCTTTAGCCACCATAATCTCCAATGATTTCTGATCCTCGCTAATATTTATTTGATAGACAAGCTTTTTAGCATAATTATTGGCAAGAAAATAAGCCAAAAAAGAGCCGCTTGCAAACCAAGCCGGAATTATTGTCACCAAAGGATGAATATAAGCAAAACTCGCATACCCTAAACAAGTCCAAAGAGCACCTATCAGGAATCTAGATCTAGTGTTTGAGCTTAAAATCTTTTGATCAACGTTATTACTATAAATCACTCGTGAATTATAGGTGTAATCAATTCCTTTTTTTGTGGAAGGAGCTTTTTCTTTCTTTAAAACCTCGAAGAAGGAATCGGTAAAAGCCTCAAATTGTGATCTTTTTTCGTCTTCTGTAAGCTTTTTTTTGGGTTTGGGTTCTTCTGGAGATGTTGCAAAGGGGGTTCTGAGACGAAAGAATAGCTGGGATTTGGAGAAAGATCGGAAAGGAAGAAATTTTAACATTATTTTTATTTGTGGGGAGGTTTGAATTAAAAATAATTAGGGAAAATCCTTTTTAGATTTGATTTTTTTAAGGAATAATAAAATAATTTAAATTATCAGAGACGATTGTTTTTTTTAGGTTATTATTGACTATTTTTTTTATCATATTTTTTGTCAAATAAAAATCAAATGGAAAAACATGAATAATTTTTTAGACATTCAATAATTATTTTAGTTTTAATAAAATTTATTTGGGGCTATTTTCATAAGAATTTATTTTGATATTTTCAGAAATTACAAAAAAAAATGTTTATAAATGAAACTAGTAAAGTTGATTATTTTATAAGAAATTAAAAAAATTGTTTTAAAGGTCTAAGTTTTTAGGCTATAATCGCTTTTGCAGTCTACCACATATCAACTTGATAACTTATAACAAAAAAAAAATGTTTTATTTTTAAATTTTACACAATATTTAGAAGGATTTTTGACAATAATTATTAATTTAATAAAATTTATTTGAAACTGGCTTTATATTAAAAAAAATAAATGAAATCTCATTCTTATTTCACATAATTGGATGTAAAAGCACCAGCCATTCTATTCAAGTTATTCTGTGATCGAACCAGCATATTATTATTCTCATATGACATATAATTATCTTTTCTCACATTATCTCTCAAAATCCCTTCTAATTTCAAAAAGAATTTTATAAAAACACATAAAAACTCTATAAAAAACCATTTGATAAATTCTTTCCATTTTTATTTGAAGCAGAAGTCGGCATCAGGTTTTTTGTGAATAAATTCTCTTCAATTCCTATGGAGAAAGCGATTAATAAAAACAAATAAAAAAATAAAAAAACCTTTTTTCGCAAGATCATTCTCATTAATATTAGCTTTATTCCTTAAATCTTCTCTTTCTCCCAACATTTGATTGAGAATTTCCTTTGCATATCTCAATCTCTTGCTGATTTCTGGGTTCTTGTTCTCAAAAGCAGTCGCCAAAGGAAACCCAGATCTTTCTTGTTTCTTGTTCACATAAACAGCAACTCTCAGTTCTGAACTCAAAAGAACCTCAGTCTGATCCTGGAAAATCACCTGAACCAATTTATTATTGAATCTAAACATAATCGCATGTTTATTTCGCATCCATTTCTTCACATATACCGAAGGAGTCTTCTCATTTTCTTCTAAATTATTCAATTTCTTCTGTTTATTTGTGTTCAAAGATTGTATAGGTTCATTTCTTCTGCCTATGTTATTTATGTCATCTCCTTCTAAATAACGCTTGAAATGCTGCAAGAGTACCACTTTTTTATGGATTTCTTTAGGATAGTCCTCAAAGCAATTCTCTTGGATTATGTCTTGTCTTGTATTGGCGTTTCTTTCAATATAATTGAAAAAGCTTTCATTGCCATTTCCTTCAGCCAAAATCTTCGTAGCATCATTGAAATAAGCGCCTGAAGCTCCATTGTTCAATAAATAACCGAGACCATATTTCGAAGAATAATCCACCCATTTCTTCACCCAAACTATTGGTAAAACGAGCTCTTCTTTGAGTAAATTTGAAAGATTATGCGCACTTTCCCCTGCGAAACTTTGTTTAATGGGACGAAGTTTGTTTTGATCATAGGAAGCCAGTCTTTCACGACTATTTTCTGTATTGTTTGTTGCAAACATCGGAATTTTCTTCTTGAAAATACGATTCGCTAAGGATTCTATGTTAGGAGACAGTTGTGAAGCAAGTTTTTCAACTGTAAGTTTCGGTTTCTCTTCTGTGAAAACATTCTTTTCCATCGGAATTTTCTCAGGTTTTTTCTCGATTATTTGCTCAAATGGGGTTTTTTCTGAGAAAGCATATTTTTCTGGAATTTTTTCTATATTTTTTTCAAAAACTTTAGGCTTTTCAACAGTGTTTTGTCCAGCGATTAAACCCATAAGTCCAATTCCATTTGCATTGATATCAACACTGAGCACTCTTTCAGTGTTATTGAAGTCTCTTTTCTCTTTAAGTCCAAACCTGAGATTATTTGAATTTCCTGAAGAAATTGGGTTTGGAGTGGTGTTTTCCAAACGATTTCCTTTATATTTCTCTTCACTTTCTGCATAAACCCCATTAAATTGTTTCAAGAAATTCGCAGAAGGTGGACAAGCCAATGTAGAAATCGGTAAAAGTTTCGGAACATTCTGTGCATTTCTTAAGAAACCATGGTTTCTAATCTCTTCTAACGTCAATCTTTTCTCAGGTTTATTGACCAATAAGTTCTCAATGAGATTTCTGGCATAAGAGCTTATGGTGATATGTTCAGGGAAACTATAGGTTCCCATTCTGATCTTCCTATAAGTGCTTTTCACATCATTTGTTTCAAAAGGTGGCTTCCCAATAAGAAAAGTATAGATGATTACTCCTAAAGACCATAGGTCAACTTCATAGGAATGCCCAGCTTTATCTTCTAATATTTCAGGAGCGATATAATTTGGAGTTCCACAAATTGTTCGTTTTTTCTCACCTTCAAAATCGATCTTTGCAGCCAAACCGAAATCACCGAGTTTTATCTCCATATTATCTGAAAGAAAAAGGTTCCCTAACTTGAGATCTCGATGGATTACATGAAATTTGTGAAGATGGGTAAGGACTGAGACCATTTGGATCAGATAGCATTGCACTTCGAACTCAGTTAGCCGCTTGCGACGCTTCAGAAGCTCATTCATGGTCTCGTTGTTGCAAATCTCGAGAAGAATGTAAACATTCTCGTGATCTTCGAAATAATGCTCGAAATTCACGATATTTGTATGGTGAAGAGATCGATGGATTTTTATTTCCGTTAAAAGCTTTTAGAAAATAAAAGAAAATTTAAATAAATATTTGACAATAGAAGTTAAAGAGTGAAGGTTTTATGATAATAAAAAAACAGAAATTTAAATAAATAGAAGAGAATCGAAGGTAAAAGTGTTGGTTTTATAAAGAAAGAAAGGTACTTTTTGTTTAGCTCGATGCTTCATTAAGGAGGCTTTTGAGATTATTTTCGCTGCACAAATAGCTTTGGTTTCGATGTTTGTGAACTCATAACAACGAGCGAAACCGCCTTTGCCTAATAAACGCCCTTTTAGATAACGACGGGTTTTGTTCTCTGCTTTGGAAATGACTTCTTCTACGATATTTTTGTTATCAAGATCATCATCTAAATTCAAAGATATTTTAAGTGTTTTATGAAGAGTTTGCTGTACTTTGGAGATGTTCTGATATGTTTTTACGTGTTGTTGACATAGATCTTAGAATAAATTTTGAAAAAAGGGTTTTTAGTTAGTTCTTCACAATCAAATCGTTAGTTTTGATTTTTTTTTAAAATATAAAAAAACAATAATTTAGAAAAATATCGTTAAACTCAAAAAAGGACTTTGCTCAAATTTTGCAAAATTATTAACAAATCCAAAAAAATCCAAATTTACAATGGAATCCTCATCAAATAACCCAAATCTTGAAAGTCCTTGGCATAAATTCCCCATTCTCCACCCTGAACTCCTCAAATCTCTGCCAACCCAAGGCTTTCGCGCCCCTACAGAAATTCAATCCCAAACCTTAACAGAATACCCCAATTATAACGATTTTATCATAGCTTCAATGACTGTATTCTCTTCAATAATTTTATATCTTTCTAATAAAATGCTTATTTTTTCTAAAGGGTTCAGGAAAAACCTTAGCTTTTGGACTTCCAATTCTTTCAGATCTTTTAAGAGAAAAAGAAACCAAAAAATCTATTAAAAAAAAGAATTTGGGACTAAAAGCCTTAGTTTTAACCCCCACTCGTGAATTAGCTTTTCAAATCCAAAAGCATTTAAACCAAGTTTTGCCTGAAAAATTAATCGGGATTATGACATTGGTCGGAGGTATGTCCAAACAAAAACAAACAAGATTGCTATCTTATTGTCCAGAAATACTTATAGCGACACCTGGTAGATTATGGGAATTTATAGAAAGTGGAGATTACGAATATCTTGAAACTTTGAGAACAATTGAATATCTTGTGCTTGATGAAGCTGATAAAATGATTGAATTAGGTCATTTTGAGGAATTGGATAAGATTTTAGGGTATGTTTATGCGAAAAAGACAGGAGGAGAAACAGAAGATGATGTGTTAATTGGAAAGCTGGTTGGTAAGAAACCTACATTTAAATCAGATGCTTTAATCTCTGATGAGACTATCAATGATATTGGCATAGAAACACCCACAGAACTACCAAATCAGTATTATTTCGATGAAAAAACAAGAACAATTCAGCTTAGACCTATTGTTAAAGAAGAAAATAAAGAAAGTTCGAAAAAAAACAAAAGAGTTAAAGATTTTGTTTTAACGAACAAAGAAGCCATTCCTCATCAGAAAAAACTCAAAACTTTCTTAGTTTCAGCAACATTAACAAAAACCTTCAAAAGTAATTCTCAAAGGTTACAAAATATAAAATATGAGGATAAAAACAAGAAAAATTCAGATGAAAACCCGAAACTTCAGTCTTTAGTTCAGAAGATCAAATTTGCTTCAAAAAAGCCAAAAATAATTGATCTAAGTCAAACCGCATTCATGCCAGAAAAGCTCAAAGCCTATAAGACTCTTACTTCAGATGAAGATAAACCTATTCATTTATACAATTTCCTCTCAGAAAAAGCGAATGAAAAGACTGTAATATTCACAAATACCATCACTGTAGCGAGAAGATTAGCAACGATTCTTCACAAATCAATGAGGTTGAAGTTCCCACCACTTTGCCTTCATTCGCATCTTCAACAAAAACAAAGATTGAGGAAATTAGATGAATTTCTTACAGGGAAAAATCAAATAATTGTTTGCACTGATGTTGCGGCAAGAGGACTTGATATCCCTAAAATTCAGAATGTTATACATTATCAAATACCAAGAGATGTAGATACTTATGTCCATAGAAGTGGAAGAACTGCAAGAATAGGATCAGAGGGAGTGGTTTTCTCTTTAATAGGACAAAAAGAACAGAAGAGATTTGAAAAGATTTGTGAAGAATTGGGAGAAGAACAAGAAAATTGGAAGAGAACTATCAAAGATAATATAAGAGAAATTGTGATGAAAGCTTGTGAAGAAACGGGAAAAGAAAAGGTAGTGAACGAAGGGAAAAAAACGAGGAGTTGGTTTGAAAAGAATGCGAGAGAAACAGATATTGATCTAGATGAAGGAGTGAAGAAGATGATTTATAATGGAGAAGAAAGTAATTGGAAGGAGAAAGGAAAAGATAAAGAGAAAGGAAAAAAAGTGAAAGGGAAGAAAATTATGAAGGAACAGAGAAAGACGGATCAGAGACAATATAGAAGAAATGGGGTATATTTGGACCCTGTAATGATTCGAGACCTTAACCAGAAAATGGGAAATCATTAAAAATTAGGTGTTTAATCTTTAGAAAAACAAGAAATTAAAAAAAATAGATTGAGTTTTTGGTTTAGGTTAAAAAATTTTTTCGAGAAAAAAATTATTAAGTCAATCTTGAAATAAATAAATAAAAAATTTTTAATGTGGGACTATTGGTTTAATTTTTCTTTAAAAAATTGATTTTCACAACTTTTTTTTGTTTCATAAACTGAAAAATAATTAATTTTGAAAATATTCAATAATTTATTCAAACCCAAACAAAGAAAAAATTCCAAAATGGAAAAATACAAAGTTGGAAAAGTTTTAGGAGATGGCACTTTCGGTTCAGTGATCAAGGCCACAAACAATGAAACAGGTCAAATCGTTGCGATAAAAAAAATGAAAAAGAAGTTTTTCAAATGGGAAGATTGCATATCACTCCCAGAGATTAAATCCCTCATGAAATTCAACCATCCGAACATAGTCCAGCTTTACGAACTTATTAAATCTAACAATGAACTTCATTTTGTTTTTGAATTCATGGATAAAAACGTTTATCAACTGATGAAAGACCGTCAAAAACCATTTAATGAAACACAAATTCGGAATATTATTTATCAAACCCTTCAAGGATTGGCTTATATTCATCGAAATGGTTATTTTCATCGAGATTTGAAGCCAGAAAATCTTTTAGAATTAAATGGTTTCTTTTTATTTTTATTTTTTCTTTTTCTGTTGAATGTTCTATAAATTTCATAAAGGAACTGTTAAAATTGCAGATTTCGGCTTGGCAAGAGAAATAAGATCAAAACCTCCATTCACAGATTATGTATCAACAAGATGGTATCGAGCCCCTGAAGTGATATTAAGATCATCAAATTACAACTCTCCTATCGATATTTTTGCAGTAGGAGCTATTATGGCTGAACTATATAGGTTTTGTCCATTATTTCCTGGAGCTTCAGAAGCTGATCAAATTCACAAGATTTGCGCTGTTATGGGTAAATTTTATTTTATTTATATTTTCTCTAAAATGAAAATGAATTTTTTGCTAGGAACTCCAACAAAGGAAGAATGGGCTGATGGATATAAATTAGCGTCTCAGGTTGGATTCAAATTTCCGAAACATGATAAACAATCTTTGAAAGGGTTGATTCAAAATGCAAGTGATGAAGCTGTTTCTTTAATAGGGGATATGCTTAAATATAACCCAAGCTCAGTAAATAATAATATGTTTATTTTTTATTTTATTAATTCATTTTAGAGACCCACTGCTTCACAAGCTTTACAACATAGTTTTTTTCAATGTGTTTTGCCTTTTCCTGAAGTGATTAAAAGCAATAAAATTGAAGAAAACGATGAGTTTATGGGATTGGTTGAGAAGAAAGATGAAAAGAAAATCAGGGAAGAGATTATTTATAATGAGAAACTGCAAAACAATCCATTTGAAGGAGGCCGCACTTCGGGGTATTACATGAGAAATGCAAGATATAAACCAGGGGTCAAACCTCTGAAACTAAAGGAAAATGAATAAATAAATAATATGTAATATATATAATGTTTACATTTTATAATTGTCTTGTTCGAGATTTATTATAGAAAAAATATCGTGTTTATTTTTTATTTTAAATGCTATTTTAAAGAAAAATGAAACAATTGAAAAAACTATAACATAAACAAATTAATTTTTTTGTTTTGTTTCATCATTTATTTCAAAAAATAATGGAGTCAATCTCTTATAGGTACCATATTTTATCAATAAATGTTCATTTTCTTTTTTTTAGACCAAGTATTATAACTGTAAAGCCGAAACATGGCTTCTTCTACAGCACAAATTTTCTTAAAAAATCGAAAGATAACCCAAAGAATAACACCAGAATCAGCACAGCTGCCACTTTTTCCAGCAGAATCTCCACTGAACAAACCGAATTTACAAAAAATAACGGCAAAAAATATCGCCCTAATTCTTCGCTAAAACAAATCAAAAATTACTCCTCCATGCAAATCTCAATTGAACCTCATCAAATGGAGAACCAAACATCTAAAACATTGAAACAAAGACCTTCAACAGCAAAAAATTATACAAGTCTTAGACCTCGACCTTTCACTGCTATAAGCCATCAACCTATTAAAACCCTTCTTCAAAAGCAAATTATTTCGTAATTTTTTTTTAAAAAAAAGACTTTCTTTATTTTAAAGCATAATATATACATAGAAGTGTGAAAGGACTTCATGAAAAAAAAGAAATTATTATTCAGAGAAAATTTTTTCGAACGATGAGTCCTCTAAAAAATTTGATAAGTCTTCAGCAAAAGATAAGAATTCGTTTAATTCGATTGAAACTGAACAAAGCAGAACATCTGATTGGTTATAATTTCCTGAAGGAGATTCTTTCAGAAAATATTGATGATGCTGAAAAAAAAAACCTGTATTTATGCAAAATAAAGGAAAATCTTCAAGCTTTCTTATCTATAAAAGAATTTATAAGTAATAATGAAAATAATGTACAAAATCCTTTGGAGTTCTTACAAGGATTAGAAATGGTTTTAAATAATTTTAAAGAAGGGTCTTTTCTTCATATATATAGTCTTTTTATCAAAGCAAGAGTTTATTATTGTTATGAAGATTTTAACCAGGCTTTGATAGGTCTGAAAACAATAGAAACTAATACTGGAAAAAATTACGTATTTGATGAATTTCGGCTTTTGGGTTTTTTTTATCAAGGGAAAAATTATCAGAGTTTAAAAAACTATAAAGAAGCTTTAAAGTGTTATTTGAAAACCTTACAACTTTCATGGAAAATTAAAGATAAAAACCAAGAGCTTCTGGTTTATGATTATTTAGGTCTCATTTATTATTATTTGGGAGATATTGAAAAAGCCAAGATTTTTCATGAGAAAATGGCTTTGGGAAAACTTGAAAAAGATAAGGAATTCAAAAGATATGCACTAAATTTATATCACCAAGGAGTCAGAAATTCCTTATTGCTAAAGAAATTAGAGAAAACCTTCAGAAAAGCTTTTATTTCTCATATAAATAATAGTAAAATTGAGGTTTTTTTCGAAGAAAAACAGAAGGTTATTGATCATGAATTGAATATTGAAATGAAAAAGCTTGAAAAAGAAGGAAAAATTACTAAACCTTTATATGGGATTGGTGCTTTTATTTATAAAAACGAAGGATATTTTAAAAAGAAGCTGGAATTTAAAATTAAACGAATTGAGGAGAATAAGATTAACGAAAAAAAACTAATGACACATTGTAGTTATAATAGAAATTATGAAAATTTCGCTATGATTGGATATGTTCATGATAAGTTTCAGAAGGTCACTTATAAATCAAATAAAAATAATCAGAAAACAGTTGGAAAATTATTGAAAAAAATAAATATTGAAATCAATCGTGGGGTTTATGATTTAGAGGATTTTGAAAGTCTATTAAATAAGGAATTTCTTTAAAATCATTGAAATTATGCTAGTCATTCATTTCTTTTCTATAAATTTTATGTTAAATCTTTTTATTTTTTTAGAAGAAAATGAAAGAAATTTTTCTTTTATTTATCATCAATAATAGTTAAATATCATTATTTATTTTTGCTTCTTCAATCTTTTTTTTCAAATATTCTAACACGTCTTCTGTTGCCTTTTTGGCTACTTGACTGGGAGCTCCCATAAATCCATGTTCTGCAGGATATATTTTACAATTTGCCTCTATTCCATTTTCTTTCAATTTCGCACAATACAATTCCCCATCTGAACAGAAATAATCTCTTTCTGCTTGAATAAATAACGCTGGTGGTAGGTTTTTCAAGCTTTCGGCCTTTAAAGGACATAAATAAGGATTATTGTAATCCTTTTCATCTTTCAATAAAGCTAAATCAACGAATTTCACATTAGCTTCTCCATGAATATACCAATTCTTATAAGTTTCATGGCTCTTCGTTTTTTCTCTATTAAATAAAGCTGGAAAACACAACACTTGACAAATAACATTAAGATTGAGGCTTCTATCTCTTATCAATAATGCAGAAGTTGCAGCTAAGTTTCCACCAGCACTTTGTCCATATAAGATCAATCTAGAGTCCCAATATTTCAAAATAGGATGGCTTCTTTTTGAAATATAAGTCAAACAAGAATAACAGTCTTCTAAAGCAACTGGGAATTTATGTTCAGGTGCCAGTCTGTAGCTTACACTGACGAAAATACAGCCTAAATTCAAATAAGTTTCTTTGTCATGCATATCCAATTCAACTTGGAAGCCTCCTGGAGCTAGAAAGAAGATAATAGGCAGTTTCTTCTCTGTATTTAGAACGTCATTTTTCACGAAGATTCTCATTCGAATTTGCTTGTCATCAATTAAAGATGGGACTTGTATAGTTTCTACGTGAGTATTTGGAGGATTTGGAGCAGCTGGTGGAAGACCTCCCATGAATTTGTTAAATTTTTGAACTAGTTTGTATCTTCGTTCTGAGAAATGACCTGAATAGACACCCATTAGGAAGGAATCGATTCGCAAACGAATGTCAATGAGCTTGATGATGAATGGTACGTGAGGATGAATGTAATATAATCGAATAAAATAGAGACAAATCAGCGGGAAAAACAGGGCTGTGATGATCATGGAAAAGGTAAACAATTGATAAATGATAAAGAAAAAGAGGAGTTTGGATAAAATGGGAAGAAGGATGTTCGCCATTTAAAAAATTGAGATGAATAGATATTTTTTTTTGCTGTTTTTTTGATTTTTGAATTTTAGAGGCTTTTCGGAGTGACTATTGATATGTATTTATTAAATGCGATTATTTTATCATTAATAAGTTGTCATTAAATTTTATAATTAGTCATATTAATATGCTTTGATTTCATCAGATTTTAAGACTTTTTTTAAAAAATTATCAAAATCAAAACTATTTTTTTTTTTCTTCCTAAAAGAAATTTCACTTTTTTTTTTTTAGTTAAAAAAAAACCATTTAAATGATATCACTTCGTTTCTTCTAATTTCTTTTTCAAGTATTCCTTCATTTCTTTTGTAGCCTTTTTAGTTATCTCAGTCGGTGCTCCCATGAATCCATGTTCAGCAGGATATATTTTACAAATTGCATCATTTCCATTTTCTCTCAACTTCTCACAATATAATTCCCCATCAGAACAAAAATAATCTCTTTCCGCTTGAATAAAATATGCCTGTGGCAGATTTCGTAAATTATTCGCCTTTAAAGGGCATAAATATTGATTATCATAATCTTTCTCGTCTCTCAACAGCGAACCATCAACGTATTTAATATTACTTTCCCCATGAAAATACCAATTCTTATATAAAATATGGCTCTTTGTTTTTTCTCTCACAAATAAAGCCGGAAAACACATAATTTGACTGATTATATTAATATTTAACCCTCTATCTCTATTCAATAAAGCTGAAGTTGCTACTAAATTTCCACCAGCACTTTCTCCAAATAAAACCAATCTCGAATCCCAATATTTCAAAAGAGGATGACTTCTTTTAGAAATATAACTCAAACAAGAATATGTGTCTTCTAAAGCCACTGGAAATTTATGTTCAGGAGCTAATCGATAGCTAATAGCAACAAAAATACATCCCATGTTTAAGTATTGTTCTTTATTATACATGTCGATTTCAATATGGAATCCTCCAGGAAAGAGGTAAAAAAAAATAGGTTGTTTTTTGTCTGTATTAAGAATGTCTTTTTTTATGAAAATTCTCATTCGAATTTGGTGGTTATCGATTAAAGATGGAACATAAATTGTTTCTATATGAGTATTTGGAGGATCTGGACCTAGTGGTGGGAAATTATTCATAAGTTTGTTGAAACTTCGCATAACTTTGAATCGAAAGGGCGAGAAATGACCTGAATAAACTCCCATCAGGAAAAATTCTATTCTCATACGAATGTCAATTATTTTTATAAAGAAAGGCACTTGAGGGTCGATAAAGTAGAGTCTAATCAAATAGGAAACAATCACGGCCAAGAGAATAATTGAGAGGATTAGGGAAATGGTGAAAATCTTGTAAAGA
>JFJP01029783.1_pt1 | contig 13254 bp, 9 predicted proteins | sample 431651 | NCBI WGS metagenome assembly JFJP01 (sample SAMN02602958, study PRJNA72255) | Microbial mat metagenome, whole genome shotgun sequencing project. | biome: fresh water; feature: sink hole; material: water; isolation source: purple microbial (photo- and chemosynthetic) mats found in...
GGCAGCAGGTTCCAGCAGCATGGAGGCAGCCGGTGGCGCAATGTCGGTTACGCGACCGTCGTCGACCGCTGCGCCGAATCCTTTTGTTCCAATGTATTCGGTGAAGATTTCATCGAGTGCCGGGAATTCGCCGGTGGTCGGTCCGTTTGTCAGCATGGTGTAATTGTCTCCGCCCACGGCCATGAAATCGTTCGTGGCGACCTTGTAGGTCTTCGCAGGATCCAATGCGACACCGTTCACTTTGACCGATACGATTCGACTTCCCTTGGGCTTTGCGGTATCAGCCGTGATGGTGAGGCCTGCCGTCTGCGAATAGCCGCCCAGCGCGGCTGGATAGGTCGAGAATCCAAGTTCCAGCGCAGCCAGGATGTCGGAACCCTTCAGTTCCTTCACTACGACATAGTTTCCAAAAGGCAGCACCGTCAGCACATCCCCCTTCGTAACCGGTCCGGCCTTGATGGAGGCCCGGATGCCACCGCCATTCGTGATGGCCACATCCGCGCCGGTTTTATCCAGAATCGCCGCCGTGATGAGGTTGGCGAGATTGGTGGGTTTGGTGCGGACGTTCGCGCGTTCGCCGTCCAGCAGAACCGCGCTTGTGCCGATGACCACGGAGGTGAGGGTGGAAACCTCCGCATCGACGGCGGAGACAATCGCCTTGACGGCAGCTGCTTCCACGGTGTTTTTCGCATCATTCATGGAATACAGCGCTGTTCCGGCCCTGTCCAGCTTCCCGTCCTTCAGGATCAGGCTCGTGATCCCCAGACCCTTGTCATAATATCCGGTCTGGGCTATCAGAACACCATTGACGGTTTCATTCAGGGTGGAATGGCTGTGCCCGTCGAGGATCACATCGATTTCCGGAACGGCCGCCGCCAGTTTCCTGCTGGTGAAATCACCTTCCACACCCAGGTGGGCCATGGCCACAATGACATCCGCTTTTCCGGCAAGCATGGCAACAGTGGCTTTTGCAGAGACAATGGGGTCAACGAATGTCAGACCTTCCACGTTTTTCGGATTGGTCTTGTAAATTGTTTCCGGTGTCGCCAATCCGAACAGGGCCACCTTGACGCCGTTCACGGTCTTGATGACGTAAGGGGTCAGGTAATCGGTTCCATCCGCTTTTTTCACATTGGCGGCCAGCACAGGGAAGTCGGCCAGAACGTCCAGTTCGGTCAGGCGTGCCTGTCCGTAATTGAAATCGTGATTGCCCGGTGCCATGGCATCATATTTCATGGCGTTCATGACCTTGACGGCACTCTCGCCCCGGCTGAGCGTGACGAAGTTCAATCCGTGGAAGGTATCGCCGATGTCGAGAAGCAGGGCGTTTGGATTGGCTGCCTTGTAAGCGGACACAAGGGTGGAGATTTTGGCGAAACCCATGCCGTCGCCGGCTTTGATGCGGCCATGCGTATCATTGGTGTGGAACAGGTCGATTTCCATATAGCCCTTCAATGTGCCATTTGTCATGAGTTCATAGACATTGAGGGATTTTGCATTGGATGCCTTGCCGTCAGCCGATTTGGGCAAGGAGAGCTTTCCTGCCTTCACCAGGGCGATAACTTCGTTGCGGAGCGGGTTGGACAGATTGGCGCCGATCAGGCTCCAGTTGTCGTCGACCACGGGTGCGAGGGTGAACGCATTGGCCTGGCTGGCCAGAGAGAGGCTTTTCAAGGAGATGGACGTGGTTGTGATTGCCATGACTGCCGGCAGGATACTGGCGGTTTTCAGGGCGGCAAATCTTTCCGTCGGCAGGACGAGTTTCAATTTCTGGTCATCGGCAACTGCCTTGCCGTTGAACGTCAGGTCGACGACTCGCTTTCCGGCCGGTTGGGAGATGTCCACCATATATTTCACACCGGCGAACAGGTCGAGTTCCGAAAGCCGGACGGAAGCATCGAAGCTGATCGTCACATCGCCCGGCTTCCAGACATTGTAGGCGGAAACAGCGTGTTCCATGATTGCTTTCAGTTCCTTTCCGGTGACTTCGGCCACAGAGACGGAAGCCGGGTCCCTGGAAAGGACCGCGAGGTCCGTCATCGTGAAGGGTCCGGCTTTGATGGCCGCCGTGTCGGAGGGAAGGGAGGCGCCTGAGACATCGGCACCGGTTGTCCCCATCTGAAGGCTGTTGATGAGATCCATCAGAGCCGTGTCGCGGATTCGGGCTTCCGGAATGCCGGGAACTTCGGTGACCGGCTGGAAGTCCGCAGTTGCGGAGCCGATGACGGGGTCGGAGGCCGTTTCCGGAACAAGCAGTTTCTGTCCTGCCAGAATGAGGTTCGGATTCTTCAGAATTGAGGTGTTTGCTTCATAAAGCTTCTGCCAGGTGGTGTCGTACTTTGGCGCAATGGTGGAAAGCCATTCTCCTGCTTTCACTGTGTGCCAGGTGGCGGCGGAAGAGATGCTGGATGTGAAAACCATGAGTGTCAGGACGATGGCCATCAGGACCGGAACCCTCTTGTTCCGACTCATCTTCGTGTTACCTCCTGTTTTCTGTATGAGAATTTAACATGACATGATTGTAATATCACATTGGTAAGTGGAAAGGTGAACTTTTTCAAACCTTTTTCGGATGGGGATTGTTGACTTTGGAGGTCCTTTATGCTTTCCGGGATTCTTCCAGCGTGACATTGTCAACTTCCCGTGCTGCCATATCGTTTGAGTCCCTGCTTCCAGACAAATCGGGCCAGAAGGGTGAACGCGAGGGTGACGGCAAGCGTCGATAACCATTCACGGCCGTTCAGAATCCCGGTGAAAAACTGGGTTGGAATGGTTGCAAGCAGGGCGTAGGGGAGCAATACATAGAGTATGGTTTTCATCGCTCCCTGGAAAACAACGCCGGGAACACGAAATGTAAAGCCCATCAGTTCGCCTTCCAATTCCCCGAGTGCATCGGTCCGCGTGAACCAGAATGCCGCGCATCGCATCAGAAGGACCAGATCATACAGAAGCAGAAGCATCAGGACCAGCAGAAAGAGGTAACCGATCACAAGAAGCGGTGTCACGGAAATGCCCATTTTCATCGTGGCCCAGACAACCATGACGATGCCCGGCAGGGTCAGAAGCGCGGAACCGACATCGATGGATTCAAAGCTCAGGAAAAAGAGGGGATTGACTGGTTTTGTCAGGTAGAGATCCAGCTTCCCATCCCGAATTTTTTCAGGCAGGCTGATCAGACCAAAGAAATAGAAGCACATTTCCAGGCCGTCCACCAGGGAGAAGGTTCCGACGAAAAAGACCATCTGCTCCTGGCTCCAGCCATTGACGCTCTCCACATTCAGAAAAAGGGTCGAGAAAATCGCCAATTGCACGAGGAACAGGGTGCCATCCACAAAAAACGCGGTCCAGAAGCTGGCACGGTACATCATCTGACGGCCGAGGCGGATTTTCAGCATGGCGCCGAGCAACCGGAGGTGGTGAAGGAGAACGGCGGCCGGACTGCTGCCGGACTCCGGCAACGCGTCGAAGGATGAAGGTGGGTTTGGCAGTCTGTGGAAGTGTTCGGATTCATTCCGGCTTTGATTTGAATCCATGCTCATGCACCCGCCCCCTCGTCCTGCCTGCGCAGGATCCGCCAGGCCCATTCTCCGAGCAGCAATGCGCCGATGGTCCAAAGACCGATCGTGATCAACCCGCTGAAAGCTTCCTCCCGGTTCATGCCAAGCATGAGGGAAGCGGGAAGATATTGAATGTAATAAAATGGAAACCATCGCATCAAGTGCAGAACGCCATCCGGCAGGAGAGCCAGCGGCAGGAAGGTGCCGGCAAGAAATTCCACGATATTGCCCTTGATCATATGGAAACCCGTGATATCCTTGAATTTCCAGGCGAGTACGGCTGTCAGCCAGTTGAGCGAAGCCATGAACACCAGCCCGAGGAAGGCAATGGCCGCCGCATACAGGATGTCGGAAAGATTTGCCGGCAGCAGGCGCGAATTTCGGAAAAGGAAAGCCAGGAGGATGACGGAACCCAAGGCGATCCCAATGACATAAAGGGTTCGCGCTGCGGCAGTTGCCAGAAAATGGCCGAACGGATTCACCGGCTTTGCCAGATACTTGGCAAATCGGCCCTCGCGGATATCTTCCGCATACTCCCAGACCATCCCGTTGGTCTGGTCCAGTCTTGCAAGAAAAGCAGTCAGAATGTAATAGGCGGTCATGGTTTCCAGGGTGAATCCCGCGATTGTTTCCTTGCCGGCAAAGAGTGCCTTCCAGAGCATATAGGCAAGCAGAACGCGGATGAACGGCATCGTCGCGCCCAGCCAGACATCGAATCGATACGCCATTCTCGCCCGCATGCCGATGGCACCGATGGCGGCATATTTCGGCAGGTTCATGCGAATACCTCCCGGCCTGAGCGGTAGATGCGTTCGATCACATTGCCGATTTCCTCGTCCTCGATGCGGATATCGTCCATCTCGCATTGCAGGAGAAGGCTGGAAAGCAATTCTTTCACCTGACTGCGCGGAACCTGCAGATGCAGTCTGTACGGCTGGCGTTCCCTGCATGTGACGCCATCCGGGAGATTCAGCCCTAGCCCGACCGGTTCCGACAGGATCACCTGAACATCCCGTTGGCCCTGAAAGCGGGTGAGAAGGTTCTCCAGAGAACCATCATACATTTTTTCTCCTTCATTGATGACAATGGTCCGGTTGCACAAGTGACGGATATCATCCATATAGTGGCTGGTCATGAGAATGGTCACCTGCCTGCGCGTGTTGATTTCCTTCAGGAACAGCCGAATCTGCTTCTGGGCGATGGCATCGAGCCCAATCGTCGGCTCGTCGAGGAAGATGAGCCGGGGATCGTGCAGCAGGGCGGCCATCAGTTCCATCTTCATTCTTTCACCGAGGGAGAGGTTGCGCACAGGCACCTGGAGCAGTTCCGAAATTCCGAACAGATCCACGTATTCGTGAAGGTTCTTTTTGAATTTTTCTTCCGGAATGCCGTAAATCTCCTTGTTCAGCCGGAAGGTGTCCAAAGCAGGTAGGTCCCACCAAAGCTGGCTTTTCTGACCCATCACGACGGCATACTGACGACGGAAGGCGTCCTTGAGTTCTCCCGGCTTGAATCCGAGCACGTCCAACGAGCCCGAGGTCGGCTGGATGATGCCGCAGAGCAGCTTCACCAAGGTCGTCTTTCCGGCGCCATTCGGACCGATCAGGCCGACCAGCTCGCCTTCTTCCACACGCAGGTTGAAGTCGGTCAGGGCCTTTTTTTGTAGGACGGATCGCTTGACCAGCGCTTTCAGCGAACCCTTGAATCCGGGTTCCTTTACGGGCCGCTGGTAGATCTTCGAGAGGTTGGTCACCTGGATGATGCTCATGATGACTCCTTTGCTGGCGTTATGCTCAGAATGGATCCTTTGTTTGCGGTAATGCTCATGACGGCTCCTTCGCGGGGGTGATGATCTGCAGTCCTTCGACATGGTGCTTGCCCATCTTGTGACGTGCCTTTCTGTTTTCCTTCGTATCGAGCACGATATCCAGATTGTAGTCTTCCGGATACAGGTCCTTTCCTTCCAGGAACGGTCGTATCCGTTTGTGGCTGACCATGAATTTCTTGCGCAGGATCATCACGCCGATTTCACCACGCGCATTTTCCACCTCGCAGACGATGCCGGTGCGGTTCATCGTGGTGACGAACACACAGTCTCCGAGTTTGTAGGGTGAGGCCATGCGCTGTTTCTCCCGTTCGAGCGCCATGAGGGACTTGTGCCTGGCCTGTGCGTGTTCCTGCTGCTTCAAGTGGCTGTCCATGACTTCGGCTGGGACTGCAGCGGGCGCCGGAATGTGATGGGAGCGGGAAATGCTTCCGGCTGGGATGGGGCCGGTGGTGCTTGCGTCCGTCTTCGGAGGAAGCAGGGTGTGTCCGTCGCGATAGCTTCTGCTTTCATGGTAGGTGATCTGATGGGCGCGTTCCACGAGTTCCACGCTCATGCCGAGCTTCAGGGAAATCAGGAAGGCGTTGCTTTCACCGGGAACGCCGATGCTCAGCTGGTATTTCGGGCGAAGCGTTTCCACATCGAAACCCATGCACCCGTTTTTGAAGCCCGGCTGTGTCGCCGCGAATTCCTTGATCTCGCTGTAATGGGTGGTGGCGAGGAGTGTGACCCCTTTGCGGTAAAGCGTTTCCATGACCGCAACGGCGAGTCCCATGCCTTCTCCCGGATCCGTGCCGGTTCCCAGTTCATCCACGATGGCGAGTGTCCTCGGCCCGGCGCAGGCAAGGATGGCGATGATGTTCCGGATATGCGAGGAGAAGGTGGAAAGGGACTGGGTGATGCTCTGCCCGTCTCCGATGTCCGCGAGGACATCCTCGTAGACGGCGAGCCGGGTGCCTGCCGCCGCAGGCACGTGCAGGCCGGCCTGCGCCATCAGGGAAAAAAGTCCGACGGTCTTCAGCACGACCGTTTTTCCGCCTGTGTTCGGACCGGTGATGACAAGTGCGCGAAATCCGTCCCCGATATGGAAATCCAATGGAATGACATCGCCTTCGATGAGGGGATGCCTTCCCTGGATAATCAGGGAGTGACCGTTCTTCGACAATTCCGGCAGGATGGCGCGCATGCTGTTTGCCAGTTTCGCGCGGGCGAACAGGAAATCATACTGGGCCATGGTTTCGAGGTTGACACGCAGTTCCCGGATCGACATTTCGGCCATGGTCGTGAGGGTGCTCAGAATCCTGTAGACCTCCTGTTCCTCATCCAGTCGGAGCAGGTCCAGTTCCGACTTCAGGGTTCGGATGGCGGCCGGTTCGATGAACACGGTTGAGCCGCTCGAGGAAATATCCAGCACCTGCCCGTCCAGGCGCTGGCGGTGTTCCCGTTTCACCGGCACGACATAGTGATTTCCCCGCATGCCGATGACATGGTCCTGCAGCAGGTCGCGGGTTCCGGGGGCATTCATGATGGAATCCAGCTTCTGACGGATGCGTTCCGTCAGGATTCCGATTTTTTTCCGCATCCTTCCCAGTTCCGCGGAGGCCCGGTCATCCACCCGGTTGTCCAGGATGCAGCGGTCGATTTCGTCGGAAAGCCCCTCCAGCTCGTGCATCGAAGCAGCATAGGTGGAGATGGTGGGCGCGAGCATGCCCCTGTCGCGCATGAAACGGATCATGCGGCCGACGTTCCGGTTCATGGCTCGGATGGTGGTCAGTTCCTCCGGTGTCAGATTCACGGTCTTTCCGAGCTTTTCCATCACTTTTTCCATCCCGGACAAATTGGAGAGCGGGACTCCCCCTTTGTCGGAAACGGCACGGGCTTCGGCGGTTTCCAGCAGCCGCAGCGCAATGATGCGGGGTTCGGTTTCGGGCAGCAGTCCTTCGCAGAGCTTCCGGCCGGATTCGGACAAGGCGAGTTCCGCCAGCCGGCGGATGATTTCAGGGTATTCCAGGATCTTCATGGCAGTCTGATTCATCGGGTTCCTCCTGTTGCGTCAAGTGGATGGGTCTGTCGCGGTTCACAGAATGAACTGCCGGTCGGCACGTTATTTCTTTCCGGCGCCAAAGATGACAGAATGCAAAAAAACCGTGCGCACGACGCACGGTTTCGGATGGATCCCTTCAATGAAGCCATTGATGGATGACTGCCTATCGACAATCCGCTCCTGTCCGCTCTCTGCGATCCTGACCTCAGCTGCCGAACCGACCGCGTTTCCGGAACACGGAAACAAGCCCCAGAAAGGGCACGGCACATGGTTCGAAAATTCAACTGATGATTAGGCTTGGATACTCGCAGACATGAACATACCTCACAACAATGGGAGCGTGGAACGCTCTTCTTGTTTTCAGGATACCTTGCGAACCCGGGACTGTCAACGGACGATTTCCAATATAACCATTTCCGCGCCGCATCCCACGGATATCCCGCCACCCGTCGATTCCATCATCATCGGGAGCGCTTCGTCATTGGTTCCATCTTCACCGTAAAATCCATCACCGTCGATTCCACCATCACCAGGCAGGTTTGGCCATTTTTTCCGGTATATTTTCCGGTGGTCCGCCATAGGGAGAACGTGGTAAAATACAGGCAGCCGGTATTCTCAGGAAGCCGGACGATTCAAGCCGCCGAAAGGCGGACCAGTCACGCCGCCGAAAGGCGGACCAGTCATGCCGCCGAAAGGCGGACCAGTCACGCCGCCGAAAGGCGGACCAATCAAGCCGCCGAAAGGCGGACCAATCAAACCCAGGGGGCGGGTCAAGCACCCCAACGACTCATATCCCGGACAGGGAATGAGAACGGAGGAATATCATGAGCATACCGAAATCCCCGAAAAGGACAGACATTCGACGCATATCCGTAGTCGGCATCCTGTCCGCTCTCACACTGGCCTTGTCTCTCATCCCGCAGATCGGCTACATCACGGTTCCGGGTCTCGGCGTCCAGATCACCATCGTGCACATTCCAGTCATCATTGCCGGCATCATCGAAGGCCCGATCGTCGGTGCCTTTGTGGGTCTCATCTTCGGGCTTTCAAGCCTTTATACGGCGCTGACATCTCCGCTGCCCATCGCGTTCGCCTTTTTGAATCCGTTGGTTTCCGTCATGCCCCGCATTTTCATCGGAATCGTATCCTGGTATGCATATCGGGGACTGACGATTCTTTCCCGGGATAAATACCGGAGTGTTTCCATCGGCATCGCGGCTGCACTCGGCACGATTGCGAATACAATCGGTGTTCTCGGCATGATTTATGTCCTCTACGCGAAACGGTTTCTGGAAGCCATCGGGCTTGTGAATGTATCTCCGGCGCTTGCCATTTTCGGGCTGGCCATGCCGAACTTCCCATTGGAGCTGGCGGCAGCTGTTCTTCTGGCCATTCCGGTTGTACTCGCGGTCAAACGAATGAAGAAGGAATAGAAGCATATGCGCAGACTTATCGGGATTGACATCGGCGGAAGCACCACCAAAATCGTAGGCTATGAAAAAGGCGCCATTTTCAGCCCCATGCTTGTGCGCGCAACGGATCCGCTCGCATCCGTCTATGGTGCGTTCGGCAAGTTCCTGAGCCTCAACGCGCTGGAGATATCCGATGTGGACCGGGTCATGATCACCGGGGTCGGTGCATCCTTCGTGACGGATCGTCTTTTCGGTCTTCCAACCGGGAAAGTGGATGAGTTCCGTGCCATCGGCATGGGCGGTTTGAAGCTGGGAGGCATGGAGCGTGCCATCATCGTGAGCATGGGTACCGGAACCGCGTTCGTGAAGGTGGAGATGGGTACTGCCTATCATCTCGGCGGAACCGGTGTCGGGGGAGGGACGCTGCTCGGTCTTTCCAATCGGATGCTGAATGTCCGCAATTTTGACGACCTTGTGGAGATGGCCCGTGGCGGGAATCTCAACAATGTGGACCTGACCATCGGAGACATCACCAGTGAACGGCTTGTCGGACTGCCGCCGGACACAACGGCATCGAATTTCGGGAAAATCAGCGACCTGGCGGATCGGCCGGATATCGCCCTCGGCATCATCAACCTTGTGTTTCAGACCATCGGCATGATTGCCGTGTTCGCGGCGAGAGCAGACGGAATGACGGATGTCGTGCTCACCGGGAATCTCACGAATGTACCGCAGGGTATGGAAGTCTTTCAATCCCTCACCGACCTGTTCCAGGTGAATTTCCATCTGCCTGTTCACGCGGAATATGCTACAGCAGCAGGCGCAGTCATGGTGTTCGACCGTGGCGGACAATTTGTCGAGGTAGGCATGCCCTGACATCCGGACATTCTGGATGAATGGAACATCATATCACGGCAGACCGGTGTGTATTTGCCGTAAACCCGGTCAGGCAAAGGCCGACGGCCGGAAAGGAAAAATTCATGCTGAAACCGGATATCGGATTGTATGAAGCAACCATCAGGCGGGTCTCGCGCAGGAAATATCTGAAAAGGCCGGTACCCGCACAGTCCCTGGAAGAGCTGAAACAGCTTGCTGAACGTTTTCAGACGGAAGAACCCCGCATCCGCATCGTCATTGGCCCGGAAGGGGCCGAACGCTTGTTCGAGAGCCGGAATGGCTATGGCATGGCGACCGGTGCCATTTCCTATGCCGCTTTCATTGCGAAGGACAATCAGGTTGAATCCGCCTTGCGCACGGGTTATTACGGGGAGTGGCTGATCCTGGCGGCCACAAAACTGGGACTTGGAACCTGCTGGATGGCGGGAACCTTCCAGCGCCCGGCTGCAGAATCCCTTCTTTCCCTGCAGGCCGGTGAGGAGCTTCTCTGTGTGACCCCGCTCGGGGAGGCGGTTCAGGAAAAATCATTCAAGGAAAGGGCCATTGCCACCGTCATGGGAAGCAGGAAGCGAAAGCCGCTCGAAGCGCTCTGCACGGGCATGGACACGACGCTGATGCCCGAATGGATGAAGACCGCACTTGAATGTGCCAGAAACGCGCCCTCTGGTGTCAATCTGCAGCCATGGCGGTTTACCGGAAACGGCGATCGGGTCCGTATCCGTCTGGCGGAAGGAAAATCCGGGCACGGAACCTCCTTCATCGATTGTGGCATCTCCATGCTCCATTTCTCGATAGGTGCCCGCCAGGCAGGTGTTGCCGGTGTCTGGACTGCGGCGCCCGACCCGTTCCTGGCAGAATTCGTGCCTGACGCATCTGGATTGGGAATTGGAAATAAATAGGACTTTCCGGCGACATAGAAAGGGGATCAGGATGATCAGCGACACAGCCGACAGCAACCTTGACAAAATTCGTCTGAACCCATATCCCGGAAGAGGCATCATCATCGGGCAAACGCCGGATGGCAGCAGAATGATGCAGATTTACTGGCTGACCGGACGCAGTGAGAACAGCCGCAACCGCATTTTTGTCCAGGAGTCCGAGGGAATCCGCACCCAGGCGTTTGATCCGGCCAAACTTTCGGATCCGTCCCTCATCATCTATTGGCCCGCACGCCGGTTTGGAAGCACGTTCCTCGTGACGAACGGAGACCAGACGGATACGCTGTTTCACATGATGCAGCAGGGAGCGACTTTCGAAGACGCGCTCATGACAAGGGAGTTCGAGCCGGATCCGCCGAATTTCACGCCACGGATCAGCGGAATGGCGGACATTTCCGATGTGGAAGGCGGATATCGTCTTTCCATCCTCAAGGCGCAGGATGGAAGTCCGGAGCGATGCGTGCGTTGCTTCTACCGATTTGGCAAGGCGACTCCGGGCATCGGCCATTGCATCCATACCTATCAGGGTGATGGCAACCCTCTGCCTGTTTTTTCAGGGGATCCTTATGTCGTGCCGGTTCCAAACACCGTGGATGAAGCAGTCGCCCGATATTGGCCGCTTCTTGACGGAAACAACCGTGTTGCCCTGTTCGCCCGAACGGTCGAACGGGGTTCCGGTGCCGTGGAAACCCGCATCATCAATCGCCATCAGGCGTGAAGACCACATCAGACAGGAATGCCGCAATATCAGGGAAGAATCAGGAGGCCCGACAGAGATGAAGGAACTGAATGTGAAGTATGGCTGCAATCCCCATCAAAAACCTTCCCGCCTTTATGTGAAGGATGGCGGGATGCCGCTGGAGATTCTGAATGGCGCCCCCAGCTACATCAATTTCATGGACGCGTTGAATGCCTGGCAGCTTGTGAGGGAATTGCGGGAAGCCACCGGTCTGCCGGCTGCAGCCTCTTTCAAGCATGTCAGCCCGGCCGGTGCGGCCGTTGGCATTCCGCTTGACCCCGCGCTCGAGGCATCCTACCATGTGGAAGGCAAAACGCTTTCACCTGTTGCGGTTGCCTATGCCAGAGCCCGGGGAGCCGATCGCGTTTCCGCTTTTGGAGATTTTCTTGCAGTCAGCGAGGTTGTGGATGTTTCACTGGCGGACCTGCTTGCGAAGGAGGTGTCGGACGGCATCATCGCACCGGAATACGAACCGGAGGCGTTGGAAAGGCTGAAGACCAAACGCAAGGGAGCCTATGTCATCATGAAAATGGATGCGGACTACAAGCCTGCTGCCGTGGAATCCCGTGATGTGTATGGAATCACCATCGAACAGCTTCGGAATGATGCACGCATTGATGCGTCCCTGTTCGCGCAGGTCGTGACACAGGCGAGGGAAATTCCCGAGTCGGCCATGCGGGACCTCATCATCGCAACCATCACCCTGAAGTTCACACAGTCCAATTCCATCTGTTTTGCCTATGGCGGACAAGTCATCGGCGTGGGCGCCGGGCAGCAGTCACGCATCCATTGCACCCGTCTGGCGGCGGGTAAAGCGGATACCTGGATGCTGCGACAACATCCGAAGGTTCTCGCCATGAAGTTCAGGGAGGGTCTTTCAAATTCCGCCCGGGACAACGCCGTGGATTCCTTTCTTCGCGAGGATGTCACGGAAGTGGAACTTGCCGAATGGAGAACCCTCTTTACAGAGGTTCCCGTCAAGCTGACGGCAGAGGAGAAGACGGAATTCTTCAGGACATTCGATGGCATCGTCTATTCCTCCGATGCGTTCATTCCTTTCCGCGACAACATAGACCGCGCGGCCGCCTGCGGAACCCGATATGTGGCACAGGCGGGCGGATCGGTGGCCGATCCGGCCATCATCGCGGCCGCAGATGCCTATGGCATGGTGATGTGCTTCACCGGACTTCGCCTGTTTCATCACTGATCATGTGGATGCGGGAAATCTGCTGGATGTTTGCACTGACTGCGCTTTGGCTGCTGATCGGATACCGGACGTCTCCTGCCGGAAAAGGCAGGAGACTGTGGGTTGTTGTGGTCATGCTGGCGATGTTCGTGCGTTTTGCCGCGACATGGTCCATCATCGGGACACAGGCGGATTCGACCGGTACGGACGGACTTCTCTACCACAAAGTCGCCATTCATGTGATGGAACAGCTCCATGCAGGAATTCCCGTATCGCGTGTCGACTATGCATACACCTGGTATACCCTGCTGCTGGGCATCCAGTATGCCTTGACAGGAGCAAGCCGGCATGCCGGTTCATTCGTGAATGCTTTCCATGCTGCGTGGTGCGGCCAGCTGCTTTTTCTCACGGGTCTTCGACTCGGCTTCAGCAGGAGAAAAGCCGGCATCGTGGCGGCAGCCTGGCTGTTCATGCCGAATCTGGTCATCTGGACGTCCGATACGAGAAAAGAATCCATTTCCTTTCTTGCGGCCATGCTCCTCTGGCATCTGGCCCTTGTTCTGCTGCAGCGGCGAAAAAAAACGGACGTAAAGGCGCTGCTGCTGCTCTCTGTCATCTGCCTGCTCCTTTGGGTCAGCACGCTCCTCCGCATCTAT
>JFJP01003623.1_pt1 | contig 13250 bp, 17 predicted proteins | sample 431651 | NCBI WGS metagenome assembly JFJP01 (sample SAMN02602958, study PRJNA72255) | Microbial mat metagenome, whole genome shotgun sequencing project. | biome: fresh water; feature: sink hole; material: water; isolation source: purple microbial (photo- and chemosynthetic) mats found in...
TTAACAAATATATGTAAAGTGAAAAAAACCCGCAATGCCAGCGGCAGAGCGGGTTTTATCTGTTTTCTGGCGGAGACTGTGAGATTCGAACTCACGGACGATTGCTCGTCGGCGGTTTTCAAGACCGCTGGATTAAACCACTCTCCCAAGTCTCCATTTTCCGCTGGGTTGCGGAGATTTGAAAAATAAAACATTATAAATCAACTGATTGGTGGAAAACTCACCGGCTTTCAAGACCGGTGCAATCGACCACTTTGCCACGCTTACTGCTTGATGCCGCTTGTCTGGTATTTGTAGCGGGGCACATCATACCACGTTACAAACTGTTACCCCCTCATGTGCAACTTGTGTCACTCTTGTCGCGTCTTAGTTGGGCAACAAATCGATTCTTTTGGAGGATGAAAAAATGCTACCGCAGTTTCAAATGACTGGTCAGGCAACTCAGGACGTATTACTGCAGCAGAACAAGGTTTTGCGAAACACCTATATGTTGCTGGCGTTGACGATGGTTCCGACGATCATTGGCGCACTGCTCGGCGTGCAGATGAAGTTTGCGTTTTTCGCCGGCAGCCCGATGGTTTCCTTCCTGCTATTTCTGGGTGTGGCTTTCGGTTTCATGTGGGGTATCGAACGCACCAAGCATAGTGCCATGGGAGTTGTGCTTCTGCTGGGCTTCACCTTCTTCATGGGCTTGATGCTCTCGCGTATCCTGCAAGTCGCTCTGGGCTTTTCCAACGGCGGTTCGCTGATTGCGACGGCGGCTGGTGGTACCGGTGCCATCTTCTTCACCCTGGCCGGTGTGGCGACCGTGACGAAGAAGGATTTCAGCTTTCTCGGCAAGTTTCTGTTTATTGGATTGGTGGTGGTTTTGCTGGCCGCGCTGGCCAACATCTTCTTCCAGATCCCGGCGCTGTCGCTGACCATATCGGCTGTTGCCGTGATGATCTTCTCGGCTTACATTCTCTACGACATCAGCAGGATCGTGAATGGTGGTGAGGATAACTACATCTCGGCAACACTGGCGGTGTATCTGGATATTTACAATGTTTTCGTCAGCCTGCTAAATCTGCTGATGGCCTTCGGCGGTAATCGCGACTGAGTTGTTTTCAGCAACTTAAGAAAGGGCGGCTTCGGTCGCCCTTTTCATTTCAGTCGTGCAGAAACACCGGTCCCTGTGACATTCTTAGCCCCAGTCTGCCTGGGGCTTCAGAAAAGCCGACGGAATGGCGCGGCAATTCATCAATATCAAGTGTCGAGTAAATATCACACAGGGCGACAAGCTGATAGTCGCGGTTTTTCCATTCGGCCAGCAGGCGCTCAAGGGTGCTGGCGAACTTCATCCCCTCAAGTTCAGCACGCAGGGTGAATACGTGGTCGCCGGGAATGGCGCTGGAGAGTTGCAGAATCCGGTCAGCGGCCTGTTCCGGTGAGTTGCCTGGTTCCAGTGCAACGATTTCATCCAGCGTCGGTAGCGTTGTTGGTAGTTGCGGGCAGGCGACGATTTCCCCGTCAATGATGGGAATAAAGGGGTGGTTGCCACGGCAATCGCTGGCGTAGGCGAATCCCAGTCGTTGTGTTAGGCGCAAAGCGTGGCGATTCATCCGCCATCCGGCTGCACCATGGGCTCTTGCGGATTCAGAAAATATGTCCACAAATCCCGCACAGGCTTTGTTCATTTCAGCCTCGACCCACGGATTCTCAGCCGTTTGAATCTTCTGTTCCCAATTGGCGCGATCCCACGCATGAATGCCGACTTCAAAGCCGGCCTCGCTGGTCTGGCGGAGAATTTCGGCGCAGCGCAAGCCGATGTTCGGGGCGGGCAGCAGGCGTCCGTATAGACGCGTGCTCAGGTCGTAATAGCGGCTCAGTGAGGTCAGGGGTTTTTCACGACCGCCATGGTCGGGTCCAAGCGAGAAGAAGAATGTACCTTGGGCACCGTAACGTTGCAGTAGTTCGGTCAGTGCGGGAACGCCGGAAAGCGTTCCACGGTAGGTGTCAACGTCGACCTTGAGAGCAATGCGTTTCATTAAAGGGGCAGTCCTGGCTTAAGGTTTGCCGAACGAGCCGGCCATTTGAAACAATTGGAAGTAATAGTCAGGAAAAGATTAGAGCTGCAGCAACATTGCGTCCTTCGCTGAGCAAAATATTGTACGTGCGGCAGGCTGCATGAATGTCCATGACTTCCAGGCCTTTCTGCGCCTGAATGAGCGGTCTCATGAGCTCTGGGCGGGGGAAGCGCAGTTGGTCGCCGGTGCCAAAAAGAATGATCTCGGTTTCAAGCGCGGCAAGCAGTTCAAAATCGCCAAGACTGAGTGTTTCGAAGCATGCCATTGTCCAGTCAGTGATCAAACGATCAGGAAAGACAATCAGGTTGCTGCTGTACTGAATGGCATTGACGCTGACATAGCTTTCACCATAGGCAGTAAAGGTATTCTGGCCAGCGGTTTGGGTGCGGTGCAGCTTCATAAAATTGCGGGGAACGGCACGATAAAGTAGGATTATATCTTTTTGCTGGCAGTAATTCTAAGGTCTGAGCTAGGCGAACACTTGAATTGCTGGCTTTCATGGAAGGCGTCACAAACGTGATCGAACCCGAGATGCACGTCGTTGCCATAACCGATGATTCAGGCGCAGTGTCTGCGCCGTCTTGGTTGGCACAGGCCGAATTCGTGCATCGACAACTGAGGCCACAGCTTCCGGCAAACTACGTGGGGCGGCTGTCCGAAGTGTTCGTCAATGGAGCACGCATGGCTCTGGTCGTTGATGGTGGTGCCGTGCGTTGCGTTGCGTTGTGGCGGGTAATTGAAAATACCCATGACGGGCGTCGATTGTATGTTGACGATTTGGTCAGTGACGAGGCGTGCCGCTCGCAGGGTGCTGGTAAAATGATGCTTGATTGGCTTGAAGCAAAGGCTGTTTCGCTTGGATGCGACACTCTGACTCTCGACTCCGGGGTGCAGCGACAAAGGGCGCACCGTTTTTATTTTCGCGAAGGGATGCATATCCCTTCATTCTGTTTTAAGAAAGTACTTAAATGAAACCGATCAACGTTGGACTTCTTGGCATCGGCACGGTCGGTGGCGGCACTTTTACCGTTCTCAAACGCAACGCAGAGGAAATTACTCGCCGTGCCGGGCGGCCGATTCAGATTACCGTTGTCGCCGACAAAAATCTGGAACTGGCTAGGACTGTTACCGGCGGTATGTGCAGGCTTACTGACGACGCGTTCGCCGTGGTTTCTGATCCGGAAATCGACATCGTCATCGAGTTGATTGGCGGTTATGGCATCGCCAAGGAATTGGTACTCAAGGCCATCGAGAATGGCAAACACGTTGTTACCGCCAACAAGGCCTTGCTGGCCACGCATGGCAACGAGATTTTTGCGGCTGCACAGGACAAAGGCGTGATGGTTGCCTTTGAAGCCGCCGTAGCCGGCGGAATCCCGATTATCAAGGCCTTGCGCGAAGGCCTCACGGCTAACCGCATTGAGTGGATCGCCGGGATCATCAACGGTACCACCAACTTCATTCTCTCCGAAATGCGCGACAAGGGATTGCCCTTCGAAACCGTTCTCAAGGAGGCGCAGCTTCTTGGTTACGCCGAAGCTGATCCGACCTTTGATGTCGAAGGTGTTGATGCTGCGCACAAACTGACCATCATGAGCGCCATTGCCTTCGGCAATTCGATGAACTTCGACAAGGTGCACATCGAGGGCATCAGCAAGCTCGATGCGGCGGATATCAAGTACGCAGAACAACTCGGCTATCGCATCAAGTTGCTCGGCATTACCAAACGTACCGCCGAAGGCGTTGAGTTGCGCGTGCATCCGACGCTGATTCCGGAGAAGCGACTGATCGCCAATGTTGAAGGTGCGATGAACGCGGTTCTGGTCAAAGGCGATGCGGTCGGTCCCACGCTTTATTACGGCAAAGGGGCAGGTGCCGAACCTACCGCTTCCGCCGTGATCGCCGATCTGGTTGACGTGACCCGCATGCATACGGCCGACCCCGAACATCGCGTCCCACATCTTGCATTTCAGCCGGGTGCCATGGTCGATTTGCCGATTCTGCCTATGTCCGAGGTGATCACCAGCTATTACCTGCGTTTGCGCGTCGAGGACAAACCAGGGGTGCTGGCAGACATCACCCGCATTCTCGCTGACCAGCAGATCTCGATTGATGCCATGATGCAGCGTGAACCTGACGAAGGCGAAGAGCAGACCGACATCATCATGCTGACACACCGGACGCGCGAGAAAAACGTTGATGCAGCGATCAGCCGAATTGAGGCGCTGGCTGTCGTCAAAGGCAAGATTACCCGCCTGCGGTTGGAAGAGCTTCTGTGAGAGTCGGGCGTTGCCCTGAGTTGCCTGTTAGCCAGGTGATGTAATGGAAAAGATCGTAAGCATTGATTTTCAAGTGCTTAAAGGGCTATAATTGCCGGCTTTTCCACCTTGCTCCACCGTTCGCATGGCGGGGGGCTTCTACCATGAGGAGTGTTCATGCGCCATTATGAAATCGTTTTTATTGTCCATCCGGACCAGAGTGAACAGGTCCCGGCGATGGTCGAGCGTTACAAGACGCTTGTAACTACGCACGGTGGTCAGATTCACCGTCTAGAGGACTGGGGGCGCCGTCAACTGGCTTATCCGATCCAGAAACTGCACAAGGCACACTACGTGCTGATGAATATCGAGTGCAATGGCGAAGTGCTTACTGAGCTTGAGCATGGCTTCAAGTTCAACGATGCCGTTCTTCGCCACCTGACCATCAAGATGAAGCGTGCTGTTACTGCGCCTTCGCCAATGATGAAGGAAGATAAGTCGAAGTCGATGATGGACGCCCAAGAAGAAACTGTGGCTGAAGTTGCCGAAGTGGCGGCTGATTGATTGTTGAGGCTCAGCTGAATCGCGTAGAACTTACCGGAGTCCTGATCGAGCGCAAAGCACTTCGTTTTACCCCGGCGGCAGTGCCGGTAACGGAATGTGTGATCGGGCATCAGTCGGAGCAGGTCGAAGCGGGTAGCCCAAGGCGTGTCGAGTGTGAAATCCAGGCCATTGGTCAGACAGCCAGATGGCTACAGGCAGCGACACCGGGAGTGACAGTTCGTTTGACGGGCTTTATGGCCGCCAAGAGTAAGAACACCAAGCAGCTGAGATTGCATGTAACTACGATTGAATTTGTAGAAGGAAATCAAAATGGGTAGGTTCTTCAAGAAGAAGGATGACAAGAACGTCAAAAAACGTGGCAGTGGGCTGTTCAAACGCCGCAAGTTCTGCCGCTTTAGTCTCGAAAAAATGGACGGCATCGATTACAAGGATGTCGATCTGTTCAAGGAATACATCGCTGAAAATGCCAAGATCATGCCGGCTCGTTTGACCGGTACCAAGGCTGGCTATCAACGTCTGCTGTCGGTGGCCATCAAGCGCGCGCGCTTCCTGGCGCTGCTTCCCTACACCGACAACCACCAATAATCGAGGACAAGACGATGCAAATTATTCTGATGGAGAAGGTCGTCAACCTCGGTAACCTCGGCGATCTCGTTAAGGTCAAGGATGGCTATGCCCGCAACTTCCTGATTCCCCATGGCAAGGCCAAGCGTGCCACGCCGGCGGCGATGAAGGAATTCGAGGGCAAGCGCGCCGAGTTCGAGAAGGCCGCTGCTGAAAAGCTGGTCGCTGCTCAGGCTTTTGCAGAGAAGCTTGAGGGCGTGCTGGTTTCGATTACCCGCAAGGCTGGTGTTGATGGTCGCCTGTTTGGTTCGGTGACCAACCATGACGTGGCCGATGGCCTGAAGGCACTTGGTTTCGATGTCGAGAAGTCCGACATTCGTATGCCGGTTGGCCCGCTCAAAACAGTTGGCGAATCTTCGCTGGAAATTTCGCTGCACACTGATGTGCTGGCAACCGTCAAGGTTGTCGTGGTTGGCGAACTGACAGCCTGAAGCCATTCGGCGAGGACTTAGTCGCTCGCAACTAAGTTCTTACCGTTTCGCTATCAAAGCCCTGCTTGTTTATCAAGTGGGGCTTTTTTCTTTTCACCCATGAACCGGAAGCACGACCATGATCAATGTAAATCTGCATGATGTATTGGTGGCTCAAAAGCGCATTGCGAGCAGTGTGTTGTCCACGCCGCTGGTTCACTCGGACAAGATGAGTGAACTGCGCGGTGCTGACGTGTGGATGAAGATGGAGGCTTTGCAACGCACCGGTTCGTTCAAAATCCGTGGAGCCAGCAACCGTTTGCTAGCTCTGACTCCTGCCGAGCGTGAGCGTGGCGTTATCACGACATCGTCGGGTAACTTTGCGTTGGGGCTCGGGATGGCGGCGAAAACGGCGAATGTAGATGCCATCGTCGTTGTTCCAACCAGTACACCTGAGACCAAGCTCGAAAGCATCCGTCGCCTGGGCGTAAAACTGGTGATCTACGGCGCAAACTACGACATCGCCTATGCGTATGCCAAAGAAATTGCACTGGAGACCGGCCGCACCTACGTGTCGAGTTATGCCGATCCGTGGGTTGTGGCTGGGCAGGGTACTGTTGCACTCGAAGCTTTCCTGGTTGAGCCGGAGTTCGATCTGGTTCTGGTGCCTGTCGGTGGCGGCGGCTTGCTGTCGGGCGTGGCGATGGTGGCCAAGTCGATCAACCCTTGTGTCAAAGTCATTGGCGTGCAGACCGAATCGTCTGATCCGTGGCTGCATTCGTTCCGCCAGCGAAAAATCGTCGCGGTCGAATATGGAGAGACGCTGGCTGATGGGTTACTGGGCGAAGCTGGTGCAGAAAACCTTGACATGGTGCTGCATTATGTTGACGACATCCTGGTTGTAAAGGAGACCGAAGTCGCCGAAGCGATGCACTGGATGATCAAATACCACCACCAGATCGTCGAAGGTTCAGCGGCGGTGGGTGTGGCCGCGCTATTGCACCACTTGCCTAATATTGATAGGTTGAAGGTGTTGAACATCGTGACTGGCAGCAATGTCGATGCGAGCCGTATTGCGAAGGTATTGCAAGCCTGTGAGGAAACTGTCAAACCTTAGTCGAGAATCCCGGCTGCCAAAGGAGTAGGAGGGCCTCGCCACTGACTCAAGGCTACGCCGGAAAATACCAGAGCGGCACCGAGCATCTGCTGGAAGGTCAGGCTTTCACCAAGTAGCAGGACGGCAAACAGCAGGGTGAATAGCGGAATCAGGTTAACGAAGGCGGCGGCTTGGCTGGCGGGCAGCCGGCTCACCGCGAAGTTGTAGAGGCCGTACGCTCCGACCGTTACCACCAGCCCAAGGTATATTACTGCGGCCAGACCCAAAGGGCTGATCGTGACCGGCATCGGTGCGCTCCAGGCCGCTACTGGCAGAAAAAACACGGCCCCGACAAATGACTGCATGGCGGTCATCAGAAAGGCTGAGTAACGAGTAGACAGAAATTTCAAAGTCAGCGTGTAGCAAGTGGCGCAGACCATCGCGAGAATTTCGTAGAAATTTCCCAGCAGCGGTGCTGGCGCATGCTCATTTGCTACTCCGCCCAGGCTTTGCTACTCCGCCCAGGCTCAACCAGACCACACCGGCTATTGCCAGCAGAAAACCAGCCAGACTGTAGCGTGAAATCCGCTCGTGCAAGAATACAAATGCTCCCATTGCCACCAGCAGCGGCAGCAAAGCCGTGATCATCCCAGCCTGCGATGCGCTAGTGTTTTGTAAAGCCAGAGCTTCGAAGATGAAATATAGACAAGGCTCGCAGGCGGCCAAACCAAGCAGGTATTTCCAGTCACCAGCGCGATAGTCAATTTTCCCTCGCCAATGCCAAGCTAACAGGAACACCATGCTACCCAGCGCCATGCGCGCGAAGATTACCCATAAGGGCGGCAGTTCTGAAAACGCCATTTTCAACGCGATAAATGAACTGCCCCACAAGGCCATCGCCAACACCAAACAGCCCATTGCCTGGACCTGAGCTTTCGTTTGTAGCACGCTGTTCCCCCATTGCAACGCGCTAGTATAAAGGTAATCCAGGCCGGGTCGATGTCATGACAGACAAGAAGTGGAGTAGGTCGTAGCGTTTAGTGGGGAGTTGGCACCTGATTTTAGATGCCATATTCGATACGGCAAAACGTAATTTAGTTGAGTCGGATATTGCAGGATTGTTCGGCCATAACTTTTACTGATGCTCGTTGACAGGCTGCATTCTGATGCGGCCTACTGCATACGCTTTTCCATAAGGCTTTCTAATAATTAGCGGAGCTCAACAACATGAAGTATTCCTTGGTTGTCCAATTCCAACATTTCTGTGGCCAGGATGTGGTCAGTGCATTGCACAGTGCACAGGAGATCGCACCGTGAACTCATCTTCGATTGGCAGCCCAGTTCAGCGAAGTGTAAGTCTCATCGGCGTGCCTACCGATGTTGGAGCGGGAACCATCGGTGCTCGCATGGGACCCGAGGCATTGCGTGTGGCTGGCATTTCGCAGGCGATCACTCAGTTTGGAATCGACGTCAAAGACTGTGGCAATCTATCTGGATCAGCCAATCCATGGCAAGGAGCAGTGGACGGATTTCGACATCTGCCTGAAGTCATAGAGTGGAACCAGAAACTGCATGACGCTATGTACGCCGAGTTGAAGGCCGGTCGGATGCCGATCATGTTAGGCGGCGACCATTGTCTGGCCATGGGTTCGATCAGTGCGGTGGCACGGCATTGCCGCGATTTGGGCAAACAGTTGCGCGTCCTTTGGTTTGATGCTCATGCTGACTTCAACACGGCAGCACTTACGCCCAGTGGTAACATCCACGGTATGCCTGTCGCCTGTCTGTGTGGCCACGGCCATCCGGATTTGGTCGGAATTGGTGGCCACATTCCTGCGCTTCAGCCTAAAGATGTGCGCCAGATCGGTATTCGCAGCGTGGATGAGGGAGAAAAGCGTCTGGTTCACGATGTCGGCATTGAAGTGTTCGACATGCGCTATATCGATGAGATGGGTATGCGCTATTCGATGGAACAGGCGTTGTCACATATGGATGACAACACTCATTTGCACGTGAGCCTGGATGTCGATTTTCTCGACCCAGCCATAGCGCCTGGCGTGGGTACTACCGTACGTGGTGGCCCGTCCTACCGCGAGGCACAACTCTGTATGGAGATGATCGCGGATACAGGCAATCTTGCCTCGCTCGACATCGTTGAACTTAATCCTGCGTTGGACTTGCGCAACCAGACTGCCGAGTTGGCTGTGGATCTGATCGAAAGTTTATTCGGTAAAAGCACGCTGATGCGCAAGCACTGATGTTACTGGACCCGCGCGCTTTAAATGTTTGATAATGATCTGTTGCGGGGTTGTTGATCAGGTTTTCTCGGATAGGTCATTATCGAAGCTTGTTAAATGATAATTTGGTTAATACTGCTTCTTATTTGAGCCGACTTCGACAATGATTGCGCTCATCGTGTTTCAACGATCAAACTGGGGAGTCAAAAAGAGTAGCGAAATCGTTGTCACAGCGCCGTTTTATTTGTATTTTAATACCCAAAAACAATAAAAATTCCTTTGTATCTCATTAGTCTTTGGTAATTGGTTTCTCGCATCGAAAAAACACTTCTCTTAAAAACGCGCCCGCGTCAGCAGGCAATCACAAGGAGCAGGGATATGGGCAATGGCAACGCAACTGTTATAAAAAATGATTCGTTCTTTCAACGATTGATACGAACCAAGGCGGCAGACTCGGAACTGGAAGGACATCTGGAACCACATCAGGGTTCCGATGAAGGTGTCGAAAAACTGGAGCACGGTGCTCTTGTGCGTTCGATGGGCGTGTTCCCTTTGACCATGATCGGCGTTGGAGCAACCATCGGAACAGGGATTTTCTTTACCATGGTCGAAGCCGTGCCAAAAGCAGGCCCTTCGGTGATCCTTTCCTTTCTTATTGCAGCGTTGACTGCTGGCTTGACAGCATTTTGTTACGCTGAACTCGCCGCACGAATTCCCTCTTCCGGTTCTTCCTATTCTTTCGCCTATGCCACCGTCGGTGAGTTTGCCGCCTATATTGTTGCCGCTTGCCTGTTGCTCGAATATGCGCTGGCCGCCAGCGCGACTGCGATAGGCTGGTCTGCTTATCTGAACCACTTCCTGACAAATAGCATCGGCTGGCAAATCCCGGAAATGCTGCGAACGCCATTGATAGGCATGAAAGATGGTGCGACGGTAATAAATTCCGGCTCTTTCAACTTGCCTCCGGTGATTCTGGTGATCTTGTGTTGCATCATGTTGCTTAGAGGCACGAAAGAATCGTCCACACTGAACGCAGTCATGGTGCTGATCAAGTTGGGGATCCTGGCTTTCTTCGTGGTGATTGCCCTCTCGGGTTTCAATGCAGAACACTTCACGCCGTTCTTTAACACCGATAACAGCAAAGGTATGGCCGGTATGGCTGGCGTGACCGCAGCGGCTGGAACTGTGTTCTTCTCCTTTATCGGTCTGGATACGGTTGCCACAGGCGGCGCGGAAGTGAAAAATCCTCACCGTAGTGTTCCCTTGGCCATCTTTTGGGCCTTGATCATCGTAACGGTGTTTTACATGCTGGTTTCGATTGCCGCAGTCGGAGCGCAAGAAGCGGGCAAATTTGCTGGGCAGGAAGCCGGCTTGGCAGTGATTCTTCAGGATGTTACTGGCCAGGCATGGCCGGCGCTGATTTTGTCCTTGGGTGCTGTAATTTCCGTAGCAAGTGTGACTTTGGTCACCATTTACGGACAGACGCGAATTCTGTATGCCATCAGCAAGGATGGTCTGATCCCGTCTTCGTTCCATAATGTGAGCGAGAAAACCCGGGTACCGGTTAGCAACACCATTATTGTCAGCATCGCGATTGCCATTGTTGCCGGACTCGTTGATTCGGGTTTCCTTTGGGATATGGTCAGCATGGGTACCCTGACGGCATTCATCATCGTCTCGATTGCCGTTCCAGTAATGCGAGCCAAGGGGATAGGTGCAGATCAACCAGGCTTCCGTGTTCCGTTTGGGCCCTACCTGTTCCCTGGCTTGAGCATTGCATCCTGTTTGTACATTCTGAAGGATTTGTCGGCATCCACTTACCACACATTCTTTATCTGGATGGGCGTCGCCATCCTGGGATATTTCTTGTACGGCATGAGTAATTCACGTTTGAATCGTCAAAAGTAAAGACAAATGATTTAAATATTGCCGTTTTGTGTTCAAAGCATGAGGCGGCAATGCAGAAGTCATTATCAGTGGGTTAACCGCATTGGAGAAATTTTATGAGGCATGAAAACGTAAGAGTTGTTATCTGGGGCTTTGGTGCCATGGGCAGTGGAATGGCCGAGGTGTTGATGCGCAAGAAGGGTGTCGATATTGTCGGCGTTTGCGATATTCACCCGGAGCGAGTCGGGAAGAGCATCTTCGATCTGGTTGGCGTCCCGCGGAATGATCGCAAGGACGTACTCGTTCAAGGCGATATCAACAAGGTCATCAGCAAGGGTTCGGCCGATGTGCTTCTTCTCGCAACTGACAGTTTCACGCGCAAGACCTTCGACAAGCTTAAACTGATCATCGAGTTGGGAATCAACGTTATTTCTACTGCGGAAGAGATGTCTTACCCCAAGGCGAATGAGCCGGAACTGGCAGCCGAAATAGACCGTCTGGCCAAGGCCAATGGCGTCAGTGTCCTGGGTACCGGGATCAATCCCGGCCTGATCATGGATCTTCTGGTGATCCTGATGACGGGTGCCTGCACCGATGTCGAGTATGTCAAGGCCGAGCGCGTAAACAGCCTGTCACCCTTTGGCCCGGCGGTCATGGAAGAGCAGGGTGTCGGGATTACGCTCGAGGAGTTCAAAAAACAGTCGGCCTCGGGCCATCTCGCCGGTCACGTGGGTTTCAATGAATCGATCAACATGATCTGTGATGCAATTGGCTGGAAACTCGATAAGGCAGTTGAGCAGACGATGGACCCCATCGTTTCCAACGTGTTGCGCAAGACCAAGTACGCTGAGGTGCTGCCCGGCAACGTGGCTGGCTGCACCATGAAGGGTTTTGGCACCGTTGGCGGAAAGCTGGCCGTCGAGATGGTGCATCCGCAGCAGGTCGAGCCACAACTTGAAGGGACTGATACCGGCGACTACGTCGTGATCAAGGGTACGCCCAATATCAATATGGCCAACAAACCGGAAGTTCCTGGCGGAATCGGCACCATTGCCATGTGCATCAACATGATCCCGCAGATCATCAATGCGCGTCCTGGGTTGCATACCATGATCGACCTTCCCGTGCCGCGCGCGATCATGGGCGACATGCGCGAACAGATCCATGACTGACAGTTAGCGGTGGTGGATGAAGGGTCAAGGGTCTTGCCTTTAGCTGCTCATTCATACCTTGTCTCGGTTTCACATTGTGGAGATAGAGCGGGCGCGGAGTTTTATTCGCATGCCTGAGTGCTTCGTGCATTCTTTTTTTAGGACCAAACCATGAGCAATATTGCCAAAAAAGGGACATGGGTCGAGATCGAACGTGTTCTTCTAAAACCCGAAGAACGCGCTCCCAACCTCCCGGAGGACACCAGAAAATGCCCGTATGTACTCCGCGTTTCCGGATTCCTGCAGGACGATGCCGAGATCGGCGATGACGTTAAGATTCTCAGCATCATCGGGCACGAACACAGCGGTGTACTTATGACCATCAGCCCCAGTTACAACCACAGCTTCGGGACCATTGTTCCCGAACTTTTGACCATTGGAATCCAGGAGAGATCATGAGTTCTGCTAATCGCGACATGTCTTTCGCCGCCGTTACGGCGCGCAAGAACGAGATCATGAAGGCGAGCCTCGGCATCGACTTCACGGATTTCATCCAGAGTCCGATTGCCTTCGACTACGAGCGCATGATGGGCGAGACAGGCTACAGTCTTGATGACATTGCCCGTATTCAGTTCGACAGCAAGGTCGGCAATACACCGCTCTTTGAGCTGAAAAACCTGACCGAAGCCGTCCGTGCCTTCGCCGGGCCGGGCAAGGGCGCGACGATTCTGGTCAAGGACGAAGCGGCCAATGCTTCGGGTTCCTTCAAGGCACGCCGTGCGTCGATCAGCGCCTTTGAAGCGCGCAAGAAGGGCTACAAAGGCATGGCTGCTGCTTCCAGCGGCAACTACGGCGCGGCGGTGGCAAGCCAGGCGGCGATGCGCGGCCTGAAATGCATCATCCTGCAGGAAGTCTTCGACAGCCGCTACGTCGGGCAGCCGGAAATCGTGGAGAAAA
>JFJP01023580.1_pt1 | contig 13250 bp, 13 predicted proteins | sample 431651 | NCBI WGS metagenome assembly JFJP01 (sample SAMN02602958, study PRJNA72255) | Microbial mat metagenome, whole genome shotgun sequencing project. | biome: fresh water; feature: sink hole; material: water; isolation source: purple microbial (photo- and chemosynthetic) mats found in...
CTTCCGCCCGGAGCGCAGGCCGCTGTTCGTCAGCAGCGACACTGCGACTCTACGAGGCCGGCGAAGGAGTTTCGACGAGCCGCCATCCCGGCAACCCGCCCAGCCTCCCCCCTTCCTGCCCGATCCTCCCCTCTCCTCTCCTGCCCAATCCCTTCTTCCAGCCCGGCCCTAAATCACACCCAATTCCTTGCCGACCTTCACAAACGCCGCCACCGCCTGCTCCAGCTGCGCCCGCGTATGCGCCGCGCTCATCTGGGTGCGTATCCTGGCTTTTCCCTTGGGCACCACCGGGAAGCTGAAGCCCACCACGTAGATCCCCTCTTCAAGCATGCGCGCCGCCATGCGCTGGGCCAGGACCGCGTCCCCCAGCATGACAGGGATGATGGGGTGCTCGCCCGGAACCAGGGTGAACCCGGCCTCGGTCATGGCCTCGCGAAAATACCGGCTGTTCTCTTTGAGTCTCACGCGCAGTTCCGGCTCTTCCCGGATCAGGTCCAGCACGGCCAGGGATGTGGCGGTGATGACCGGGGCCAGGGTGTTGGAAAAGAGATACGGCCGGGAGCGCTGCCGCAGCCACTCGACGATTTCCTTGCGCCCCGACGTGTAGCCGCCGGAAGCCCCGCCCAGGGCCTTGCCCAGGGTGCCGGTGATGATGTCCACCCGGCCCATGACCCCGCAATGCTCGTGACTTCCCCGTCCGTTCTCGCCCATGAAGCCCACTGCGTGGGAATCGTCGACCATGACCAGGGCGTCGTACCTATCTGCCAGATCGCAGACGGCCTTTAAATTTGCTATGCTGCCGTCCATGGAGAAGACGCCGTCGGTGACGATGAGCCTGTAGCGGCAATCCGTGGCATCTTTGAGCTGCGTTTCCAGATCGGCCATGTCGTTATTCGCGTAGCGGAACCTTTTGGCCTTGCACAGCCGCACCCCGTCGATGATGGAGGCATGGTTCAGGGCGTCGCTGATGACCGCGTCCTCGGCCCCGAGCAGGGTCTCGAAGAGACCGCCGTTGGCGTCGAAGCAGGAACTGTACAGGATGGTGTCCTCGGTGCCCAGAAAATCGGACAATCGGCTCTCAAGCTCCTTGTGCACGTCCTGGGTGCCGCAGATGAAGCGCACGGAGGACAGGCCGTAGCCGTAACGGTCCAAGGCCTCGTGCGCGGCCGTGACCAAGCGCTTGTCGCCGGCCAGACCAAGATAGTTGTTGGCGCAGAAGTTGAGCACCTCGCGGCCGCCCGCCACCGTGATGCGCGCGCCCTGGGCCGAGGTGATGACCCGTTCCGCCTTGAAAAGCCCGTTTTCCCGCAGCTCGGCGGTCTGCCGCGCCAGATCGTCCAGTATTCGCTTCATGCCAGTCCCCCACTAAAATTCGATTTGCGCAATTTTATCGCCATAAAATTTCTTGTCAAGGAATCAAAGAGCAATATATTAACGAATATCACAATCACACCTCGTCCACAGACACCGTGACCACGACTTTGTCTTTGTTTGAGGACTTTCGTAAGAGCTGCGCGGGAGCAAGGCACATGAGCGAGAAAGAAATCACCCTGGATCAGATGGACCGGCAGATCATCGACGCCCTGCAGGACAACGGGCGCGAGTCCTATACGAGCATAGCCCAACGACTGGGCGTGTCCGATGGAACTGTACGACTGCGCACGGAACGGCTGCTGAAAAGCGGCTACCTGCGCATCTCGGCGTCCGTGAACCCCATGTTATTCGAGGACGGACTGACCGCCACCGTCGGGGTCAGCCTGGAGGGACGGGCCAACGCACAGATCATGCGCGCCATAGCGGATCTTGACGGGGTGCAGTCCGTGTCCAATGTATCGGGACGGTTCGACCTGCTGGTTGAAATCCACGTGTCCTCACGCAGCGACCTGCGCCGCTTCCTGGTCGATGACCTCTCGGCCATCGGCGGTATCCAGAACACGGAAACATTTTTGTATCTGGAAACCATCAACAAGTGGGTGCAGCAGCGCCCGGACGGCACGAAAAAATGAGCCATCTCCTGCACGGGTTCACGGACCCTAAATATATGGAAGTGATGATCGCCAAGACCCAAACCCAGATTCGCGAGGCGGAAAACGAGGATGACCGGCAGCGCTTCGCCACCTATCTTGATGTCTTGAACGGATGGAAGGACAAGATCGAGGCAAGCCAAAAGACCTGTTCGCCCGGGGAAAGCGAGCCCCGATAGAGCCTATCTGGCGCGCCTCGAATCCCGCATCAAAAGCCCGATCAGCTCGTTGCGATCGAGCCCATCGGCATAGCCATCTTCCAGGACGCGAAGCGCGGCTCTGTTCTGTTCCCGCTCGGCCTGATCACGGTATCCGGCCAGAATGGGTTCAACGCCCAGGCGCAGGGCCTCATCCGATTTTTCATTCAGCGTCCTGAAAAGCGCCTCCATGTCTTCTGGCGCGGGCAGATCGGGAGCGTGCAGGATAGCCCCGACGCGCTCCCTGTAGCGCAACAGGGAACCCTTGATGTGACTCTCCTTGATGACCGACAGGCCGGACCACCCCGCCCGCATCCACTGAAACACGCCACTGCGCACAAATTCGCCTTCCGCGAGATAGATTCCGATGGAGACATTGGTCTGAATCCGTGACGAAACCCACCCAAGCCCTGTCTTGGTCAGCCCCTCTTCGCCGGAATAGACGTAACGGCTGTCCTCGTCCCGCCCGAGAAGGTACCCCTTGGTGCCCACGTCTGAAGGCGCAGGCTGCACGCTCACGGACAGAAGCGCCATCTCGTCCGGCAGAAAAATGAGCGCACGATCAAGCCGCATCCCGTAGCAGCCGCCAGTGGACAGATCCGGGGTGGTCCGATCGTACTGCCCGCCTCTGATGACCACGGGACGGACTGGCGGCCAGGCCTCTTCCCACAACCGCCGCTGTTCCTCGGCGCTTGCCTGCGTGGTCCAAACCGAAGAGCGGATGGAAAAAGGCTTTATGAGTTCCTGAGGAATTTCGGGATTATAGAGATAGCGCAGCAGGCGCTGCATGGGCAGATGGATCGCAAATCCCTGGTATGCGCCGGGTGTCCCGTCGTATCGGGGCAGGCCCAGAGAGTCTTCAGCATGCGCCCGGACATGCGCGATGAGGGGCGCGATGCGCTGCGGATCGGGATTCTGACCCGCGAGCACCTCCCCGCACAGATGCTCCACCGCCTGCTCCAGGCCGGGCAGCGGCGCATGGGGTCCGAGGGCATATACCGGGCCCGCGCCAAGACCGAAAAGAAAGAGGATGAGCCCACAGACCCATACTCTTTTGCAGCTCAAGAGGACGCTCACTATATTTCCCCTTCCTTGACAAAAAATCGGACCTGCGAACCCGTGACCGAGCTGCGCCCCGTGTAGAGAAAAACGATCAGGAAAACACCCTGCAAGAGGAGCAGCACGGGCACGCTCCACAGTGAGGCGAGTCCCTGTGCGAGATCCACCTCCACACCGCGCACAGACAGGAGCAGCGCAGGTACAAGGCCATAGGCGACACCTGCTCCGGCCATGATCTGGTAAGCGGAGATCTTCTGCTCACCCCGGAAGTCTGCGCGAAAAAACTCGGAGAATACGCGCCAGACCTGCGTGGCGACCAGGGGGACGATCATGGCCAAGGAAAAACTCCCGGCCGCGAAAAACACCATCCCCAGACAGGCGCTGGCGCAGTAAAGGTAGGCGGTCATGAGCTGCACGGGCACCAGTTCGCGCCCGCAGAGGCCATGGGCGTAGGCCGCCTTTTTGGTCTGGCCGTGAAAAACGATGTTCCAGCGTCTGAAAACTCCACGCCACGGTTCGGGCAGGGTGTCCACCGCTCGTCCATAACAGCAGCCAAAACTCAGGCAGGCCAAGCGTCCCACTCCCTCGCCCACGGCGTAGGCGATGGCCAGGGCGGCAAGGGCCGGCAGCACGGAGCCGGTTCCGGTCAATGTGACCACGCCCCAGGCCACCACAGGGGCGACGATGATGCCCACGAAGGCCGCGCCGCCAACGCTCAGGGTGTTGGGCTTGCCCTCGACAAGCCGGGCCACGATCTTCGCCGCGGGGATGCACAGTCCGAGCATCCCCGCGACCATGAGGATCAGCCCAAAGAGCCCCATGCCCACGGAGCCCAGCAGCACCACGGCCACCGCCGTGGCCAGCGTGTAGGCCAGGGCGCTCAGGGCCCCGTACCAGGTCAGGTTGAGGGCCTGCCACATGCCGTCGGGATTCTTGAACAGGGGCACGCTGGCCAGCATCTGCCAGCGTTCACTGGGAAGAGCGCGTCCACCCCAGGCGATGAATGCGAAAAGCCCGGCCCCGAAACACATGATCAGCACATATTCCATATTGTCTCCACCCGGGCAGGGGCGCCCGGTCTTATGCGTTCTGATTGAGGATGCGGCCGATGCTTTCTCGCACCCGCACGTCCGTCTCCACCCAGGGCCGCCCCAGCCAGCTGGAAAAGCGGCTGCCCACGTCCCCGCGAAACTGGTTGGCGACCAGGTCGGGGCTGAATTCGACCCGCCCTGGCTCGAAAATGAGCACGTCCAGAGAGCTGCCGGGCCGATACAGGCTCTTGGGCTGGCCCTTTTGCAAAAAAAGACCGGGTCGCATCTGCTCCCCACCCTCGTACCCGCTGGCGGCATAGGCCTGCACGATCTGCCCGATCATGAGCGCCGCCACCTCGACCATGGCCACCAGCCCGCATCCGCTGCCGCCCGGGACATCAGTGTCGATGACCGTCACCGCGCGACGGTTGCGGGAAAAAGGCGTGACCTCGCTGATCACCGCGGAGGGGTTGCAGGAATGAAACGCGCCTTCGATCTCGTAGAAATCGCGTACGACCCCGCTGACCGGGACGTGATTGTAGTGATACTTGTCGGGAGTGAGGCGAAATATGGCGAAATCGCCCTCCGTGAAGGCCCACACCCAATTGGGTCGGCCCAGAAACTCCGCAAAGGAAAAAAACTTGTCCTTGATGAAAAGCACGCTCCCATCGCGCAATGATCCTGCAAACATGCGGGAATCCGCAGGCGAGACCACGGCCAGGGGATCCTCCGTCATGGGCCGGACCTCTTCATAGCGGATGCGGCGCTCAAAAATACGGCGGGCCGTGGTGTAATGCGAGGAATTTTCCACACACTCGGAAAGGTCGATGCCAAGGCGCCTGATGAGTGAATTAGCGCCGGAGATACGCGCCCCCAGCGGCAGATCGTAGTTCACGAAGCCCAGGAGGCTCGACGCGCGGGCCGAAACAACGGCATCGAACAGGACAGGCGCCCGCTCGCGCACCCGGGAATACAGATACTGTATGACCCGGTCGCAAAAAAGCTCCTCATCCCGGATCTGGCCTAAATCTCTAGCTACATACTGATGCGTCATGATTCCTTCCAATGATGCGGGCATTCTCGCTGTGCATGCCTATGACAAGAAGCAGGAGCTGTATCAGCGCCGTGCGGCATCCCCCCAGCTCTCCGGTGCGTTTCAGCTCGGCTCGGGCATCGCGGACAAACTCCATGATATCGCGTCCTCCGAGCAGCGCAGGTAGACCCGTGCGACAGAATTGCCCCGGCAGACATCCGAAATTCCTGACCGTTTCGCAGTCTTCCATGAGGTATTCGAGAGCCTCGGCCAGATGCGCACAACGCAGTTCTCCCCTGTAGACATCCTCAGCTCCCATGTTGAAATCCTGCGCACGCAGGGACAACGGATTGCGGGCTCCGGCATGCTCCAGGATCCTTCGGGTCAATTTTCCCCCGGCGCCCAATCCGGGATCCATGATGCGGGCACGCAGGTCGCGCAGCAGTTCCCCCGCACCGAAAAGCTCGATCAGATCGCGCCCCTCGGATTCGATGAACTCAAGGAGCGCCATCCGGTATTCCAGCACGTGTACGCGCAGGTTTCCGGGGTAGCGGTGACTGCTGCGGACGTTTGAAGCCCTGGATACTAAATCCAGAAGCAGGGCATTGCCCGAATCCCGCCGCACGAAAAATGTGGGCAGATTGATGGCCGTGGCAAAGAAAATCTGCCGCCGTTCGCTCTCCACTTCCGGGCTGTCCGGGATCGAGGCGCGTCCGACCCGGCCGCTGAGCACGAGCTTGCAGGCCAGGGCGCTCAGGAACTGCTGCAAGCGGGCCGCAGGCCGCATGTCAGCTTCCAGCGAATCGAAGAGGCTGTAAAAACGACCCTCGAAACCGGAGAAGCCCATTACCTTGAACGAACGCTGTTTGTAGAGCAGATAGGTCGACATGGACTCGTGGAAAACACCCATGGCTGCAAGGTCGCGCTTCAGGCGCAGGTCGTTGCCCACCTCTCCGTCAAGAGCCGCGCAGCGGTGGGTGCTCATCAGCGTGGTCATGTAGTCAAGCAGTCGGAAATCCGGGATAAAATCACCGCGCAGTCCAAAAATCCGGGCGATGGTCCTGTCCATCAGCACAGGACCGAAGGGCGTCAGGGGGCGGCCGCAGACCTTGAGCTTGGCCTTCTTCTTCCAGCGCCGCCAGATCATGCGCAGGTGAGTGTAATCGAGTTCATGAGGCAAGAATCCCAGCGCCTTTTCCGGATGAAAATCCTCGAAGTCCATGCGCATGGGCGCGGCGCTGTAGGTTCCGACGAAAAGTGGCAGAAAATGCTCCATGATCTTAATGACCAGGTCGCCCAGATACTTCTCATCAGACTCGCCAAAATCCCCGCCGCGCATGAGCACACCCAGGCGTTTGCTGCCAAGGGAGATGTGCGTCCCGTTGTTGGCCAGACAGGTATTGGAAGTGTTGGGCAGCACGACCAGATTGTTGGTCAGGATGCCGGATTCGCGCAGCTTGGCAATGGTGTTCAGCTGGCTGCGCGAGAGCATGCGGTGGCACAGGCCCATGTATTCCTTCTTCGCCTCGCCCCTGTCCCAGCCCGACAGGCAGGGGTTCATGAACAGCTCGCGGTAATGGGCATCGGGAATGATCTCGTTCAGACGCTTCTGCCGGGCCGGAGGCAGCGGAGCTGAATAAATCATGGCCCGCTGGCCGTGCTGCAGGAGCCCAAACCCTTCATTGGCATGATCGAGCAGGAGTTGGGACAGCAGGAAGCGTTGGCTGGTCTCCCGGGCGATGCCGCGCCCGTCTTGAAACGCATCGTTCATGGGTGCGGGATAAAAGGAAAAAGTCTCGGGGGATGTGTTGTCGTTCAGAAAATGACCCAGGTAGGATTCGGCCAGCTTGCGCACCTCTGAGGTGACGCCGGATCCGGCCAGATCGGCCAGGGAGAGCTTCAGCAGATAGCTGATGGGAATGCGCAGCCAGTCCTCGCTGTCCTTGATTAAAAAGAAGTCCGCGCTGTCCTTCCTGCGCCCCGAAGCGGGATCGCCCTTGTCCGCCAGCAGATCCCGCTCCAGGGTATTCCGGGCAAAGGCGTTCAGCCGATCAAGAGGAAACCGCACCCAGCTGTTTTCCCAGACCGCCTCGGGTCCGGCCTGCAGATAGCGCTCCAGTTCCAGGAGGGTGTGACTTGACGTGTCTCCGGCCACCGTGCGGCGGGCCGCGTTCTGGTAGAAGCTCGAATCGCGGATGCGCAATGGCAGGTCCACGCATTCCGGGCTGCCCATGACCGCGACCTGCAGCTCGCTCTCGCTCCCGGCCGTGGCGTCATCGGGACCAAAGGGAAGCAAGCCCAGCGACTGGTCGGTCCATACCCCTTCAAAACCCATCTTCGCGCCCAATCGGCTTTCCATATCAGCCCGCATCGATGTCGTATCGAAAAACATGCGCACCACCTTGTTTCTCTGCCTTGACCAGATGAATATGAAGGGGATGCGGAGAACCGGTGACCGCATGGTGACAGTTCTGCCGGTTTCGGGCGCAGACCCGCCACGCTGTCACCCAGACGTCACCAGACTGTCACGAGCAGGAGCACGGCGCGCGGCAAGAAAATGACATGGACTTGGACATCATCGCCCAATATGGCCCCCTGGCCATCACGCTCGGCGCCATTGTGGAGGGAGAGACGGCCGTGCTCCTTGGCGGGGCGGGGCTGGCCCTGGGGCTGTTTGATTTCTGGGATGTGGTTTGGGCGGCCTTTGCGGGCAGCCTGGCCGGAGACCAGTTCTTTTTCTGGCTCGGCAGGAAAAAAGGTTCGGCCTACCTGGCACGGCATCCGCGTTTTGCGGCCAGGGCCACCTGGGCCAGCGGCCTGCTCCTGCGCCATCGTCTGCCGCTCCTGATGGCCTACCGCTTCATTTACGGCATGCGCGGGGTCATCCCCTTTGCTTTCGGCGTCTCGGAGCTGTGCTGGCGCTTCTTTCTGCTGGCCAACCTGTTCACGGCCGCGCTCTGGTCCGTGCTCATGACCCTCCTTGGGCTCCATGCCGGAAAATTCCTGAGCGACCCGTCAATGGCCGCACGCCTGCCTTTGTTTGGCGCGGGCGCGGCCCTGCTTTTCGGCCTGGCAATGCTGCTTCGCCGGCGGCTCAAAGCCCGGGGTTGAAAACGCCGGCGCTGTCAACTGCCGCAGGGAAGTGGTTGAAACAATCAGGATGCGGCGTCGGTGGAAGCGATCAGCGCAGAAATTTCCCGACGCGGTTCGAATCGCGCCAGTCTTTGGGCATGCATGGGTTTGGTCCCATCAAAGAAGTCGCACGCCACGTAATAGCGCAGATCGGAGAGCCAGGCGCCGAAGAACTCCGGACGCGACGAGAACTTGCGCATCACCTCCAGGGGGTTGGTGAGCGCCATGCCAAAAGGACCTAGCAGTTCAGAAGGATCGCGGAAGCATTCCCAATCGCATTGACGGCAGATCGGCTCGCCCGCCGGCAACTCCTTCAATTCCCAAAAAGGGCCGAGGTCTTCGCCGCTGCGGTAGCCGCAGGGGTAGGCGTGCCCCGCCGTGGCGTCGACGAAGAAAAAATCCAGGCCGCCCCGGCAGGCGTATGTCTGTTCGGCTTCGCCTGCAGCCTGCCGCACAAGGGCGTCCAGGGAGGACAGGGGCGTAAAGAGGCGGATGCGCGACCTGAAGGCGGGCACGACATCGGCAAGCCCGAGCAGCATGGCCTTTTTCTCATCAAGGCTGAAACTGATGAACGGATCCGAAGAGGTGGCCTGATACACGGCCCCATCTTCATCGCTCATGGGATAGCAGCAGTTGGCGATGGTGAACCCGAGGCTCGTGGCAAAGGAAAGGAAACGCGTGAAGGCCTCGCTGAAACCCTGGCGAAACGCCTGCGCTTCGAAAGGGCCGCTCAAGGCGGGGATGCGTCCCCCGCAAAGACGGTTGATGCCCAGGTTGACGGAAGGATAGAGTCCGCTGCGGTGAAAAATGGGCAACGCCCTGGCCATGCCCCGCACCACCCCGGGCAGGCCACGGTTGGCCTCATGAATCGCGGGGTCACAGGAATCAAGGCTGATCCAGAAATTGCGGATGCCGCTCTCAAGCAGTTCATCGGCCATGCGGCGCATGCGGTCCTCAAAATCCGCAGATTCGTGGCGCTGAAAGATGAAGCCGTTGGTGCCAGTGCGAATATAGGGGATGCCAAGTTTCTTGGCGCGACGGATCATGCCCGTCAAACGCGGAAGATCAAGCAGGGGTTCTCCGCCGGTAAACGACACGGCCTGCATCCCAAGCCGGGCCACAGTGTCGAGAATCCGGTCAACGACCTCCGGATCAAGGCTGTGCCGGGGATAGGAATGCTCCACGCTCATGCCGCACTGCACGCAGCGCGCGTTGCAGCGGGTTGTGATCTGGATCACGGCCTGGCCGGGCAAGCGCCCCCGGAACAGGGCGCGGCAGGTGGACAGAAACTTCATGCAATAACTCCTGTGATCCTGAAGCACTGGAATGCCGGGCGTAAAAAATCACGGATTGAGAAGCAGGCGCAAGCCCTTGCCCGGTTTGAAATGCACCCGCTTGCGGGCCTCAATGGTGATGGTCTCACCGGTTCGGGGGTTGCGCCCGGCACGTTCGACGTGCAGCACCACGGAAAAGGAGCCAAGACCCGGCAAGGAGATTCCCTGGCCCAGAGCCAGGGCTTCGCGGATGACCGCGTAGAGGGCCTTTTTCGGGGAGGAAGGGTACGTATGGGTCTCATGGGATGTATGGGCGGCGGAAGGGCCTACATTTTCATACATCCCATAATTCCCGTCACTCCCAGTCTCTTCCGCCCCCGAGGGCTCCTTCAGTTCATTTTTTTTTTGCTTCGTCACCCAGCGGGCTCGAAGGCAGGACTGGGGCTTCCAGTTGCGCCGCCACTGCGGTCAGCGGCTGCATTTTGTTGGGCACCCAGGAGAGCTTGATTTCCAGCTTCTCCTTGTCACTTTTCTGCTTGATCTCCAGTTCCGCCTCGATGCTGTCGGAAGGACGCAAAATCAACGGACGGTCTTCGTTGTCGAGAATGAGGGTGCCCTGTTTCAAACCCGTGAGCACGGTTTCCAGATAGACGACCAGATCATCCCTGGTCATGATGTTCTTGGATTTCAGCTTGTCTTTTCCCATGAGAGTCCTCCTGTTTGTATCACGCCAGCGAAATGAGAGCCTGGCTGAGCAGATGCGGATCGATGAGGCCGGTGTTCTTGACGATCAGAGGGGTTCTGATGACCTGGACGCCCAGGGAGGCCAATTCCCGCTGTGGGTTTTTGGCGCCAGGATAGTCCACTGCAGGGTCGAGCAGGACAAAATCGAGGACGTCGCTGATGGCGATGCTGTCAGGGGCGTCGGCCCTCAGATGGCGCAGCAGGGTGCGGACCTGACCGGCCAGGGAGAGGCCCAGGGATTCGGGATCCCCGAACGTGTTGGGAATGAATACCTTGGGGCTGGGAGTCTGGCTCACGGCAAGCCCAACCCCGCTCGGGAGCAGGTTGGCGACCAGGGAGCTGTAAAAACTGCCCACAGGGTAGCAGATGAGGTCCGCGCCCTGGATAACCTGGCGGATCTTGTCCCGGATGAGGGGCCGCACCGGCGAGTTGCCCTTGGCCGGGTCGACCAGGGAGAGCTCGGACACTGCGCGGGCCAGGGGGGGCGTCTCCTTGCCCGTGAGCAGATGCTGGCCGACGAGGTGCCCGCCGCCTTCCAGTACGGCCCGAAGCTGCAGGTTCGAGTTGATCAGCAGGCGCACTTCCCCGCGAACCTGCACCAGCTTGGAATAGATGTAGACGATGGGGTCAATGTGCCGCCTGTTTTCGAGGTACCCGGCGGTCAGAATGAGGTTGCCGATGCTCGCGCCGCACAGGTCGAAGTCCGGTCCGATGGCTTTCTCGAAGAGCTGCAGGTGATGGCGGATGATCTTGCGCATGGGGTCTGAGACCCGGGTAATCAAGGGATGGCTGCCCCCGACCAGGGCGGAGAGTTCGTGCTGCAGCTGCTCCGGGCTGGCGGTTTTGGGCAGGCGATGGGCAAAGAGTTCGAAAATTTCAGGATACCCGTGCAGGGTACGGTCGGCCAAGGCCATGAGCCTGTTGCGCAGGTCGCCCACGGCCGGCATGTCGAAGTAGCGGCGCAGTACGGCGGAGCTGCCGCCCGAATCGAAAGGCGTGACCAGGTGCACGGAGTTGTGCGTATAGCCGACCAGGGCCTGGCTGGTTTCCTTCAGGGCTGTTCCCCCGGTAAAAAAAAGAATGCGCGGGCCGAGGTCAGGACTGCGTTGCGCCCTGGCCACGCGCACCGGATCAGGGACCCGTACTTCACGGGTGACTCGTATGGCTGTCATGCGCCTTCCAGCAGGCGCAGACAGCCGTCCGCGGCCTGGTCGAAATCCACGCCTCCGCTGATCTCGAAAACCCTGCACCCGCGCAGCGCCGTGGCATAGTCCATGGCTGTGGGGGCATACCCGTTTTCACAGAGAAAGAAGAGCCCCGTGTCCTTCATGAAGGCTTCCAGCAGATCGTGACGCTGGCCGATGTCGATCTCCTTCATGCGCGTGGGCGAGCCGTCCCGGTGCCAGTTCAGGAGCACAAGAAAACGCATGGGGCACTGCAGGATGAAGCGATCCGGCCCGAAAAGCTGATCGATGAGGGCGTCGTACTTATGCTCCAGACTCCAGAGCTCCTCCGGAGGCAGGCTTTGAAAACGGGCCGTGTCCTCGGGGGTAATGATGCCGGTCAGGTCCGGGTTGTGCAGGGCCGTGCCAGGATTGATGCGCGGATGTTTGGCCACGCCGAACATGACCGGACATGGGCTGCCAGGGCTTATCATCAGGCGGTCGTTACTGACAAAGGTCACGCCCTTGCTGACCAGGTGCAGGGCCAGGGTGGATTTGCCCATGCCCGAAAACCCGGCCATGGCCATGCCGGTCTCGCACACAGCCACTCCGGCGGCATGGGCCAGGAGGCAACCATCGCCAAGCTTGCGCTCGATGAAGCGGTTGTTGATGAAATTGACGACCTGGTTGGGGTTGGCCTCGCAGTCCCCCACGGCCAGATTCTCTCCGTTGCCGAAAAGAAAATGCATGCCGGTCAAGCGCTTGCGGATGACCCGCCCGCCAGGAACATCGAGCCATTCCTCCTTTATTTTGGTCTTGCCCGGATCCGGTTCCTTGACCTGAAAGCACAGCCCCAATTCCGGCACCTCGGCCTGCAGGGCCGTGATGGTGATGTCGGCATCAGCCCTTGAGCTCAGAAAAGGGGCAAAATACGTGGTCAGCTCCCGGGCCAGATTGACGGAGTTGGTCCTGACCCGGAAACGGCAATCGCCCATGCTCAGACAGACCTGATGCGGAGTCGCTATGCCGGCGCTCAAGAGGTCGATGAGCCCAGTCAGACTATTATTCTCGTTCACGAATCTTCTCCATGACATAGTCGGTGTACATGGCCGCGGCATCGAGCCCGCAGGCCTCCTGGATGCCCCGAAAACCTCCGAAGGCGGAAACCTCGAAGACTACGGGACCGGTGGCCGAGTCGACCACGTCGACGCAGGTGAAATCAAGGTCAAAGAGGGCCTGGGCTTTTTCGGCGACCCGCATGGCCTCGGGAGAGGGTGTGGCGGGCGCGTATTTTCCACCCGACTCGGTGGTCGTGTTCCAGGCTCCCGTACCACAGCGGGCGTAGGTGGTCAGATACTTGCCGCCGAGAAAGACGATGCCCAGATCCTGTCCCGGCAGCTCGATTTTGCGCTGCAGGTACATGATGGGATTTTCGGAGTGAAAGGCTTCAATGGCGCCTCGCGCACCGGGGCCGTGGTCGATGACGGTCATGCCGCGGGCCTTGGAGGTGAAAAGGGGCTTGAACACGGCCGCACCATAGCGCTCCAAGGCGCCAAGGGCCTCGTCCACCGATTCGGTGATGGTCGTGGGTGG
>JFJP01018823.1_pt1 | contig 13249 bp, 10 predicted proteins | sample 431651 | NCBI WGS metagenome assembly JFJP01 (sample SAMN02602958, study PRJNA72255) | Microbial mat metagenome, whole genome shotgun sequencing project. | biome: fresh water; feature: sink hole; material: water; isolation source: purple microbial (photo- and chemosynthetic) mats found in...
TACGTGTTCTATTTCGGGACGGGGCTCGCCCTGCTCCTGATTGCCGGACTTGGCGCGTGGCGCTATCGACGGGTAACCGCGCAAAGCGACTTCCCCTGTCCACGCCTCCAATTCGCGATCTGGGCTGTCCTGCTGATTTCCGCCGTCGTGCTGCTGACGACCCACCACGCCTCTATCGCCATCCCCGCACTGCTGATCGCATTCGTTCTCCCCTTCCGCCAGAAGCGGGATGCCACGTAACCGAAATAACCAAGGAATTAGTAATATGGGATTCTTCATCACATTCTGGGTTATAGTCGCCGCAATCACCATCGGGCTATCTCTTCCGCCAGCACTGCGCACCAAGTCGTGGAAGCGCTTCTTACTCGCGGCCTTTCTTGCTTTTGCTGGGATTCTGTTCCCGCTGTTCGTATTCTTGATGAGCATGTTTCTTGTGCCCGAGTGGAAGGGAGGATGCCACCACGGCTGGCTTGACTGTTTTCACATCGGCAAGCTTGCCCTCACACCACTGGTGCTCTGGGCAAATGCTGCCTTCTACACTGTTCAGGTTCTGAAACCAGAACGTACACCTCGTGCATGGGTCGATTCGGGGATCTTCATCGGTGCGGTAACCAGCACCGCATGTTTCATTCTGGGTTTGGTGATCCATGCCTTGCAGGGTGGTATGGCATGGTGGCTTCTCGTGCCCCTTTACGTCTCTGCCTGGTACTCAATCCTCTGTATTCGCGTAATTCGTTTCTCCAGGCGGAACCCCGGCGCCTATCTCATCACGCTTGCTGGCTTTCTCCCCCTTTGGGGTCTCAGTATGTTCTGGAGCAAGAGGCACTACTTGTCACTGCCGGACAATCCTCCGGGCTGCTTCGTGGTCACTGCCGCACTACGCGGTCACGACTGGCTCGTTGGCCCGTTATCGAATCTCGAAAGGTGTGGCATGTCTCGGGTTGCGAATTCGCAACTCGCAACCTTCTGGCGTTTTGAATCGCTGTGGGCACTTCATTGCCCACGCACCCACCGAGTCTTCCGACGTTTCTACAATAGACTCGGGCCGCGCATTGCGTCCCGAGTCACCTCGCCGCTCACGGCTGACTTTGTGTATTGCCTGCTCAAGCCACTGGAGTTATTTGCAACGGCAGTTGTCAATTTAACAAAACCACAAACTCGCATCCAAGGCTAGATGACCATGAAACCATCCCGTTCACAGCAGGCAACGCTGATCACGCTCACGGTGATCCTGGCCTTGTCGCCTTTGACGATCCTGGCTCCCGGGTTCCGCCTGGCCGTGTTCGCCTATCCTGCCGCCCGCCTCTCGGCGTTTTTCCTCGGTGCCGACTGCATACCGGTGGATCAGGGATACATGATTGCCCACGCCACCCTGCCGGTCTGGATCTCACCGGCCTGCAGCGGTATCAGCTTCTTCGTGCTGCTGGCGGCGATGGGACTCGGGCTCGCCCATCGCTACCGCAAACTCACCGCTGCCGCAGTGGTCATCACGGCGCTCATGGCCTACGCGCTGACGGTACTGGTCAATACCTGCCGGATCACGCTCGGATTCCATGCGGCGGTGTGGGCACGCCACACCTTGCCGCCATCCATGTGGGCCGGAATTCATTTGTCTGTCGGGGTGCTTGTATTCCTGAGTGCGCTCGTCGGCGCCTACGTCATTAGCGAATGGGCAGTGGTACGCCATCTGGAGGACGGCGGGCCGACCGATGTTAAATAATCTATTCATATTCTATTCACCATTTTCACTAATTACTTTATTTATAAGGCTTTAGTTGTTAATTTACTATTCATGAATACGCATATACTTGAAGTTGAACGCGAGTTCTATCGGCGGGGAATCTGTTCAGCGCCCGAATTGGCGGTGGCGTTGGGAATCAGTCAACCGACACTGTCGCGAGCGCTGGCGGCCCTTCCGTCCGGGCGAGTGCATCGCATGGGACACGGGCGCCGTACGCGCTATGCGCTGCATCAACGTGTCGAGGGACTGGGACATCACTGGCCTTTGTACCAGATCAACGAGAAAGGCGAGCCCAGCCATGTTGCAGAGCTGCACGCCTTGCAAGGCGGTTCCTGGCATGTGGAGCAGCAACGCCCCTGGAATACGCTGCGGGGATCACTCTTCGCGGATGGCGTGTACCCCGGCTGGCCCTGGTTCCTTGATGACTTGCGGCCACAGGGTTTTCTCGGGCGACTTTTTGCCCATTGCGTTTCCACCGAGTACCACGTACCGGCCGATCCGCGACTGTGGACGCCGGAACATATGCTATCCGCCTTGCTGCGCAAGGGATCTGATCTGCCGGGGGCTTTCGTCATTGGCGAGGACATGCTGGCCCTGGCCCGCCTGCCGCCGGCTTCCGCGGCGATTCCCAGAACCGGACGAACAGAGGCGTATGCGCTGCTAGCCACGTCCGTCCTGGAGGGACAATGGCCGGGATCATCCGCTGCCGGTGAACAGCCGAAGTTCATCGCCCGCACACTGGATGCCGCCGGACGGCCTTGTCCGGTCATGGTCAAATTCAGCGGCGACATGAACGATCCGGCGCAAGCCCGGCGAGCCGACCTGCTGGTGGCCGAATCCCTGGCCGATGAAATCCTGCTGGCAGCGGGGATCCCTGCTGCCCGCACGGAGATCCTCTATGACCAGAACCGCTGTTACCTGGAATCCATGCGGTTTGACCGGACCCCGGCTGGCGGCAGGCGGCATCTGGTTTCACTGCTGGCGCTCGACGCCGCTTATTACGGCGATCTTACCAGCCCGTGGCATCAGGCAGCCCGCCGCCTGGAACAGGATGGATTTCTCGACGCGACATCGGCAGAACGCCTGCGTGTGCTCTGGTGGTTCGGACAGTGCATTGGCAACACCGACATGCACTACGGCAACATCAGCCTGCATCTGGAACCCGACTGGCCCTGCCCGCTTGCCCCGGTGTATGACATGTCGCCCATGGCATTGAACCCGCGCAGCGACGGATCCCTTCCGCAGAGCCTGCCGTCCATTCCTGCGCCTCCACCAGAAGAAAACCACGCGTTCGAGAAAGCGCACGATCTGGCAGCAAGCTATCTTCGCCGCTTGCTATCGGACCCACGCCTGAGCCCGTCATTCAAAGCCGCTATCGGCAATCGTGCATGAAATGACTGAGACGATGAAGCATCCCCGGATGCTGCTGTGGACCGCGATGCTGCCGCAACTGCTGCTGCTGTTGCTCAATTGGCGCGCCTGGGGAATTGTGCACAGGGAGATGAATCCCGAGCAACTGCACCGCGCGATGCAGCTTGGCGCCTGCGAAGCAGCCCTGCTGCTGGGCGCGGCAGCGATCATCGGCATTCTCTATCGCCAGAAACGTGAAGTAGGGCTGACTCTCTGCGGCGGGATTCTTCTGACGGGGATTGGATACCTCTGGTTCTTCACCGCCAGCATGGAACGCCTCATCCCCACCACCATCGCCGACTGGATGCTGCCGGGATCGCAGATTATCTACTACCAGTATGCCTTGATGATGCCCGCCCTGTTCTATGCTGGCCTGCGCCTGGCGTGCTTTCCGGCCCGGCTCGGAAAGACAGCGGATATCGGGGCGTCCCTGGCCGCCGTGATCGCTGTTCCGCTGACCTGGTACATCGGACTGCGCGTCTTCGATTCCCTCTGGCACTTTATCAATCCGGAGACTTGGATGATCCTGACGCTGGCGATTGGATCGACGGTGATCCTGCTGATCGCCTTCCTGCGGGTGCTTACCCATGCCTATTTCGCGCTGGCCGCCGTGAGCTGGGGACGCCCGGTGATGCTCTTTGTCGCCGGTATGATTGCACCCCTTGGCGGGTTGCTGCTGAACAGCAAGATCCCCTTCCCCTACGATTTCCAATCACAGTACGTCTATCTGCTGACCTGCCTGAACGCCCTGTTTCTCCTGCTGCCGTTCACGGACCGGGAAGGACGCAACACGCTTGCCTGGAGCCTGCGCTGCATAACCTACCCGTTCTCGCTGTACTTCTTTATCGTCTTCCTGCCCTTCCTGCCACTCTCTCTGCTGGCGATGATTGCCGGCGGGGCCGGGTTCCTGATCCTGGCGCCGACGCTGCTTTTCGTCATGCACACGCGAGCGCTGGCGGAGGAAGCCCGCGCACTCCGGAAGACTTGGGGTGCCGCACGCTTACTGGCACTCTTCGTGGTTTGCACGGCCCTGCTCCCGGTCGGGCTCGCCGGACGTGCCCTGCTCGATAAGCAGGCGCTGAGACAAGCACTCGATACCGCCTACCGTCCCGTTTTTGCGGACGGCGAGGTCACGATCAACCGTGCCGCGCTCAAACGCACGTTCAAACGCATGCAGGATATCAAGTACGGCATCTACCTGCCCTTCATCACCGACAGCTACGACGCCATCGTGCTCGACGGCATGATCCTGCCCGACCGCAAGCGCGAATACCTCGAAACCCTATTTTTCGGAAAACCGTTTGAACGCCAGAAGAAAGACAGCATGTTCACGGACATTTTCAATCCGGCCTCGATGCGACGGCGCGATCGCAACCAGAACCGCGTCCGGCTCCCGCCGCGCGACGTGCAACTTACCGGCACCGAATGCCATACCGCCGCCGCTGGCGGCACCACAACCACGACGATCGTCCTGACCTTGCAGAACCATAGCAGCGAAGGCGCTGAGTATGTCACCGACATCACCCTGCCGGACGGCGTGTTCATCACCGGTTACTGGCTGCATATCGGCGAGGAGCGCGTGCCCGGCCGGATTTTCGAGAAAAAGGCGGCCATGTGGGTCTATCACATGATCCGCGACCAGACGCGCCGCGATCCCGGTATGCTGACCTATAACGCCGATAGAACCGTGCGCCTGAGCGTCTTCCCCTTCGCGGCCGCCGAGACGCGCACCACCGAAATCGCCTTCAGCTATCCGACCGGCATGTCGCCGCGCCTGCAGATCGGCGAAACCGCGGTTGAATTGCAACCCGGCGTTGCCGAGGCAGGAATCGCGCTCCAGAGCTCTGATGCCGACACCACCGCGATCGTGCTCCCCGCAACCACCGCCGCCGAACTGCCAACGGTCACTCGCGAGCCCTACCTCCACTTTATCGTGGACTGTTCCGAACGGGCGGCGTCCGCCTATGACGGATTCGCGGAACAGATCGACCGCGTGAGTGCGCAGGTCCCCGGGGCAAATCGCTGCCAGATCACACTGGCCAACTACGAATTCGCGCTGATCACATCCGCTCCGGTCCCGCTCGCGGACGCCGCCAGCGTCATCGCCGCGTTCGAGGGCAGACTGCCGTTCCGCGGGGCTTTATGTCCCGAGCGCGCGATCAAGAGCGCCCTGCTCTATGCGCGCGACAACCCGGTCATCGGTGACAACAACCTCCCGATGGTTCCGGTCTTCGTGATCGTCAAAGCCGACGACTCGCCCCTCCTGCGCGAGGAGGACGGCTTCGGCCCCTTCGCGGACATCACCCCCGATGTCGACGCCTGCTACGCCGTCCGCCGCGACGGGCAGTTCGACGCCTATCCGTTCCGCGGGGCACCTACGCGCATCGTGTCCGCCATCCCCCCGCCCCAGCCTGCCATTCTGCTGCGCGCGGGCACCACCTATGCGACCTGCCCGGCAGACCGTGCCAGCGTGGAACGGCTACCGGCCGACGCATCCCCGGAATACTACGACATGGCCAGCGGCGGCTTCCGTCCGTTGGAGCACATGCAGTCGCTACCCGGCGACAGCCTGACGGCACAGGGACTGGCGCTGATGCGGGCATGGGAGCAAAACCAGTTTGAACCGCGACTGGCGGATGCCGCCCGCCCCGAACTGCTCGCCCGAAGCCGCGCCAGCGGCATCCTCCTGCCCACGACCGCCTACATCGTGGTCGAGAACCGCGCCCAATGGGACATGCTGCAACGGGCAGAGGCGAAATCGCTCAAGGCCAACAGCAAGCTCGAATTCGATGAATTCATCGAATCCCCGGCCCCGCCCATGCTGTTCCTGCTCCCCGTCGTCTTCCTGCTCCCGATCATCCGACGTCGGATACTCACGCAGCAGGGGCATCGGCAGACATGACGGCATCCTCGACATGGAGGAGTTTCAGGCTGTGGCGATGCATCTCGCGCCAGGCTTCGAACAGGGTCTGCGGCGGATCCCAGTGTTCGCGGGTGAGTTCGTGGAACCGCTTCAGGTTATAGCAGGGGATCGCGGCATAGGTATGATGCTCGGCGTGGTACTCCATGTGCCAGTAGAGAAATGAGGTGAGCGGGTCGAGACGTACACTGCGGCAGCAGCGCCGGAAATCATCGGTTTCGGGCTCGCGTCCGACATGCATCGTGTCGTGTACCCACTGGGCATACCACTTGCCGCCGTAGAATCCCGGCAGACTGACAATCACGATCAGGAACGGATGGCCGGCGGCAACCGCGAAGACGCCAAAGCCGACATGGAAAAGGAACTGCGAGAGAGACGTCCAGTAGAGATCGCGCTGCATCCCACGAGGGCTGTTGACATAGACGTAGCGCTGCCAGGTACTGCGGCGGGTATTGCGTTCGAACGGTACAAACAGGGCATAGGTCTTGTCGTAAAGCGTAAGCAGCAGTCCCGTCGGATCCACCACCCGAACCGCACTCTGCAAAAGGGTTTCCAACGGTTCCGGGCGAGGATGGACTTCCTCGCCCTCGCTCTTGCGATGCAGGGTGTAGCGGTGATGATACTCATGGCTCATGCGATACAGCACGAAATTCCCGGTCCAGAAGACAAAACCGAAGACCCGCTTGAACAGGGTGTTCAACCATTTGGTCCTGAAGACCGTACCATGACTGAGTTCATGCGTCTGCGGCTGGAAGGCATACAACCCGCCATGCACATACAAGGCCAGGGCCAAACCCCACCACTGCTGCAGCGAGAACATCACGTAGGCAACCGTGCCCGAAGTTCCCAGGATCGCCAATGTGCCGAGACAGTGGAACGCCCCTTTCCAGTCGCTGCGTTGCGTGCAGCGCTTCAGGATATCACGATCAATCGGCGGCCGCTGCCAGTCGACAGCGACCGGTTCATATGGAAACCTGCTCATACCCACCCCGCATAACGTACCTGAAACACAGTTTCTACTATTTGTGCAATATACATTCATCATCCCCTTGCTGGCAATGACAAAGTGACGCGGTGCAGTCGGCGCGGAGTCAGGCCTCGAATCGTTTTGACTTAGAGTACAATGCGGCTTATGATCCGGCAATTCTGTAAGCGAGAGGAGGAATGCTTGATGGACTGTATCTTTTGCAAGTTGGTGGCGGGGAAAATCCCCTCAACCCGGATCTACGAGGACGAGGAGACGCTTGCATTCCTTGATATCGCCCCGATCATCAACGGCCATGCGCTTGTGATCCCGAAAACGCATTTCGATCCGTTAACCGCCACGCCGCCAGCCATCCTGGCCGCCTGCATGGCGACGGTGCAGCGCGTGGCGCAGGCCCAGCTCACAGCCCTGGGGGCTGACGGTGTCAATGTCCACCAGGCCAACGGTGCCGCCGCCGGCCAGGTCGTGCCGCATCTGCATTTCCATGTGATCCCGCGTTTCGCCGGTGACGGCCACCACTGGAACTGGCATGGCCATGCCTACGGCAACATGGCGGAAATGCAGGAACTGGGGAGCAAGCTGAAAAGAGCCATCGATACGCCCAACGGTGCCGGAGGGCGACAATAGCGGGGGATGATATTTTTGTTGGGGTAATACGTTTCAGGCCGCTGGGTTGATCGCGTCCAGTTGACACAACTGGACGTACTTCTGGCAGTAGGTCCAGTTTTCCCGAAACTGGACCCTGTACGGCAAGCGAGACAAGATGGACATTTATAAGCTAGCAAGGACACTTGGGCGGCCAAGATGATGCATATTGAAACTTTTTTGGGGAGATCGGTTTACGAGAACGGCGACGCGAACGGGCGACGATTCAAATTTCCACTCGTTTTCCGTTCTCGTCGCCGTTCTCGTTCACCGAAAAGTGAGACAAAATGATCAAGTTACGGGTTAGCATACATGATCGATAAACTCAAAACCATCTGCCGGCAGGATCCGCGCTACGACATGGAGGCGTATGTCTTCCTGCGCGAGGCGCTCGAGTACACCGCCAAGATGCTGGACAAGCCCCGCAAAGGGCCTGCCCACCACGTCAGCGGGCGCGAATTGAGCGAGGGGTTCCGCGATCTGGCGCTGCAATCGTTCGGCCCGCTCGCGCTGCATGTGCTCCACGACTGGGGCCTCTACCGCACCGAGGATATCGGCGAGCTGGTCTTCAACCTGGTCGAGGCTGGCGAACTGGGCAAGACCGACGAGGACAAGCGTGAGGATTTCGCCAGCGGATACGATTTCGATGAGGCGTTTGAGCGGCCATTCCTACCGGAAGGTGCTGACCGTATGAACCACAAAGATCGCAAAGAACACAAAGACGAATAGGATGAGGGAAATCGGTTGACGAGAACGGCGACGAGAACGGGGAACGAGTAGAGAGTATCCCAATCGTTAACCGTTCGCGTCGCCGTTCTCGTAGGCCGAAATAGAGGGAAAACAGAGAGATCATTCGGGGAGGAGTTTATGATGGCAAAGATCACGGCGATATCGATGATGGCCCTGACTGCCGGCACGGTGGTCGGCGGGGGTGAGCCGGACGCCGTCGTGGACGTGCTGCGCCGCGAGAACGAACGGATCGAGCGGTTCACGCTCGACAACGGGCTCGAATGCCTGCTCAAGGCGGATGCGTCCGCGCCGGTGGTTTCCGTGCAGTTCCGTATCGGCTGCGGCTCCATGCACGAGGACCAGTACCTTGGCAGCGGTATTTCCCACGCCATCGAGCACATGCTCTTCAAGGGCACCCCGACCCGGGCACCCGGCACGGTCACCCGCGAGATCAACGAGGCGGGCGGGCGGGTGAACGCCTACACGACCCTCGACCGCACTGTCTACTTTGCCGACTTGCCGTCCGCCCGCTGGAAAACCGGTTTCGACGTGCTCGCGGACGCGGTGATGAACGCCGCGTTCCCTGAGGAGGAGTGGAAACTGGAGCGGGAGGTGATCCTGCGCGAGGTGGCCATGGGCGAGGACAGCCCGGAGCGCGTGCTCGGAAAGGCGCTCTGGCAGACCGCCTTCCGCACGGATACCCGCCGCCACCCCGTCATCGGCTACCCCGATGTGTTCCGCACGGTGACGCGCGAGGATCTGGTCGCCAGCTACAACCGGCATTACACCCCGGACAACACCATCCTGGTGATGGTCGGCGACATCGAAACCACCGAGGTGCGCGCGTACATCACTGAGAAACTGGCCGCCTTCAAGCGCCGCCGGCGCGCCCCGGTCATCCTGCCGGACGAGCCGCCGCAGGTCTCGCCCCGTTTCGAGCGCCTGACCGGCCATTACGAGATCGGCCGCCTCGCCGCCGCCTGGCCGTCGGTCGACATCCGCCATCCCGACGCCCCCGCCCTTGATATCCTGACCGCCGTGGCCGGCCAGGGACGTTCGTCGCGGTTGCATCGCTCGCTCGTCGAGGACCGCCGCCTGCTGCACAGCGTCTCGGTCTGGTCGTATACGCCGGGCCGTCCGGGATTGCTCGGCCTGGGCGCGGAGTTCGATCCCGCCCAGGAGGAAGCAGCCGTCGCCGCCGTCCGGCAGGAACTCGAATACCTCAAGACCGTCCCCTTCACCGAAGCCGAGGTCGCCAAGGCCGTGCGTTCGGCACTGACCCAGCAAATCGGCGAGCTGACCACGATGAACGGCCAGGCCGCCCGTTTCGGCGGTGACCTGGAATTGACCGGCGACCCGCGTTTCAGCGAAGGCTGGCTCGAACAGCTCCGTTCGGTGACTCCGGCCGATCTCACGCGTGTCGCCCGCGAATACCTGGTCCCTGCCAGGCAGTCGCTCGTGCTACTGGTGCCAAAGGCCGATGGTGACGCCGGTGCGCTCAACGGCACCGCGGATGCCCCCGCCAAACCGGTGACGCACACCATGACGCTCGACAGCGGTGCCTCGCTGATCGTGCGGGAAGACAACCGCCTGCCTTTCGTCCATATCGCCGTGGCACTACAGGGCGGCACCCGGGCCGAAACGGCCACCAACAGCGGCATCACGACCCTGATGTCCGAGCTGCTGCTGCGGGGAACGCCCGCGCTTAGCCGGGAGCAGATCGCCCTGACGGTAGAGTCGCTCGGGGCCTCGCTAAGCGCCTACGGCGGGTACAACGCCTTCGGCCTGACGGCACGCTGCCTCAGCGACGATGCCGGCACGCTGGTCAGCCTGCTGGCTGACTGCCTCCTGAACCCGCTGTTCGAGGCGAGCGAGATCGACCGCCAGCGCGTGCTTCAGCTCGCCAGCATCCGGCAGCAGACCGAGGAGCCGATGTTCCTTGCCAACCAGCAACTGCGGGAGCTGCTTTTCACCGGCCACCCCTATCGCTTCGACCCCCAGGGCACCGCGGAAACCGTCAGTGCCCTGACGCGCGACGACCTGGTCGCGCATCACCGCCGCCTGACCGTGGCGGGCAATCTGGCGATTTCCATCGTCGGTGCCATCAGTACCAACGAGGCCCGCCGCCTGGCCGAAAGCGCCTTTGCCGGCATCGTCGCCGGTGCGGCCCCCGTGCTGGCCCCGGACGCGCCAGCGCCGACCCTGCCGGCACGACTTGAACAGGAAGTCCCGCGCGAGCAGGCCATCGTCATGGCCGGGTTCCCCGGCGTGACCGTCTTTGATGCGCGCCAGGACGCGCTGGATGTCCTGCAGACCGCCATGAGCGGACTCTCGTCCGATCTCGCGCTCGAAATCCGCGACAAGCGCGGGCTGGCCTATTTCACCGGCGCGATGCAGCAGGCCGGGATCGATCCCGGCATGTTCGCCCTCTACGCGGGCACCCGCCGCGAGGCCGCCGCCGAGGTCGAGGCCCTGTTCCTGGCGGAAATAAACCGTTTGACCGAGACGGGGCTGCGCGAGGACGAACTGGCGCGCGCCAAGGCACAGCTCACGGCCGATCACGCCATGCGCCTGCAGAACACCCTGTCCATCGCCCGCGACTGCGCATTGAATGTCCGCTACGGGCTCGGTGCGGATTACCTCTTCACCCGTCCCGAGCGGATTGCCGCTGTGACGGCCGAGGATGTCCGCGACGCCGCCCGCCTCGTTTTCGCCCCCGGTAAAATGGCTGTTTCGGTCATCCTTCCCTCCGGCGCAAAGCCCTGACCAGGGGACTCACAGCCCCGCAACGGCTCGCGAGGACGCTCGCCCCCCATCGACTACAATACCGGCAACTGACGAGCGTCCTCGCGCGCCGCGCCCGACTAACCACACCCATTCCCCCACACTTCATTTCTTGTAAGGTTTTCTGATTTCATGAGAACTTTGAGAAATCTTTTTAGGGTTTCTGATTTTTTGTTGTTGACGAGTTGTCTGTAGTGTGATGAAAGGTGCGTGCATTCTGATTGTGCAGGCGCGCTGGCGTCCTGCCCCAAACAACCCCGCGCAGACCGGAGAGAGAGGAGCAAACATGACACCGAGTGACAGACGGTACACGGAGACACACGAGTGGGTGAAGATCGAGAAGGGCCTGGCCGTGGTCGGGATTTCCGATTACGCACAGGAAGCGCTTGGCGATATCACGTTTGTTGAACTGCCCGAGACCGACCATAACGTCGAGCAGGAGGAGGAATGCGGCGTGATCGAATCGGTCAAGGCCGCCAGCGACATCTACGCGCCGATCGGCGGCACGATCGTCGAGATCAACGACGCCCTCGACGGTACCCCCGAGATCATCAACGAGGATCCCTACGGCGAAGGCTGGATTTTCAAACTGGCCAACTACGATGAGGAACAGTTCGAGGAACTGCTCGATGCAGCCGATTACGAGGCCCTGCACGAGGATGAAGAGGACGACGAGTAGTCCCTGTTACCAAGGAATCGCGAACGTGAGTTATACAGCCAATACCCCCGCCCAGCAGCGCGAGATGCTGGATGCCTGCGGCGTCGCGTCAACCGATGTCTTCTTCGAGGTCATCCCGCCCGCGCTGCGGGCGCGCGCTCTCGACCTTCCCCCCGCCCGTTCGGAGCTCGAGGTGCGGAACTACTTCCAGCGGGCGGCCGCCCGTAACGCGGGACCGCTGACGCTGTTCCTCGGCGGCGGCGTGTATGACCACTTCATTCCCGCCGCCGTGGACGCGCTGGCCGGACGCAGCGAGTTCTACACGGCCTATACGCCCTACCAGCCGGAAGTCTCGCAGGGGACGCTGCAGGCGATATACGAGTACCAGAGCAGCATCTGCCGCCTGACGGGAATGGACGTCTCCAACGCCTCGCTCTACGACGGGGGCACGGCCCTCTGCGAAGCCTGCCAGATGGCCATCCACGCCACCAAACGCAGCCGGATCGTGCTGGACGGCGGGATCAACCCGGTCTACCGCACCATGATCCGCACCTACACGGCCAACCTGTCGATCGGCCTGGACGAGGTGCCGGTCTCCCACGGCCAGAGCAACCGCACGGCGCTGGCGGCGGCGATCACGGAAGAGACGGCGGCGGTCATCCTGCAGAACCCCAACTTCTTCGGGGTCATCGACGACCACAGCGATATCGCCGCAGCCTGTCACGCACGAGGGGCGCTGGTGATCCAGTCGGTCTACCCGGTCGCCATGAGCGTGCTCAAGACGCCGGGCGAGTGCGGAGTGGACATCGTGACCGGCGAGGGGCAGTCTCTGGGCATCCCGCTGAGTTTCGGCGGGCCCTATCTCGGGTTCATGGCCACCACCAGCGCACTGGTGCGCAAGATGCCGGGACGCCTGGTCGGACGTACACTCGACCGCGAGGGACGCGACGCCTTCGTACTCACCCTGCAGGCCCGCGAGCAGCATATCCGCCGCGACAAGGCCACCTCGAATATCTGCACGAACCAGGCGCTCTGCGCCCTTCGCGCCCATATCCACATGTCCCTGCTGTCCCGCCGGTCTGCGGGAGGTCGCGGAATTGTGCCTCTCCAAAACGCGTTACGCGATCAAGCGCCTCAAGGCGATCCCCGGCGTCGAGGTGATGGAAAGCAGCCCCGTATTCAACGAGTTCACGGTGCGGCTGCCGATGGATGCCAACGAACTGGTGAACCGGCTAATCGAGCGCGGCATTGCCGCCGGCTTGCCGCTGGGCCGCTTCTACCCCGGAATGGATAATTACCTGCTGGTGGCGGTCACGGAGAAGCGCACGAGCTACGAGATCGGCATGCTGGCCGAAACGATTGAATCCGTCCTGCGTC
>JFJP01000585.1_pt1 | contig 13247 bp, 11 predicted proteins | sample 431651 | NCBI WGS metagenome assembly JFJP01 (sample SAMN02602958, study PRJNA72255) | Microbial mat metagenome, whole genome shotgun sequencing project. | biome: fresh water; feature: sink hole; material: water; isolation source: purple microbial (photo- and chemosynthetic) mats found in...
GTTCTGGCCTCCGTTCCAGGAGGTCATCGAGCCTGCGGCGCAGGTGGCTGACGACATTCTTGATGTAGTCCGCGTCCTTCAGCCGCCCCTCAACCTTGAAAGACTGGATACCGGCATCCGCCAGGGCTTCCAAGTGATCCGAGAGGTCCAGATCCCGGATGCTCAGCAGGTGTTTGTCCCGCAGGAGCACCCGGCCCGAGGCGTCCACCAGGTTCCAGGGGGCGCGGCAGGGCTGGGCGCATTCCCCGCGATTGCCACTGCGCCCACAGATGGCGCCGCTCAAGTAGCAGTGGCCGCTTTCCCCCACGCAGAGGGCTCCGTAGACGAAGGCCTCCAGTTCGATGTCGGCGGCCAGGTGGATGGCCAGGATGTCTTGGAGGCTCAGCTCACGGGCGAGGATGGCCCGGGTGAAACCCGCGCTGGCGAGGAAGGCCACTCGCTCCGGGCTGTCGCAGGCCGCCTGGGTGCTAGCGTGCAGGGGCAGGGGGGGCAGATCCAGCTCCAGGTAGGCCATGTCCTGGATGATGAGGGCGTCCACCCCCGCCTCATAAAGCTCCCAGGCCTGGCGTCGGGCGTCCTCCAGCTCGGCATCGAAGAGCAGGGTGTTGAGGGTGGCGTACACCTTCGCGCCCCACAGGCGGGCCTCCGAGGTAAGCCGCTGGAAATCCGCTGAGTCGTTGCCCGCCGCCTGTCGCGCCCCGAACCGCGTCCCGCCCATGTACACCGCATCCGCCCCGCACCGCAGCGCGAGGATGCCTTGCTCCGCATTCTTCGCGGGGGCGAGCAGCTCCAGACCCATGAATTCAGAGTACCAGCGGGGCCTGCGGGGGCTGCAAGCCTTTCGCTGAACCCCCAGTCCTCGGGGGTTCACTCCCCCGAGGCCCGGCTCCAGAGGGTGACAGGGTGGGGGGCTTCGCCATCCATGCCGGTGGTGCAGCGGAGCACGACCTCTCCGGCGAGGTTCACCCACTCCTGAATTAAGTTCGTGCCACCTTGTTCGGACTTTCGTTGCCAAATCACTTCCAGGACGCTTGGGGTTTCACGCAGGTCGCCGTGGTTGCCGTCGGTGCTGAGATAGCCGTCGTCCCAGTGGTGGAGCACCTTGCCGGTGCCATCCAGCAGCCTCAACTGGGTCCGGCTGTTCCCGGTCTGTCGCGAGGCCCAGATCCGGTCGTCCCGCCAGACCTTGATCTCGTAGTGGTCGGCGGGGAGCACTTCCCGCCCCGTCCAGTCCATCAAGCCCATGTACCCCTTGCGGTTGAAGATGACCCAAGGCCCTAGGGTGGCGCCGAGCCAGTGGAAGGGCTTGCCCACCGGGCGCTGATGGGCGGGGTCGAACAGGTGGGCGCGGTTCCGACCCTGCAGCACCAGGGTGCTGTGGTCCGCAGACACGGCGGCGATGAACAAGCCTGGCGCCAGCGGTACGGTCTTGAACTCCGGGGAGATCCAGAGCGGGGCCTTCCCGTGCTTTGCGTAGGTTCCATAGCCCATCCCGAGGGGCCTGAGCTCTTCCCGGCTGGGTGCCTTGAACAGGATGGTTCCCTCCGAGTCCAGCACGGCCTCCGGCCCTGGATGCTCGGCATCGGGCCGGAGCAGGAGACGCCCCGGCTGTCCGGGGATGGCGAAGGCAGAGGCGTGTTTCCATCGCGCCAGGGGCCTGCCCTGGGCGTCCAGCCAATGGGTGCTGCCATCCTGCTGAGTCGCGGCCCACCGGCCCGGGAGCACCTGCCGGGCCGATTCGTAAGCGCCCAGGATCTGGAAGCGTCCATCCTCGCAGAGCCAGCCGAAGGGGCCTTCCGGGTACGGGGGGGTCTGGCCTCGTTCCCGTTCCCCCAGGAAGGTTGTGAGGGCAGAACGGGGAATGCGCTGGACCGTCAGTGGCCAGGGGTCCTGAAAGGATGAGCGGGAAAGGTAGACGGCACTATCTAGCGCTGTGCCATCGGGACCCAGGCATTCCATCCATGCCCCCCGACGTGCCAACCACCCTGCGTTGGCCAAGGGCCGAAGCTGGTCCCAGTTCCCCGCAAACAGCACGCGGGCCGATTCGTCCTGGGCCCGGCCGACCGGCACGGCTCCCGGGCTGTGGATCCAGTAAACCGGGCGCTCAAGGAAGGGGCCGGACTCCAGCCGTTCCCACTCCTCCAGCCGCAGCACCGTGCGGTTCTGCGCGATATCCACGATCTCTCGGGTCAGAGGGCCGCACCAAAGCACCCGGCCCGGGTGGGGCAGGGCTTCCCATTGGCCGTTGGCCCGGGGCGGGAGCAGCACGGTTCCCGAGGCCTCCAGCAGCCCGGACTTTCCGTGGCGCTCATCTGCCTCCGGCCACGTTCTCAGGGTCAACAGATTGCTGGGGGCAGGGCTGCCAGTCCAAGTCCGCAATTCATCGATATCGCAGCGCTCATGGTGGTTGAGCAGGCGCCCATGGGAGTCCAGGATGTCCACGCTGGGCGGCTCGTGGCGGACTCCCCGCCAGTTTCCCGAGGGCAATCGGCGGAGTTCCTCGTAGACCGGAGCCTGCAGGATCTTTCCCTGGTCATCCGCCAGACCCCACTTGGACAGGCCCGAGGCGTGGAAGGAGAAGGCCTCCTGGGCCAAAGCCGACAGGTGGCAGAGCAGAAGCGCCAACCAGAGCATGGCTTTCGGCCGGATGGTATCCCTGGACGTGTTCATGCAGGGAACTGTCCCACGAAGGCCAGAATTCGTCGAATGTCACACCAGGATCAGCCGTAGGCCGAGGCTACTGCGAGTCGCGGTCGGGCCGTGATCACCGTCAACCGGCTCCAGGCTCTCTGGCTCCCCACCAGAGCGATGATCACCCTGGCAGGGAGCCTGGAGCTCAGCCCTCGGTCTTGAGGAACCGGATTTCCCGGGGGCCTGTTCCCGCACTGGTGTTTCCGGCGGCCGTAAGTTCTCCGGTGACATTGTCGAACGAGAAAATGGAGATATTGTCGTCCCCGTTGTTGACGGAATAGACGAACTTCCCGGAAGGGCCAAAGGTGACAGAGATGGGGTTCCGCCCGGTTGTCGCCGGGCTCGCGAGTGATGTAAGCAGCCCAGTGCTGTTGCTGATTGAAAAGGCAGCAACACGGTGGGAATTGAAGTTGGCCACATAGGCGAACTTGCCGGATGGATCTACTGCAACCGACATCGGCCCCATCCCACCACAGTTGCTCTCGTCTCTCGGATCCAGTGCTCCCGTGTCGCTGATGGCGAAGGTCACCACGTTAGGAATGCCGCTGTTGGTCACATAGGCATAATCGCCCGAGGGGTGGATGGCGATGGCTGTCGGCTGTGAACCGACTCCTGTCGTGAAATCGCCCACCTTGACGAGCGCGCCGCTGGATGCGTTGATCGTAAATACCGAGATGGTATTGGCCACCTGGTTGGCGACGAAGGCAAGGGTGCCCGCTGGGTTGACTGTGATGGATACGGGACGATCTCCGGCATTGACCGGCGTGCCAATGCTGGTGAGTGATCCAGTGCTCGCATTGATGGAAAACTGTGAAACCGTGCCATCGCCATAATTGGCAAAGAAGAGATGCTTGTCGGACGGATCGATGCAGATCGAGCGGGGACCCGAACCGGCAACCTCACCAGTTTTGGTCATCGCTCCGGTCGCGGCGTTGATGGAAAAAATGGACACATTGTTGGTGCTGTAGTTGGCGACATAGGCGAATTTCCCGTTCGAGGTGGTCGCCATCGAGACGGAGAAACTCCCGGTGCCGGTTGAAACGGGGCTGCCGGCCTGGGTGAGGGCCCCAGAAGCGCGGTCGACTGAATAGGCCCAGACATCGTTGGAACCTGCGCTCGGAACAAATGCGAAATACCGTTCAACTGGTGCGCTGACGGGGGGGTGGCCATTGCTGCCACTGCAACCAGCCATCAGGACGAGGGCTGCGCAGATAGTCAGGGAAAAGAAGTGGGACTTGGTTTTCATGTTGAATCCTCCTCGTGGGTCTGGGTTATTCCAGGATCAGTCGCAGGTCAAAGATTCCGTGGGTCACGGTGGTCGCGTTCTCGGCCCCGCTGCTCAAGGCGCCTGCGTGACAGTGGGAATAGCGGGCCTGTTCTGCGGCCGAATCACCGGACAGGCTCACGGGGCAGGCGCCAAGGCCCGGGGCCGCGGAGACCTGGAGCACCAGGTTCCGGGAAGCATCGTAGACGAATGGCGTCGTCAGGGGGATCTCCAGCCAGTCGCCGTAGCGGAGACCCGCAGGCACCGTGAAGGTTCCCCGGAAGGCCTCGACCGAACCCTCGGCGAGGTTGCTGGCGAAGGCGTTGTTGAGACCTGAAGCCGCGCCCGGGCTGGCATGGCCGAGGCGGACCGTGAAATCGCCGAAGGTCACGGCATCGGAGGTGTTCGTGTGCATGCGGAGGGCGAGCCGCGTGATTCGCCCTCGGGTGCCGAGCTCTGCGGCGCGGTAGAGGTGCTGGCTCTTGTTGCCGGAGGCGTTGTTGAAGGGCATCGTCACGCTACCCTCGCCGGAGGTCAGGGCCTCCACATTGCCGCCTGCAAAGCGGAACTTGATCCCGTACTGGCACCCGTCCCGTGCGGTCGCGACGGCACTGCCGGGCACAGCCAAGATCCGGTTGATCTCGGGCGTGGTCCGGCTGGCCAGCCAGACCACGCCCGAGGGGGAGGTGACTTCCAGCTCGAGCAGCAGGTTCTGGGTGCCGTTGTAGGTGAAAGGAGCCCCGGTCCACGGGATCCAGAAACAGCCGCCCTCCGGGATACCGGCGGGAATGGTGAGTTCGATCCGGTCGGCCACGGTCACTGGGGCGCCTGCGTTGAAGTTGTCCGCATAGGCATTACCGGGCTCGGACAGGGTCGTATGGCCCACCTTCAGCGAGAGAGTGTAGGTCTGGAGGGTCGTGGTCGAGGCCACCTGGAAACCCAGGCCCCGGATCGGGCCCGAACCCCCGACTTCCGAGGGCCGGTAGAGCACCTGGATTTTCCGGACATCCATCTCGTTGGTGAACGGGAGGCTGTTCGGGTCCGGCTCGGTCACAAAGGCGCAGTCGCCACCCTTGAAGTGGAACTGGGTGCGCTGCAGGAAACGAGCCGTGGTTCCGGTTGTGGCGCTCGGAGTGGAATTGAAGACGGTGCAGAAGTGGTCCAGGTCCGTATCGCAGGCGTCCAGGAGTCGGCCTCCGAAGGGGCCCGTGGCGTCGAAGTCCACGACCAGGCTGTCCACCCCGTTGTAGTAGAAGGGGGTATCGAAGTCGATGCGGTGCCAGGTCTCCTTGGCTCCCGCAGGGAACGTGACGGCTTTGCCCGACAGCACCGTTACGGCCCTGCCTCGACCGTTGTCCAGGTTGTCGGAAAAGGTTCCGGCGACCTCCGGGAGGCTGCTGTGAGAGAGGCGAATGGTCAGGGTCGGACAGGAGGCCGACGCGTCCTGCGTGTTGTTGTACTGGAAGGAGATTCCGGTGATGAGGCCCGCCCCGGCGATCTGTGGAGCCCGGTACAGGTTCTGCCAGCGCATGTGGTTCTGGGGGTTGGCGTCCAGGAATCCGGTGATGTTCTCGTTGTCCCCGGGGACCATCCGGGAAAACGAGCCTGTGGGGGCAGGAGGCATGGCCGGACTGGGGGTGGAATCCCCTCCACCGCCGCAAGCGGTCAGGAGGAAGGCGAGACACAGGGCGATTGGAGATTTGAGCATGGTGGAGTCCTCCGTCTCCCCTTTTGCCCGGGCCCTGCTTACAGATGACTGACAGGAGGGTATGCTGCCAGAGACACGTCCCGGACACTTCCCCATGATTGTTCGCGCCAAGATCACGGTGCCCCGTGCGTACGGCCTGATTCCCCGCAAGCGGTTTGCCTCGCGCCTGGCCCTGAAGGGGCCTCGTCAGATTCTCTGGGTTGTCGGGCCGCCGGGCGCCGGAAAGACCAGTCTCGCCATCGATCACCTCCAACGGACACAGGCCCCAAGGGTGTGGTTCCAGCTCGACGAAAGGGATGCCGATCCCGCCACTTGTTTCACGTACCTGGGAGAGGCTCTGCGGGGAGCCACCCGGCGTCAGAAACCCAGTCTACCGGTCTTTGGTCCCGAGTACGCGCAGGCGCTTTCCGTCTTCTCGATGCGCTTCTTCGAAGCCTTTTTCGCGCGGCTTCCGCAAGGTTCCGTCGTCGTCCTGGACAACTACCAGGAACTTCCCCAGGAGGCTCCCGCTCACGACCTCTTCCGAGAGGCGCTGGCGGTCCTGCCTCCCGGTCTCCAGATGCTGGTGTTGAGCCGCCAGGCCCCTCCTTCCGCCTTCGCCCGGTTCCGGGTGGCTGGAAAACTGGAGATGCTGGATTGGGAAGAGCTGCGCATGACGGAGGCCGAGGCCGGGGCCTTGCTCCGCCTCCGGACTGGGGCCATCGCTGGGGACTGGACGCACCTGGCGGAGCTCTCCCGTCGGGCGGGAGGGTGGCCGGCAGGGCTCGTGCTCACCGGGGGAGGGAGATCGGCAGGCCCTCTTCGATTATTTCGCGAGCGAGGTCCTGGAGCGGATGGATCTGGAACAGCAAGTCGTGCTGCTTCGGGTCTCTCTGCTTCAGCGCTGTACGGCTCCCGAAGCTCGTGAACTGACCGGGCTCGAGCCTGCCGGTGGGATCCTGAAGAGCCTGGCTCGGGCAGGCTATTTCACCGTGGCCCACGGTCACATGAACCCGGCCTACGAGTTCCACCCCCTCTTTCGGGAGTTCTTGCGGCACCGGGCCGAGGAAACGCTGATCGAGGAGTGGGCTCCATTGTTGCTTCGGGCGGGAACGCTGCTGGAGCGGGCGGGTGCCTTTCCCGAAGCCTTCGAACTCTACAGTGAGATCGGGGCCACAGACCGACAGATGGAGCTGATCTCGGGGCAGGCCTCAGCCATGCTGGCCCAGGGCCAGCACCGGACCCTGCAGGGCTGGATCCGTTCCCTTCCTGCCGCAGCCATCGCCGAAAGTGCCAGGCTGTCCCTCTGGTTGGGGCGCTGTCTCATGACGGTGGATCTCCATGAGAGTCGAGAACACCTGGAAAGGGCCTTTGCGGCCTTCGAAGGGGAGCCCGGGTGGCAGATGCAGGCCTGGTGTGCCGTCGTGGACTCCTGGCTCTACGCCTGGGACGACTACGCCTCGCTGGACCAGTGGATCGACTGGATGGACGGTCACCTGGAGACCTTCACGGGCCTGGAGGACCCCGGACTGTGCGATATGGTCGCCATTAGCATGACCTGGGCCATCGCCCATCGGCGCCCGACCCATGGGGATGCGGCAGACTGGGTCCGGCGGGCGGAGCGGATCCTGCGGGAAGGCGGGCATTCACAGGCACGTCTGCGGGCGGGGACGGCGGCGTTCATGTTCCGGTTCTGGGCCGGGGAGCACACCGCGTGCCAGTTGCTCGCCCGGGACATGCACCGCCTGGCCCAGACCCTGCGCGAACCCCTGGCCCTCATCACCAGCTATTGGGCCGAGGCGGGCATCCTGATCTGGAATGGCACGGATCTGGAACGCTGCCGGGCCTTGATTGAAGCGGGACTCGAGGAAGGGCGGAAGCAGGGCATCCACCTCCTGGACTTCATGTTCCATGGCCATGCCGTCTCCTTGGCCCTTCTGGAAGGCGACCAGGGGCGGGCGCGCCAGGCCCTGGAAGCCATGGAAGCGGTAGTGAATGGCCAGAACAGCCGTTCCTTCCTGCACTACCTGTCGGGCTGGGAGGCCTTCCTGAGTGGCCGGTTGCCTGCGGCCATTACCCACGCCCGGGCCGCCGTGGAATGCAGTGAACGCTCGGGCATGCCCTCCACGGAGGCCATGAACCGGATGGCGCTGGCAGACCTGCTCTACGAGGCGGGACAGGAGGAGGCCTCCCGGGAGCAGGCTCGCCTGGCCGAAGTCCAGGTGGCGCTCACCGGATCCCCTATCATCGAGATGATGTACCACCAGGGGATGGCCCGCCGGAGCGCGAGACGGGGACAGCTGGAGGACGCGGGAAGGGCCCACTTGGCGAGGGCCTTCACCCTGGGCCGCGCGCATGGCCTGGTGCGGGACCTCTGGCAGGTCCCAGCCTGGACTCGTCAGCTCTGCCTGCTGGCCTTGGAGCACGGCATCGAGGCGGACTTCGCCCGTCATATGATTCGTGTGCAGAGGCTCGAGCCTCCCGTTACACCTTTAGCCTTCCCCCAGTGGCCCTGGCCCCTGCGCGTCACAACCTTGGGCCGCTTCGCGATCGCGAGGGATGGCCAAGAGATCCTCTTCTCTGCCAAGGCGCCCCGGACGGTCCTCCTGCTCTTCAAGGCCATCCTCGCTGCCGGTCCTTCGGGCATTCCGGAGTCGCGCCTCTGCGACTGGATCTGGCCTGAGGCGGATGGCGACGCCGCACGCGGTTCCCTGGACACGACCCTCCACCGCCTCCGCAAGCTGCTGGGTGTGGAGGGAGCCGTGATTCTGCGGGAGGGACGATTGGGCATCGACCCAGCACGCTGCTGGGTCGATGCCCATGGGTTCGAGATCCTGCTGGAGCGATCGATGGAAGGAATGCGGGAGAAGGCCCTCGCTCTCTATCAGGGACCGTTCCTAGAAGGTCTGGAAGAGCCCTGGGCCCGCAGCTATCGGGACACTCTCCAGGAGAAGTATCTGAAGGCCGTCCTGGCCCAGGGGCGCCAGTTCGAGGATGATTCCCACCTCCCCTCCGCCATCGCCTGCTACGAGCATGGCCTGGAGGCGGTGCCGCTCTCCGAGGACCTGTATCGTCGCTTGATGACGGTCCACGGAGCGGACGGACATCCCGCAGAGGCCCTGCGGATTTACGAGCGCTGCCAGACAGCACTGAGACGAGGGTTGGACATGGAGCCCTCCTGGGATACGGAGGCCCTTGCCAGGATGCTGCGAACGGAGCCCACCCGCCTCCGGAAATGAATCCGCCCGAAGATTGCCATGCCTATCTATCCGCCCTGGGATCCGGTGGGAAAATAGTCCGCAACTCATCCAACCGAAGGATCCGCCATGGACGGGCCCGAAGGGGGCTACTCCGCGGACGTCAAGTGGGATGCCTCCGGTGTCCTGGACGGGGAGGGCATGCCCAAGCTGCCCGTGCCCAAGCGATGAGGTGTTCCCGCCCCCTCGGAGAGCCGAAGAACTGCTGGAGACTATGCGGCGCGACGGGCTACGCCCGGGATGCTGCAACCTCCGAGTTAGGTTCACCGTTTCGGCGATGTCTTCGGGCCTTCCGGCAGCGCACCGCGGCGGTGATCGCCATGGTGAGGATCGCGCCCACTGTGGCCACGGTCATGTCCTTCTGGGCGTCCCAGATATCGCCCTGGGAGCCCAGGTAGGCATTCCCCAATTCCGGGGCGGAGAGGCGGGCGGCCCAGGATTCGAAAATTTCGAAGAGTCCGGACAGCGACAGTACGATCTCGACCGGCAGGAGGAAATTCCAGATCCCCTTAGTCTCAGCCACCCGCATGAACAGCTCGCGCGCGGGGTAGGCCAGCAGCAGCCCAAAGGAAAAATGGACGATGCGGTCAAAGGGATTGCGGGTGAGGTGGAACCAGGTTTTCAGCGTGAACCCGAAGGGCACGTTGGAATAGGTGTAGTGGGCACCGATGGCGTGGAGGGCCATGAACAGGGCGATGCAGACGTAGGTGAGGTCCGATAGGGGGAAGCGCCGGTGGGTGGCGATCAGCACAGGGACGAACAGGACCACCAGGATGTTTTCCATCATCCAGTCGTGGGGATAGATGGGGCGCCAGGCGCTCCAGATCCAGACGAGGGCATAGCCGATCGCCAGGCCTTGCAGCAGGCGATTGCGGCGAAAGGTCAAGAAGGCAGGAGAGGCAGCGTGGGTGAACATGCCTCCATCTTAGGGGATGCCCTTTCGTCCCTTTGAGAATGATCCGCCGCAGTTGGAAAAAGGGTTTTCCCGCACCCACTGCTCTGGATCCAAGCATGGTCGCCTGGTGGCCCACTCCTGCAATGGACTGCGGAATCCTGGTTGCGCCATCGGGCCTCCCCTTTCTGTCGAATGGCCCCTCGCTTCTGCATCCGGGCTGCGCCCCACAACCTTCACCCCGAAGCCTGGACTAATGGATGTGTGGAAGGAGCCGTGCCCCAGTCGGTTTTCGGTATCCCGCAAGAAAATGTAAAAAACAGTAACTACCTTCAACCATTTCCTACTCGTTTGGGTCTGTCTTCGAACGCGGGGGGCCTCTGCTTATCTCGCCTCGGATTTGGGCCAGACCCTTGTCTGAATTTTTTGGAGCCATGACCATGGAACCCAGTTCTCTTCCCGCCTTGCCGCTGGCTCTGCCTGAATCCGCAGTGCTCGCGCGGCTCGCCCTCAGTGACAACGGATTCGTTTTCGACCCGGTGAGCGGCGATACCTTCACCCTGAACATGACGGGGCTGGCGATCCTCAGGCTCTTCCTCCGCCATCGGAAGCTGGAGGATGTGGTGGACGAGATCATGGTGGCCTTCCAGGTGGAGCGGCAGGAGGCGGAGCGGGATATCCAGGAATTCGCCACCCAGCTGGCCGGGAGCCTCAAGCCATGAGCTCACCCCTGCCGAAGTTCACGGTCGGTGTTACCGGCATGAATGCCCGGGCAGACAACCCAGGTCCGGGGCTCGCGGTCATTCGCTGCCTGCGGGAATCCACACGCTTCGAACTCCGGGTGATCGGACTAGGCTACGATGCCCTGGATCCAGGCCTCTACCACGAGTTTTGCGACTCGACCTACCTGCTCCCCTACCCCTCTACGGGGCAAGAGGCCCTGCGTGACCGCCTGCTGGACATCCATGCGAAGGAACACCTCGACGCCCTGATTCCCTGTCTGGATGCCGAGCTGCCCAGTCTGGTCTCCCTGGCCGGTGAATTGGGTGAAGCGGGAATCCGCTTGTTCCTGCCCGATGAAACTCAATTGCAGATGCGCGACAAGTCCCGATTGCCGGAGCTGGCCCGAGAAGCTGGCATCGCCTGCCCCGAAACCAAGACCATTACCCAGACCCGCTTCTTCCAGGTAGCGCCGCAGGAGGGCTGGGCCTATCCCTTCGTGGTCAAAGGCCCTTTCTACGATGCCCAAGTCGTGCAAGATCCCGAGGAAGGCCTTGCCGCCTTTCGGAGGATTTCAGCCTCCTGGGGTCTGCCCATCCTGGTCCAGAAGCTCGTACCCGGGGAGGAATACAACCTGAGCGCCGTGGGCGATGGCGAGGGCCGCCTGCTTGGGACTGTGATGATGAAGAAGCGGGCTCTGACCGACAAGGGCAAAGCCTGGGCTGGGGTCTGTGTTCATGACCAGGCTCTGCTCGACACGGCGGATGCCCTCGCGCGGGTTCTGAAGTGGCGCGGCCCTTTGGAAATCGAACTCATGCGGGACCCCACGGGGCGTTATCAGCTCATCGAAATCAACCCGCGATTCCCAGCCTGGATCTACTTCTCCGCAGGCGTGGGACGCAACCTTCCGGCCCTGCTGCTCGCCCGGATGATGGGCCTCGAAGCCGAACCACTGCGGGACGCAGAGGTGGGGACGATGTTCATCCGCTACGCCCAGGAGCTCATCCTGCCGGTGCGGGGCTTTGAATCCATGATGATCCACGGTGCGTATGCGCCGGGTGATGCCGGACACCTGAGCGACTGGCTTGGCAGAAACCTACGATCACCGTGCATCGCATCGGGGGTCTCAACAAATTTGGGAAATTTGGATCCCGCCATTTCCATCAGCACATCGAGCGAATCGATGGGGTGGAGATCCGCCAGCTCATGGCCGCCCATGGCTCACCGGTTTTCGTCTACAGCGAGCGGAGACTTCGGGAAAATGTGCGAAGGCTCCGGCGGGCCTTTGCGTCCCGCTACCCCGCGGTACAGTTGGGCTGGTCCTACAAGACCAACTACCTGGGGGCGGTCTGTGCCGTCATGCACCAGGAGGGCTCTCTGGCCGAAGTGGTCTCGGAATTCGAGTACCAGAAGGCCCGGGCTGCGGGGGTTCCGGGGCGGGCGATCCTCTTCAACGGTCCCTGGAAGCCGCGCCGCATACTGGAGGTGGCTCTCGCTGAGGGGGCGCGAATCCACATCGATAACCTGGACGAGTTGTATCTGGTCGAGGCGGTGGCCCGGGATCTCAAGATCACGGCCGATGTGGCCATCCGGCTGAACTTTGAAACCGGCTATACCGAGACCTGGGGCCGCTTCGGGTTCAATGTAGAGAATGGTCAGGCCATGGAGGCCGCCCGGCGCATCGGCGCCAGCGCCCATCTCCGCCTGAAGGGGCTCCACAGCCACATCGGCACCTTCATCACGGATACCCGCGCCTACGCTGCTCAGGCCCGCATCATGGCCGAATTCATGGAGGCCGCCGAGCTGCAGACGGGCTGCTTGATCGAGAGCCTGGACCTGGGCGGAGGCTTCGCCTCTCGCAACAGCCTTCAAGGTTCGTACCTGCCTCCCGATCAGGTGGTGCCCAGTTTTGAACAGTATGCGGAGGCCATCACCCAGGCCTTGATGGAGGCAACCCGGGGCCGAGAGCTGCAGGGCAAACCCCGACCCGTGCTGATTCTGGAAACCGGTCGCGCCCTGGTGGACGATGCCGGGATGCTGCTCAGCTCTGTGGTCGCGAACAAGCGGCTTCCGGATGGACGGCGTGGCGTCATCCTCGATGCGGGCGTGAACCTTCTCTTTACGGCCTTTTGGTACAACCACGAAGTCCGACCCACCCGGCAGATCGAGGGCTTTCCCGAGGACACGGTGCTCTTTGGCCCCCTCTGCATGAACATCGATGTCATGCGGCACAGCATCATGCTGCCCCCTGTGGATGTGGGCGAGGCGCTGGTGTTCAGCCCGGTCGGGGCGTACAACAATACGCAGTGGCTTCAGTTCATCGGGTATCGCCCGGCCATCGTCATGGTGGGTGAAGACGGCCAGGTGACACGCCTGCGGGAACCGGAGGATCTCCACTCGGTCCAGCACCTCGAGCGGATTCCGGAAGCGCTCAGCACGCCCTTCCCCCAGGGCCTTGCACTCTAATGGCGGAGTTCAAGGCCTTCCTTCGGGCCATCCTCAAGGGGTACGCCGCCATCTTTTTTGCCGAGTCCTCGGCGATGGGCCTCCTTGTGCTCCTGGCAAGCTTCTGGAATCCCCTGGTGGGTGGAGCTGGGCTCCTATCAGCGGCCCTTGGTCATCTGTTTGCCCGAGGGATGGGGCTACCGTGGTACGGGTCTCCGCTGTATGTCTGCAACGCGGCGTTGACGGGCCTTTTCCTGGCGGGCTTCCGTGGTGGAACCTGGGATCTACTGC
>JFJP01005751.1_pt1 | contig 13246 bp, 10 predicted proteins | sample 431651 | NCBI WGS metagenome assembly JFJP01 (sample SAMN02602958, study PRJNA72255) | Microbial mat metagenome, whole genome shotgun sequencing project. | biome: fresh water; feature: sink hole; material: water; isolation source: purple microbial (photo- and chemosynthetic) mats found in...
GCCTCGGTGCCGCAGGGCAAGCCCATGTCGTTCAGATCGACCAGCAGTTTGCGGGCGATGTGCAGGCCTTCTTCGATGCAAAACGAGTCGTCCATGTGCGGGTCGTTGATCAGCCCTTTCCAGCCCACCGTGGTGCGCGGTTTCTCAAAGTACACGCGCATCACGATGAACAGCTGGTTTTGCAACTCATCGGCCAGGGTTTTGAGGCGCTGCGCATAGTCCATCGCCGCGGTGATGTCGTGAATCGAACACGGCCCCACCACCACCAGCAGGCGCGGGTCGCGGCCGCTGAGGATGGCCGCCACGGCAGCGCGGGCGGCGCTCACCGTCTGGGTGGCGCGCGCGCTGGCCGGCACCGCGTCATGCAGGCGCGAGGGTGGCAGCAGGGTTTGCTGCGACAGGACGTTGAGGTTTTCGAAGGCGTTTGGGAAGGTCATGGTAAATTTATAAGAAATCGGGCTGTAGCCCTTATTGTATATGCGCTAAGTGCTTCAATAACTGAAGCGTCCAGCACGCGCTGCTATGTCGGCAAGGACAAGACTTTTCAGGGTGCTACCATTCCTTCAAGGGCGTGATTGCCGACTTTTTTGACTGATCTGTTTGCAAGGAATGGCGTGTTTTCACTGATCTGTGTCAGACCCCCGATGTATCCATAGGGAAACCGTATGGCCAACCGTCCTCGTGAGCGTTTTATTCTCGCTGCTGCAGCCATTTATGCTGTGCTGGCGCTGGCCTGGATCTTTCTGTCAGACCAGTTGCTGGCGATGTTTGCCGACATTGAGGCCATTCACTGGCTGTCCACTGCCAAGGGCGTGTTCTTTGTGCTCAGTACGACGGCCGTGTTTTACTTTGCGATGCACGCCGTGCCCAATGCCGGCGACTCCAAGCGGGTCAACCTGATCGACAACCTGTCGGCGGGCATGCAGTCCAGGCGGTGGCCGCGCTGGCTGCTTTACGCGTTTGCCGTGGTCATTACGCTGGCCATGTTGCTGGTGCGGGCCAAGATTGCCGGATCGACACAAGGGCAACCTTTGTTGCTGATCTTGCTGATGTTGCCGGTGACGCTGAGTGCCTTGTTCGGTGGCCTGGGGCCAGGGCTGACCGCCACCGCCATGGCCGCACTGGGTGTCAACTTTCAAGGCATTGCACCGCTGGAGAGTATGCGCATTGCCTCGAATCTGGACCTGTTCCAGTGGGCCATGCTGATCGTCAACGGCATCGTCATCAGCCTGTTCAGCGAGGCCCTGCATCAAGCCGTGGACAAGGCAAAAATGGACCGCCGCCTGCTTGATGCCGTGATTTCCGGCACCTCGGATGCGGTGTTTGTCAAAGACCTGCAGGGCCGATACGTGCTGGCCAATGCGGCCGCCGCAGGCTTTGTGGGCAAACCGGTTGCCGAGATCATTGGCCGTGACGACCGGGCGCTGTTTCCGCAAGACTCTGCCAAGCCCCTGATGGAAAGCGACCAGGCCATCATCGCCCGTGCGCACAACCTGACGCTGGAGGAGCAGCTCACCACACTGGACGGCAAGGTGTTGACCTTTCTGGTCACCAAAGGCCCGGTCTTTGGCGATGGCGGGCAGGTGATCGGTCTGTTTGGCATCTCGCGCGACGTGACGGAACTGATGGCCGAACGTCAGCGGGCGCAAGACCGACTGACGCAGTTCAACCAGCAGCTTGAAGCGCAGGTGGCGCAGCGCAGCCGCGAACTGCTTGACCTGTATGACCAGGCACCTTGTGGCTACCACTCATTGGCACCCGACGGCACCATCGTGCGTGTCAACCAGACCGAACTCAACTTGCTGGGCTATGCCCGCGACGACTACGTGGGGCATCCCATCGTCGAGTTCATGACCCCCGCCAGTGTGGAGGTGTTCAAGTACCAGTACCCCCGGTTTTTGCAGACCGGGCACGTACGCGACCTGGAGTTTGACTTTGTTGGCCAGGATGGCCAAATTCTGCCGTTTCTGGTCAGCGGCGACCTGATCCGGGATGCCCAGGGCCAGCCCCGGGAAACCCGCAGCACCCTGACCGACAACCGCGAGCGCCGGGCGCGCGACGCGCAAATTCGCGACCTTAACCGCCTGCTCAATGAGGTGCTGGATCGCTTGCCCTTTGGCGTGGTGGTGTATGACGAGCAGCGCCAGGCGGTGCTGCGCAACAGCCTGTTTGGCGAGCTGCTGAATTACCCGCCCGAACTGCTGGCCAAAGAGCCCTTCTGCTTTGCCGACTCGGTGCGTTTCAACTTTGACCGGGGCGACTACCCGGGGCGCAGTTTTGACGAGGTGCTGGCGGGCTACACCCAGTACATGATTGACCGCAAAACGGTGTGTTTCGAGCGCCGGCAAGACGACGGCATCTACCTGGAGGTGCGCGGCATGCCGCTGTCGGCGGGCTGGACCTTGCTGACCTACACCGACATCACCAGCCACAAACGCAGCGAGCACGCGCTGAACGAGGCCAGAACCACCGCCGAAGCAGCCGCTGCGGCCAAGAGCGCATTCTTGGCCAACATGAGCCACGAAATTCGTACCCCGATGAATGCCATTCTGGGGCTGGCCTACCTGCTGGAGCAAAGTGATTTGCCGGGCGAGGCCCCCGACCATGTGCGCAAAATCCGCATGGCCGGGCGTTCGCTGCTGGGCATCATCAACGACATTCTGGATTTTTCCAAAATCGAGTCGGGCAAGCTGGAGATCGAGCAGGTGCCGTTTCGCCTGGGCGACGTGCTGGACAACCTCTCGACCATCATGTCGGCCAGTGCCGGCGACAAAGAGCTGGAACTCATCATTGCGCCACCGCCCAGCAAGACCAGCCAGCTCAAGGGCGACGCGCTGCGGCTGGAGCAGGTGCTGATCAATCTGACCAACAACGCCATCAAATTCACCGAGCAAGGCCATGTGGCGTTGTCGATCGACATCGCCGCCGAGGATGACAAGCGCGTCAGCCTGCGTTTTGCGGTGCGCGATACCGGCATTGGCATCCCGCTGGACAAGCAGCAAGAGATTTTTGACCTGTTTTCGCAAGCGGACAGTTCGACCAGCCGCCGCTTTGGCGGCACCGGGCTGGGTTTGAGCATCAGCCGCCGGCTGGTGCAGGCCATGGGCGGCGAGCTGCATGTGACGAGTGTGCCTGGCAGCGGCAGCGAATTCTGGTTTGTCCTGGGCTTTGAGCGCGAGCCCGATGCCTGGCTGGCCGCCCCCGAAATGGCCGGACTGCGGGTGCTGGTTGCCGACGACAACCCAATCGCGCGTGCGGCGCTGTGCAACATGGTGGGCGCGCTGGGCTGGGCGGTCACGGCAGTCAGCTCGGGCCTGGCCGCCATTGCCCACCTGCAGCTGCAGGACGGCAAACCGCCGCAGCGCGAGGTGCTGGTGCTGGACTACCAGATGCCGGGGCTCGATGGCATTGAGACCGCCCGCAAAATCCGCCATGAGCTCAAGCGGCTGGAAGACCCGATCATCATCATGGTGACCGCCTACTCCAGCCGCCAGCGCTTTGACCATCCGGACAGCCGGCTCGCCGATGCCGTGCTGAGCAAGCCGGTGACCTCGTCAAGCCTATACAACGCCGTGGCGCACGCCATGCGGGTGCGCCAGGGCGGCCAGGTGCGCAGCCCGAGCCGGCTGCACCAGCGCCTGACCGGCATGCGCATTCTGGTGGTGGACGACAGCGACATCAACCGCGAAGTGGCGCAGCGCATTCTGGCCGGCGAAGGCGCGCTGGTGTCACTGGTCAACGACGGCCAGCAAGCCGTGAACTGGTTGCTGGCGCATTCGGGTGAGGTCGATGCGGTGCTGATGGACGTGCAAATGCCGGTGCTCAATGGCTATGAAGCCACCCGCCAGATCCGAAAACTGCCGGCGCTGGCCCGGCTGCCGGTGATTGCTTTGACGGCCGGTGCCTTTATGGAGCAGCAGGAGCTGGCCAGCAGCGCCGGCATGAACAGCTTTGTCACCAAGCCGTTTGATGTGGATGCGGTGATTGCCATCCTGATTCAGCTCACCGGCTGGGTGGTGCCCGAGGTGCAGCTCAGAAAAGACACAGCGCAAGGGCTGTCAGGGCCACAAAATCTGCCTGGCCTGGCGGTGGAGCGCGGGCTGACCATCTGGCGCGATGTGCCGGCCTACCAGCAATACCTGCGCAAATTTGCCCGCGATTACGCCGATGTGGCCCAGAGTCTGGCGCAACTGGACAAACCCGCTGCGCTGGCATTGGCGCACAAGCTCAAGGGTGCGGCCAGCAACCTGGCGCTCGAAGAGCTTGCCGCCGCTGCCGCCAACGCGGGGCAGGCATTGCAGCAGGGCACCGACAGCAGCCGCAGCCTGCAACAGCTGCAGGACGCACTGGACACGGCGCTGGCCTCCATTGCGCAGTTTGCGCCACCCGTGGCAATCCAAGATGCCGCCGAGCTGGCGCTGCGCGATGCCACGCAGCTGGCTGCGCAACTGGCGCGCATGCTGCAGGCGTGCCACACCGACCAACCCAGCCAGATCCGTCCGGTGTTGGCCGAACTGGACAAGTTGCTGCCCCATGAGCCACTGCAGCCGCTGCACAGCGCGATAGAAAACTATGATTTTCGGGGGGCCGAGGCGGCCACCCGCGCCATTGCCCTGTCGCTGGGGCTTTCACTGGAGCCCTGAAGCATGTCCAACAGCCTGATTCTGATTGTGGATGACGAGCCACAAAACCTGGCAGCGCTGGAGCAGATCTTGTCTGACGACTACGCGCTGGTGTTTGCCCGCAGTGGTCCCGAGGCGCTGGCGGCGGTTGCCAAGCACACCCCGGCGCTGATCTTGCTCGACGTTGAAATGCCTGGCATGAATGGCTACGCGCTGTGTCACCAGCTCAAGGCCAATCCGCTGACCGAGAGTATTCCGGTGATTTTTGTCAGTGGCTTGTCGGAGGTGGGTGACGAGGCCACCGGGTTTGAGGTGGGCGCGGTGGACTACATCGTCAAACCGGTGTCGCCGCCCATCGTGCGGGCCCGCGTGCGCACCCATTTATCGCTGGTGCGCGCCAGCCATCTGGAGCAAAGCCACCGCGACGCGATTCACATGCTGGGCGAGGCTGGCCACTTCAACGATACCGACACCGGCGTGCACATCTGGCGCATGGCCGCCTACGCGGGGGCGCTGGCCGAAGGCTACGGACTGCCCGCCGACATGTGCCGGCAGATTGAACTGGCCGCACCCATGCATGACACCGGAAAAATCGGCATTCCCAACGCCATCCTCAAAAAACCGGCGGCGCTGGATGCCGATGAGTGGCAGATCATGAAAACCCACTCGCGCATTGGCCACGACATTCTGGCCAAGAGCGAGGCACCGGTGTTCAGGATGGCCGCCGAAATTGCGCTGCACCACCATGAGCGCTGGGATGGCAGTGGTTATCCGGATGGGCTGGCTGGCCTGGCGATTCCGGACTTTGCGCGTGTGGTGGCGCTCGCCGATGTGTTTGACGCGCTGGCCATGAAGCGCCCTTACAAGGAGCCCTGGCCGATGGAACGTGTGGTGGCCACGGTGCGCCAGGGTGCTGGCAGCCATTTCGAGCCGCGGCTGGTGGATGTGTTCGACCGCATCTTGCCGCAGCTGACCGACATCAAATCACGCTGGGATGCTCAATGAGTCGGCGTCCAGCACCAGCAGCACCGGCTGGTGGTCCGAGGCCTGCGTGGTGGAATTGACTTCAATGGCCTGCACGCGGCCTTGTAGCTCGTCGCTGACAAACACAAAGTCGCAGCAGATCGGCTCGGGCCCGTAGCGCTTGTCAAACACGCGAAACGTCGGCGGTTGCGGCGTGTCGCCATGCAATAGCTGCCAGGCATCGTGCAGCGCGCTGGCCGGTGCGGCAGGCGTGGCTTGCAGTAGCGCGTGTTCGGGTGTGTTGGGGCCGCAGTTGAAGTCGCCGCAGACGATCGCGCTGCGCGTGTGCGGTTTGGCCTGAAACGGGCCTTCCAGGTCGGGCAAGGGCGGTGCGCTGGCGTGCGCGCAAGCCTGCGCATGCAGGTCCAGCAAGGCCTGCGCCTGCGCCAGACGCTGGCGCGCCGAGAAATATTCCAGATGCGTGGTCATGACGCGCACTGGCCCAAAGGCGGCTTGCACGGTGGCCACCGTTGCCATGCGCGGCATCGAATTGACGCCGCCATCGGCCGGATAAGGCAGCGGGTAATGCTGCACTTGCAGCACCGGCAGTCGGCTGGCGATCAGGTTGCCAAAGCGCTGGCGCGTGGCACCGGGCGGGCATTCATCGACGGCTGCGCCAAAAAACACGTCAAAGCCCGGCCGGCGCGCCGCCAGCAGCTCACGCAGCCGCTCGGCCTGGTCAAACCCCGCGTTGCCCTGCAGCTGCGGGTAATGAACCGCCACTTCCTGCAGACACAGCACGTCAAAGTCAGCCATGGCGCAGGCCTCGTCAAGCACGCGCGCCAGGCTGACCTGGCCGTCAAGCCCGCAAAACCACTGCACATTCCAGGTGATCAGTTTCATCGCTTGCTCCTTGGTTGATGCCGATTTGACGCCTATTTGATGCCCGCGCGCATGAAGCTTTGCACAAACTGCCGCTGAAACAGCAGGAAGCCGAGCAGCAGCGGGGCCGAAGTCATCAGCGTGGCGGCAGTGATGATGGCCCAGTCAATGCCCTGGTCGGTGCTGGCAAACACCTGCAAGCCCACGGTCAGCGGCCGCGCGGTGACGCTGTTGGTGATGATCAGCGGCCAGAGGAAATTATTCCAGTGAAAGCTCACCGACACCAGCGCAAACGCGGTATAGACCGGCCGCGCCAGCGGCACATACACCCGCCAAAGAATTTGCAACGGCCGCGCGCCTTCCACGCAAGCCGCCTCCACCAGCTCGCGTGGAATGCCCATGAAGGTCTGGCGCAGCAAAAAAATGGCAAACGCCGAGGCAAAGTACGGCAGCCCAACTGCCAGCAGCGTATCGACCAGACCCAGGCGCGCCATGGTCTTGTAGTTCTCCACCAGCAGGATGTCGGGCATTACCATCAGCTGCACCAGCACCAGCGCAAACAGCAGCTTCTTGCCAGCAAATTCATAGCGTGCAAAGGCATACGCCGCCAACGTGGCCAGCAGCAGCTGGCAGACCAGAATCATCGTCACCAGCAAACCGGTGTTGAGGAAATAGCGCGCAAACGGCGCGGCGCTCCAGGCGCTGGCAAAGTTGTCCAGCGTCAGCGGAGCCAGCAGCACCAAGCGGGTGGAGTATTCGGTGGGGTGAAACGCCGTCCACACCGAATACAGTAGCGGCAGCACCCACAGGATGGCCAGCAGCCAGGCCGCCAGCAGGTCGAGCCAGCCCGGTTCGTTATAGACCAGTCGGGTGGCAGCAGAATGGCTCATTGGTAATGCACGCGCCGGTCCAGCACAAAAAACTGCAGCAGCGCCACCGCCGCCAGCAGCACCAGCAGCACCACGGTGAGGGCCGCCGCGTAAGCCGTGTCCCAGAATTTGAAGCCGACCTCGTACAGGTAGTACAGCAGCAGGGTGGACGCGTTGTCGGGTCCGCCGCGCGTCAGCACCACCACATGGTCCACCAGCCGCACCGCATTGATGACCGCGTTGATCATCACAAACAGCGTGGTGGGCATCAGCAGCGGCCATTGCACCCGGCGGAAAAAATACCAGCGTGAAGCCCCCTCAATGGCAGCGGCCTCGCGCAGGCTCGGGCTCAAGGATTGCAGCGCGGCCAGGTAAAAGATCATGAAAAAACCGGCCTCTTTCCACACCGCCACCAGCGTGATAGCACCCAGCGCGGTGTGGGGGTCGCCCAGCCAATTGTGTGATGGCAAGCCCAGCAGCGCGGTGATCTGCTCCAGCAGGCCGTAGCCCGGCGTGTAGAAAAACAGCCAGATGTTGGCCACCGCCACCATCGGCAGCACCGTCGGCGTGAAGTAGGCCATGCGCAAGAAGGCGCGCCCGGCGATGCGCTCGTTGACCCACAGCGCCATCGCCAGCGCCAGCGCAATCGAGGCCGGAATGGTGGCCAGCGCAAACCACAGGTTGTTTTGCAGCGCTTTCCAGAATACCGGGTCGTGCAGCATCAGCTGGTAGTTTTCCAGCCCGACCCAGACGCCGGGGCGTGCACCTTTGGGGGTGGAATAAAAGCTGTCGATCAGCGTGGCGACCGCCGGCACATGGGTGAAGGCGGCCAGCAACAGCAGGGCCGGCAACAGCAACAAATAGGCGTGCACCGCCCGCAGGCCGGCGGGCGACGGCGGGCTGTGGCTCAGCATGGCGCGCTGGCCCAAGCGCTTGCACGAGCGCGCGCAGTGGCAACGCCAGCGGCCTGGAAAAACCGTTGACGGCCCGCCGCAGCGCGCCGCAGTACAAGACCAGAAAATTTAAGCAAAATTGGCCTCTAGCCCTTATTCAGAAAGCGCAAGCAGCTAGATTATTTATAGCTTCGAAGCAACCGGTCGGCTTCCTTCTGTGCATCCTGCATGGCTTGCGCCGGCGACTTGGCGCCGGTCAGCGCGGCTTGCAGGCCGTCGTTGAGGGCCTTGGTCACGCGCTGGTTGTCGTGGGTGGAAAACTCGGCCAGCGCGTAGGGCAACTGGTCACGCGCCACCAGGGCGGCAGGAAAGTCGTGGCCGTATTTGCGCAGGACGTCGGTTTTGTAAGCAGCCTCCGAGGTGGCCACGTAGCCGGTTTCAATGCTCCAGCGCGCGGCACGCTCGGGCTGCGTGACCCACTTGATGAACTTGAAGGCCGCCTCTTGTTGCGCCGGGCTGGACTTCTTGAAGATGTAGAAATTGCCACCCCCAGTGGGCGAGCCCTTTTGCTTGCCTGCTGGCAGCATGGCCACGCCAAAGTCAAACTTGGCGTTGTTCTTGACGTTGGTCAGGTTGCCGGTGGTGGTCCACATCATGGCCACTTTTTTCTCGAAAAAGTCTTTCGGCGTGGTGCCCCACTCGACGATGCCGGCTGGGTGCACGCCCTGTTTGGCCAGGTCCACCCAGTATTGCAGCGCCTCGATGACCTTCGGGTCGTCAAATTTGACCGCGTTGCCGGCATCGTTGGCCATCGTCACGCCGTTTTCAATGGCCAGCGCCTGGAACAGCCAGTACGGAAAGCCGCTCGACGGAATTTGCACGCCGTATTGCGTGACCTTGCCCGATGCGTCCTTTTGCGTCAGCTTCTTGGCGACGTCGGCCATCTCGGTCCAAGTGGCGGGGGCCTTGTTGGGGTCCAGTCCGGCGGCCTTGAACAGTTCCTTGTTGTAGTACAGCACGATGGTCGAGCGCTGAAACGGCACGCCCCAGGTCTTGCCGCCACTCTGGCTGTTGAGCATGAAGGCTTTGTAAAAGCTGCCCAGCCAGGCCTTGTCGTCGGCGGTCTTGACAAAGCTGTCGATCGGCACGATGGCGTCTTCATCGATCAGCGTGAACATGTCAGTCGATAGCAGCACCGAGGTGACTGGTGGCGTGCCGGACTTGTGCGCGGTGAGCGCCTTGACGATGGTGTCCTGGTAGCTGCCGGCGTAAATCGGGGTGACCTTGATGGCCGGGTTTTCCTTGCTGAAGTCCGCTGCCAGCGCGTCGATGTAGGCGGCAATCGGGCCACCCACGGCCACCGGGTAAAAGAACGAAATCTCGGTGGCGGGCTGGGCGTTGGCCATCAGTGGCAGGCCGTAAGCCAGGGCGGTGGCGGCAAGAAGGCGAGTAAAGGTTTTTCTTTGCATGGGAAGGTCCTTTGAAAAGTTTTGCGGAGGTTGGGGAAGTGGAAAAGGAGTGACAGCCAAAAAAGGGTAGGTCAGGCCAGACGGGTGCCGCTGGCATCGAAATAATGTTCGGCATCGGGTGGCCACTGCAGACCCACCGCAGCGTCAGCGGCCACCTCACACTGGCCGGTGGTGCGCACGGTGATCGGTTCGCTGCCAATGCGACAGCGCAGCACCAGGTCGGCACCCAGGTATTCCAGGCTTTGCACGGTGGCCGGCACCGGGCCGCCCAGGACCACCGACTCGGGCCGGATGCCCAGCAGCGCGCCACCGCGTGGCAGCCTGATGCTGCTGCCGGCAATGCAGCCGTCGTGCAGGCGCAGCAGATTCATCGCCGGCGTGCCGACAAACTGCGCGGCAAAGGTACTGGCCGGGGTGGCGTACAGCGTGCGCGGTGTGGCCGACTGCTCGATGCGGCCACGGTTGAGCAGCACCACCTGGTCGGCCATGCTCATGGCTTCGCTCTGGTCGTGCGTGACATACACCACGGTCAGCCCCAGGCGCTGTTGCAGTTCGCGCAGTTCGCGGCGCATGTCCTGGCGCAGTTGCGCGTCCAGGTTGGACAGCGGCTCGTCCATCAGGCACACCTTGGCCTGCGCCACCAGCGCCCGCCCCAGCGCCACGCGCTGCTGCTGGCCGCCCGAGAGTTGCGACGGCTTGCGTTGCAGCAGTGCGGTCAGCCCCAGCAAGTCGGCGGTCTGTTGCAGGCGGCGCGCGATCTCGGCTTTGGCAACGCGGCGCACCTGCAGGCCAAACGTGATGTTGTCGGCCACATTCAAGTGCGGAAACAGCGCGTAGTTCTGGAACACCATGGCCAGCCCGCGCTGCGCTGGCGGCTGCGCCGTGACGTCACGCCCGCCCACCAGCACCTGCCCGCTGCTGGCAGACTCCAGCCCGGCGATGATGCGCAGCGTGGTGGACTTGCCGCAGCCTGATGGCCCCAGCAGCACGCAAAAGCTGCCCGGCGCAATGCACAGGTTGACCGCATCCAGCGCGGTGGTGGGGCCCCAGTGTTTGCTGACGTTGATGAGTTCGATGGACGACATCGAACCAGTTTATGAAGCAATGATGACGCTTTGACTACATCCCGGATGTCGGCACAAGAGCTGCCATCGGTTTCGCGTTGACGTTATGATTTTGACCACTTCCGCTAGCCCGCGCCAGGAGCAGCGGGTCACTATCCAACAGGAGGCAACGTGATGTGGTGGATGGCCATCTTGGCAGGTATTGTTTGGTTCGGTCTGGCCTTGGTGGTGGTGGCCGACATGTTTCGAAAGAACGCGGCGCTGGGTTTTTTGGGACTTGTGCTGTTGCCCGTCGTGCCCTTTATCTGGGTGCTCAAATGGTATGGTGGACAGCGCTGGCGGGTGGGTTCTGCCCTGTACCTGTCGGCCGCTGTGGCCTGGGCCGCCATGACAATGGCCTGGGATGGTGATGTCGATGCTGTGCAGCCATTCGTGCGCGCGGCAAAGCAGGAGGCCAATCTGGACTGCGAATTCAACGCTACCGGCAGCGGCGGTGGGCACACCTACCACCGGCTGCTGTGCCGCTCCGACAAGGTCAATCAGATCCAGTTTTCCAGCAGCGAGGACATGGCCCAGCAATACAACGCCCGGATAGTTGCGCCTTTGATAGCTCTTTACCGGAAAACACTGACTGGTACCAACGCGCCGCACCTCATTGTTGGCGTCTTGTCGCCGGGAGGCCTGGTGTCGTGCCATCGCCTGGATGCAAGCGGTGTGCAGAAGGTCTGGGTGACCGGTATTGAAGACCCTTGCGACCAATGAGTCACGGAAGCGTTTAGTGCAATAGAGGTAATGGCTACAGGGTGACAGCCAACAAGGTCAATACGACACTGACTTCAATTTCCCAGACAGGCAGCACCCTGGCCGGCTTTATGCGCAATCCGGATGCCGCCACCGCCAATGCACTGTCGGGTGTTTTCGGTGCGTCCAAGCTGTGGCCAGTCCGGTGCACAATTTACTCCCGGCTGGCGGCGCTGATTTGCGCCTCTACCCCAGCGGCAAGAGAGATGCCAAAGCCGCAGATCAGAATGCGGCGTAACAACGCGGCCAGGTCGCCAAGTTTGCCTTGCTCTCAGTCAGCACGGTTTGGACTCTGGTGTATGCTGTCGGCACAAATTGGAGGCACTGTGTATCGAGTTCAAATCAATCTCATCGGCTTGCTGTTGATCTTGGTTATGGGCGGCGCGATGGCTGGCAAGAAGGCTTACCTCGGTATCTTCGTGCCCGTGGATGGTGAGGGCTCTTGTCTCAACCCTGCGCTGAAGTCAGAGGGTAAAAAGGCCGTCGGCAGTAAGGCACCCGACATGTTGCACTGCATGAATCGAGAAGTGGATCAGACTGTACGTTTGTCCGTTCAGAAGTCCTCAGGCGATGTCAGGCGGGCTGAGGTGGTGGCAGGCCTCAAGCTCGAATGAGCTCGGGGTGAGCCTACCATCACTTCGAATGCGGTTGAACCGAACGCTGATTGTTGTTGGTGTTGTAGCAGGCCATATGCTGTTGCTGAGCTGGCTCTGGACAGTCGTGCATCAGTCGCTACCAAATCGACTAAACCGGCCAAATGCCCATCTGGCGAGCCCCAATCACGCCACGACCATTGTGTTTCTTTTGGAGCCGCCTGCACCTGCGGCGACCAGACTTCGGCAAAACCAAACTCACCAAGTTGCCAATCCCACGCGGGTTGATCCCAAGCGTGCCAGCGCTGCGTCGGGCTCAATCCAAGGTGATGCGCTATCCAATGCGGCAGCGCTGTCGAACGCAGCTGTGCTGCCACCGCCCACTGGCGACAACTCAGCTGACGTGCCCAAGCAGGTGGGCGCAGGCTTGAATTTGACCCTGTCACGCGAGGCGATGAAATCCTTGATGCCAGGTTTGGCGGCCAGTTCCCCGTTTCAGGGCCGTTTGCCAGTCACCGTGGAACGAAAAATCGCCGAGGCTGCGGGCGCTACAGGTTCGTGGACAGAGGAGCGTCTCGATAATGACCGCATTCGGCTTCGGCGAGGGGCAACTTGCGTCACCTTTTCGCGCTCCGAGATCGCCAAGATCGACCCATTCAGCGACTCAATCAGCCGCCTGCCCTGGAGTGCAGCATCCCCTTCGGAGTGCCAATAGGGCCGCCGTAGCCCTGATGTCTCGGCGCGTGCAGTTAATTTGGCAGTTGGCGTCAGCAACTCGGCCTAACTGTCACCGGTTTCTTTGACATCTGTCTTGACTTCTATCGGTGGCGATACTGGATCAAGCTCTTATGTGCCCTATTGACTCTCACAAATTGGGTGCCAGCAGACGCGCCAAATCTTCTTCAGGCAGACTGCGCCTTTTCGCCATGTCACGCAGCTGGTCTTCGCCGATCTTGCCGACGCTGAAATAGCTGGCCTGCGGGTGCGCCAGGTAGAAGCCGCAAACGCTGGCCGCCGGGCTCATTGCCAGGCTGTCGGTCAGGCCCATGCCAATCTCTTCGCATTGCAGCAGGGCGAACAGGTCTTTTTT
>JFJP01014150.1_pt1 | contig 13245 bp, 15 predicted proteins | sample 431651 | NCBI WGS metagenome assembly JFJP01 (sample SAMN02602958, study PRJNA72255) | Microbial mat metagenome, whole genome shotgun sequencing project. | biome: fresh water; feature: sink hole; material: water; isolation source: purple microbial (photo- and chemosynthetic) mats found in...
ACAAATTCAGTTTGTCGTTTTCCGCGTAAAATATCATTCATCACCCGACTTCCTGGCCCGGCAAAAATATTACCTGCTGAATTATCCAAAACCGCATCCAGGGGAATAAAAGGCGCATCCGGTTGACTTAAATAACTGGCGGCTTCTAAAATATGAATAGTCACGGGTTTATTACCTGGATTATAGGCTAATATTCCTAAATAAAGGGTTCTTAAATCATTTTCTTGGGGAGCTTTAGCAACGTGGTGAGCAAAAATATCAAATTTGCCTTGGAAGGGAAAATTTAAGTGGGCTTCCGGTTGTTTTTTATTAGTTTTTGGAAAGGTAGAAAGTAAAATGCCTTCGTTTAAAATCAGTTCAGGACTGTTACTATTAAACACAGGAATTTGATCTAATTTTCCGGGTAAGGGTCGCACCTGCTGCGGTTGTACAATTTCATTAGTAGGAGCAACAGCTTGGGCAAATAGGGTTAAACTCAGAAATAAGGGTAAAATCATTTTTGCTAAACTGTTAAGTATTGAAACCGTATAATTTAGCTTATCAGATTGATATGAAATATAAGCGGTTTTGAGCCTATACAAAACAATATCCTACCTTTCTCAATAGAAATGTAGGATACTGACTTCAAATTTCAGATTAGGTTAAAATCTAACCTGAGATTTAAACAATATTTAGTTAAACTCCTCGGGTGGGATTCGAACCTACGACCAATCGGTTAACAGCCGACCGCTCTACCACTGAGCTACCGAGGAACGTCGTGTCTCTCTTTTAGCCACAGTTACTAATAGTAGCGCCTGATCCTAATTTTTTGCAAGCTTTTTTGAAAAAATTTTTTTAACTTTGGTTGCAAAAGCTGAAACCCTCTTGATACCGTGATTATAAGCCCATCCTCATGCGAGCTAGACGGTTTTGAGCTTCTGCGTCCAAGGAATTAGCCAAGAAACGACTCGAAGATGGCTTCCGGGTTTGATGACTTCGTTGACGAAGCCTAGTTGTTGATTCTACCGCTTCTGCTAACTGTTCGGCGGACATCAACTCAGCACCATAGCCCCTCACGGTCAACTGTTGGGCGCGGTCTGAAGTGGCCACAATTAATCGCCGTCGGGACAACCTAAGTTGACGTCCCAAAGAAGCACAGAATTTTTCAATATAAGTATCTGCGGTTTGCCCAAAACCGGTATAATGAATCGACACATTGCGAGTAATGGTTTCGCTGAAACTGGGACTATTTTGATAGTGAGCATCAAATACCACCCGAGCGTCCAAGCCCTCAAAGGCGCTATAGTCCACTAAAGTCTCAATCAAGTGTCTACGCGCCGTTTCCATGTCGTCAACATCGCGTTTCTGTCGCAATAGAGGCCAGATTCCAATTATGTTATAGCCGTCTACAAATAAGACAGCCTTAGCCAGGGAGCTACTCATGGTTCAATTTTAAATAAACTTGCATGGCTTGGACGAAAAATCAAAAATCGCCCAGAATCCATTTTTGTTTACATATTATCACAGAACTTTGATCCTCTCAGAAATCCGGTTTCTGACAACACCCGACACCCAATAACGAAAAAAGTATATTTCAGGATACGTTCTTGATCATGGTTACTATCAATATCCAGGGAGTAAAACACAGTTACGAATTGACGCCACCAACATCTTCGGGTGATGTCCTGGTGTTCATTCACGGTTGGCTTTTGAGTCGCCATTATTGGCATCCCGTAATTGACCTATTAGCCCCCGAATATCAATGTTTATCCTACGATTTACGGGGATTTGGCAGTTCTCAATTGTTGGCGGGAAACTCATCACACGCCATCTATACTCCCATTTCCTACGCCGAAGATTTAGCGATTCTATTACAAACCCTAAATATAAAAAATGCTTGGTTAGTGGGCCATTCTCTGGGGGGGACTATTGCCCTTTTAGCAGCAGATAAACTCTGTGGACAGGTGAAAGGTGTTATTTGTATTAATGCCGGGGGAGGAATTTACCTGAAAGAAGAATTTGAGAAATTTCGTTCCGTTGGAGAAAAAATTGTGAAATTTCGCCCCCGATGGTTGTGTTATTTACCCCTATTGGATTTAATCTTTACTCGCGCTCAGGTGGCTTGTCCGATTAAACAACGGTGGGGACGACAACGGTTAATGGATTTTGTCATCGCCCATCCCGAAGCCGCCTTGGGGGCGTTATTAGACTCCACTACGGAGGCCGAAGTCCATCGTTTACCGCAGGTAGTTTCCCGACTCGGGCAACCTGTTTATTTTATGGCGGGATGTCAAGATTTAATTATGGAGCCCCAATATGTTCGTCATTTAGCCAGCTTTCATTGGCTATTTCGTCAGGGGGATAATAATGTGATTGAAATTGACAATTGTGGGCATTTAGCTATGTTAGAACAGACTAATATTGTAGTTGATCATATCAAAACTATTCTAAATCAGTGTTGTATTCATAGAAAGATTGAGGATGATTTTATTGACCATTAATTTATCTTTCTTGCAACTGAACACTCCGGTTTAATTGGTTCATTGCTAAAGAAATTAATAAATTAATTGTTAGATAAGTTCCCATAATAATTAACATGACTTCGATCGCTTTTCCAGTTTGATTAAAGGTAGTAGTGGAAACATTATAGATATCAGCATAAGCAACGGCGATCGCTAAACTGGAGTTTTTTACTAAGTTTAAATATTGACTATTTAAAGGCGGAATAATCACCCGCAGGGCTTGAGGAAATACCACTAACTGCATGACTAAAACCGATTGTAAGCCCAAAGATCGCGCTGCTTCCCATTGACCTTTGGGAACAGATTGAATCCCGGCCCGTACAATTTCAGCTATATAAGCCGCCGTATATACCACTAAACCGACTAAAAGTGTTGTAAATTCAATCGTAAGTCGTAATCCTCCTTCAATATTATTTGTTGTCGGATTAAATATTGGAGTTTGCCAATTTAACCCGATAGTTAATATTAATAAAGCCACGATACCAATGATTCCCAAAGTGATTAATTGAGGTTGTCCAGATGCTCCTCTTTCTATCATTACTTTTAGGCGTTTTTTTGATATAATTAAGGCTGCGATCGCACAAATCAATAAAACTCCAAATCCAATAATTCCTTGCATTCCTGACGGCCAAGGCATAAAAATTCCTTGCTTAGACAAGAAAATTGAATTTAAAAACCTGAAACTTTCTTTTACAGGTGGAAGTTGAACAAAAACCCCATACCAAAAAACCAGTTGTAATAATAGAGGAGTATTTCTAACAATTTCGACATAAATAAACGATAATTTACGCAAAAGCCAATTATCGGAAAAACGGGCAATACCAACAGTAATTCCTAATAGAGTTGTGAGAATAATCCCCAAAAACATCACCCGTAGAGAATTCAATAATCCGGCGAATAAAACCCGAATATAAGGATCAGTTGGAGTATAGGGAATTAAACTATCAAGAATATTAAATCCCGCCGATGTTCCTAAAAAATCAAAGCCAAAACCACTTCCGGTTTTACTCAGATTTCGAGTTAGGTTTCCTCCTAAAAGAGCGAATACACTAACCACAATCACAATTACTAAAACCTGTAAGGCAATTCGCCAAAATCGTTCATCTCGCCAAAGCGGAATTTTCTGATCTCTATTATTCATAATATCATTAATCATTAATCAGTTATCAGTCATGTAGAGACGTACCATGGTACGTCTCTACATGACTGATTTTAACGGAGAGGTGGAGAATACATCAAACCCCCATTTGTCCATAGGGCATTTTGTCCCCGAGGCAGTTTAAATTGTGAACCTTGACCTAAATTTCGTTCATAAACTTCACCATAATTGCCAACAGCTTTAACAGCATTAGCAGCAAAATCATTACTTAACCCGGCTCCTTTACCCAGGTCGCCTTCTGTTCCTAAAAATCGTTTAATATTGGGGTTATCACTGGTTTTAAGTTGATCAACATTTCCTTGATTAATGCCTAATTCTTCCGCCTCAATCAAAGCATAAGTTGTCCATTTAACCACATCAAACCAAGCAGAATCATTATTAACTGTTACTGGGCCAAGGGGTTCTTTAGACATAGTAACATCCAAAAGAACATGATCGTCAGCGTTGGGGAGGGTACTACGACGGGCGACCAGTTGGGATTTGTCCGAGGTCATCCCTTGACATCGACCTTCTGCATAAGCCGCATAAGCCGGGTCAGCTTGTTGGAAGGTAACGGTTTCAAACTTTACATTCCTTTGACGCATGGCATCGGTTAGGTTCAGTTCGGTGGTAGTTCCGGCTTCTACACAAATGGCTTTTCCTGCTAAATCTTCTAATTTAGTAATCCCGCTATCTTGACGAACCATCATTCCCTGACCATCGTAGAATGTAGTCGGGGCAAATTCTAAACCAACGGAAGTATCGCGACTAATTGTCCAGGTGGTATTCCGCGAGAGGATATCTACTTCCCCTGATTTTAAGGCTTCAAATCGTTCTGTAGAATCCAAATTGCGATATTCAACCGCATTCGGATCGCCAAAAACAGCCGCAGCAACAGCTTGACAAATATCCACATCTAGGCCGGAATATTGGCCACTTTCATTCACAAAACTGAATCCAGGGATTTTGCCATCAACTCCACAGATCAGCTTTCCTCGCTGCTTGACAAGATCAAGGCGACTTTGGCCTGCTCCCTTAGCAGCGGTTGAGTTTCCCCCAGGGGAAGCTGTACTTGTGCTAGTAGTATTAGATGATTCACAGGCTGTTAGTGGTGCAACTAACAGTAGGGTTGCTACTAGCAAAGAACCGTATTTGTGCATAGTTTTATATTGCTCTTGATGAGTTAGGCAAGTTGACATTCCTAAAGGCGTTAAGGTGATTAACTCTCAAGGAGTGACCTCAAACGTTTTCAGCTTACCTTAATCTGAGAATTTTTCCATGCTACTTTTTGAGAAAAATTCCCCCGTAGTTATATCTCCCTAGAATCGGAAAATATTGGACAGATGGGGGCTAAGCCTAAGCGTTTCAAGATAGGCGGGCTTCTGCCATATCTCGAATTAAGGCAATCCGAGAGCAGATATAATCCCTTAATAGATCTGCTTCTTTTGCGTTAATGGCGGCTTGTTTTTTGAACTGTTTGACTAAACACTGGACAAGACTCGCATCATCAAGATCAACTAAAGTCGATGCTTGAGTGGTTTCTACCAGTGACCAAAGTTGACGAAGCATTGTAGGAGTCATAAAATCTCCGATGGATGCAGTTTTGTCAGTTTCTATACAGAAAATAACAGTGTTTTTCTGAGTGAGTTAGAAAGTTTCTTCGCCATTTAGGAAAAGGCTTAATACTTTCTTTAAATTTCCAGAATAACCGAGTTTTCTCAAATTGCAAACAAAAACATACAAGACGTCACAACAGCTACAACTCTCTTAATGCTTTGCATTAAATCTTGACAAACTCCTCCCCTGCTCCCCCTACTTCCCCTACTCCCCCTGCTCCCCCTGCTCCCCCTGCTCCCCCTTACTTAGCAGATTCCGAGGGAATTCCAATTCTTTTCCGTAAGGATTGGGCCCGATATTTTGCCGTTTGGTTATCAGGATCATTTTTTAAAGTTTCTTCGTAGGCTTCTAAAGCTTGGGCCGTTAGCTTTTTCTTTTCGTAGGCATAACCCAAATTATTGGAAGCGCTGGGGTAAATTGGACTTAACTTTAAGGCTTCTTTATATTGACGAATAGCAATATCATACTGTTCTTTAGCTAGATGAGCATATCCTAACGCATTATAAATCATGGCTAGGTTTTCAGGAGCTTCATCTTCCCCGGCTTTTAAAGCTTTTTGTAATACGGTAACAGCTTGAGAGTAAAGTTTTTTATCGTTATAAATACTTCCTAATTCATAGTATTCTTGTGCATTTCCCTGTTCCTTTGATAACTTATTTTGGAGATCAAAAAGGGTTTTTTCTATCCGCCGAGTTTTAAGAATTTGACGAATCACAAAGACAATAGCAGCAGAAAGCAACGCCACTAAAAGTAATAAATAGGCAACGGGAAGATTCTTATCCATAATTTTAAAAGGAGAGTTTTTTCAATACAAAGGCGAAGGACAGATTAAATCCGATCCTTCACCTGAGCCGACAATCGGCAATTTTGTCTATTCAGTTTAACAGGTGGTTTTAATTGGTTAAAACTACTCGTTTCCACTCTTGGCAAGATCAACGACTTTCCCAAAGGTTTGAGGATCTAAAACAGCAAGTTGAGCTAACATTTTGCGATTCAGTAAGATATTGGCTTTTTTCATATTGCCAACTAACTGACTATAACTAATTCCGTTAATCCGAGCCGCTGCATTAATCCGAGTAATCCACAACCGTCTAAAATCACGTTTGCGTTTCCGGCGATCTCGATAGGCATTTTTCAACGCCTGCATCACTCTCTGATTCGCAATCCGAAAGTTAGTAGACTGACAACCCCGGAATCCTTTGGCAAGTTTCAGTATTTTTTTGCGGCGTTTGCGAGCCACATTACCGCGCTTAACTCTGGTCATTTATGTTTGTTTCCTTTAATAAAATTCGTTTAGAGGCTTACAAATAGGGCAGCATCAAACGCACGTTGTCTGTTTGAGTCTCACTCACCAGCGCCATCTTAGACAGATTCCGTTTGCGAGCGGAGCTTTTATGCTGTAACAAATGGCTTTTGTAAGCCTTACGACGGACAATTTTGCCACTGCCAGTGACTTTAAAACGTCTGGCTGCGGATTTACGGGTTTTGAGTTTGGGCATGGATTCGCCTAAATTCGACACAGCCTACAATTGTATCATGGGAGTTGATCTTCTCACAAGTTTTCACCGCCAGACCCGGAGAAGACGGGGAAACTCCCAGAGTTGTTTTATGTTTTCAGATTCCGACAGATTGAAATCTGTCGCTACACAGACGAAACCCGCCGACGCGGGTTGGGAAATCAAATATTAGTGATTAATAAATCACGGGTTTACCTTCTGGTGTTCGACTTCAACCACCGTATGAACATTACCCCTGGGGTTAAAATCCCCTCTAATGCTGACTTCTAAGGGATCGGCAGCGGCGACAAAATCATCTAAAATTTGGTTGATGGATTCTTCGTGGGAAATATAGCGATCGCGGTAACTATTAATGTACAGTTTGATCGATTTTAATTCCACAACCCGCTCATCTGGAAGATAGGTTAAATAAATCGTAGCAAAATCAGGATACCCGGAAAAAGGACATTTACAGGTAAATTCGGGTAAAATCATCTCAACGTAATAGCGACGACCAATTCTAGGATTAGGAAAGGTAATCAATTGTCCTTCCTCAATTTCCCGTTCACCATATTTTGATGCTTCTGGACTGGCGGTGGCAGATTCTGTGGGTTCGGTGTAAGAGTGACTCATGGATGGTTTAAATTCAACAGTAACTACGTGAACTACCCACACTGACTTGGAGTACCAAGTACAGTGTCGGCTTCTGTACTCACAGGCGAATGCCCTATCTTAGACTTTCGCCCAAGATGGGGTCTTACTTCCCCTCCTACAGCAGAAACGGCTGCACCTTCCGTCTTTAGAATTCAATTACGAATTACGAATTACGAATTACGAATTACGAACCATGCCTTTGACATGAAGATTCTCTACTATGACAGCTTGGCTATCGCTGACCAACTTATGACTAAGTTTATGTAGAAAATTTTGCCGGGAATTACTAACTCGTTCGTACAATTTTGCCACAATTTTTTTGACACTGATTATACGGATTAAGAGGATTAGCGCGGATTATATTCCTTGTTTCGCACTAAATTATTTATCTAATACGAAGCCAAAGATGTAATCCGTGAAATCCTCTTAATCCGTGAGAAATCCGTGATTAATGTTTGGGCTAGTAGTGCTTTTTGCAATGCAGTTGGATACAGACGGACTTGTACAGCTTGATGTAGCACTCGATTTGCACCTCCTGGTCTGAATATATTACTACATAATACTCGGAAAGATGGGGTCAACTCCGTACCTACGTTGACCCGCCTTTCACCCCCCCGCTCACCTGGGTTATTGTAGAGCGGGGGACTTCCCTGCGGTGTAAGTTAAAGTTTAGTGATTGAAGGGTGAATTTTTCTGCAATTGCTGGAAAAAATTCGTTCAAATCGTTCAAATCACAGGTATTGTAAAACATAATAAGTTTCTAATAAAACGTTCACCCTCAATTAAAAGTCCTATGCAAAATGCTGACGCCTCTAGCCCAACTCCGTCAGTGGCATCGAGTAACTACTCTCCATCAATTCCAATTTCTATCTATCGGGAAGTTACGGCCGAGTTGCAAACGGTTCAATCTCAACTGCAAACGCTCAAAACCCAAAATCAACAGCTAACCCAACAAAATCAACAACTTAGGCAAGAATTGGAAAATGTAGTTCAATCTGCTATTGGGTTGCATCAGGCAATTAATAAAGCTCAAAGCATCGGTCAGGGGAAAAAATCTCAATTTGCATCTCCCGGAGCGAGTTCTTTTACCCTCGAAATTCCGAACAATCTCGGCGCGACTCCAACAAATCCCCCAGTTCTGGAAATTGCACCGCAGATTACATCAGAAACTAGGGGAAATCAACCCAGTTTTCCTTTTCCTCAGCCACCCCAACAACCGTTAAATACAGAAGTAGCGCAACCTTTATTTACAGAACCAACAGAAGCTCGGTTACGCCCGATGTCTAAATCTAATCGTTCTGAATTGAGTGGGTTTTGGTTAATTATATCAATTGTTGTGATTGTGGTAGTCGCCTTTGGTGCTGGTTATTGGATTGTTCGTCCACTATTAAACCAACAACGCTAGATGACTCAGGAATTGTTACCAAAAGATGATTTTTGATTATACAAAATAATGGCGGAAGGAAAACCCTCCGCCAGTACCGTATTTGAAGTTGTGAATTTTCATTCAACTTTCAAGGAATTAGTCACTTTATGGAATGACTGTATCGAAGTTTCCAGAAAGTAGATTGATTATGTTAACTCTGTGTTGGTATTAATATTTTCACTATTAAATTTTAGTAAACTATCAATACCAACGAGAAGACGAGTAACACAATCTTTTTCGATTTGACCTGACTCGGGTCACCGATAAACGGGTTTTAACCGCGAGTTCCAGTTTCAACTAAAGTTGCTAAAGATTCTTCGCTAATCGAATCTGGAATCTCAGTCTCGTCGGGTTCATAACCGCGTTTAAATTCTCGGAATCGTACCTGTTTGGCTTGAAGCGCGGTTTCTAGCAATTTAATGGCTCGGTTAGGGTTGCCTGCTCCACAAAAGAATAAGTCAGCAGCGAAATAGCCCAATTCTGGCCAAGTGTGAATGGCGATGTGAGATTCAGCCAAAGTGGCTGTTGCAGTTACTCCGTGAGGACTAAACTGGTGTACACATAAGTCGATGAGGGTAGCCCCTCCAGCAGAAATCGCATCAAGCATAGCGCGACGGATGCGTTCGGGATCGTTCAGAAGTTCTGCGGGACACTGCCAAGCGTCAACGACCAGATGGGTTCCCAATTGTTTCATTCTACGGGTTTTACCTCCACCCTATATTTTATTCATACTTTGCCATCATATCACACATTTTCAGAAATTGTGCAATAGTTTCATCGAAACTGCTCAGAATTCCTAAGAATAGCTGGCTCCGTTAGGCAAAATCGCTCCTTCGAGGCTGGCTTCATTCAGGTGATCAATATTGAGACTAGCACCGATTAAGTTAGCGGCGCAGAGGTTAGCTCCGGTTAAATTTGCTCCCTTGAGGGAAGTTAAAAGTAATCCGGCTCCGGTGAGATTAGCATGACTCAGGTTAGCACCACGCAAATCGGCTCCTAATAGAGTCGCTCCTTCTAAGTTGGCGCCACTGAGGTTAGCCCCGCGTAAATTAGCCTTAGTCAAATCGCTGCGTCTTAAATCGGCGTTGTGTAAGTTCAAACCGTTTAAATAGGCATTTTTAAGATTTGTGTCTTGTAGGTTAGCCCCGTTTAAGTTAGCCCCGTTTAAGTTCGCGTCACTTAAATCTGCCCCTTGTAAGTTAGCAAATATTAAGTTAGCAACACAAAGATTAGCGTTTCGTAAACTAGCCTCGCTCAAATCGGCATGACTCAGATTAGCCCCACTCAGATTACCTTGATTTATGTAAGCTCGAATTAATTTGGCATGACTTAAATTAACGCCACTGAGATCAACTTCAGTTAAAATGGTTCGAGTTAAGTTAGCTCCACTTAAATCAGCACCGCTTAAAATAGCTCGACTGAGGGTTGCACCGACCAGAATGGCATCGTTGAGTTTGCAGTCATTCAGGAGACAGGCTGAAATTAAACTAGCTCCGGTGAGGTTAGCCCCGGTCAAATCTGTCTTAGAAAGAATCGCACCACTGAGCATGACTCCACTCAGGTCAGCATGGCGTAAAATAGTATCGGTGAGACTGGCACCACTGAGATTAGCTTCAACTAGAATGGCCATTGAGAGGTTAACTTGACTCAAATCAGCCCCATTCAGATTAGCTCCAATTAGGCGGGCGCGAGATAAATTAGTACCTTGTAAAGCAGCATTACTAAGATTAATCCGATTCAGATTTTCCTGTTTTAAGCAGGCTACCATCAGATGGATACCGCTAAAATTTCTCTCTCCTGTAGCATATCGAGTTAATAACTTATCGACATCAATGCTTTCATTAGCCTTCATAAAAAATGAACGGTTTAATTTAATGTGTAAATAGTGGAAAATGACCACGAATTGCTTTAATCGCAGTTCATGGCAAGGGAAAAAGATGAAAAATAACGTTTATTAGTCTGTGAGCATAGATAAACAAACCTAGATCAGATTCAGTCTAAATTCTTTGTCGGAATCTAACTGTATCGGACGTTGCTACTTAACTACATTCAGGTGAATGGCTGACCACAGAGTGAGTCCGGCTTAACTGGTATCACCCGCAATGTAGGTGTATTGTGCGATTAATCGCCAGATTATTGCTAAACAGAATTGCTGAAAATCATAGTGCGGCTGAAGTGGAATATCCCGCAGCATATTTGACACTCTCACCGTCTGAAGACACTGAGTTTTCAATCTCCCAGATGTTTCTGATAAAATAATATAAGAACGAAAGTGCTTAGAAGTCTTAGATAGGACTGGATAACCCTTGATTTGGGATAACCCAAAAACGGGTAAAGTAACCGAGCTTGAGCCGGATGTCGGTTTCAAGCAAAAACGACGGGCTAAAAGTCTAACCCGGAAGAAACTCCTCCATTGCTGTTGATTTGGGATATTCATAGGAAATTATAATCCTAAACCCTTTTCTTCCTAATCTTGTGATCGTTTAGGCAGTGGAGTTTCAAAGATTAACTGATCTTTTTACCTCGATCCATCAAAATTGCTCCTTAATTAATGATAATAGCTCAAGGGTCAACTCGGCAAGGTGGGTTTTCTGATTAAGTTGAATCTGAGTTAGGCTAAAAGTGCTGATTGCTGAATCACTAAACCTGGAAAACCTCCATACTAAGATTAAAGTGTGATCCTGTTAGGAGATTCTATGGAAATTCGCGGTGTCTGGTTAACCAATACGGACAGTCGAGTGCTGTTTTCTCGACAGACCATTGCCGAAGCGATGGAATTCTTGGCGGAGACGGGTTTTAATGTGGTGTTTCCGGTGGTTTGGAATAAGGGCGTGACTTTTTATCGCTCTCAAGTCATGGCTCAAACCTTTGGTATCGAAATTGATTTCTATGCTAAGGGACGTGACCCGTTACAGGAAGTGATTGAGGAAGGTCATCGGGTTGGGTTGAAAGTAATTCCCTGGTTTGAATTTGGATTTGCAAGTTCTTATCAACAAAATGGGGGCAGAATTTTATCTCAAAAACCAGGGTGGTCGGGGATTAATTATACGGGGGGATTAGTTGTTAAAAATGGGTTTGAGTGGATGAATGCTTTTGACCCAGAAGTGCAGAATTTTGTTCTAAGTTTAGTGTTAGAAGTGGTGAGAAAATACGATATTGATGGAATTCAAGGGGATGACCGGATGCCCGCCATGCCTTCTGAGGGAGGTTATGATCCTAAAACTATTGCTCTTTATCGTGAAGAATTTGGTCGTCAACCTCCAACCTATCATAAAGATCCGCAATGGGTACAATGGCGAGCAAATATTCTAACAAATTTTTTGATTCGTTTACGTCGAGAAGTCAAGGCAATTAAGTCTAATTTGTTGATTTCTATGGCTCCAAGTGTTTATAAATGGGGTTTAGATGAGTATTTGCAAGATTATATTGCTTGGATTGATCAAGATTTAGTAGATTGGATTCATCCTCAATTATATCGGCGCAATTTTTGGAGTTATAAAGGGTTAGTTGATCAATTAGTTGATGTTCAGTTTAAGGATTGGCAGTTACCGAAACTTTCTCCAGGGATTTTAGCAAAAATAGGTTCCTATTGCATTACGACTGATGATTTATTAAAGTCAATTGACTATAATCGGTTTAAAGGAGTTCAAGGAGAAATATTCTTCTTTTATGAAGCCCTAAGATTGAATAATAATGCCTTGGCAACTGCTTTGAAAAAAGGCCCCTATGCTATTCCTGCTAAATTGAGATAGGTTAAGGGGAGCAGGGGAGTAGGGGAGTAGGGGAGCAGGGGGAGCAGGGGAGGCAGGGGGAGCAGGGGAGGTAGGGGGAGCAGGGGAGTAGGGGGAGCAGGGGATGTAAACTCCTTCTATTACCCATTCGTAATTCGTAATTCGTAATTCGTAATTCGTATCGTAATTCGTAATTCGTAATTCGTAATTCGTAATTCGTAATTTCTAGGTTTTTTTGTTTTTAAAGATTTTACCAATGCCAAATATGAATAAACCCGATAATAACGCAACTATAAAACTAAGGGTAAGGGATATTCCAAAGGTTATAACGGGATAATCAGTCGCATATTGATTTAATAATAGACCGGAACTAGAGCCTGTAATTCCTCCCGCACTCATGCCTGTACCGACGGCTAAAATGGTGATTTGCAGGTCATAATTGTTTTGTTTGTCCCGTTCTTCCTGATGGCGTTGGTTTTCGGTTTGTTCAATTTCTGTAATTCCCCGAATAGATGCGATCGCTCGATCTACTAAAGTAGAACCCTCAACAAAATAGTTGAGTTCATCCTTAATTCGTTCTTGAAAATATTGACTATCCTGATCAATAAAAGCCAGAAAAAAATCTAAGTTCTGACTGTAATTAATTAATGGTTTTTCTTCTAATTTTTGTTGAATTGTTTTT
>JFJP01036301.1_pt1 | contig 13245 bp, 13 predicted proteins | sample 431651 | NCBI WGS metagenome assembly JFJP01 (sample SAMN02602958, study PRJNA72255) | Microbial mat metagenome, whole genome shotgun sequencing project. | biome: fresh water; feature: sink hole; material: water; isolation source: purple microbial (photo- and chemosynthetic) mats found in...
CCGAGCTTCACCTCGGGGAATACATCGTATGTGACGGTAAAAGCGAGGTCCTTCGAAAGGTCGAAGTCGGGGGCCTTGTCCATGGCGGGCTGAGAATAGGGGAGAGGGCGTTCGAATTCGTTCGCTCCTTCGAAAATTTCTCCGAGGGCTTTTTCCATTATGTCGCCGGCAAGATCGCCCTTGAGCGCTTCGCCGTATTTCTGTTCCAGTATTTTTACCGGTACTTTTCCCTTGCGGAAGCCGGGAAGCTGCATGGTGCGGGAATACTTCGCCAGGAGTTCCTGGTAGCCCTTCGCGAGTTCCTCCTGTCCGATGGTGACGTCGAGCTGGACGCGGGATTTGTCGAGTTTGGTAAACTTCTTATTCAGATTCATGTCTGTATCCTCTTGATTTGGTTAGTGTTGACTGGCTGTACGGCTGTCTGCGGCGGAAGATACGCGACCTGCGGGTATCTTCCGCTGAACGTAAAAAAAAAGCGATCCGGATTTTACCGAATCGCTTTCCTGAAAGAGCGGGAAACGGGAGTCGGACCCGCGACATCGACCTTGGCAAGGTCGCGCTCTACCACTGAGCTATTCCCGCAAAATCTTACTGTATCACCGCACGGATCGTGATGAATTGTGCGAGAGGAGGGACTTGAACCCTCACGCCTAAGCACCAGATCCTAAGTCTGGCGTGTCTGCCAATTCCACCACTCTCGCTCGCGCGGAGATGGCAGCCGACGAAACAGCCGCCTCCCGTTACGGGTTCCAGTAGTTTATAGAAACGACGGCTTCGTGTCAAGCACGGGCAATCGCATTCTATTCTGAGCCACGAAGGGATCGAACCTTCGACCCACAGATTAAGAGTCTGTTGCTCTACCAGCTGAGCTAGTGGCCCGGCAATCATTTTGAGGTTTTGTATTCAAAACCACAAAATGATTGCCTGGAGTATTTTCGCTTTGCGAAAAACTCCACGGTTTTGAAACACCGCTTGACAGCGAAGTTTCATGGTATGCCGTCGCTTTCGGTACCGTTTTACGGGTGCTTTCGGCGATCGGTGAGGTGTACCTTTTTACAGGAAACCCCGATGTTTGTCAATCCTGCTTGTCAAAAAACTCTTTTGCGTCCGACAGGGGTCGAACCTGCGACCTACGGATTCGAAGTCCGTCGCTCTATCCAGCTGAGCTACGGGCGCTTGGCTTATCCAGTCTCAAAAGGGAAATCCCCGTTGACACAAATGTCTGCGGGGATTTCCAAGGGTGGGTGATGGGTTTCGAACCCACGACAGCCAGATCCACAATCTGGAGCTCTACCCCTGAACTACACCCACCAAAGATGACCCCATGTTTTTTTTTGTATTCAGTTTTTCCCGGGGGTACCGATAATTGACTGAAGGAGTATTTATCATGAAAAACCCCGTACCCTGCGCGTCCCTCCTCGAAACCATCCTCCGCAACGAGATATCGGTGCTCGCGGCCCTCTACAGCTGCCAGAAACGGATGTACGAATGCGTTCTCGTACGGGATTGGATTGAACTCCAGAAAGAAACGACCGCTTCCGAAATCCTCGTCGAAACCTGGCTCGAGTTCGAGCGGAACCGAATCGAGCTCCTGCGCGAAGAGGTCTCCGGCGTGGAAGGTTCCGCGGATTTTTACCGGATTACGCTCGGCTTTCCCGAGCCGGACCGCTCGCGGATCAATTCGCTTTTCCGCGAAATGAAAAAATTGCTTCTGCTTTCCAAGTCCGAAAACGAGGTGTTCAATACCTATATAGTCAACGCCCGGACGATAGTCTCGGGCATGCTCGAGACGGTGCTTCCCGCGAGACGGAACAAGATTTATTCCCGCAAGGGCGGAATCGTCGCCGCGAACGTGGAAAATCTCGTGGTCAACCGTTCATTCTGAGAAGGAGCTTTCAATGTCTACATTTTCCGGCATAGAAATGGGCAAGCGCAGCCTTTTCGCCCATAACCAGTCGATCCAGACCGCCGGCCACAACCTGTCGAATTCCTCGACCGAAGGCTATTCCCGGCAGCGGGTGGAGCTGAAGGCGACCGATCCCCTCTACCGCCCCGACCTTTCCCGTGCGGAGACTCCCGGACAGATAGGGCAGGGCGTGTCGGTCGAATCGATCCAGCGGGTACGCGACCAGCTCCTGGACCAGCGCATCGTCGCCCAGACCAACGGCACCGGCTACTGGCAAACCCGCGACAATTACGTACTCATGATGGAACAGATATACAACGAGCCGGCGGATACCTCGGTCCGCTCCCGGATGGATCAGTTCTGGGATTCATGGGAAGAGCTGTCGGTGTATCCCGAGTCGAGAAGCGCGCGTCAGGCGGTGCTCTCCCGCGGCGAAACCCTCGTCGATTCGATACACCAGCAATACCGCGGACTCCAGGGCATTCGGGACATTATCAACGGCGACATCGAAGGCGTCACGAGTCAGGTGAACGACATTTCCCGCCAGATCGCCGCCCTCAACGAGCAGATCGTCAAGGTAAAGGCGATGGGCGACAGTCCCAACGACCTGATGGACAGCCGCGATCTCCTGACGGAAAAACTCTCTGGCCTTATAAACATAACCGTCGACCAGCGGGATCCGGACGAGTTCGTCATCCATACCGCCGGCCTCGAGCTTGTGCAGGGGAAAAGCTACCGCACCTTCGAACTCCGTACGGGTATCGAAAACGACGGCTATGCCGAGGTGGTGTGGGCGGATTCGGGCAATGCGGCCCGCTTCACCGGCGGCAAGCTCGGCTCTCTCATCGAGCTGCGCGACGGCGACGTCCGTTCGGAAATCCAGAAACTCGATTCGATGACCATGAATTTCGTGGATCTCGTCAACGACGTGCATCGCGACGGAACGGGCGCCAACGGACGCACCGGAGTGGACTTTTTCACGGAACAATCTTTCATAAACAACGTGGCGGGCAACTACGACCGGAACGGGGACGGCGAATACGATTCGTCGTACATATTCCGCGTGACCGGCTCCAATTCCCTCGTAGCGCGCGAACAGATCGGCCTTGAAGGCAATTTGACCCTATCCTCGGGTACCGGGACAGTGCAGGTACCGTACTATCCGACCGACATGGTCGCCGACGTGGTGGCCAGGATCAATAATTCGGGGTCGGAAGTCGTCGCCAGTCTCGACCGCGACGGTCGGCTCGTCATGAAGGGAACCACCTCCGAAAAGAAGGAAAATCCCGATTTCGTCATCCGCCACATGGAAGATTCTGGCCATTTTCTCGCCGGTTACGCGGGCATTCTCGCCGGTTCCGGTCCCGAAAACTCCTTCGATTGGGAACGCGCGGACGCCGTAACCTCGTTTACGGACGGAAATTTGCAGTACGGGGTCGCCCCTATAGCGCATCCCGCCGGCTGGATGGAGATAAACAGGGTAATCACCTCCGACGTGCAGACCATAGCCGCCGGATTCGCCGACCGCGACGGAACGGTCAATCCCGGCGACAACCGGGCCGCAGTAGCCATCGCGGGCATCCGGAACCAGGCGGTGATGGTCGGCAACACCCGTACCTTCGACGACTTTTTCGCCGATGCCGTTACCAATATCGGACTCAAGGGCGAACAGGCCGGCAGGTCTCTCGAAACTCAGCTTGCGATAATGAAAGAACTGAAGGACATGCGCGATTCCATTTCCGGCGTCAACGTCGACGAGGAACTCGCGGACATCATAAAATTCCAGCACGGTTACAACGCCGCTGCGAAGTTCATATCTACCGTGAACGACATGCTCGATACGGTGATAAACCGTATGGGCGTATAGGGGGCATTGAATGAAACGCATAAGTTCCGACATGCAGCATAACGACTTGCAATACTCCCTGCGCAGGCAGGAATCGAGGGTCAGCACCCTCGGGAACCAGATTTCGAGCCAGCGAAAGATACAGAACCTTCGCGACGACCCGCTCGCCGCCGGTCACAGCGTCCGCTACCAGTCGTATCTCGGAAGGCTGGAGCGCTTCGAAAAAAACGCCAAGACGATAAACGACCAGTTCAAGATCACCGAAGGCTACATGAACCAGTCCCTGCAGGTGATGCAACGGGTCAGGGAGCTCGCCGTCACCGGCGCCAACGGAACCTATACACCCGGAGACCTCAAGAACATGGCCACCGAAGTCGACGAACTGCTCAAGGAGCTCGTCCTTGACGGGAACGCGACCGGACCCGACGGCATACGCCTCTTCGCGGGAACGAAAAGTTTTACCGAACCCTTCGAAACGGTGCTCGGGGACATCGACGGCGCCGGAAATCCGATGATCAAGCAGGTCAGGTACAACGGCTCGGTGGATGCGAAAAAAGTCGAAATCGACGAACAGTCATACATATCCACGGACCATGCGGGCAGCCGTACCTTCTGGGCGGAGCGCCAAACCTTGTTTTCCGCGGTGGATGCGACGGAATACATGGTCAAGACGGATACCTCCATCGAAGTCGACGGGGTGACGGTCCCCCTGAATGCGGGGGACAACGTGTACGCGATCATATCGAAAATCAACGACTCGGGAGCCGCCGTAAAGGCATTTCTCGACCCCGCAACCAACGGATTCAACCTCGCCACCACCGACGCGCGGCAGCTGTGGCTGCGGGACGCCGAAGGCGGGGATGTACTTTCGTCCCTCGGGCTCATCAAGGCGGGACAGCGTCCTCCCTACAATCTCTCGAACTCGGTCCGTACCTCGGGCGGCTCCCTGTTCGACGCGGTCATATCGCTTCGGGACGCGATGCTCGGGGGCGATCAGGAGGCGATAGGCGGCGGCATTTTGGGCGCCCTTGACGGTTCCATCGACAATCTGTCGACCCGGCTCGCGCAGATCGGTTCCCGATACGAGCGGACCCAGGCAACCCTTTCCCGCCTCGATACGCAGATCGTCAACGTCGCGGCGGCGGAATCCCGCGAAGGGGACATCGACTTTACAAAAGCGGTCACAGATCTTAAGATGTATGAATACACGCAGCAGGCGACGCTCAGCGCCGCAGGCAAACTGTATTCGAACAGTCTTCTCAATTACATTAAATAAGGTGTGGTGAATGGAAATCAAGACAAAGGCGATGGGAACGGTGTCCATCGTCGAAAAGCAGGTTATCGAGCTTTCTCAGGGGTTTTACGGCTTTGCCGAATATCATTCTTTCGCCCTCATCGACGCGGCGCAAAAACCGTTCATCTGGGTGCAATCGCTCGAAAAACCGGATCTCGCGTTCCTGGCCATCGATCCGTTCCTTTTCCGGCCGGATTATGAAATCGATATTGACGATTCCCTCCTTGGACCGCTCGAGATCGAGTCTCCATCCGATGTCCTCGTTTTCGCGCTTATTACCATTCCCGCACGCGGTTCTCCGATAACGGCAAACCTGCAGGGTCCGCTGATAATCAACCGGAACAACAACCGCGCGATCCAGGCCATCCTTACCGATCCGCGCTGGCAGATAAAACACGACCTCGTGGCCGAAACAGCCGCCCAAAGGGGCCGGTAATGCTCATACTATCAAGAAAAATAAATGAAAAAATCATGATCGGCGAAGATATCGTCCTTTCGATCATTGAAATTCGCGGTGACCAGGTAAAGATAGGGGTGGAAGCTCCGAAGTCGGTCAAGGTATTCCGGCAGGAAGTGTACGAAGCTATCAAGAACGAAAACCGCGCGGCGGCGACCTCGAACACGAATCTGGAAACCCTTTCCGGCATCATCTTACATTGAGTCGGCGAATTCCCGGGATCGGTCACGGTCTGCTGTCCCTGCCTGTGTGCTGTCCTTGAGCAAATTCCAAATCGCGGCGAATTCTTCGTTTATTTCCTCGAAAATAACGATCAACTCCGGATCGAATTGGGTTTCGGCTCCTTTTTTGATGATCTGAACCGCCTCTTCATGCGTGAATTCTTCCTTGTAGGATCGCTTCATCCGCAGTGCGTCGTAAACGTCGGCGATCGTGACGATCCGTGCCGAAAGCGGTATCATGTTTCCTTCGAGCTTGAAGGGATAGCCCATGCCGTTCCACCATTCATGGTGACTCAGCGCGATTTCCTTGGCCATTGGCACCGGATAGGATGAAAGGATGAATGTTCCGTTGATGGTATGTTCCCGCATGATCTCCCACTCGAGAGCGGTCAGTTTTCCCGGCTTCTGGAGAATATAATCGGGGGTTCCAATCTTGCCGACGTCGTGCATGGCGGCCAGATAGCCGATGTTTTCGATGAAATCCGGCTCGATCTGCGGGTATTTCTGTATCTGGTACAGGTATTCGGACATTTTCTTGCAGTAGTAACTGACCCGCTCGTTGTGCCTGCCCGTATCGTTGTCCTTCAGCTTCGAGGCTTCCAGAATGCTGGTAAACGTCGAGCGGAGCTGGGAATGATAGAGGCTGGTGATGTCTTCGAACAGAACCTGAAAGCCTGCGACGACATGCTCGTGCGAGAAAAAAGGAATTATCACCGTCCTGGTATGCAGCGTCCGTGTTTTCGGCGTCTTGTGCTTGAGCGTACCCGTCCATGAATAACCCGCTTCATAGGATTTAAGGGAAATGATGAGGCTACGGAGGCTGTCATGCTCGAGCGTCTGGTGAAAGATATTGAAAAACGGTTTTCGGGTGATCGTGTAATAATCCTTGAATAGCTGGGCGGTCATGGGTGTGGAGTAGATTATGGTCAGGTTGTTGTCAAGGATCATGACCGCAAGGTTCGGATTGTTGTACAGCTTGATAACATGGGCGATTTCGTTGCGGAATTTGACTGCATGGGCGGACTCGACTGTTTCCTGCCGGATTGATTCTTCCTGTGCGGAAGCATTCTCTTCGGCGTCGGTCAGTTCTTCGAGAAGTTCATATTCTTTCGTGCCTTTTTGAGTTGTCTGTTTCTGCGTCACTTTTTCTCACATACACCGGACCTGAGTGATCCGGTATTGACCCAGTATAATCCGGAAACCGGATTTCTGCAAATTGAATCAAAACATCCGCGATGCCACGCGTACCTGACGGCAACACGGCCAGGTCGAGTCCCGGAACGGCAAGGGCGAGGTTTTCCGCGAAAAGAACCGCGTCGGGACCGGTAATCAGTATACGTTCGGCCGGATCCACCTGTTGCATTATTTCGATTTCACCGATATCCATCGCCCCCGTTACCGCCGAACCGCGCCTGAAAACCTGGGCATAGAAGCGCTTTTTTTTAGCATCGAGGACGCTTATAACGACCCCGGGCCACGCGTGGAAGGGCTCTGCGTAGCAGGGAAGCGGGGGCACGGGAAAGAGCGGGCAATCGGCCGCGAGCTGTATGGCTTTGGCCGTTGCATAGGCGAGCCGGAGGCCGGTGAATGAACCCGGGCCCTCGGCGCATATTACGAGGTTCGTCTGCCGGGCGGTAAAGCCCGCGCCGTCCAGGACCTTTTCGATCGCGGCGAGGAGGCTCTCCGCGTGCTGTACGCTGTCGGAAAGCGAAAAGAACGCCTTCCCGGCAGGACCCGAGGCGGCGACGGAAAGAACGGGCGTAATCGTATCGATTGCGAGAATATTCATGAAGGTAGCGCTCCATATGGCCAGTTGTCCAAGGTTATTGTGCGGCTTCCGTCTTCGTGGATGCCGAGGTGTATGCGTATCGTATCCGGGGGCAGCTCGGACATGACTTTTTCGCTCCATTCGATTATACAGACACCCTGACCGTACAGCATTTCTTCGACACCCAGATTGATGAAATCCTCGGTTGAATCCAGGCGGTATACGTCCATGTGGTACAGTTTCAGTTTTCCGGAATACTCCGAAATGAGGGTAAAGGTCGGACTGGTTATGTTTTCGGTTATTTCGAGACCCAGCGCGATTCCCTTGGTAAGGGTCGTTTTTCCGGCAGCAAGGGTACCTTGCAGCGCAAGAATATCTCCCTTGCGCAGGCAAGATCCGATCGTTTTTCCCAAGGCAACCGATTCTTCGGCGGAATGCGTAACAAGAATCATGAAATCACACTACCGTATAGAAAAAAAACGGTCAAGCAACGGTGTTCACGGAAGCTTGTCGTTGTCGTCGAGCGCCTTTATGAATTCCTTCAAGCCCTGCATTACCGGAATGACCGGGTAATCTACCTGATCTACCAGGTTTATGCGGATGTCTTTTTTGCCCGTAGCCGCCGTTTCTATGGTGAATTCGATTTTTCCCGTATGGTTTCTGTCCGGAAAACCGTACAGTACCTCACCGGTAAATTCACGACGGTAGTAAATGAAGTTTTCCTTGCGGCTGATGCCATTGATTTCCCGAATGGTCACTTTAGGTTGTCTCCATAGTTGAAAATATAGGAAAAAATACGGTTCATGGTCGGTCTGGACATTTTGGCGAACTGGATATGCATCGTCGGATCCCCGTCGGTTTTCAGCACCCTGATGATTTTTCCGATGATTTTCTCTTCGATTTTCGGTTCGAGATTGCATACGATCTGGACGTATTCCCCCTGTTTAAGGGGTGCTTTCGCGCTGATGCTGCAGCCGCCAACCGAAATGTCGCGGATGGTCCCTCCGAAGGATTTCGGCGAGGGATAGAATTTATGTTCGGTATGTTTTCCGTTCACCACGTTGGCTACGGTCACCGGGGCATAATAACAGAATGTCTCGAAGGCTTTCCGGTCATGGCGGCGGTTGGGCAGGGTTTGAACCGTATTGGTATGGGCCAGAAGCATTCTCGTCTCGTTGTTTCCCGATTCGAAGCGGAGTATGCGTACCGAAAAACGGTAGGATTGACCCGAGCGCGAAGAAAAAAACACACGGACTTTCGACCAGAGGGGGAGACGAAGTTCGTTGCCGAATGCATCCCGGGGCACCTTGCACAAAAGCCCTCCCGATGCATTTTCGATGATGGTCGTCGGATACTGTTCGTCGCCGCGGGTGATGAAGGTAATCGGTTGTCCATTCTGGAGTGCGCGTGAAGAACTGATGTTTTTCGCGGCTTTCCGGTTGTTCTCGATGGTTTCCCGAATGGTAAAAAGAAGGGTTTTTTCCTGTTCTGATTCCCTTGTCGTCGGAAACGTTTCCTGGAGCTGGCGGAATACCCGGTTGAACAGTTCGTCAAGATCCTTGCGGTTTTGTACGAGGCGGAACGGTCGGTTGATACGGTAGGTTTTGCACACTTTTTCGAAAAATACGCTCTGATCCCGGTTCAGATTGTATTGGGCGACGAACAGCTTGAATTCCTTGCGATCCAGTTCCTGTTTGACCGGTTCCGGTGCGGATGTGTATGAATGCGTCGTTTTCACCGGTTTCTTTTTTTTGACCGCGGCAGTGTTTTCTATGTATTTATTGACGAAACGGAGAATGACGATACCGACGACGAAACCAAGCAGGAGAAACAGAAATACCGGATTGACGTTCGGCTCGAAGGCAAGAACCTGTGCAAGACATATATACATCGGTTATACCCCGCTCCGGACGCTTGCGAGCGCCGTACCCAACTTTTCGATTCGCGGAGCGAGTTCATATTCGGAAAGATCGCCGACGAGGACCGTATCCTTGGCTTCGAGGGCGGAAAGCAGTTCTGCGAGTATCGGCGCAAGCTCGCCGGGATATGAGTGAAGGTCGCCTGTTCCCATACCGGCATCGTTCACCCCGGTAATATCGAGCAGCGGAAGCAGCTGGTACAGGTTTTGAAGGTCGCTCGAAAATGCATGTATTGTCTCGAGAACCTGCAGGTCCTTGCCGGTCTGGAGCTGGACGGGAATTTCCTTCAACTGGGGTACGAAGGAGGAAAAACGATCGCCAAGACCTCGAAGTCTCAGGACAACGTCCTTGCCGGAGATCGTACTGAGTTCGATGCTCGAAACCGATTCGTTTTCGCGGGAAAAAAGGGAATCAAGGTTGTCGGCCGGTATTTCCCGGCCGTCGACCCGAATGCCCGTAATGGTCATTCCCGACCGTTCGCATTCCGCTTCGACGGAACCGAGAATCTCACCGATATTTTTTTCGAGTTCTAGCTGAAAGTCGATCTTTTTCCCGTTTATGCTGATATACATTGGTGTACTCCTTGTTTTTCCCTGCTACTGGCTGCTCTGCTTGTTGAAATTGGAGATCGCGCTCGACTGGCTTTCAAGGCTGTTCAACGTACCTTCCATTTGTCCGTATTTCGACTTCAGGTCGGATTCCTTGGTTGCGAGCTGAACATCGAGCTGGGCTATTTTTTTTTCGGTAGTGGTGATTTTGGTCGCAAGCCCGTTGGTCCGTACCGAAAAAATGCCTCCGGTCTGGACATATGGAGCGACTCCCGCATCCAGGGCTTGGGCGACACCGTTGTCGATGATAAGGTCGCCGTTCGAATCGAAGCCGAACAATGCCTTTACGTCGTTCATCTTGTTCTTCAACGCGTCGTCGAGTATTTTTTCGTCGATTTCAAGATAACCCCGGAGCCGTGCCGAATCGACTCCCGCTCCCGCGGCCGACTTGGTGGAAATGCCGAGTTGCGCGAGCATGGTCAGGGGATTCGCCTCCGCCGATCGATACGCATTGCTTGATATGCGTTGCAGGGAGGATTTGACTCCGTTGAGGGTCGTATCGCCCTGGAGCATGCCGAGCTTTTCCTCCGCTTCCTTTTTTTCATCCGCGGTAAAATATTCGATCTCGGTGATGATCTCCGGTTTGTTCTGGGTAAGGATGTTGATTTCGGCCATGACGCGGTTGTAATTCGCAACGAGGGTAATTATCGCTTCTTTCGCGACATCAGAGTCCGGTTTGACGCTGAGCGTCTCGGTTTTATCGGTCGGTTCGTAAAGGGTTATCGTCACGCCCGGGATAAGATCGTCGATGCTGTTTGCGCTCCGGGTTATGGTGATCCCCTCGTATTTCATGATCGCATCCTGCGCAATCGACACGGGGTTGACCGGCGTATAGTCTCCCGCTGTTTTCGGGTCATATATCCTGATATTCTCGAGGCGAATATCGCGTGCCGTGTTTTTATTGTTGACGAGAAGCGCGTTGACGTCGCCGTATTCCGCGAGGGGAACGGTAACGACAGTCTTGTCCGCGGTTTCGGGAATAGGGGGCAGGGGGATGGACGCACCGCGAACCGAACGAAGCGAAAGTACGGCCGGATCGCTGACCGGTATTTTGGGCGCTTCGACGGGAAGTTCGGCAAGGGCGTTTTCGAAGCCGGCATTGGAGACGGTGATTCCGCCGTAACTGATCGTTCCGGCTGAACCGGTATCCGGGCCGGCCGGGAGTGGTTCGGGCAAGGAGCCTTCCGGAATGTCCGATACGCTCAATGTATATTCGAGTACATAGCCGTCCTTCGCGCGGGCAATGGAGGAAAAATCGATTATTCCGTTCGACAGCGGCACCGCCGCGATTTCGGCGGCGGAAGGTGAGATGGCATTTGCGGTATTTTTCTTGACGAGCCCCGCATCGAGGGCGAACTTGAGCGCGTCGTCCGAAAAAACAAGACGCTGTTTCGCGCCCGTCTTTTGGGATTCGATCAAGAGGGATTGGGTATCGGTCGCGACCTGGATGATGGAGGCACGCAACAGCCCTTCGGAGCGGCGGTTGAGTGAATCGGCGAATTCACGGTACGACCCGCCCTTCCAGGCGAAACTGACGGATTTTTCACCAACGGAAAAAGTGTAGTTTCCTTTCGGAACCTTGCCGTCCTTGGCAACCTCGGCGGAAAGGAAACTGTCGGTCGCCGCAACCTGGACGACCGAAGCCTTGAAAATCTGGTCTCTGGCTTCGCGCGTGGCCGTGGCTCCGATCGCGCGTTCATTCGTGGAAGATGTTGTTTTTTCGGTAAAGGGGTTGTTGAACGAATAGAGCGAACGTGCCGTATCCCGTAATGCCGCGGAATGCTGGTTGACCGTTCGCCATGCCGACTGCTGTTTTTTATATGCTTTCAGATCCTCTTCGGAGCGGTCCCGCGGGATTCGTTCGACCTTCATCAGGCCTTTTATGAGTTCGTCTGTTTTATATTTGCTTGCCGTTACGCCCGGAATGCTTAAGTCGGACAAAACCAGACCTCCCATGCGTGCTGACCAGAGGTACCGACAGTACGGCAGTCAAAAGCCGCTATATCGATTCGTCAAAGAGAAGGCCAAGCGCCTCCTTGATTCTTATCTGAAGGTTCTGTATCTCCGCAGACGGAATTTCCCTTATAACCTTATCGGTAGTCGAATCGATAACCTTGACTACTACCTGATTAAGTTCCTTGTTTACCCGGAACTGCAGTTTCCGATCGAACATGTTCGAGATGCTCTGGATCTGTTCGACAATTTTGAGGACTTTTTCTTCGCTTGGCGCGGCATTCGATGCCCTGTTAGCGTTTTCCGCTGTCTGTAAAGCTTCTGATGTAGATCGTAGGGTTGAATTGACTGAACTTTCAAGACGGCGATCCATTGCCGTTAACTGCTGTCCGATGTTCGCGATTTCGAGACTCATCGACAACCTCCTTGAATCCGGTTATTCCAGAAAAAAGGAAGAAGAAGGGCGCTTCTTCTTCTTCCTCGGGTGATGCGGGGAAATCGTTTCGTACGAATTCCAAGAGATGACGTCCAGAATTCTCTTTTCCCCGCGTTTAAACCGGTTTCGACTACTGCATCAGTCTGAGCACTGACTGCGGCTGTGTGTTCGCCTGTGCAATCATTGCGCTGCCTGCCTGGCTCAGGATCTGGTTCTTGGTATAGTTGACCATTTCCATCGCCATATCGGTATCGCGTATCCGCGATTCCGCCGCCTGTAGATTCTCCGAAGCGATAGTGATTCCCTTGTAAGCCATTTCGAACCGGTTCTGGTAGGCACCGAGGTCGGCACGCTGCTTGGAAACGGACTTGAGAGCCGAATCAAGGGACGCAATAGCCATGTTCGCGCCGTCAACAGATGAAAGTGAAATCATTGAATTTTCCGTTCCCTGGGTTCCGCTAAGACCAAGTGCCGTTGCCGTCATGGTCCCGATAAAAACCTTCTCGTTCTGGTCGACATTTGCGCCGACCTGAAGCTGCATAGGTCCGGTCGCAGAGTCCTTCGCAAACCTTCCGGTAAGGATATTCATTCCGTTGAATTGTGCGTGGCTAGCGATGCGGTTTACTTCGTCAACCAGTTGCGAAACTTCGACCTGGATCTGCATTCTGTCTTCCGAGGAATAAATTCCGTTGGCTGACTGGATGGAGAGTTCGCGAAGTCTCTGAATGATGTCGGTGGTTTCAGTCAGGTAACCTTCGGTTGCCTGGATGAAAGAAACACCATTCTGGATATTCTGTCCTGCCTGATTGAGGCCCCTGATCTGGCTGCGCATCTTTT
>JFJP01039539.1_pt1 | contig 13245 bp, 16 predicted proteins | sample 431651 | NCBI WGS metagenome assembly JFJP01 (sample SAMN02602958, study PRJNA72255) | Microbial mat metagenome, whole genome shotgun sequencing project. | biome: fresh water; feature: sink hole; material: water; isolation source: purple microbial (photo- and chemosynthetic) mats found in...
AGAATACTCTACTTTTGTGCGAACTACACCACAGCGTCTTTTTGATTTCAACAATGGATCTACCAGTTTAGATATATGATTTGATAAACATAAATCATCGTCATCTATAGTAATAATTGCATCACCAGTGCAGCGATCTAATAATGCATTCCGCTTAGCTCCCAAAGTAGGGAACGTATTTGACTCATTAATTATACAAAGGCGAACTCTAAAAACGCACTTTCTTTAGAGGGTGCGATACTGTGAGCCATGCCACACTATAGAATTTCAGTGTCCTTGCTCTCTGATGTATCGCTCAACTGTTTCTGGCGAAGCGTTCCCAATACTTGTGACCCAATAGCCGTCACCCCACAGTAGCCGTTCGCCGCCCCAATAGTTCCGCTGGAGTTCCTGACCATGAAACTTCCATGCATTCCATGTTGTCATCTGCTTCACTAGACCGACGTATCCAGACGCACTCATGGAGGGCGGAACGTCCGCCATGATGTGCAGATGGTCGCCATCCGGTTCCATGGCGTCGATCCTCACGCCCTTCTTCTCGCTCAACAGGTGAACGGTGCGCTTGATCGTGTCTGCCAAGTCGCCAGCGACGATGCGCTTGCGGTACTTCGTCACGATGACGATGTGGAGTCGGATCAGATGGCGGCAATGGTTGCCTTGATGGGTGAAGTCGGAGATACTCATGCCTTCATTGTATCAGATCCGACACCAATTTTCTGATCCAAGGGACTGAGATCCCCGTTCCCGAGCCACTAGAGTTCCCCTTGCCATGTCAAGGTCGTAGCTGTATCATCTACAGAACCACGGAGGAACTATGCCCGGTGCATCGCCTAAGAAGATCAAGCTCTACAAGCTGCTTGCCGAAGCTGCGAAGAAGCGACTTCGCAAGGAGAAGGTGAAGCTCACTGATCCCCAAGCCATTGCCGACGCGGTCAACAAAACGGTCAAGGGTGATCGTGCGATGACTGCCGAAGCGGCTAACAGCGCACTTGTCAAGAAGGGTGGATTTCCGGAGACGAATGCGGTTGGCAAACTTCGTGAGTATGTCGGCAAAGAAGCCTTCACAGCCGATCATGGCGAGGAAGCCGCCGCCGAACTGTTCAAGGCTGGTGCCAAGAAGGCAAAGAAGAGCAAGAAAGCCAAGACGGCTGGCAAGCGCCAAGGACGCAAGGCTGCGCCTGCCACAGAAGCGGTCGCGGCGGGGGACATCACGCTGGTTCTGGCTGGTAACACCTTCAACTTTCCCACCGTCTCGCGCCTGCGCGGCTTCTTAGACTCTCTGCAAAGCTGAAATACTGTAGCTGATCCGGTCGCGCTACTGTTTGGCGACCGGATCTTTATAGACAGATGGTGATGAAAACCAAGATCGCCCCGAAGGCAACGTCTCATGATCAAGAGTCTCTTTCTAACCCTGCTCGTCGTTTTCGCCGTTGCTGGCGAAGCCGACGCCAAGCTGTCCCCGGCTGCCATCAAGGCACTAGCCAACTGCGAGGCTCAGATTTTAGCTGCGTTTGAGGTTGCCGATAAGTCTCTCCGTGCAGAGATTGACAGACTGAACAAGGCGGGAAAGACGAACGAGTCTCATGAAGTCCAGAAGGCTCTTCTGAGTTATCGTGTTAATGTCCCAAACCACATAAACGGTGTGAAGTACGATCCCAGCGAGGATTTGCTTGGGGACGGTCCTGCGCCCGATCTGGCAAAAGAAATCCTTGGAGTGTGGGTCGAGGTCGGCGGGTCCAGTGGCGTAATTACTATCAGTAGCGAGGGCGTTAAGCACTCTGGCGGCGGAACCGCAACTATGACTATCGACAAGAACTCGTCAGTGACTCTTGTTTGGAGCAATAATTGGAAGATTGCCGAATTGAAGTTCAACCGTGAAGGTAAGTTGTTCTTGGGTAAGAATATGCGACCAGATGGCACACTACAGGGTTTGATTGCGCTGGCTCCTTTGAAGTAAATGCGCATATTGTCTGCCAACTGCATTACTCTGATGAATCTTCCTGTTTACCCTGCTCCAACATCGCCTTTCTAAGCAACATCATATCAGATTGCTCCGCAGCATTAATTTCGTCCTGACCAATATAATACAGTCGATATCCCAAATACTTTACTGTTTGCAACAACAGTTCTACATCAACATTCTGCTTCAAGACAAACGTCTTATGAAGCCATTGATATGGCACTTCCGTTTTTGCCGACACAACTTTAAGGTCGATCTTTTTAGCCTTTAGTGATGCCAAAACAGAAGCTGCAATATTCAAATATTCACTTCCAACATCTATTGATACGGAATCAAACGATATGTTGTTGGCAAGCTCCATTTTTTCCTGCTTCATTTCATCTGTGTATTTTCTCATTTCAGCAGAATCCCATCCAGCCAGACTTCTTATTGTCATTTCAGTCGCACCACCTTGCAGCATCATCCGAAGCCCATACGCGCGAAGCAAATGTATGTTGCGCTTTCCAAGACCTGCATTTTTGCAATGAGAGGCAAACATGCCTCCCAAACCTTCTGGAGATATCCTGCGTCCGTGTATCTGCACAAGGGGAGCGCCGCTTTGCAGCGTTGCCATCTTATTGAAATCCTTCAGTAACTCTGCCGGAACGTAAAACGTCCGTGTCTTATTTGCCTTTGTCTTCTTTGCTGGAATTGTGACTTTTGCAGATGCCGCATCGTAATCCTCTCCATCTAGACGAGACAACTCTCTGACCCTAATACACGTTGATCCCATAAACTTGTATACCGTCTTATACCAATCATCCGACAATGAGTTAATTAGCGCCGAAAACTCTTCCCGGCTTATATGTCGTTTCTCCTTCGCATCATCTCTAGGCAATGTCTCTTTAAGTCTGTCCCAATTAATGTCCCATATCTTTGTGCTATCACAGATGTCGCAATACCATTTTGTAAAGTGTTTTGCCCACTTAAGCTTTGCCATCGCCGTCGATGAACGCAATCCAGACTTTTTGATATAATCAAAAAGATTGATTGTTGATAGATTCATTAGACCAATGTTTTTTGAGAGCGTTTCCAAAATTGAGCGCATATTTCTCAGTGTAAGCGACCTAGAGTTACTATGAAACCCAATATACTTATCTATGATAACTTCATCTTCAGCCGGATTCCCAACAGCCACAGCTGGCACCGTCGCCTGCCGTGCCTGCTCGTAGAGCGAGATGTACTGCCACGCCTCAGCCTCAGTACGGAACGTCCTGTTGACCGTTCTCGCACCCTCTCTGTGGGTGACCTTGAACCGGTTTCCGTGACGATGTGGCTTCACGAAGTGTTACTCCCCAAGATGGATTACAACGTTACCACCACTCCCAATTGTTTCCAGTAGCTTTGAACCACATCCTTACATATCAATAACTTACGCTGGAAACTATGTAGTCCGTTTAGGAGTACCAAAGCATAAACCCCTGCGAAAGCAGGGGTTTATGCTTTTCTGAAGTATACAGCCGTGGGCTCAGCCAGCGCCTCGTCTACCCTCTGCCTACGCACCTCCGGCAGCCTGGATTTCGCGGGTTGGATGCCAGCCGACCACGGGTAAAAGGCTGCATGCCAGCACGCCTTCTGCGCCATGTCCTGCCACTCCTCGTCCTCGCCAGCCTCGCTCTGACCGGCGAGTCGGCTCCGGCCGATCCTGCGGCCGTGCTCGCCGCCTGCCGGCAATCGCTGAGCGATGGCCGGGCAGTACTCATCGGAAAACGCAATCCCGACAAGGTCAGCGTCCTGAGCTGCCACAAGTGGAAGGACATCTCCCAGATCGTGGATCTCACCTTCAGGGCAGTAGACCAGGAGGGTTTCGGTGTCCGGTTAGGTGACATGACCATCGGCAATACCGCGCGGAAGGAATCGCCGGCCGCCGATTTCGCCTGGCATCAGGGCCCGCTGCGCGAGGTGCTCGTCAACGCGAAGGCGGCCAATGCCACGGCCCTCGCCGCAGCCCTCGTTGCCGCCGAACAGGCCGCCTCCCTTGCGGCGGCATCGCCGGCAGCATTGCCGGAAGGAAACCTCTCCGGCTGGCCCGATGCCTGCTGGCAGCGCTGGCGCGCCGCCCTCGCCGGTGGTGATGCAGCCGGCGCCGCTCGCTGGGGTGCCGAGTTCGCCAGCGCAGTGGCCTTCGCCGCCGAGTTGCACCGCTGGCAGGACGGCCTGTTGGCCAACCACTTGGCGAACCTCGACTTCATGCGTCTCAACGAGGATCACTTCGCCACCCCCAGGAACGGCTACAACCCGGATTCGCATATCGGCCGCTTTCCGGGTGGGCACCTCACCCTGTACTGGCACGGCAACTACCTGGAAGTCGAGCGCCTGTGCGAACGCCTGCATGCCGATCCGGCACCGGAAAATGCGGCCGGTGACTCCGGAGCTGGCGGGTCGGCAATCGCGCTGCCGCCGCGCGTGCGCGCCACCTTCCTCGCGCTGCGCGCCAAGCTCAAGGCCGCCAACCAGGCCATGCTCGACCAGGCCGCTGCGGCGCCTTGGCACCGGGCCTGGCTCACCAGCGCGATCGATCGTGCCCAGATCGCCAGCTACAACACCGCCCTCATCGAGGTGATGGGGCGCTACGAGGCGCGCAATCCCAAGGGCGGGCTCAATGGGTTGCTTGATGTCCTGCACAACCGCGGCGACGCCTTCGCGGGCATGGACTGGGCCGACCGCTTCCGCCCCGAACTCATGGACCCGATGGCCAAGGTCGGCGGCGGCGTCCAAAACGCGCTCAAGGCAGCGCACGCACTCTGCCAGGCGCATTTCAAGACCTACAAGGGGTTCATCTTCACCATGGGACAGTCGCTCGCCTCCGGTCAGATGGACTGCATCCGCGCCACCGACATCATCGCCGCCGCCTATCGCAACGCCGGTTACGGTGGCTATTTCAGCATCCGCATGTCGCGCATGGTCAACGGGCATACCATCGCCGGGGCCGAGGTTGCACCGGGCAAGGTGATAACCGCCGATGGTCTGCTGAAGGGGTTCGCTGGGACCGAGTGGCACCAGGCAGCGGATGCCCAGAGCGTCAGCATCGAACTCTACGCCCGCGGCCTCTCGCACTACGCCTTCGTCAGCGGCGTGGTGCTGACCGGGGCGAATGCCAAGAAGACGCTGACCACGCCCGTTCCCTGGCTGCCCGGCTGGGAGGGGAAGACGGAGACAAAAGGGAAGACCAAGAAGCGGTAGCCCGTCTCAGAACACTGGCGCGGCAGGCGTCTCGGGTTCCTCTGCCGGTTGATGCCGGCCACGCTGCATGCCGGCGAAGCCGTTGCGGAAGTCGGCGACCTGTTCGACCGGGACTTCGATCACCAGGCGATAACGGCCTTCGCCGAGCGCTGCTGCCATGCGCATCGGATGTCCGCAGGGAACCTCGGCGAAGGCGCCAGCGAACATCGGGATCTGCTTGGCCATGAGCGCGAACTGCATCTTCATCTGCAAGGCCATGTCGAGGTCGGCGTAGAGATCCCAGCCGGCTCCAAGGGCTTCGGCCGCGAGACGCGGAGCGCCACGCGGACCGGCCAGGGCGGCATCGATCTCGGCAGACGGACTGCCCCACACCCACATGGTCGGTGCCAGGGCCATCTCCTGGGTCGGCATCATCGCCGCCTGCATCGCCGCATCCTGCCCGGGCGGAAGCTTGGCCGGATCGATGCGGTAGCTGATGCGATCGACCGGCAGGCCGGCGGCATGCCGCACTGCGGGCTCAAAGACCATCTCGACACCCATGCCGCGCATCAGGTCGGCCAGGACCCCCATGCTGAACAGGTTCCGGGCACCGTCGAGCAGGGCCTTGGCCTTGGCCTGATCACGCACCATTGCCACGCCCAACTGGCGCATCGGACTGCCGGCAAAACCCTGGCGCATGGCGAAGGAACCCGTAAGCGCCCCGGCGCAGTCGCGCACCATCGCGACCATCGATTCGTCGATCAGCGCGGCAGCCGCCGGATCGCGGCGCGTCTCCTGCAGCAGCGTGGCCATCGCCTCGTAGATCCGCGGTGGCATACAGCCATGCATCTGCACTACGGCGGGCCCGTCGCCGGCGCCCAGGCGCTCAGCCGGGCGGTCGGTGCTGGGAGCCTGAGGACGGATGGCGTCGGCCAGGACGCCGGGGCGCAGCGCCTGCACGGCGTCGATTTTCCAGCCAGAGGCGCTGACCGTGAGATCGCAGCGCAGCGCACCGGCCTGGGCAGCGAAGGTACGCAGCATGGCGACCATGCCGAGCATCAGCTTCCGCTGGCCGGCCGCCTCGGCAGGCAGCCCCGGGGCGCTGGCCGCTCCCTGCATCGCGGCAATGGCCATCGGCAGGTAGGCTTGGCTGAGACGATCAAGACCGACCACGACGCGCAGGTCGCTGTCGGCAGGCATGCCCGCCCGCACCGCATCCAGGGCGGGAAGCATGCGCTTCGCCAGGCCCGGGCCGTCCGGAGCGCTGCCGATGGCGACGCCACCAGGTGCGGCCTCGGCCAGCAGGCCGGCTCCGCTCACCGCCGCGATGACGGCTTCCGCATCGGCGTAGGGCAGGATGGCGCCCCAACTGGGCACCAGCAGACCGGGGCCGGCGGCGACCAGGATCGGGCCATTCCCCAGCTTGGTGAGTCCGGGATCGCCGAGCATTCCGCCCAACCCCATCTCCAGCATCCCGGGCGGCAGGGTTTTGCCCGCCGCACCAAGCGCCTGGCTGGTGTGCTGCAGCATGCCACGTAGATCCGGGATCACCCCGACCGCATAGACCTGGGCGTCAGGCAGTGCGGGGACGGCGGGGACCTCGACCGCAACGAGCGTGGTGACGAGGAGGATGGCGGCGAAACAGCGGGACATGTGGGACTCCATGCGCAGGAAGCTACGCAGGGTCGACAGGCCAACAACCTGAGAAAGGTTCACCCAGCGGACCTCGCACGGCCGGGCGACCGAATACAAGCAGACGACCAGGAGCCACCCATGCCCACCGTCGCCATCATCCACCACTCCGGCACCGGCAAGACCGCCATGCTCGCCAAGGCCGTCGCCGACGGCGCCCGCTCGGTCGCCGGCACCACGGTCAGCGAACTGGCGATCGACGGGAAGAAGATCACAGACGGCCGCTTCGCCGACGATACGCTGTTCGCGCAGCTCGATGCCGCGGACGCGATCATCTTCGGCAGCCCGACCTACATGGGCATGGTCAGCGGCCAGTTCAAGTGCTTCGCCGACGCCACCGCCGGCCGCTGGTTCAAGCAGGCGTGGAAGGACAAGCTGGCGGCCGGCTTCACCACCAGCGGCTCGCCCAGCGGCGACAAGCAGGGCACGCTGCTGTACCTGGCGACCCTGGCCTGCCAGCATGGCATGGTGTGGGTGTCGAGCGACGCGATGAACGAGGTCTATCTCGGCAAGGATCCGGCCGTGGCGATGAACCGCCTCGGCTCGACCATCGGCGTCATGAGCCAAGTCGCCCCGACCCCCGAAGGCAAGCCGACCGACGGCGACAACGCCACGGCGCGCAATCTCGGCGCCCGCGTCGCGCGTCTCGCCGCCAAGCGCTGATCGTCAGACCAGGCCGGTGCGCGCGAGCAGCGCGGCATCGGCGAGGATGGCCTGCGTCGGGGCGTCGGCAGCGATGCGCCCGGCGTCGAGGATGACTGCGCGGCCGCACAGTTCGCGCACCAGGGCGAGGTCGTGGCTGGCGACCACCAGGGTGCAGGACAGGGCCGCCAGGTAGGCGATCAGCTCGCGGCGCATGCGCGGGTCGAGGCTGGCGCTCGGTTCATCAAGGACGAGGACGGCCGGCCGCATCGCCAAGGCGGTCGCGATCGCAGCCCGCTTCTTCTGCCCCAGGCTGAGCTGGTGCGGATGCCGGTGCGCCAGATCGCTGATGCCCATCGTCGCCAGGGCCTCGGCCGTGCGTTCGCGAACCTCGGCCTCGGGCAGACGTGCCTGACGCGGTCCGAAGGCGACGTCCTCGCCCACGCTGGAGCAGAACAGCTGGTCGTCGGGATCCTGGAATACGAACCCGACGCGCTGCCGGATGCCGGCCACGGTCGCGGCCGCAACACGCACCCCGTCCACGCTGACACTGCCGCTGCCGCTCAGCAGGCCATTGAGATGCAGCAGCAGGGTGGATTTCCCGGCGCCGTTGGCCCCGAGGATCGCGACGCGCTCGCCGGCGGCGATGCGCAGGCTGATCCCGGCCAGGGCCGGGGTGCCATCGGGATAGCTGTAGCCGAGATCACGGACGTCGAGCATGGCCGTGCCTATCCGTACACGCGCCAGGCGAGCGCGCCACCCAGCGAAATGGCCGGGATGAGGACGTCCGCCGCGCGCAGTCGGGAAGGCGGGGCCAGGACCAGTTCACCCTGAAAACCACGCGCAAGCATCGCCGCATGCACCCGCTCGGCGCGGGCATGGCTGCGCAGGAAAAGGGCGCCGAGCAGATCACCGACGATGCGCGCCTGCAGCAGATGGCGCGGTGAAAAGCCGCGCGCGATGGCCGCACGACGCAACCGCCGCGCCTCCTCGGCCAGGACATGCAGGTAACGCGTGGTCAGTCCCAGCAGGAGGACCACCAGACGCGGACAGCCGAGGCCGGCCAGACCCGCCAGCAACTCGTCAACCGGTGTGGTGGCGGCCAGCAGGACCAGCGCGCAGCAGCCGAGTCCAGCCTTGATGAGCATGCCGATCGCCTGCTCGGTGCTGATCCCCTGCTGCAGCACAGGTCCGGCTGCCACCACCAGGACGAAGGGCGCGAGGTGCAGCAGCCGTCGCGCCAGCAGAGCGGGTCGGACCCGGGCCAGCACGGTGAGCACCAGCAGACCGGCAGCCAGGCCGGCCAGCAGATGCACCTCGTCCGGAGGCGTACTGACCGTGACCAGCACGAAGCCCAAGCAGCAGATCAGCTTGGACCGGGCGTCGAGCCGCGATGCAGCGGCTTCGGTGGATTCAGGCCTCACGAGGAGCGACGTACCAGGAGGCGCCTCAGCAGCACCCCGAGTCCGAGGACGACCACCGTGCCCACCAGCCCCGCCGTCGCACCTGCCCAGCCGTCGTGTGCGACACCAGGCATGACGTAATCGGACATGGGTGAGGCCGTCCAGACCGGCTTGTCGGCCGCCGCGATGCCCTGCTGCTCGGCAACCTTTTCCAGACCATCCTTCTCGGTCGAGGCGAACGGAGAGACGGCGACGGCGAGGATCAGCGCGACAGCGATACCGGAGATGGCGAAGGCACGGTTGGAGATCATGCCGCGACCCCGACCGGCCTGGGTGCCGCAGCGATGCCCGGCAGGAGGTCGGGGCGGGCCGCCAGTACCGCCGAGACCACGGCTGCGGTGATCAACGCCTCGCCGAAACCGATCACCGCATGCACCGCCAGCATGGCCGGCAGCACGGCCGCCAACGGATGGCCCGAGGCGCCCAGTTGCAGCGCACAGGCTGCGGCGGCAGCCATTACCGAGCACCACGCGGCGATGGCGACGGTGACCAATCCCGCCATCCGGGTACGCGGCAGGACGAGGCGCAGCCCCGCCATCACTGCAGCGGGCACCGCCACCCCGACCACGCCCATGTTGACGATGTTGCTGCCCAGGGCGGTCAGCCCGCCATCAGCGAACAGCAGGCATTGCACGATCAGCACCAGAGAGAGGACGAGGCAGGCGGCCCACGGGCCGAGCAGCGCGAGCGCGAAGGTGGCGCCCAGGAAGTGTCCACTGGTTCCACCAGCCACCGGGAAGTTCAGCATCTGCGCGGCGAAGACGAAGGCTGCCGTCATCCCCAGCAGCGGAGCCTGGCGCTCACCCAGGGTCCGGCGCGTCACGATCAGGGCGATGGCGCAGGCCGCTACGGCGAGGGCGAACCCCAGCGCATTGATCGGACCGCTCACGAATCCGTCGGGGATATGCATGGCTGGCGGGCATGCTGCGGCACTGCCCGGTCAGTCAAATTCTATCACTGCCGCATGGAGCAGCCCGGCCTGTCCTACCCCCGCCCGCCCAGGGACATCGCCTTGAACAGGATCCACACCGGCTGTCCGACCTGCAGGCCAAGCTGCTGGACGGTACGCGCGCTGACTTCGACCAGCAGATCCTGGCCGATGTCCACGGTGACCAGGATGCGGTCGCTGGCGGCGGTTATCACACGGATCGTGCCGGGCAGTCGGTTCTGCAAAGATATGCCGGTGACATCCGTGGTCGCCAACGCGACTTCGTCGGGCCGCAACAGCAGTTCGAGCCGGCTGCCGATGGGATCGCCGCGCAACGGGCAGGTCACCCGGGCGCCACCATCCAGCGTCACCTGGGTCAGCGCCTCGGCCGGTTCGTGACCACTGACCGTGCCGTGCAGGACATTGACCAACCCGGCCTCATGCAGCAACGGCAGCAGTCGGGCATCGCCTGCGATGGCACCCAGCGTGCCCTGGCCGGCGAGCCGGCCGTCGGCCACCAGCACGAGCTCGTCGCAGACCTGGAGCAGTTCCGACAGGTCGTGGCTGACGAAAAGCAGCGGCATGGCGAAGGCATCGCGCACCCGACGCAGATACGGCAGGATCTGGCGCTTCAGGCCGCGGTCGAGGGCGGCGAGCGGTTCGTCGAGCAGCAGCAGGCGCGGCGAGCAGAGCAGGGCGCGGCCGAGGGCGACGCGCTGGCGCTGGCCACCGGACAGCGTGCGCGGGGCGCGCCCGAGGAGGTCGCCGATCTCCAAAAGTTCTACCACCTCGTCGCGCTTGATCCGCCGCTGGGCGGGGGGAACCAGCCGCTCGCCGTACTCCAGGTTCCCGGCCACGCTCAGGTGCGGCAGCAGATGGCCGTGCTGGAACACCACGCCCAGGCGGCGGCGGTGGGTCGGCACATGGATCCGCGCCGCGACGTCATCCAGCACCTCGCCGTCGAGCACGACCCGACCCCTGGTCGGTCTGACCAGGCCGGCGACGAGGCCGAGCAGCGTGCTCTTGCCCGACCCCGACGGACCGAAGACCCCGCTGGCAGCACTGGCGAGCGTCGTCGCCACCTGCAGGGTGAAGCCGCCGCGTTCGACCGTGGCGTCGAGTTCCAGCTTCATGCCGGCCCCAGGCGTGCGCCGAGGCGGCGGGCCATCCACTCGCTGCCAACCAGGGCGGCGACCGATACCAGGACACTGAGCGTGACCAGCCGCCACACCGCCGCATCGCCGTCGGGCATCTGGGTGAACTGCCAGATCGCCACCGGCAGGGTGCGACTTTCGCCAGGGATGTTGCCGGCCAGCGTGATGGTGGCACCGAACTCACCCAGGCAGCGGGCGAAGGCGAGGACCAGCCCGGCGAGGATGCCGGGCATCGCCAGCGGCAGGGTGACGGTGCCGAACACGCGCAGCGGCGAGGCGCCGCAGGTTGCGGCCGCGCGTTCGACATCACGGTCGGCCAGTTCGATGGCCAGGCGGACGGAGCGCACCAGCAATGGAAAGGCCATGACCGCGGCGGCCAGCACCGCGCCCTTCCAATCGAAGACCAGTCGCCAGCCAAACCACGATTCAAGTAGCTGCCCGATCGGCGAATGCCGTCCGCAGGCGATCAGCAGCAGCCAGCCGGTGACTACCGGCGGCAGGACCAGCGGCAGGTGGACCACGGCATCGACCAGTGCCTTGCCCGGGAAGCGCAGGCGGGCCAGCACCCAGCCCATGACCACGCCGGGCACCACCATCAGCAGCAGCGCCGTGCCGGCGACCTGCAGGCTGAGCAGCAGGATCTGGAATTCGAGGTCGCTCAGCATGGATCGACGTGGTCCGGTGAGGATGGTGTGCAGCCTGCATGGCCCTGCGTTGGCGTCCACGGCCGGCACCGCTGCGTCAGCATACAGCAGGCATGATGGATGTGTTGTGCTGCATTGACGATGGTCGATGACGGCTGGAATATAGGTGCTGTCCGACGAAACCGCATGCTCAATCAACTCACCGTCCCGGTTCTGTTCCTGGCCCTTGCGGCCTTGCCTGCCGCCGAACCGTCACCGACCATCTTCGCGGCCGCCAGCCTGACCAACGCGGTGACCGACCTGGCTAAGGCCTACGAGTCCAAGACCGGGGTCCGCATCGTCACCAGCTTCGCCGCCGCCTCGACCCTGGCCAAGCAGATCGAGAACGGTGCACCCGCAGACATCTTCATGTCTGCCGACCTGAAGTGGATGGACTACCTCGTGGACAAGAAGCAGATCGACGTCGCCACCAAGGTCGAATTGCTGGGCAACTCACTGGTCGTGATCGCACCGTCCGGCAAGGGTTTCCCCTTCACGATCGAGAAGGGCTTCCCGGCCGAAAAGGCCTTCGTCGGTCGGCTGGCGGTCGGCGACCCCACGCATGTGCCGGTCGGCGTCTACGCCAAGGAGGCCTTCACCAACCTCGGCTGGTGGCCGTGGCTGGAGAAGCGCCTGGCCCCGACCGCCGATGCACGCGCCGCCCTGCGCCTGGTCGAGACCGGCGAAGTCGACTGCGGCGTGGTGTACGCCAGCGACGCGAAGTTCTCGACCACGGTCGAGGTCATCGCAACCGTGCCCGGCGAGTTGCACAAGCCGGTACGCTACCCCATCGCGGCCACAGCCAACGCCGGTCCGACGGCCCGCGCATTCCTGACCTATCTCGTCGGTTCCGAGGCCAAGGTGGTGTACGAACGCTACGGTTTCACCGTGCTGCATTGAACCCTGGATTTTCCCGACCTATCCTGGCCACCTGGAGAGCCACATGAAGATCAGCGCCCGCAACGTCTTCCCCGGCACCGTCACCGCCATCAAGGCCGGATCGGTCAACAGCGAAGTGTCGATCGAGATCGCCAAGGGGATCGTCATCACTGCCGTGGTCACCAAGGCCTCGGCCAAGCATCTGAAGCTGAAGAAGGGCGCGAAGGCCTTCGCCGTGATCAAGGCCTCGAGCGTCCTGCTCGCCACCGAGTAACTTACGCCGGCCGGTCCAGCACACGGTAGCCGATCGCCTCGCTGACGTCATCGAGTCCGACCCCCTCGCGCCCTTCAAGATCGGCGATCGTGCGACTGACCTTCAAAATGCGGTCATGGGCACGCGCTGACAGGCCAAGTTCGTCCAGCGCCTGCGCCAGCAACTGCATCGCCTCGGGCGCTGCATGGATGTGGCTGCGCAGCCCGCGCGGGGACAGCAGCGCGTTCGGACAACCCTGCCGGTCGATCATGCGCGCCCGAGCGGCCAGCACGCGGGCGCGGATCTGCGCGCTGGTCTCACCGCCATCGGCCTGCTGCAGTGCCTCGGGGCGCTGGGCTGGGACTTCTAAATGCAAATCAACACGATCCA
>JFJP01039540.1_pt1 | contig 13245 bp, 10 predicted proteins | sample 431651 | NCBI WGS metagenome assembly JFJP01 (sample SAMN02602958, study PRJNA72255) | Microbial mat metagenome, whole genome shotgun sequencing project. | biome: fresh water; feature: sink hole; material: water; isolation source: purple microbial (photo- and chemosynthetic) mats found in...
ATCGATAATGGTATGCGGCATGACGATACAGCCTTCGCCGATTTTCAGGCGATGTTCCTTTCTGCCGCAAAGAAAGCTGTTAAAACCGACAAAGGTTCCCTGTCCGAGATCACCTTCAACGATTTTTGCCCCATGTGCTGTGACATTGCAGCCCTGCAAATGGGAATTGATAATAAAACAGTTCTCCTGGGCATTGGCTCCCTTGCCGAGGGAGGAATTTTCGATATAGGCCCTTTGCGAAACGAGGACGTTATCGGCGATTTTGATATTCGGCAGAACCACGGCATAGCGATCAAGGGAAGCTGTTTTCGGAATTGATTCGATGCCCTCAAGGTTGACGAAATCAAAGACCCGCTGGAATTCGACCTTTCGCTTTTCGATAAAATCGATGAGAATTCCCCAGGGAACCTTGTCCGGCGAGAGAGAAACATAATGTTCCAGTTGCTCCGCCGGGTATTTGTAATAAAAATTGAAATTGCCGGGGCTGTTGACCCAGATTGTGCCGGGATCGACGATTTTATGGGATATCTCGCCGGCCTGGATATATGAATAGGTGCCGATGATGCAATCCCGCATGGTTGTCAGATCGACGGTGGCATAGGGCCCGAGGAAGGAACCGTCGGTGGGCGAACCATGGATGTTGGCGTAATCCATGGCCAGGGTATCTTTGATGAAGAATTTCTCCGGGGTCTCCGGATCGTGGGAGTAATTGTGCACCAGGGTCTTGACCAGGGCGCTGTCTTCGATATCGATACGCTCGTCCTTGGTCAGGGTGAGGGTGAGGTTGCCGAAAGCGATTTGTCGATCCTTGCGCTTCAGCTCATCGCCGCGAATATCGCTTTTATAGAGAATGGAATTTCTTACCCGGCATTTGCCGAGAAAATAGCTGCCGGCAAGAGCCGAATGTTCAAAATGAAGGTCGAGCGGATGATCGGGGGTTATGCCGTAGAAGGCATAAAATTTATTCATCTGATCGGGAATAATGAGCTGCATGGCAAAGGGTGTGACATCGAAATTCGATTCCCGCAGATTGACGTTTACCCGCTGTACAATACGATTAAAGAGGATTTCCAGTTCTTTCATAGTGGTCTCTCAAGAAGGCCTGATGTCGGAAAGTGTCATCATTTCATGGAAAACGGCGGCAAAGACATCGGAGATGCGCAGAATGCCGACGATCTGCTCACCCCTTGTCACCAAGAGCGACAAATGCGTCCCGGCGATGAGGCGATGAATGGCGGCGTCGAGACCGCAATCTTCGGCGACAAACTCACCGGCAGTCGGCATCTGCATGAATTCCTCGACCTTTTTCATCGCCGCTTCCCGCAGGGTGTCTTCCTGGATGATTTTCCCGCGGGAGCGATATTTATCACGCAGCTGGGTGATATAGTCTTCACTGAATTTGAATTTGCGCATCTCTTCCAGCTCGGTTGAACAGTCGAATTCCGTTTCAATCGCCTTTAATGCCCGCAATTGACTGATTTTACCGACGACTTTTCCGTCCTTATCGAGGACGATAATGGCGCGGTGCTGGTATTTGCTGCTGGTAAACGCATCCTGGGCGCGCTCGAGAACGCGGATGGCTTCAATGAGAGGGGTTCCGATCTCCACCGTTGCATATTCGGAGATGGGAACCATGAGATCTTTTACTAAATAGTTTTTCACACTGCCTCCGGATGGGGGTAATTAAAAAAACTGCTGCACTCTCCAATTACTTGCCGTAACAAATGTAAGTTCATACTAAAAATTGAACACTTTGTCAATTATTCCCGGTGGTCCGACCGGTTGGCGGCCGAAGGTGGAGACAGCGATTGGGGTGGCGGGTTATTGCGCCTCGGAAAGAGGGAAAAGGATGACTGCCAGGGTAAGGGTTTCCGTACGGGCAAAGTGATAAGGATGGGTCATATAGTAGATCGGATAATGGCTGAGGCCGATACCATAGGTCTTGTCGATGAACCCGCTCAGATCTTCGGGAATGTCGAGGGAGGAGTTTGCCTGCCAGACGACGGCAGCTTGAGTGTAGCGATCTTTATCGACCAGGGTCTCGAAGCGATACTCGGGAATAAGAGCCGTGCTGGTGGGGAACTGGAGGTGCAGGTTGCCGGCGACGAAACGATCATCGCTGATAATAAGGCCGGTATCGAAGCCGATACGGCGCATCTCCGCGGCGACGGTATTGAAGGGATAGTTCAGTCGGCAAAAGTTGCCGATGTAGGAAGCACCGACGACGCGGATGGTGAAGGCAAGGTAGATGGCCAGTGCCGCGGTACCGGTGATCGAAAGAAAAATCTTAAACCGTTTCGCCGTAATAACTTCGCGGGGAAGCCGGGCAAAGAAAAATATGGGGGCGACGAAGAGCAGGGGTTGCAGCCACCGATCCTTGACGTAGGTGACCTTGCCGATGAGCACCACCGCCAGGAGGACAACGAAGAGAAAGAGCATGAATCTGTTGATAAAGCGGCGATGAAAATCGCCTTCACCCTGAGTTTTATTTGTGAAACCGGCTGGAAAGACCAGGAGGCAGAGAAGCCAAAGCGGCGTCAGAAATTGAAAGGTTGTGGTAACGAGATCGATGCTTCCCTTAAGCCATGGATATTCCAGGCGCCGCTTGAATTTATGGGTGGCGGAAAAGACAATATCCTGATTGTTGCTCATCCACAGGAGATATGCGCCGCTCATGAGGAGGGCGATCAGCAGGCTGAGAAGGATTTTTTTTGAAAACAGGATTTTTCTGCCCTCGGGAAAGGAAGAAAGGGTGAGGAGAAGCACCGTTAAAAACAGGGCGAAGTTGGCCTTGGCGAGGATCCCCGTACCGAGCAGCAGACCAAGGATGCAGTAATTGGCGAGAGTGCGGCTGTTTAACAGACGCAGGGTCTGCCACAGGGTTGCGGCGGCGGTAAAAACCACCAGGGTGGTATGGGTCATGTCCCGCTGGGATTCCCAGGCTATCTGTGGAATGAGCAGGAGAGAGACGGTTGCCAGTATTGCCGGCCGGTCGTTCTTGAGGAGTATCCGGGCGGCAAAGAAGACGCAGATGTAAGTGAGGAGCAGAAGACTGTTTTTCAGGAGACTGACGGCGAAGACGGTTTTTCCGAAAAGGACGAAAAGGAAATGTTGTATCCAGGAATACAGTGGCGGCTGTTCGGTATAGCCGGCGAGTAGCCATTGGCTCAAAAGGGCCTGTTCGGCTTCGTCATAATCAAGGGATCCGGAAAGCGATACCCGCAGGACGACATGCAGGGCAAAATAGCCGCAAATCACCAGAAGAAAAGGTACAGCCAGGTTTTTTTCGTCACTATTCGTTGTCATAGGGAATGAAGTTGTCGGCGTTGCCGCCACCATAGCAGGGTATTTCTAAAATAGACGACGAAGCCGAAGAGTTGCCCGATAAAAAGCACCGGGTCGCGGCGGATGATGGCATAACTAAGGATCATGAAGGAGCCGATGATACTGAAAATCCAGAAAGTGATCGGCAGGACCGACTGCTTTTTCTTTTCCGAGAAAAACCACTGGAGAACAAAGCGAAAGGTGAAAACTCCCTGGCCGATCAGGCCCCAGAGCATAAGGGCAGGGGAAATATCCTTGTTGCCGATGATCTTTTGCAGGTTATAGGTCTCGCCGCTCACCAGCCAGCAGATGGACAGGACCGGGAAGGCGATAATCAGGGTTTGTACGATGACTGGAATTTTTTTCCAGAAACCATGATAATACAGGTTACGGATATAAATACCGTAGGTCACCGCCTGGCCGAGGAGAATGGCCAGGTCATGGCGGAGAACGCCGTAGAGGACGAGGAGAAACGAGGCGAGGATGCTTAATTGCCAGAAAAGCAGGGGCGAGAGAACACGACCGGCCTTCTCCGAAGAAATCCACTGGACGAGGAGCCTTGCCGAGAAAAGAATCTGGGCAATAAAACCGACGGTAAAGACAAGATATTGATTCATGAAGTATAGCTGGTTACGCCGTAGCGGATATATCGGCTGCGGATCCAGCGGAAAGCCAAGGTGTCGAAAAACGGGCCGATCAAGCGGTTCCACAGGTGGTATTTACTGGTACCGGCATGACGGGGATAGTGGCTGATCTCCACCTGCTTTACCTTGCCCCCCTGCAATTGCACAAGGGCCGGGATAAAACGGTGCATACCGATAAAGAAGGGCATTTGTCGGGCAAAGGAAGCCTTTATGATCTTTAAGGGACAACAGGTGTCCTCTATGCCGTCGTTAATCATCAGTCGCCGATAGGTGTTGGCAAGTTTCGACGAGACTTTTTTAATGAGATTATCCTGGCGTTTTTTTCTGATGCCGTTGACCATATCGTATTCCGGGAAGAACTTGAAGTATGGGAGGAAATCGGTCGGACGGGTCTGAAGATCGGCGTCGATATAGCCGATAAGCGAGGTGGTGCACTGATCAATACCGGCCTTGATTGCCGTGCTGAGGCCGTAATTGGCGTCAAGGCTGAGAAGGGAACAGAAGGCTTGTCGTTCCCGGCATTTTTCCGTCAAGATGAGCAAACTGTTATCCCTTGATCCGTCGTTAATGAAAAGGGCACGGCTGGGTATCGGCGTGACGGCGACAAAGCGGTCGAGCTCCCGGAAAAATGCCGGCAGGCTTTCCTCTTCGTTAAATACCGGGATTATAATGGTCAACTCGTCTGCCATGGGGGGCGTTGTCAATGGGATGTCGGGTGGATCTTGAGCGGCTGCGGATTTCATTGCTTGAAGGTAACCGCATACGGATAACAGACTTCGAAGGGAAACTCAAGGAGAATTGGGAAGAAGGGGAGCGGGGAAAAGAGAGACGGTACCGGTATGCGGTGAGATCTCAAGCCTTCTCGCATGAAACGGCAAGGGTGGTGCCGACCACTTTCCGGAAAAAGTGATCATCATGGTGCAAAGTCAGCATTTATCTCATGGCCATTCCAAGCTTGACCAGGCGGAAAGCACGTTCAGTGGCTTGACGCACTAACACCTCCGCCTGCTGCAGGGAGTCGGCCAGGGAGATGGGCCCTGGGGCACAGGAAAAAAGTGCATTTACACCTTCATCGTAGAGCTGTTCCGCTCCGGCGGCGACGCTTCCCGAGATGCAGAGAACCGGCACCCCGCGGGTGCGGGCACAGCGGGCAACCCCCATCGGCACCTTTCCCCTCAGGGTCTGCATATCAGTGCGACCTTCCCCGGTAACCACCAGATCTGTTTGTGCAAGCAAGTCATCAAAATGCACCGACTCGAGGACCACCTCGATCCCCGGACGGATCTTCGCCCCGGTAAAAAAGAGCAGTGCCGCTCCCAGCCCTCCGGCAGCTCCGGCCCCCGGCAGCACTGCTGCATTTCGTCCGGTGGTTGTAGAGGCTATTTCCGCATATCGTGCCATGGCTTTGTCGAAGATCTGGATCTCTTCAGGCTTTACCCCTTTTTGCGGACCAAATACCGTTGAACAGCCGTCGGGGCCACAAAGAGGGTTGACCACATCGGATGCCACAAGGATATCGACTTCCTGCAAACGCGGATCAAGATGAGATATGTCAATCTTCGCCAGATTGATGAAAGAGAGAAAGCCCGGCAACAGCTCTCTGCCCTGCACGTCAAAAAAACCTGCCCCCAGGGCCCGCAGCATACCGCTGCCGCCATCGTTGGTGCCACTTCCGCCCAGGCCGATTATTATACGACGAATGCCCGCGTCGAGAATCGCCTTAATGAGCTGTCCAACGCCTTCGGTCGTGGCTTTTTTCGGATCCTGTTGATCTGCTGGTAAAAGACAAAGGCCGGCGGCTGCAGCAATCTCGACAATGGCGGTATTATCCGGCAACAATCCCCATGCTGCCTGAACCGGAGCCCCCAGCGGCCCTTGAACCGTTGTTTGCTGCAGACTGCCGCCACACGCTTGAAGAAAGGCCTCAACGGTTCCCTCTCCTCCGTCTGCTATGGGAACTTCAATTAACTGTGCGTCCGGGAAGACCAAGCGTATTCCTTCGGCCATGGCCCGCGCCGCCTCCGTTGCCCTCAGGCTTCCCTTAAAAGAATCGGGGGCGATAATTATCTTCATAGTTCTTATCCCATGCCTTCAGTATTTCCCCTGCCCGGATCCATAGCGCCCTCTTACCACTCAATAACCGTGCCGACAAAGGCAGGAACAAATTGTTCGGCAAATCGCCGGTGAAGCTCAGCCATCATGGCGAACCCGGTACAATGGTTGGCGGCAATCAGCTCCGGATTGAAGTGTTCCAGGGCAAGAAGGGTGTCATTCTGCTGCCCGGCGGAAACAGGCCCCAGGTGTGTGCCACCGATCCAGGTGTGCAGTTTAACCTGGCCGGTCAGGGTAAGTCCATAATTGATAGTGTTTATTATGCCGGAATGGGTGCAACCGCCAATGACCCGAAGCCCCTGGGGGCTTCCCATGAACAAAGAAATATCATCCAGCAGCGGATCTTCACTGCAAGGACCGTCAGCCTGACAGGTGAGCAACCGAGAATCGCCTTTTTCGTATTCAGTTTCCCGCGGTATCTGACCGCTGAACCAGAGGCCGGGGACAATTTCCGCAGGCTTGGTCGACAATTTCCACTCTGCCCCAAGCTCGGTCAGTTGCGACCGTGTAAAGGGTATACCAATAAAATGTCGCTTGCCAGCTATCGATACTCGCGATTGGAAGATATCGGTATGGGCATATACCGGCAACGGTTTGGCGGCATGCTGCAAAACAGCCATGAGCCCGCCGGTATGGTCATAATGGCCATGGCTGATAACAATAGCATCAAGGCTCGATGGGTGCACCCCCAAAAGGCTTAAATTGTGGACAACGGCAGCACTTTGTCCGGTGTCGAAGAGGATACGGGCTCCATCCTGTTCAATCAATAAAGCCAGGCCGTGCTCGGCTATGAAAGGAGCTCGGGCGGAGGGAGGAACGCAATTATCTACAACAACAGTAACTTTCATTTCTATTCTCCGTTTTCAAGGATGTGATTTTAGCCGACGATCAGGCTGAATGCTAACAGGACCAGCAATCCGGTAAATGAAGCGATGGTGGTTGAGAGCGTATAGCTTTTGAACATATCGCCCATGGACATGCCAAAATATTCTTTGACAAACCAAAACCCCGGGTCGTTGACATGGGAAAAGCCGATAGCGCCGGTGCCGATGGCAACAGCAACCAGAGCAGGATCAAGCCCCGGATAAAGCGGCAAAACCGGAATAACCAGGCCGACGGCAGCCACCATGGCGATGGTTGCGCCACCAACGGCAAAGCGCATTATCGCCGCCACGCTCCAGGCAAGAATAAGAGGGTTGATCTGCCATGCGGCCAACACTGTTTTGATTGCCGCGCCGATACCGCAGTCCATCAGTACCTTGTTAAATGCACCGCTTGCACCGATAATCAGCAGAATAGCGGCCATGGGACCAATCGATGATTCACTGATTTTTTGTAACTGTTCCATACTATTCCCACGGTTCAACCCCAAGGTCCAATAAGCGAGGAAAACCGCAAGGAACAAAGCCATCACCGGCTCTCCGAAGAGATTGATAAAGGGCATCGCCGGGTGAGCTTTGCCAAGCACCATTTCAAAGATCGTTTTCGATATCATTAATATCAGGGGGAACATGATGGTAAAGAGGGTCGTCCAGAAAGCCGGCAGCTGATCTTCCGATGTTTCCTTTTTGTTTCTCAGATGTTCCGGTGGATTAAGAATAAATTTATCACCTATCATCTTGCCAAAAACAGGACCGGCGAGTGCGGCGGCAGGAAGACCGACAATCAATCCGTAGAGAATCACCTTGCCGATATCGGCATTCAGCCCGATGGCGACAGCAGTGGCTGCCGGGTGCGGAGGAACAATGCAATGTACCGTTAAGAGACCGATGATCATGGGAATACCGACCATAACCAAAGACATGCCGGCCTCGATGGCGACACTAAAAAGGATCGGCATCAGCAGAACAATGCCCACCTGGAAAAAAACCGGGATGCCACAAAGATAACCAACTATCATCATGGCCCAGTGGGTATTGCGTTTTCCCAGTTTAGAAATGAGGGTACGGGCAAGGCGTTCGGCGCCTCCCGAAACCTCCATCATCTTGCCGACAATGGCACCGAGGGCGAGGATCGGTGCCAAAAGCCCGAGAAAACTCCCCATGCCGCTTTCAATGGACTTGAAAATTTTATCAAACGGCATGCCTGAGGCAAAACCGATAAAGAAGCAAGCTGCCAGCAGTGCCACAAAGGCGTGTAATCGCACCTTGATGGTAAGCAACAGAATCAAACCTATGCCTCCTGCCAAAATCAGTAACATGCCGGTGGTTCCCATTGCTGATCTCCTTGTCGTCTGGTAACGTTTTTATTAAAGTTACAATTGCGCCTCAATGTGGTTAATGATCCGGAGAAAACAGAATCATCATGCAATGATAATTACTCGATAACATGCGGTCCGGCAATTAGCCGCAGTGTACTGAGAAGCCGGCATTTACATCGGTATCTTTGTGCTTGGTGCACAAAAAGGAGGTTGCTATGGTCATCACTGAGGAATTAGCGCGAAAGATTGTCCTTACGGTTATGCCGGTTGTCCACCGAAACGTCAATATCATGAATCGACAAGGAACAATCATTGGTACCGGCCAGCCTGAGCGCCTAGGGACTTTTCACAAGGGTGCCCTGGATGCGGTGGAAAGCGGCTCCGCCATTGAAATTCATCCGGATGAGGTTTGCCACTATCCCGGAGCGCGTCAGGGTGTCAATCTTCCGATTTTCCTGGAAGGGCAGATTGTCGGTGTTGTCGGGGTATTTGGAGTCCCCGATGAGGTGCGTGGCATGGCTTCCATGGTGAAACTGGTGACCGAACTGATTCTTGAACAGGAATTGTCGCAACGGGAGGCCCAGGTTCGCTCCCATTTGCGGGAAGAATTTTTACAGGCAGCTCTTCATCATGGAGGGCGGGAGTTGCCGGCCAAGGTGCGTCGCCTGGCCAAGGCCATAGGTATTCATCTGGAGGGAAGGCACTGCGTCTGCATTGCCGATCTGACACCACTTCATCAACAGATGCTGCCGGAGTATGGTGCCTCAGGTTTACTGGAGGAGCGGATGGCGGAGATGGTTGAGGGCCAACTGCAGCAACAAGGCCTTATAAAACCTGAAGACCTCCTAAGCCTGTGTGAGGACAGACTGACTGTTTTACGAGAAATATCCGATGGGGAGGACGCGTCAAAATCAATACCATCATGGTTATGGAAAGTTCATACCCTCCTTTCCGGGATATGCAAAGGACCGATCAGCTGTGCCGCCGGCGGCGTCGTGCACAACGCCGTCGATTATCCGGCTTCCCATGGCCAGGCGCTCTTTTGTTTGGCTCGCTGCAATGACAAGCGCCCCTGCCGTTCGCTTTTTGACCGCGTTCTGCTGGTGCATTATCTTGCATCCCAGGTGGCAAACGGTCCTTCGGGGATTGCCCTTAGTTCCTTTGAAGATCTTTTTAGAACAGCGGCCGGAGAGAAAAAATACCTCAGGGAGACCTTGTCGGCACTTCTCGATTGCAACCTTGATTCCGGCCGCACCGCCGACCAACTCGGCATCCATCGTAACAGTCTGGCCTATCGTTTACAGCGGATTCGCGACGAGCTCAATCTCGATCCGGTGAACCGCACCGCCGATGTCCTCCTGACCTTTGCTCTGCTTGAACGGTGATAACAAATGGTATGGATATCTTGCCGCATGCAACTTTTGCAGATACTCAGGGATTGACAAGTCGATACTCCAAAGGTAATTTCCTTTATATTGTCAGGCCTCGCAAGAGGAGGCAAAAGACTTACAAGGCAAAGGGATAAAGTGAAGATCGCATGACGAGAAGAGCCTTTTTGAAAATGGCGGCTATGGCGGTATTTCTGTCGCCGGGTGTTGTCTCCTTGGCGGAGGAACTCCCGGCAGCTGATCCTCCGGAAGAAGGGAGTTTGCTCGGCAACAACGGGGGGCAGCTCCAGCCGACAGCCGACGATCCTTTGAAGGATTACCTTTTTAAGGTTCGCAATCCGGATATCGCCCATGCCGATGATATTGTCCTTGATGAAGCGGAGCGGCAACTTTTAGCTGCGGTGCTCGATAGGTTGGCTCGCCTTTGCCGCAGTGTCGGCAACGGCAACTTTACCACCCTCGGCTTTGATGAGGCCCTGACCGTGGCACGCAGGCAGAGCTCCGTTGGTGAGTTTACTCCTGCCGAACTGGCTTTTTTTGAAATGATTTATAATCGCCAGGCTCGCGATTACGGGTTTTTCGGTGATAAACAGGTGGTCACCCTGACCCATACGATTTCCCGAGATGAACTTATCAAGGTACCGCATAGCGGCAATTATCTGTACAAGGGGGAATCACTCGAGAAATATACCAAGATAAAAAACACTCTCGGTGATGAAGTCATCCTTACTTCGGGAATTCGCGGGATAATGAAGCAGTTTTATCTTTTTCTCGCCAAGGCCCATCGTCATGGCGGCAATCTCTCCCTTGCCTCCCGCTCCCTTGCGCCTCCCGGGTATTCTTATCACGCCACCGGAGATTTCGATATCGGTCAAAATGGTTTGGGTGAGGGGAATTTTTCCGAGGTCTTCACCTCGACACCGGTGTATAAACACTTGGCGGAGCAAGGCTTTGTCGATTACCGCTATTGGCGGGACAATCCTCTCGGGGTGCGGTATGAACCCTGGCATATCAAGTTGTAGTTCCTTCTCGGACAGCCTCCTAAAGATCGGCCTCCTTGGCGGAACGCTCATCACTGATTTTCCAGTCGCCGTTTTCCTTGATCAGGGTGAGCATCTTGATAACCGTATCCTGGTAACGATCCGACTGAAAATCCTGGGTAAAGGTGATGAGCAGGTGGTGATCGGTCAGCAGCTCGACGACCGGGTCTTTGATTGTCACGCGAATGAATTTCGGTCGGGTGAGGCTTGATATTCTCTTTTTTTTCCAGGTGTCAATATCCATATCGTCCGGTGGAATAAAATGCGAACTGTAGGTCGCAAGATACCTTTTGACATCTCCAGCCTGCCAGGCATTTTTCCAGTTCTCCAGGGCGTGATAGGCAGCAAGCTCTGTTTCCGCCGGTTCTGTACCTTCGCCCTCCGTGTCCTGCCGGGACTTTGAATCCTTTTTCTCGCCGGAGACGGCAACGCCTGCCTTTGTTTTGTTTTCGGCAGCAGCTGTCGGTTGCGGTGTGGCGATGGCTTTACGCCAGACAAGCGGATCAAAGGGGGCTATCCGTTGCACGACCAGAACCTCGGCGCCGTTCTTCACGGCGACCGGCGGGGCATACGGTTGAAGGTTTTCCAGGGCTGCACCGAGTGCATCCGGCAGCTCATAATCGTTTATGAAGCCGAAAGCCGACGCTCCGGCATCTCTCTCACGTTCGAGATTTTCAAATAGCTTGCCCTGGCTGATTTCTGCAAGCATCGCCATTGCCTCTGTTTCCGATGCGGCTTTGAAAAATCGTACAACGAAGGTGTTTTTTGCAGCGGTGGAGAAATCTTCACTCGGTTTTTTGCTGAGGGGGGAGAGTTTTTCCTGCATCTGTTTTCCCTGGAAGCCGAGTCGGCCGGCGCGCTGGTAACTCAACCAGGCCAAGTCGTACTCTTTTTGCCGGCAGTACAGTTCGGCCAGATAGCAGTAGCCGAGGGTGAAACCCGGATCTTGTTTCAGCAGCCGTGTGAACTGTTTTTCTGCCTGCGCAAACTGCTTGTCGGCATAATAGAATTTTGCCAGATTGTATTTGTACCATTTGCTGGAAGGATCCTGGACAACGGCCTTTTCCCCCTCGGCGATTGCCTCCGGGAGCATAGCGAGGTCGTAATAGAGGAGGCCAAGACGCATGGCAAGTGGTGGCCGCGGGGTCCCACCAAGCTTAATTGCCTCTTGCAATGGTTCGATTGCTTCGAGGGCCCGCCCGCTCTTGACGAAATTATCGGCCTTTTGCAGCTGTTCCTGGAACAGCACTCCTTCGTCCGTCGCCATCGCTTGCGGCAGCGGAATAAACAACGACCAGAAGAAAAAGACAAAAACCATTTTTCCGCCAGCTTGAAAAAAACCGTGGGCGACAAGGTTTTTTTTGCATGAATTGTTAATTGAACGGAAGCCGTTATCCATGCGTACCTTTTGTCCTCTCAGTTCCCGGCTGCCCGGTTTTGCCGGAGCAGCGAGGTTCGGACGGTGGTTGAATTGAATGGAACATGTCCATTTGTTTGATTTTCAGTTGCAAACTAAGTACTCTTCATAGCATAGCGTGTGCTCAAAAAAATTGCAATATTGGCATGTTAGTGTTAGGTAAAAGAGCGTTGGCAAAAATTGCGAGAGGGGATGTGTTGTTGTCGATTCAGTCTGTTATTTTCTGCGGGTGTATATGTATAGAGCATTTTTTCAACTGAAATCCAAACCATTTGAGACAACGGCCGATTCGGCTTTTCTCTGGCTTGGCGAAAAGTACAAAGAAGCGCTTGCGGCGTTACGCTACGGTGTTCTCGAAAATAAAGGCTTTCTGTTGATGACCGGCGACGCGGGAATCGGCAAAACAACTCTTGTGCGAGCCTTGACCGAGGGCCTCGACAACAGCGTGCTATGGGCGGTGATCAACGATCCGAAGCGGCAACGGCTCGATTTTTATAATGGTATTGCCAAAGGTTTCGGCATAGCCAAGGAATTTTCCTCAAAGGTACAGTTTCTCATACAATTCAGTCACTTTCTCCATACGGCTGCGGAAGAAGGAAAGAAGGTGCTGCTGCTGATCGACGATTGTCAGCTGCTCAGCCAGGAAATGCTGGAAGAGTTGCGACTTCTATCGAATATTGAAAAGGATGATGCCAAGCTTATCAATATTTTCTTTGTCGGTCAGCGCCAATTCAACGAGATGCTGTCTCAGCCGAGTAATCGGGCGGTAAGACAGCGTCTTGCCCTCAGGGTAGATCTGCCCGCCTTGACGAGCAGTGAAACCGAAGAATATATCCTTCATCGCTTAAAGGTTGCCGGCAGTGAAGAGAAGATCTTCTCGGCAAAGGCTATGGGGAGTATTCATCGTGCCTCCATGGGTATCCCCAAACGGATAAACAGTATCTGCGAGCATGCCCTGGTGGCAGGTGGAACCGAGAGTCGGCGTATCCTCGATCATAAAAATATTGAAGAAAGTCTCGGGGAATTGAAACTGCCCTTGGCGCCTGCAGCGGAAGAGGCTGCTGATTTACAGGTTGCAAAAAGTTCGGCGCAACAGGTGCATGACAAAAAGGTGGCCGGA
>JFJP01042778.1_pt1 | contig 13245 bp, 6 predicted proteins | sample 431651 | NCBI WGS metagenome assembly JFJP01 (sample SAMN02602958, study PRJNA72255) | Microbial mat metagenome, whole genome shotgun sequencing project. | biome: fresh water; feature: sink hole; material: water; isolation source: purple microbial (photo- and chemosynthetic) mats found in...
GCCATGAAGCCGACCAGACCGAGACCGGCCAGCATCAGGGCGTAGGTTTCGGGTTCCGGCACCGGGGCGGTGTAGGCGCCCAGATCGGTGGCGGAAACTTTGTAGGCATGCAGGACGCCGGGAATCAGGCGGTAGTCGTCGGACAGTGTGGCGGCGCTGCTGTCGCTGGTGAAGGTGCAGTCGGTAGTGCTGCCCAACGCGCACTGGATCGAGGCAGCATAGGGGTCGGCGTCGTTGAATTTGACGTAGACGTCGAACTGATCGCCGCTACCGCTCTGGGTGACGCTGTAGTCGTTGTCGTTGCCGGCCAGCAGCAGGTAGCTGCCGTCATTCAGCTTCGGGCCGATGGCCAGGCCTTCCCACTTCTCGGGGGATTTGCCAGCGGTTTCCACGTCACCGTCGCCGTCCTGGTCGATGGTGTCGATGTCCAGATCCAGCCACTGGACAGATTTGCTGACCTTGGTGAAGGTTGCGCCGGGGGCGTCCAGGTCGATGCCGGAAACGTCGGTAGCGCCGGCAATGTCGATGATGAACACGTCCTTGTCGGCGGTGGCGAAGTCCGCGCCCGCGCCGATGCCGCGGTTATTGCGCTCCAGCACCATGAATTGATGGTCATTGATGGAGACCAGCGCGGAGATGCCCTGGCCCTCGCCGGAGCGCTTCATCTCGTAGGCGTACTGGGCCACGGCGGTGCCGGTGGCGTTGTCGAATTTGACGATGCGGTTCAGCTTGCCGCTGCCGCCGCCTTCGTCCAGCATCGCGCTTTGCAGCATGGCGAAGGTGTACTGGCCGTCCGGGCTGATTGCCAGGCCCTCGTAGCCACGGTTGTTGCGCTTGCCAGCCTTGTTTGCGGCCGGGTCCACGCCAAAGCTGGGGACGTTGGTAACGCTGTCACGCGGAATGACGTTGGCCGGGTTGTTAAACGCGCGAACAAACTCGCCACTGCGGTTGAATTCATACAGCGAGGGGCCGTACTCGTCGGAGATCAACAGGTTGCCGTTCAGGGGGTTGATCACCACACCTTCCGGGTCCAGGGCATTGCCCAACACGCTGGCGGGGTTGGGGGCGATGCCGTCCATCATGGCGCCGTTTCTGCTGAACTTGATGGTTTGCGCGACCTGGAAATTGGAGATGGCGCCGGTGTTCATGTCGACGTCCAGGGTGAAGCGCTGACAGGCCCCACCACTCGTTGCGGTTGGGGTCGTAGTAGATATCGGAAAAGAAGCCGAGGCGGCCATTGTTGACGCTAGTGCCGAAGGTGTCGCCGGTGGCGCCGGGAATGGCGATGCCGTTGACGAAAGACGGCGCGGCCTGGGCGCCGGCCGACATCAGCAGGCCGACAACAAGGGCGGAAAGGGGCTTGAGTTGCATGGGTTTCTCCTGGAAGGGCTAATTTGCGAAATGACTACGAAGCGTGAAGTTGTGCAGACGAGGGACAAGCGAGGGGACGCCGGCGCTGAAAATGCCATCGCCGCCCGGGGGCGGCGATAGACGAACGAACTGCCGCGATCAGGCCTTGTGGCGACGCGCCATGAAACCGACCAGACCCAGGCCGGCCAGCATCAGGGCGTAGGTTTCGGGCTCGGGGACGGGGGCGGAGAGCACGAACAGGCGCGAGTTGGGGGTGCCGGAATCCTCGGCCACCAGATAGATCGTCCCCTTTTCATCGACGGTCACGCCTTCGATCGCCTGACTGGTGACGCCGGACAGGTCGAACTGGCTGAGCACGGTGCCGATTCGGTTGATCTCGACCAGTTTCTTCGAGTCCAGGCTCAGGATCAGCAGGTTCTCGGCGGCGGCTTGCCCGGCCAGATGATCTACGGAAGAGAGTGTCTGGATGTCGGACAGGCTGTTCAGGCCGAATAGCGAAGCGGCGTTGAAGGTTTCCGTCATCGTCGAGACGCCGCCGTCCACATCGGACTCGAAGCTGAGGGTTCCGGTCAGGAGCACTTGCGGGCTGTCCTGCTTGACCGCCACGAAGGTGCCATTGCTGGCGTCGTAACTGATGCCTTCGAGGCCGGTATTGTTGTAGGCATAGTTGGCAACGGAAGACCAGGGTGCGGTCGCCAGGTTGACGCTGCCGCCCTTCACGTAGCTGAAGCGAATGGCATCCTGCAGGCGTTCTTCGGAAACCACCAGTACACCATTGCCCAGATAGGTCAGGCCCTCGGCGTCGTTGTGGCTGGTGGCGGCGGGCCAGGCGCTGAAAGCCATGGACCCCTGGGTGATCCCGGTCCGGGACACCTCGACCACGCCCATGCCCTCGTCGCCGACGAAGAAAAGCGTGCCCTTGTTGTTGTCGCTGTCAAAACGATCGCGAGCATAGGTGACGGCGGAAGCCTCCAGTCCCATGTCGTTCAAGCTGTCGAGTGCGTAGTTTCCGGTGACCGTGTAGCTGGCCAGGTTGATCGAAGTAACGGCGGCTTGCGTCTGGCCGGCTGCCAGGGCGGACAGCGCGACGAACAGGGTGCGAGCGATGAAGGGGGTCTTGGACATATGAGAGGCTTCCGAAAGATGAAAAAAAGACGGCCGTCCGAGAACGGCCATCGCGTTACGGGTGCGGCTGATCAGGCCTTACGGCGACGCGCCATGAAACCGACCAGGCCAAGGCCGGCCAGCATCAGGGCATAGGTTTCGGGTTCGGGGACGGCGACGGTGAAGGCGGTGTTGTCCAGCGTGTTGCCGGTGAACTCGCCGCTGCCCACGTCATTCCAGTTGGCGTTGTCGTACACCATGGATTTGTACGCGGCAAAGGTCGCTTGGCCGGAGCGGGCACCGGTGTATTCGCCGAAATCAGCATCGGGCACCAAGGCAATGGCGTTCACACCTACGGTCAAGCCGGCATTAGTAACATTTGCCGGAGCAGCGTCATTTTCAGTCGTCAACGCGGTGAGGAAAGTCGTCGGGGCGATGCCGCTGTCGCCGAGGAAGGCGTAGACGGTTTCGTTACTCTTGGCAAAGCCGAGGTTGGTGCCGCCGGTACTGGCCAGGGCCAAGGTACCGACGGACGCGCTGATGACGTCGGGAGACGCGTCGATCTCAGTGAACACTACGACCGAACCGGCGGCGATGGCGGCGGCGCCAGTATTCCAGGCCAGGGCATGTTCGTTGCTGTCGGCAAAAGCTGTGCCATTCCATTCGTTATCGCTGAAGTAGATAGTGCTGTTGGCGGCAATGTCGACGAAGGTGACCATCGCCCAGCCGTCATCGTCGGCGTTGAAGGAGGTGAAAGCCATATCGCCGGTGGTCAAGGCTTGCGCCGAGGCAGACACGGACATGGCCAACAAGGCGGCTGACAGGATGCTCAGTTGTTTGTTCATTTCAGTTTTCCCATTAAGTCAAAGCGATAAAAGTAAACCTGTGTTGATCGATCCATTCCGCAACTATTGATCCGGCCAGTTTTATCCGCGATTCCGTTCGTGCTGAGCCTGTCGAAGCACAGCCCTTCGACGGGGCTCAGGGCGAACGGGATTCACCGTTAATTTGTGCCGAATCAATAGTCAGATGAGCAATGCATTGATTACAGAAACAGCTTATTCAAGTTTTGTTACAGAAAAGCGTTTGAAAAATCCGCGATAAATGAGCCGTTCGGCTCATGGACAGAAGACCGGCGGCATTCCCTTGCCGACATTCCTTCTCCAGCGGCCGCATCACGCCAGCTTGCGCCGCATCGCGCCGAACAGACCGGCGGCCAGCAGCAGCAAGGCCCAGGCCGGCAGGGGGACATCGCCGGCATCTTCGGCGACGGTCACCTGGAAGGTTTGTGTCACCGGCGTCGCCGGCGCGTAGGTGGCATTGCCGCTCTGCTCGGCGGTGAGGCTGCAGCTTCCCGCCGCGAGCAGGTTCACCGTGTTGCCGGTTACGGCACACACTGGCGTGGTCAGCGATGTGAAACTGACCGGCAGCCCGGAGCTGGCGCTCGCCGTGAGGTTGACAGCACTGCCGACCGGCGCGTTGGCGGGCGCCGCGAAGCTGATGCTCTGGGCGGTGGGCGGGGCGATGCCGCAGCTGGCGCCCCAGATCGAGACCACGTATTCAGGATGGTCGGCGAACGGGTTGCGGTTGCCCTGCCAGCTGTAGATCACGTCGTTGCGCTGCTGCTCGGCGGTGGACACCGGGTCGGCCAGATGCCAGGCAACCAGGTCACAGAGGTCGCCGAAATAGGGCTCGCCGGTGTTGGTCAGGCGGTCGACCAGTTCCAGGTCGGGCGTGCCGCCATCGCCGCTGCCGGCATATCGGGTGGCCATGTAGAACATGGCGCGGGCGATGTCGCCCTTGACCACGTTCGGCGCTTCCCAGGTTTCCAGGTTGTTGTCTTCCAGGCAGGCCGGGCATTCCGGATTAGGCACGCCGCCGTAGGCGAAATCGTCGTTGGCCCGGTCGGCGTTGATGGATTTGTCGGCCGCGTACAGGTGATGGGCGTCGGTGTAGGCGTGGTAGCTGCTGCCGGGAAATCCGTGCGAGTTGGCCCAGACGTGCTCGCGATTCCAGGCGTTCGGGGTGTTGCCGCCGGTGTCCTGGTCGGCTTTGGGGATGGAGCGGCGGGAATAGACGTCGATGACGTTGTTGGGGTTGGCTGGATCCTGGTCGGCTTCTTTCAGCACATCCCAGACGCAGGAGTAGGTCTGGACGACATGGGCGTCGACGATGTCGTGCAGCGCCGACTTCAACGCCGCACCGCTCAGGCCGGCAGCAGGGGTGTAGTAGCTGCTGACGTTGAAGGCGGGAACGCTGGGCTTGGGGCAGGCGGCCCAGGCAGCCGTCGCCATCGCCCAGGCGGCCGCGATGGCCATGCCGAAGTGGAGAACAGCGAGCATTGAACCTTGAAACAGCAGTTGACCGCTCCTTAGCCGTTGTGAGGTCTCATGCAGACTGAAGTCATCCGCTTCGATAACACTCACCATTTGGGTGAGCCCGCTACCCGCCCGCTGTCGGGGTGGAGAAGCCGTCTGGCAGCTTCTCCACCCCGCCCTCGGTCGGGTTCAACTGCTGTTTCAAGGTTGAATGGCGTTTTCGCGTAGCGGGTTGCATTTAGATGTTCCAGTCATGGGCAAGAAAAAGCCGCTGCTTGTGGCAGCGGCTCGATTGACGGCCTGACCCGATCAGGATCAGGCGTCATCATTGATCTTACTTTTGTTGTGCGCGACGCATCGCTCCCAGGAGGCCGGCGCCGAGGAGGAACAAGGCCCAGGCCGGCAACGGCACGTCGCCGTCGCTGTAGGTGGCGCCACCGCTGACGGTGAAGCTTTGCGTCACCGTTGCCGCCGGGGCGTAAGTCGCGTTGCCGGCCTGGTCGGCGGTGATGCTGCAAGTGCCCGCCGCGATCAGGGTCACGCTGTTGCCGGAAACGCTACACACCGACGGTGTCAGCGAGGCGAAAGTCACACTCAGGCCGGAACTGGCGCTGGCGGTGAGGCTGAATGCACCGCTGTCGACCGCGCGATCCGTCAACGCCGCGAAGCTGATGCTCTGGCCAAGCAGCACATTGAAGCTTTGCACCACTTGTGCCGCTGCGGCGTAGCTGGCGTTGCCAGCCTGGTTGGCGGCGATGCTGCAAGTGCCGCTGGTCAGCAAGGTGACGTTGGTGCCGGAAACAGTACAGACACCTGAGGTCAGCGAGGAGAACACCACCGGATTGCCGGAAGCGCCGCCGGCAGCCGTGACCGCGAAGGGCGAGTCATCCAGGGCGCGGTTCTGCAGGCTGCCGAAGACGATGCTCTGCGCGATCAGGCTGGGGTTGTACTGCACGCTGGATTGCGCCAGTAGCGGGGTCGGCTGGACGTTGCCTTCGTTGTCGGTCGCCACGCTGTAGAACTCGTAGTGGCCGGCGCCGTTGGGGAAGTTGAAGGCGCTGTTCCAGGCGGCGGAAGTGGTGTCGGTACCGATCGACGTCCACGCACCCCAGTTCAGGCCATCCGCCGCGTAGCGGTAGAAGAACTGCACGGAAGTCACGCTGGCTGCGGAAACCGGCGCGGTGTAGTCGACTTCCAGTTCCGGGGCGAAGCTGCCGTATTCTTTCGAGTCGAAGGCGTAAGAAGTCGAGGCCGGGTTGGCATTTTCGGTGACCGGCTTGGCGACGAAGCTCACCGCCGACTTACCGACGACATAGCTGCCCACGTCCCAGGTGTACCAGGTGTCGGTGGTTGACACAGTCTGGGTGGCCAGCACGGTGGCGTCGTAGGTGGGCTGGGTAGCCCAGGTGATGGCGGTTTCGCCCCAGGTGGTGTCGCTGCTGCCATGCACCGCCACCGGCAGACCGGTGCCGCTGTTGCGCCACTGGTAAAGCTTGAGGCGGGCACCCGTTGCGCTGGCGCCGGCCGGCAGCGCGCCGGTCAGATCAAAACGCAGCCAGGCGCGCTCGTTGCCGAAGCCGCTGGCCGCGCTCTGCACGTACAGATTGGTGGTGTTGTAGTTAGTGGTGGGGTAGCCGGAGGCCACTTGCGCATCCGCCACCGGGGCAATGCTCAGCGTGCCGTTGCCGCCGGTGCCAGCGTCATTGGCCGTTGCGGTCAAGGTGATCGGACCGCTGGCGATCGGGTCGGGCGTCACCGCATCGACCGAAGAGAACGGCAGGTAGCCGCCGTTGTTGCCGTTGTTCGGCACCACGCTGGCTTCACGCAGGCGGAAGCGGCGATCCGGGCTGCTGCCGGTACGCTGGGTCTGGACGCCGACCAGTTCAAGCAGGTCGCCGTTGACGCCGGGCAGCTTGCTGACCGAGTAATAACCGCCTTCCTTGTAGACGTTGATCTGCACGCCGCTGGCGTCAGTCACGGTCTTGTCACCGCTGCGCACGGCGCGGAATTTGACCAGACGATTTTCGTGTTCCTCGTCGAAGAAGGCCGCCGTGTCGGGCTGGAACTCGGGCTGCGCCAGGCTGGTGTCGTTACCCAGAATGGAGAACTCCTTACCGGGCGCGTAGACCGCCTCCTGGTCGACCAGTTGCGGGTTGCCGCCGAAGAAGCCGCCCTCGCCCCAGACTTCGATGACGTCGCCAACTTCCAGGATGCCATCCGGGAAGCCCAGGTGGCTGCGATACAGCATGGTTTCGGCGAATTCGTGCTCGCTGTTGATGCTGCCATCGGTGTTGACCAGGCTGGCCAGGCCGTAGGAATTGCGGCGGGCGACGGTCTCCGGCAGGGCTTCGATCAGGCGGATGAAGACGCCCTCGAAGTACGGCTCGTTTTCGGCGTCGGACACCATCGTCACCACGGCCTTGAAGCCGCCGGCCAGTTCGGTGTTGAGCACATAACGCGGGCCTTCGACGGTCATCGGGTTAAGCGCGGTGAACTGGCTGGTGTACTGCACCACGGCATTGCGGATGCTGCTGGAGTAAGCGGCATTGGGCTTGGTCGAGAAGTCGAAATTACCGCCGGATTCATTGATCCAGTCGTCATGCAGGAACATGTATTCACTGATGGCGACCTGCCAGGTGGTGCTGGTGTCGGTTTTGGAGAGAGCAACCGGCGCGCCGGGGCCGGAACCGTCGGCATCGTAGGTCACGCCGGTGACGTCGCCGTCGTTGGCGGTAACTTGCCAGCCTTTGGAGATGGAACTGCCGACGTAGTGGCTTTCCAGGTAATTCCAGATGTCGGCGCTGGTCAGGGTGACGACGCGAATCTGGTCATCCACCCAGGGATAGGTTTCGTAGATATCCAGATAGGTGATCGGGCCGGCTTTCACGTCGCGACGCACGCCGCCGCCTGATTGCAGCGCCAGTTGCACAGGCACGTTCAGTTGGCCCAGCTTCCACACAGTGGCGTCGGCGATCCATTCGCCGGCGTTGTTGTCGCCGCTCCAGGGGAATTCGGACAGGGTGAACCACTTGTCCTTGTCCAGCGTCAGGTTGACGGCGGAGTGGCCGACTACGTGATCCAGCGGGCAAGTCTGATTGGCGTTGGCGCGGCCGGTCACCGAGGTCGGCAACACGCAGGCGCTGGCGGGATCGACCAGGGCATCGTATTCGGCGGTCAAGGTATTGATCAGGTTCAAAACAGCCGTGTTCGGCGTGATTTCGGCGGCCTTGACCGGATGTTTCTGGGCGTCCAGAAATTCGCCTTTGGGGGTGAGCTGCACTTCACCGACATACTGACCATAGGAAGCGGCCTCGACCACGGCGGTGTTGCCGTTCAGGTTGGACGGCTGCCAGACAGTCTTGCCCCAGGTATGCCAGTGGCCAGCCACAACCAGGTCGGGCGGCGCGACATCGCCATCGCCCAACAGCGCTTCGTCACCGGCATTGAGGCGGCGGTGGCCGATGTGCGACAGCAGCACCACAACATCGGCGCCCTCGCCGCCCTGGGCGGTGGGTTTGCGCAAATACGCCACCCAGTCTTTCAGGTCGACGGTGTCGGCATTGGTATCCGACCAGCGGGTTTCCTTGACCGAAATCAGCGTCTCGGTAGAGGCGGAAAGGATGGCCGAGTCGTCGGTCAGGTAGCCCAGCACCGCCACTTTGGTCGGCGTTCCGGCGGAGGATGTGGTGTTGACGATGACATACGGCTTGAACACGTTGGCTGCTGGGTTTGCTGAAGGTGTCGGGATCGCCGCGCCGTAATTCAGCATGTTTACCGCGATGAACGGCAAGCCGGATGCCTGCATATTGGTGATCATCGTGGCATCGCGCACGTCGTGGTTGCCGATGACGATGGCGTCGATACCGCGACCGCCGAGCGCCTTGAGCTGGGTGTCGAGCAATTCCTGGTAATCCACCATGCCGCCGTTGACGCGCAGGTCGCCGAGCGGGCCGCCTTCCGAAATATCACCGGCATCGAGCACCAGGGAGTTCGGGTTGGCCTGCTTCAAGGCCAGCATCTTCGCCGCCATATAGGCCGCGCCGCCGGCTTCTTCGAACGCCGGTATTTCACCAGGGCCGTCCGGGAAGTCGAGGTCGTGCGTGGTCAGGCGCGAGTGGATGTCGTTGACGTGGATGATGTTGATCTTGTCGTCGGGCCAGGCGCCGCCGGCGTATTCGACGCGCAGACGCGGGGCCAGGCTGGAATTGAAATCCTTGCTGTCGATGGCGTTGGAAACCCAGGTGGCCGCACCTTCGGTTGCCGCCTTCAGCATCAGGTTGATGCGGTTGTCGCTGGCGGACAGCCGATCCTGCACATGGGCAGTCACATCGAACTCGACCCATTTGTATTCACCGTTGGCGGGCAGAGTGCCGGTAACCGCCGGAGTGCCATCGAAGGCCGGCTGCGCTGCCCAGGTGATGCCGGTCTCGGTCCAGGTGTCGTCGTTGCTGGCGTGAACGGCAACCGGCAAATCAGTGATGGCAGACTTGTAAACATACAGGCGCAGCTTGGCGGAGGTAACGCTGGCGCCCGGCGGCAACTTGCCGGACAGGTCGAACGCCGACCAGATACGTTGATTGCCGAAGCTGCCTCCGTTGGCGCTGGCAACGTACATGCTGGTGCCGGTGGCGTAGTTGGTGCTGGCTGCGGCTTCGACGACCTGAGCATCGGCGATGGGCGCGAAATCCTGGAAGTGAGCAGTGTTGTCCAGGCTGGCGGAACAACTGGTGGTTGCGCCGCCGTTGATGCCGTTACAACTCCAGTTCCACGGGCCAGTGCCGGTAACGGTGGTGGCGATTCCGGTCGCACACAGATTGGTGGTCGGCGCGGTAGCGCGGGCCTGGCCGTTGGATGAACCGCAGACACCGGCGATGGGCGCGTTGGTAAAGTTGGCGGTGACAGTTTGCGCGGCAGTTACGTTGCTGATGGTCAGCGGGTTGTTGCTGGTGGTGACGAAACCGCCGGTACCGGTCCAGTTGCTGAAGGTGTAGCCGCTGTTGGCGTTAGCCGTAACCGCCGTGGCACTGCCGGCGTAATCGACCGTCTGCGGCGTGGTACCCGTCAACGTGCCATTGCCGTCGGTGGTGAAGTTCAGGCTGTAGCTCTGGATGGTCGCCGAGCAGCTGGCATTCGTGCCGCCGCCGCTGCCGTCGCAAGTCCAGTTCCACGGATGGCCACTGCCGGTGACGGCGGTAGCAGTGCCGGTGGAGCAGAGGTTGGTCGGGGCGGTGGCGGCGAGGGTTTGGAGGTTGTCGGTGCCGCAGGCGCCGTTGATGACTGGTACAGAACAAGTAATAACAGTCGATGCGGTGTTGCGAGGAGCGGGAGCTACCGAGGTGAAGTCGGTACTGTTGTTATCCGTGTCGGTACAACCGTTGTTACCACGCAAAGCTGCAGTGGTGTTGCTGGGTGCGGGCGCTGGGCCAGCACCCTCGTAGTTGTTGGCCGTGGCACCAAAGCCGATGTAGTCCTTGACTGCAGCGTTGGTGGAACAGGCGCTGCCACACGAGAGCGCGGTCGAGTTGGTGACCAGCGCTACCTTGCCGGCCGTACCCGACATCGAAATGGTGCCTACCTTGTCGGCGACTGGCAGACTAGTCGTGCCGCCCGTGCCGGCCGCTTCTTGCACCAGATAGTACTGACCGGGCTGCAAGGTCACGTTGGTCAGGGCGGTTACCTGCCAGGTAGTGCCCGTCGCCGATGCGTACTGCACCGACCAGCCATTCAGGCTGACTGCACTAGCGCCTCGGTTATGCAGTTCGATGAAATCGTTCTTGTAGGTCGCGCCGCTGTTGCCGCCACCACCGTAGACCTGGCTGATCACCACATCAGTAGAAACTGCCAGCGCCGGAACCGCGCAGGCCAGCGACAACCCCACCACCGCGAGACCGCGCAAAGCCCAGCGCAGTGCGCCTGCCATGGTGCGGTTGTTGTTTACTTCGTCACAGTCTGAACTGTGGGACTTCGGGCGGGATAGCTGTTGGAACATCGTGAATCCTCTGTTTGGCTCCCGACCCTTCGCATGGAAAGGCAGGCCGAAAATTGAACCCACACAGTTTTCACCGCCAACATCACAGGCAGATTAAATAAATGACCCTGAAAAATGAGCCGAACGGCTCATGGCAATTTCAGTAAATATCGAATTCCGAAAATCCTTTGCCGACGTGTCCAACATGTCGGCGTGATGCGGATTGCGAAACAGTGGGCGTTCCCGATTGACCGGCATGGGCAGGAAACCTCTCTGCGATCCTGCGACGTTGCCAAGGTCAGGATGCCCCGCTGTTTCAGGATTGAAATATTCTCGCTATATTCCGCCGTTACAATTTTCCGTTTTTATATTGACCTGTTGAGGAATCGAAATGTCGAAGCTGCACACAATCGCACTTAGCACCCTGGCCCTGCTTTTGGTATTGCCCTTGGCCGGTTGCGGCGACAAGAAAGAGGGCGAGGAAAAAGCTGCCAGCCAAGTCGCGGCGAAGGTGAACGATGACGAGATCACCGTTCACCAACTGAACTTCGAACTGGCGAAATTGGGCAATCTGAAACCCGAACAGGCCAAGCAGGCGGCTAATCAAGTGCTGAAATCGATGGTCGAACAGCAGCTTCTGGTGCAGAAAGCGGTGGAAGACAAGATCGACCGCGATCCGCAGGTGCTGCAGTCCCTGGAAGCCGCGCGCCGCCAGATCCTGTCCCAGGCGCTGCTGCAGAAGCTGACCGCCAATCAGGCCGCCCCCGGCGATGCCGAAATTGCCGATTACTTCAGCAAGAACCCGGCTCTGTTTTCGGAACGTCGCATCTATCGTTTGCAGGAAATCAATATCAAAGTCACGCCGGAAAACGTCGAAGCGGTTAAAGCACAGCTTCAGCAAACCAAGAATCTGGGTGATTTCATCAATTGGCTGAAGGCACAGAACATTCCGGCGCAGGCCAACCAATCCACCAAGTCCGCCGAGCAATTGCCACTGGAACTGTTGCCGCGCCTGCATCAATTGAAGGATGGTCAGGCAATGACCTTTGCTGTGCCCGGCGCTTTGAATATTCTGGTTGTGGCCGGCTCGCAAGCACAACCGCTGACGCAAGAGCAAGCCAAGCCGATGATCGAGCGCTACCTGGGCAACGCCAAGAAACGCGAAGCGGCTGCAGCTGAATTGAAGACTCTGCAAGCAAAAGCCAAGGTGGAATATCTGGGTGAGTACACCGAAGCCGGCAAGGAAGCCGCCCCGGCGCCTGCTGCCGCGCAGTCCGCCGCCCAACCGGCCACCCAACCCGCTGCCAACGCCGATGCCATCGAAAAGGGTGTCGAAGGCCTCAAGTAAGACACCAGGCAGGATGGGACGCCAGGCTTGAAATCGGCCTGATTGTGCGTGGTCCCATCCGCGCGACGGCAGGCAGGCGCGTGATGAAACACGCGCCTTCGCGCCTTTCCAGATTTTGGGATGCAATGCTGGGGACGACCGGTTAGCGCATTGCCGTGTCGATTTAGGCGCCACTCGCGCCACTCAATTGGCGAACTACGGCGAACCCATGTCCTTGCCCGCCTCGACGACCACGTCGCCATCAAACAGCTTGACGGTGAGGCTGGCTCCCGCAGCCTTGGCGAAGTCGGCCAGTCTGAGAAATCGATCTAAATAAACAATGTCACGTCGGCCTTCTGGGCCAGGGCCAGCATGCTGGTCGCGCCACTCCACTCGCTGATTTGCGGAATGAAATCCGCCTTCTCGTAACCGAACAGCTCCACCGTCATCTGGCAGGCGATGAATTTCACGTCTGCCTCAATGGCCATCGCACGCAGATCCTGGATGCTCGCCACGCCGTGGTTGTCGAGCGTGGTCAGGAACAGGTTCCGGGTGAGCGATTCGAAACCCGGCAGGTTGCTCATCACCACATTAGGGATCTTCCAGTTGATGTCGCGAAACCACTCCGGTCCCATCGGCATTTTCATCGGCATGGCGGGATTGCCTAGCGGCGAAACCTGCAGGTTCAGATCGTTCCTGAGCAGCTCAAGGCCGTAGAAACTGAAGAAGATGCTGACGTTCCAACCCAGCGCCGCAGCAGTGGTACTGAGAATGAAGGGCGGGTAGGCCCAGTCCAGCGTGCCCTTGGTCGCCACGATGGCCATGGATGGTGTGTGGGCCGCTTCCTGCTCCTGTTGCAGGCGTTCATGCTCCTCGCGAAACCAGGCATTGAACTGCTCACGCTCGGAAATATCCTGCTTTACCGCTACTTCTGCTGTTGCCATTGGATGCTCCTTTTTAACTGTTCGCCGATGTGGCTTGTTTGAACGAGCACCATCTTCTATTATCTTTTTAAGATTGATAATCCTCTGCTCTGTTAACAAAATGTTTCTTATTTGTTGAGAATATGCTGATAGTGAACATCTCTGATATGAAGGTGTTTACCCAGCAGTGAAGGGGAAGACTCAGTGCGGCCGGGCGTGAGCTCAGCCTGACTG
>JFJP01000058.1_pt1 | contig 13244 bp, 10 predicted proteins | sample 431651 | NCBI WGS metagenome assembly JFJP01 (sample SAMN02602958, study PRJNA72255) | Microbial mat metagenome, whole genome shotgun sequencing project. | biome: fresh water; feature: sink hole; material: water; isolation source: purple microbial (photo- and chemosynthetic) mats found in...
TTCAGCACAGCCAGCGACTTGAGACCATTGGCACCCTGACGGGTGGCATCGCTCATGACGTAAACAACCAATTGGCGGCCATCGTCGGCCAACTAAATCTAGGACGAGAATTCCTTCCTGAAGACCATCCCGCGTCGAAACGGATCGAAAAAGCCGAGGATGCCGCGCACCGGTGCGCACAAATGATCAAGTCCTTACTGGGCTTTTCCCACCAGACCCACCCCGATCTCAAGGCCGTCGATCTCAACGAACTGGTGCGACACACTGGAGCTCTTTTGGAACGACTGCTGGGAGGACGAATCCGCCTAGATTTGGAACTGGCTTCCGGCCTAGCCCAAGCAAAAGGCGATCCGGTGGGCCTCGAACAGGTGCTGATGAATCTGGCCGTCAATGCCCGGGATGCAATGCCGGAGGGCGGGCGCCTCTGGATCAGCACGCGCATGGGTTCAGAAAACGAAATTTTGCTTTCGGTCAAAGACACCGGCACAGGCATTCCTGCCGAAATACTGTCCAAAATTTTCGACCCATTTTTTACCACCAAAGAAGTCGGGAAGGGCACCGGTCTGGGCCTATCCATGACCTTCGGAATCATCCAAGCCCATGGTGGGCATATCGAGGTTCGGAGCGAGCTCGGACAGGGTACGGAATTCATTCTCTCCTTGAAAACTGCGCCCCGTCCAAGCCCGGCGGGTATTCCGGGCTCCACTCGAGAACCAATCCTGACCTCCCTGGCAGGCCTGCGAGTCCTGGTCGTGGAAGACGAGGCCCCATTGCGCGATCTTTTGGCCGAGGGCTTGATTTCTCGACGCGCCCAGGTCGACACGGCTCGCGATGGCGAGGAGGGCTGGTCGTTATGGAAGGGCAGCCGCTACGACCTGATTATCAGCGATCAGCGAATGCCCGAACTCACCGGAACGGAATTAGTGGCCCGCATTCGCGCGGAAGGATCCTCCGTACCCATCATCCTGATCTCAGGCTACGGCCTGGAAGGTCTGGAAGCGGATTTAACCCGCGATCCCAACTTGCGGACACTCTTAAAGCCTTTCGCCTTCAATCGCCTATTCCAGCTCGTAAGCGATCTCGTTGGGCATAAGCAAAACTAGTCTTTACCTCCAAGAATGGAGCGAAAGCGGCTGAATAGGCCACGCCCTTCGACTGGCTCGGGTGCCTCATCATGAAGGTCAATGTCATCGGGGATCGGTAGGCTGGGGTCTAACTCCATGGCCTTTTTGAAACAAGCCTTGGCATTGGCTCGGAACTCCTTGCGATGGTAGACCTCGCCCATCAGGGCCCATGGTTCAGCAGCCTTGGGCTTCAACCGTGAGGCCGACTGCAGGGCCTCGATGGCCCGCGTGGACCAAGCAGGGTTCGTTAGGCGATGTTTTCCCAACAATAACCACGGCTCATAAGCCTGATCGGAATCAGGGTCCATTTGCACCGATTGTTCCAACAACCGAATGGCTTCCACGGTCCGGTCTTGAATCAACAGGTTTTTGGCGCGTAGGAAAAATTTTCGTGCCCTGATGGAAGGGTTGTCCTCCGATCGAGCGGGAGTTGCCTCAGCCATTGCCGGAATCGCCCCAAATTCAGGAAAAGCATTACCGGGTTGCTCGGTATCCAGTTCAATCTTCGGAAGAAAATCCAAGGGAGGCAGTGCCGATGGTGTCGGTGGCAAAGGCTGAGAGGGCGGTGGAATCGGGAGCAGGGGGGTAGGGGCTTCCAAAACTAGCGGTTTCGGTTTCGGTGCTGGAGTTGCTACCGACCCCATGGGCCCCGGCAACGTGCCTTGAGTCAAGGTCAATACACCGAGAGCCCAGAGCGTCGAAAACAAACGAGCGGCTTCTTCCTCAGGCAAATTGCTGAGCGATAGAAAGGTTTCAAAACCCATCGGTTCTTGCCCGAGAAAGGACAACGAATAAGCAAGCTGAGGCGTAAGAGGAAGATCGCTCATATCGTCCAGCAAATTGCCCTGGGCAGACCACCGCCACTCTTTCTGCTGATAGAAGAGGTCACAAAGCTCTTGGACATTGTGAGCCTGGATAAACGTGCTCCAAACAAACTGCCGATGGTTCACCTCGAAACGCAGGTCATCGCTTAGCTGGCGATGCACTTCGCCCGGTTTCCATTCCATCTGCACGATTTGGTGTTCAAGAGCATGGATCATTACCTGCTCCTGAAGGGCACTCAAATGCAGATCCCGCTCCACTGTCGACATCAGTCCCCATTGAATGACCTTCTCCCCAAGCCGGAAGCCTTCATCATTGGCTAGCAGTTCGTTGAGTGATGAAAAATCCAAGATCCCCTGTCGCAGCAGGTAGTTACCAAACTGCTCCCCGGCCACATCGCTTTGCAGGTAGATCACCTTTCCGCCCGCCAAATGAATCCGCCGAGTGCCATCGTTTTGCTCAAGATGCAGGGTGCCTTCGGCCTTCTGTTGGCACAAGGCGCCCATAATGGCAGATAGCAACTGAGGCGAATCCGGCGGTGTCACAGGTACTCCAAGGCAGACAATAATGCAATTATTCTAACAAATGCCAACCCTTTGAGGTAGCGGCTACTCCTAAGTCTTTGCGGCGACGAAGGCAGACCTTATCCTTGTTCTTGCTGTCATTCTGCACTGAACCCGGTGAACCCATGTTTGAAAAACTTGGCAAATTCCAGATCAAAAAGCTCCTTGGCCAGGGCGCCATGGGCGAGGTTTACCTCGGCATCGATCCAGCCATTGGACGCGAAGTCGCGATCAAGACGATTATTCCCACCGCCTCTCAGGGCGATGAAGCCAAGGCTCGATTCGAGCGTGAAGCTCGAGCCGCAGGCGTACTGAACCACCCTCACCTCGTAACCATTTACGAATTCGGCGAGGACCAAGGCGTAATGTTCATCGCCATGGAATATGTGCGGGGCAATGACCTGGATGAGTTGTTCCAGGATCAATCCCTTTCTCGCTCCGAAGCCCTCGAGGTGCTTGCCCAGATCTGCGATGGATTGAATTTTGCCCATCGGGCAGGCATCGTCCACCGGGATATCAAACCCTCCAATGTGCGAGTCACTCGTGATGGCAAGCGACTTCACGCCAAGGTCATGGACTTCGGCGTGGCCCGGGTCAGCAATTCCGAAATGACCGCCACGGGGATGGTGATGGGCACCGTCAGCTATATGGCGCCCGAATACATCCGAACCGGAAAGCCAGATTCCCGCTCAGACCTATTCGCCGTCGGCGTAATGCTCTACGAGATCCTCTCGGGCCGGAAGCCCTTTGCTGGTGAAACCACCCCCACCATCCTGTACAAGATTGTCAACGAGCCTCCAGACCCCATCGACCTGCACTCCCTGGCTGGCATCAGCCCCGCAATCCGCATGGTGCTGGATCGCGCTCTGGCCAAGGATCCCGATGTCCGTTTTCAAACGGCCGAAGACTTGGCCAAGGCCCTTCGAGCCGCCAAGGATCCCACCTGGAAGGGCGAGGTCGAACAGGCCACCTTCCGAATCGCAGCCGGGGCGGTGACAGTTCCCGTTCCCGAGGCTGCTCTGCCACCGCCTCCGCCCGCACCTGTAACGGTCACCCTACCGAGCCAAAGCACCAAAACGCCGAGGCGGACGAACGTTGGCCTAATCTTGGCGGCGAGTCTGGGTGGGCTTGTCCTAGTTGCGGGTGGAGCCTTTGGGGCCTACCGCGTCTTCGGCACAAAATCCGCGCCCGATCCGGCTGTGGAGCCCGCTGCCCCATCAACCGAAAATGCCGCGACCACTTCTCCAGTGCAGAGCCTGCCGCTCCCCAAGACAACGGTTGCGTCGTCCCAAGCCATTCCCGCTCCGAACTCCCCCACGCTCCCGATGCCTTCTGGCAAGGATGTCCCCTCGGAAAACCCTCGAGCAACCCAGCCGCTCACTCCTGCGCCTGTCGCACCCGTGGCAACCCCCAAGGACCCGAAATTCTCCCAGGAGGCGCTCGGCAACATGGACGTTCCCGAGCGAAAAAACCTCAGCAATCTCAGCCTTAGCGAAGCTATCCAAATGCTCGACAAGGATCGCAAGCGCGCCCTGGAAGGCATGTTAAACGCCACATTCGCCAACCCCAGCAACCCAGCGGGTTACGCCTGGGCGGTAGCCGTCCTCTACCAGGATGGTCGCTATTCAGAGATCCCGCCGATCCTGGCCCGTGCTCGCCGGAATGGCTTGAATAGGGGGCAGTTGGCCGCCGCGAATGTTCGATTCAGGATGGCCATGCAACAGGAAGCCATGAACCGTCGCATTCCAGGCGGGGGCGGGGGAGACGAGTGACCCTCGAATCACGCCTAGACTACCGCTTCCACAATCCCGCCTTGCTCAAGCAAGCCCTTACGCACCCCTCCAGCGGAATCCAACCCGATAATCAGCGACTCGAGTACCTGGGCGATGCGTTATTTGGCGCAGCCCTGTCGCTTTTGCTCTACCGAGAAAAACCCGACTGGCCCGAAGGGGCCATGACCAAGTTGCGCCATTTGCTGGTGAGTACAGACTCGCTATACACCTGGGCCAAAGACCTAGATCTGCGGCTCACTCTTCCTGCCAAGTCTGATCCAAGCCACATGAAAACGGCTTTCCGCAAACCCCTGGCCGATGCGGTGGAGGCGATCCTGGCCGCGATTTATCAAGACGCGATCGCCGCCAACACCGATGGCTTCACAGCGGTATGTCGGGTCGTAAACCAGCGATTTCAAACTCAGATTCAACAGGCTGGCCGCGATTCCTGGGAGCATCACGACACCAAGACGACCCTTCAGGAAAAGGCCGCCAACCTTGGGCTTCCAGCACCAACCTATGAGCTGGTTAAACGGCATGGCCCCGATCATGCCCCGACTTTTTTGGTGAGTGTTCAGGTGGGACCCCATCACGCACAGGCATCGGCCCAGAGCTTAAAACAAGCCCAGGTGGCTGCCGCACGCTTGGCGCTTACCCTCTTGGTGTGATTCACGTTACGGACTTGAGACACAAATGCCTCGAAATCGACGGCGTTGTTTCGTCTACGGCCCCAAAGGCACACGGCATGAGTTAAGATTCCGAGGGTGTGTCACGGAAGGGTGCGCTATTGAAGGTTCTGCCAACACTTCTGATCGAGAATGGCCTCCTGGCGTCTGGGTCAGGAGTCGATGGTATGCCCACCGACCCCATGGCCGTCACCGATTCACTCCTAGCCTATGGCTGCTGCCGCCTTTCGTTGATGGATGTGGACGCAGCACGCAGTCGAGGACACAACCGAGAAGTCATTTCCCGGATCATGCATCGCTTTCGTCAGGCCAGCAGCAAAGTCTGCATTCAGGTGGGTGGCGGGATTCGCAGCTCCGATCAGGCCCAATTTTTCCTTGATCACGGCGCGACCTGGCTTCTGGTCGGCACCATCCTGCATCGATCACCCCTAGTTGTCGATCAACTGCTGGGCCGATTCAGCGAGTACCTGACCGCCGCCATCGATGTCCGCGCAGGCGAAGTCCAAGCTTCCGGGTGGTCTGAATTTTCACCCCTAAGCCCCGAGGACTCCGCGCGTCGAATTCGCGAGCAAGGCTTTAAGCGGATCCTTTTTTCCGATATCCCAGAGAGTCCGAATTCGGCCCCCGATTTCTCCACAGCCACCCGCATCAGCCAGCACGGCCGCCTTCCCATCCTCATGGGGGGCAGCATTCGTTCTCAGGAACATGTAGCCCAAGCCACCCAAGTCAACGGTATCCAAGGCGTTATGGTGGATTGCCGCCTCGTCCTGGAGGCCCCAGCTCTGCTCGGGCCCCAAGCCCAGCCCTGCGAGTAGGAGGGGCCGTGGAAGAGTTGAACCCATCCTTTCTCGCGACCTTTACCAGCCAGGAAAAACTCCATTTCCGAAATCTGACCCTGCTTCGTCCCCAACTGCCCTCTGAGCGTCAATTTCAGCTCATCGAAGGGCTCGCACGGAATCTGGGAAACGCTCGACTCCTCACGCTCATTGCCCGCACCCCGCATTGGCTGCTGCACGCCCCCATCATTCAAGCCTTGGCCGAAAATGACGCGACTCCAGAACCCATTCGCCGAGATCTGGAATTGGCCGTGTCGCTCTTCGATCTCATGCACACCATGGATCGCGCACCGGTTGACGAGAAAGAAGAACGCGCCGAGACCGTCAAGCTCGTCTATGCCCAGTTGCCTCAAGAGCTAAAAGCGATCGTAAAACAGCAACTCAAGCAGCTCGCGCGCCAGGTCAACCCCACAGGCTTTACCCAAGACCTGCCGCCGTTGCCAGCGGAGGAACAGGACTGGGAGACCCTTACAGAACCGCCGAGGAGTCGGGCTGCCACTCAGCCGATGCTGGCTCAAATCCCCAAGGAGGAACTCCTTGCAAGGGCCGAAACGACCCATGTGCAGGAAGAGCTCTCGGCCTTCCTGATAAGCCCAGACTCGGATATCCGCCAAGCGGCTCTGCACAATCCCATGATCTCGGAGGAACTGCTGATCGAAACCATCCGGATGGGTGATATTTCGGATTTGTTCGAAGATATTTATGCGGAAGCTCGCTGGTATTTCCGCGATCCCCTCCGGGAGGCCATGTACGACGCCCCTCGGTTGCCGAACGCATTTGCCAAAAAATTACGGGTGAGCAGGGATCTGTTGGCCGAACTCTCCCTGGGCCCCGGTGGCCCCAGAGCCTTGCATCGGATTGCCAGTCTATTCACACAGTTGGACGAGACCGAATACCAATTCATCACCTTTTGGGCCAAACGAAATGCGCCCAATCTGCTGCGGGTTATCAAGATTTTCTATGACCGCCTGCAACGGAAACGCACCACCCAAGTCAGCGGCCTTTCCACGCAGCCCGAGGGTCGTTGGGCATCTCTGGAAGAGCGCGTTTTCATGGCCAATCAGTCCACCCAGCCCGACCAGATGTTGGCGGCCTTGCGTGACCCCGATTCCACAGTGTTCGCCATTGTCTTAGAAAACCCAGGCCTCACCCCTCAGGAACTCCTCTCGGTAATCCCCACCATGGATTCGGTGCGTGTTGAGAAATTGGCGGCCCATTTCACCTGGGGTGAAAACCCCGCTCTGCAAGAAGCGTTGCTTCACAACGCTCATCTTTCCCAAACCACCGCGCTTCGATTGCTCCGCTCCCTTACCACACCCAGATCCCTGCTGGATCTATTACGAGATCTTCGAATTCCCCATCTGGAAGTGAAACAGCAGGCACTGGAAATCCTTCGCTCAATGTATCTGGCCATGACCATTCAGCAGCGGATCGTGGCCCTCCGCGCCAGTGGCGGCGAGTTTATCCGCCACCTACCACAGGATGTACTCAAGGATGAGGAGACTCTGAAGCAGATGGTTTCGGACCGGCAGCTGGATCCGAGCATTTTGGTGCGACTAGCCAGAAACAAGCAGACCCCAAGATCCATCTTGGAAGCCATCGCCGCCCATCCAACCCTGATGGCACACCCTTCGATCATGTCGGAATTGCTGCTCAACCCCAAAACCCCTCGAGAATCCGCAACGCGTGTCTGGGGGCTACTCTCCGAAAGTGAGCAACTCCAGTTGCTGCGCAGCCCCCACCTTCCGGGGACTCTTCGCCACCTGGCAACGTGAGAAAATCCGTTTGATCTATAACCGCGGGGACGACGCGCGCGTAGCCCTGAAACTGGGTGATACATGAAACTAGCCGCCACGCTCCTAATTCCCGCCGCGCTCATGGTTTTCGTTGGGTGTGAGAAGAAACCTAAGGGCCCTGATTGGGCCATTTCGGCCCCTCCGGGCACGGTCATGGCCGTTTCCGGGCAAGCCGGCTGGGTAATTCAGCGACGTGAATTCCAAACCCTCCTGGGTAATTTCCCTTTGGCTGATCGGATCCTGGACCTGTTTCTCAAAAGGGCACATATCAACCCCAAAGGTGAGACCGGTCGAATTTCCCTTTACGTCATGGACCTTCAGATCAAAGAGGTCCTTGAATCCAAATCCGTCAAGGGGGCGAATTTTTTAATTCAACTGGGGGAGTTCAAGGATCCCAAAAATCTATTGATGTCCATCACCGAAGCATTCCCCCTGGAAGGCTCTCTGCAAACCGCCAAGGGAGAGATGCCTCTTCACGTTGTGCTGGATTATGACCAATTCCATGTTCGCCTTCTCGTTGATAGCCAAGACCGAATTTGGATAGGCGATCTTTCGGCTCTGGCGACCCTCGCAAAAGCCAGCCCGACTTCACCCACCTTTCAACGGGCTGCCCAGTGGGTCGATAGCGCTGCCCCCATTCAAGGATTATTAATGCCCGAGGGACTCCTCCGAGAGGCCTCCGACAAACTGCCCAAGGAATTTGCCCAGGCGTTGCCAAAAGGCATCGAAGCTCTGGCCTGGAGTGTTGCTCCCGGCCCCTCCAAGGAGGCACCGCACTTGTTTGCACTGGCCGTCACCGGAAGCCCCGAGGGCATCCAACAGGTTGCCCCCTGGGTGCAGCGACTGGTGGCCCTCCTAGGCAGCATGCCGGGAGCGCCTTCTCGTCCTGCCGATGTATTGGAAGAACGCACGCGCGTAGGCCTCAAGGCGGAGCTTAGTTCCACTCAGTTGGAGGCCGTCATGTCGAAGATTTCGCAGCCCGGCGTATTTAAGGCGCTAACGGCTCCCGAGCGGAAACCATGACCGCAGTTGCACTCGAAGTTCTCCAAGATCCCACCCCCGAATACTGGATGGGGCGGCTAAAAGCAGGCCACGAGGAAGCCTTGGCTCATCTGATGGCCCGCTTCGAAAAGCCGATTTTTTCTTTTCTTTACCGTAAATTGCAAGGCGAAACTGGCGTCGTGCAGGAATTGACCCAAGAGGTTTTCCTGAAGTGCCTGCGCCATTGCCAACGCTTTGAAGAAGGTCGCCCCGTGGCCGCATGGATTTTTACGTTAGCGGCTAATGCAGCTACCGACCATCTGCGTAAACGAGGTCGGGAGCTGCCTTCTCCCGAGTCCTTTGATGCTCCTGACCCTCACCAACCCTCACCCTGGGACCAGGTGGACCACGACCGGAGACTCCGGATGCTCAAGGCTGCGATGGACGGCCTTACGCCCCGGCAACGTTCCATGGTCTTGGGCTACTACGTTCACGAACGACCGGTGAAACAGATCGCCGAGGACCTCGGCTGCGCCGAGGGAACCGTTAAAGCCACCCTTTTCCAAAGTCTTGCCAAGCTCCGAAAAAACCTGGAAGTGACGCCATGAACCCCGAATCCGAAACCCGCACCCTGACCGACGCCGAACGCTTCGAACTCCTGGAGCACCCGGAACTTTGGCCCGATGACCCCGCCATTCAGGCTGAATTAGCCGAATTGCTGGAACTCCATCTCGGCCTGCAGGCCCACGGCAGCGACCTGGGCACCGCTCTCCAAGTGGTTCGCCCCGTCCGCTCTCTGCGCTCCAGTTGGTTCCTCGCCGCCGCCGCCACTCTGCTGGCCGTCGCCCCCACCACCTATGCGCTTCAACAAGGTCGCATGCTCCGTCGCCAGGCTCAGGACACTGCTCGCATTGAAGCCAACGCCCAGCACCGAGGTCAAAACCGCTTGTGGGGCAGCTTCTTCCAACAATCCTCTGAACTCATCCAGCGTTTTGAGCAAAGTCCACCCCTTTGCAACAAGGATCACGAAGACCGCAACGAAGAGCGCGTGCTCGCCATGGCACTCCTGGAAGCCAGTCGCCAATTAGCGGGCCAGACGGCTCCTGTGGCCAACACCCAGGCCGAAATCGCCCGCAATGAGCTGCATTTCTGGCTCACGGAGCTCTCCCTGGAAGACGGTTGCCTCACCCCAGAACGAGCTCAGGAATTGCGTCGCCTGGCCAGCACCCAGGATCTTGAAGGCCAAGCTCAGCGCCTGAGCGCGCTCCTGAAGGGCGAGGGTTCCTGATGCTGCTGGGGCTGATACTCCTCTTCGCACCGGTCGAAGCACCTTCGGGCCGCGCGAAAACCGTGGTGCTCACAAGCAAAGAATCCCCAGCGGATGCCTTGCTGAGAGAAGCCAAGGTCCTGCGCTATGCTCAGCGTTTTTTCGAAGCTGCCGCCCTTTACCGACGCCACTTGAATGAATATCGAACGTCCAGCCGGGCTTCGGAAGCTAGGTTCTGGCTCGCCGCCAGCCTCGAACAAGATCAGCGCTGGGATGAGGCTGCGGCCGCCTACACCGACTTTCTAATTCAGCATCCCGATGAGCGAATGTTGGGCAAAGAGGCTCGCCTGAATCGGGTTCGCTGCTGGGGCATTCGTCAGAATCAAGCGCCTGATGCCACCCCTGGATTGCTCGCGGCACTTGCCGATGAGGCTCTCGAAGTGCAGGTCGCCGCAGCCCTTCAACTCGCCAAGACCCGCGATCGTCGGGCCGTGGACACCCTTCAAAAAGGCCTTACCCTAGCCAGCCAGGCTGAAGCTTGTCGATTGGCGCTCACCAGCATGGGAGCCACGCCCCAGCCCCAGACATCTTCCAATGCGCGCTTTTTGGTCATGCGCATTCGCGAAAAGGGAAAAAAGGATCCCGTCACCATTCGCCTGGCCCTGAGCCTCGCTCGGGCCATGGAAAACTACCTGAGCAACGAGCAGATCCTTCAGGCCCGAAAGAAAGGCTTCGAACTTTCCAATCTATCGGACCGAGCCGCGAGTCTTCCCAAGGGATCCCTACTTTTTTCGGTGGAAGACGGCAAGAGCGGAATCGACGTGACGGTGGAATAGGCTCGAGCGGGTAACCTTGGAGTCATGAACTTACTGCTGCGCTTCTACCGAGAGCATCTCAAGGTCCACCGCTGGGCGCTGGTGGGCGGTTTTCTGCTGCTCCAATTGGGTGGCCTTTGTCAGGCGCTGATGCTGGGCACCCTTAATTACGTCTTTGAGGACAACCTCAAGATGGGCGCCGATACAGGCGGTGCCATGCCCCAGTTTGAATTACTGGCGCAGATCAAAGCCTCACTATTGGCGGTATTGCCAGCATCCTCCACGCTACGTGAAGCGAAATTTTTCGTTCCCATTCTCTTAATCCTGGTCTTCTTCTTCAAGGGTGTCTTTACCTTCAGCGGCACGATGATTGTGGTGCGCAGTGGCATCAAGGCTACCCAATCCCTGCGAGAGCGACTTTTTAGCCGCACCTTGGACCAAGAACCCAGCTTTTTTCAGCGCCATCCAGTCGGAGAACTTCTGCAGCGCTGCATCAATGACGTGGCCTTGGTCCAAGGTATCGCCTCGAATCAGCTTGCGGAGGCCATGAAGGAGATCACCATCGCGATCGCCATGTTCGCGTATGTCATGCACAAAGACTGGAAGCTGACCCTCACCATTTTCCTCGCCGCGCCGCTCGTCGTTTTGCCCATCAAACACCTCAGCAAACGCATCCGCAAATACAATCACCGCAACATGGAAGCCTCCAGTCGCCTGTTGCAGCGGCTCAAGGAAGTTTTCAGCAATATCCGCGTAGTCTTTGGTTTCGCCAGAGAACGCTATGAGGTAGAACGATTCCACGAGCAACAGCACGAGCTCTACCGCCTCGGAATGAAGGCCGCTCGCGCCAGTGCCCTCAGCCATCCCGTCATGGAAATGGTGGGCGGCCTCCTCATCGCGAGCATTATCATCCTGGTTTCCGATCGCATCAATTCTCACGCGCTCAAGGGCACCGATTTTCTGGCCTACCTATTGGCTCTTTTCGCTTTCTATGACCCCATCCGTCGACTCACCAAACTCAATAACGAGGTCCAGGTAGCCCAGGCTAGCCTGGAGCGAATTTACGGACTGCTGGAGCGTGAGCCCCAAATTCAGGCCCCGAATGATCCTGTTTCAGTGCCGTTGCAACCAGAAATTCTCAAATTTGAAGGTCTCCACTTTGCCTACGGCGATGAACACCAAGTGCTTCGCGGCATCGATCTCGAAGTAAAGCGCGGCGAAACACTGGCCTTAGTGGGAGGTTCCGGTGGCGGCAAGACCACCCTCATCAACCTAGTGCCGCGCTTTTTCGATCCCACCCAAGGTCGCATCACGATCGATGGTCTGGATCTGCGTAGTTTCGATCCTCGCGAATTACGGCGCCGGATCGGCATCGTGAATCAGGAAACCTTGCTCTTCATGGATTCGATTCACGACAACATCGCTTACGGCCAAGAAGCCAGCCGTGAATCGGTAGTGGAGGCCGCCAAAAAAGCCTACGCGCACGACTTCATTTCGGCCCTTCCCAAGGGCTACGACACGTCACTGGCCGAAACCGGCTCCAGCGTCAGTGGCGGCCAGCGGCAGCGGCTAGCCATTGCTCGAGCACTTCTCCAGGATCCGCCCATCTTGCTGCTGGATGAAGCCACCAGCGCCTTGGACACCGAAAGTGAACGAGCCGTGCAGCAGGCCTTGGAAACTCTCATGCAAAACCGCACTACGTTAGTGATTGCCCATCGCTTATCCACCATCCAGCGCGCTACTCGCATTTGTGTGCTCAAGCATGGGCAAATCGTCGAACAGGGCACCCACGAGGTGCTGCTGGCCCTCAATGGCGAATACAGCCGCCTTCACAAGATGCAATTCGCGGAATGAAACGCTCCGAATTCTCCTTCGAATTGCCCGAGGAATTGATCGCTCAACACCCTGCGCCCGAGCGCGATGGCGCACGCCTGTTGGTGATCGACGCCAAGACCGGCGCTCTGACGCATTCCCTTATTCGTGATCTACCCGCGCATGTGCCCGCGCACACGATTTGTGTGCCCAACGATGTCAAAGTCCGTCACGCCCGACTGCTGTTGCGCAGGGCCGGTGGGGGCGCCGGCGAAGCCTTGTTGTTGCGAGCCTTTCCCGATGGTTCGTTTGAAGCCATGGTGCGCCCCGGGGTCAAGCTGAAACCCGGCAAGCGAGCCGATGTGGTGGATCCCAGCAGCGGCGCCATCTTGGGCAGTTGCCTAATCGAAGACACGCTCGACGAGGGCCTTCGCAGGGTCCGCATTCAGCATGAGACCAAAACGCTCGACTGGGATGCGGTGGATCGAATCGGTCGTCTGCCTCTGCCGCCCTATATCCATCACGCCGCCGATGGCGAAGACGAAACCCGTTACCAAACTTCCTTTCACGCCGATGAAGGCGAGGCCGTGGCGGCACCCACGGCGGGTCTGCATTTCACGCCTGGACTCATCGAACAATTGCAGGCCAAGGATTGTCTCTGGCAACCGGTGCGACTGCATGTGGGCTTGGGCACCTTCCGCCCCATGACCGCCGAACATCTCGAAGATCACGTGATGCACGAAGAACGTTTCGAGATCCCCGAGGACACG
>JFJP01039542.1_pt1 | contig 13244 bp, 9 predicted proteins | sample 431651 | NCBI WGS metagenome assembly JFJP01 (sample SAMN02602958, study PRJNA72255) | Microbial mat metagenome, whole genome shotgun sequencing project. | biome: fresh water; feature: sink hole; material: water; isolation source: purple microbial (photo- and chemosynthetic) mats found in...
TTTTTTTCCCTATATTAGAGGCTACTCCGAAAATTTTTTTTTTCACGCAAAGACGCTAAGTCGCAAAGAATAAAATACTATAAATCAACACTTTGCAACTTTGCGTGATAACGAGAAATCGGACTTTATAAAGTATTACTTTTGCAAGTGGGAACGAAACGAATTGAGAATAAAAGCATTATGAACGTATAACAACAGAAGAAAAAATGCAATAAATCTTCAAATGAAATAAAAATGAACTATGGAACCAAAAATTGAAAATTTACTTCAAAAGAAATTAGTAGGAAAACGAATGACCATGTCGTTTGCCGACAACAAAACCTTTAACCTTTGGCAATCGTTTATGCCTCGCCGAAAAGAAATTCAAAATACAGTTTCAACTGATTTATTTTCGGTACAGATTTACAGCGAACCGTTAATTTTAGGTGATGTAAACCAAAAATTTGAAAAATGGGCAGCTGTTGAAGTTGTAAATTTCGGCAATGTGCCTAATGAATTGGAAACCTTCACATTACAAAGTGGTTTATATGCCATTTTCCATTACAAAGGACTCAGCACCGACCACCGGATTTTTGTGTATATCTTTACCCAATGGTTGCCCAATTCCAACTATCTGTTAGACAACAGACCTCACGTTGAAATATTGGGCGAAAAATACAAAAATGGCGACCCAAATTCGGAAGAAGAAATTTGGATACCAATAAAAAAGAAGCAATAACAAATTAAATGTATGGAAACTCTTTTCGCATACAGTAGGGAGGAATGGCGCGATTGGCTCGAAACTCATTTCGACAAGCAAAAAGAAATTTGGCTGGTATTTCCCAAGAAAAATTCTGAAAAACAGCGAATTGTGTATAACGATGCCGTAGAAGAAGCGCTATGTTTCGGCTGGATTGATAGCACTGTGCGAACACTCGATGAATTTAATTTTATGCAAAAATTTTCGCGACGAAACCGCAAAAGTTCATACTCTCAACCCAATAAAGAAAGGATAAAATGGCTGCACAAACATGGCTTGCTGCACCCATCGGTAGAGGAAATGGTGCAAAAGATAATCAACGAAGAATATAAGTTACCCAACGATATACTGGAAATGTTGCAAAGCGATGCAGTGGTATGGAATAATTTCCAAAAAATGAGCGAGGGCTACAAGCGCATCAGAATTGCCTACGTTGATGATGCACGAAAGCGACCCGAAATATTCAAACAACGTCTGAAAAACTTTATCAAGAAAACAAGAGTCAATAAACATATTGCCGGTTTTGGTGGTATCGAAAAGTATTATTAGAAAAATATTTTTTTTTGATTTTTTGATTTGATATTGTATTTTAGAAAAAAAACGTTATACTTTATTGATTTACACCTTCTAAATATATGAAAGTAAGAACAAAAAATGAAAGCGTATGCAAAATGAATTTGAAAATAGTTTTGAAACATTCAAACTGTTAACCGAAAACTCGTTCGATATAATGAATATTCTGAGTGCCGATGGAACAATTATATTTGAAAGTAAGGCTACAAAAAGAATTTTAGGATACGAAGCAGGCGAAAGAGTAGGCAAAAATACGTTCGAATTTGTTCATCCTGACGATATTCAACAAATTGTAACCGAATTTCAATACTTAGTTTTACACCCCAATTCGATTAAAGTTGTTGAATTTCGATTCAAGCACATAGACGGCTCGTGGAAGTGGCTACAAACCAGTGGACAAAATTTTTTGTCGAATCCATATATCAACGGTATCATCATCAATTCGAGAGATATAACCGAACGTAAGGAAGCCGATATGATAATTAGTAAGCAAAACAAAGAACTGAAAAAACTCAATGCCGACAAAGACCGCTTTATTCAAATTCTTGCACACGACCTAAAAAATCCATTCAATGCCCTGATTGGATTTTCCGATTTATTGTTGCGAAATATTCGTAAATTCGATATCGAAAGAATTGAAAAAAATGTGTTGATTATCAATAAAACAACACACAGCACCTTTAATTTATTCGAGGATTTACTTCTGTGGTCAAAATCTCAATCCGGAAAAATTCATTTCGAACCCATTTCTTTTAATATATCCGATATTTTAACCGATATTGTTGAGATTCAGAAAACCAATGCCGAGCCAAAAAATATTTCAATTCATTATTCGGATACAAAAAACGATACTATTTTTGCCGATATAAATATGGTGAAAACCATTTTGAGAAATTTGATTTCGAATGCAATTAAATTTACCCAACGCAACGGACAGATTAAAATCTTTACCGAAAAAGAAGCAAACAAGCTAACCATCATAGTATCGGACAACGGAATAGGTATTAAAAAAGAAAACCAAGCAAAACTTTGGAATTTTGCCAAACCTTTTACAACAGTTGGTACTGACAATGAGCAAGGTACAGGGCTTGGCTTATTGCTTTGCAAAGAATTTGTAGAGAAACATGGAGGGAAAATTTGGGTAGAAAGCAAAGTAGGAAAAGGTAGCAATTTTAAATTTACATTGCCGCTGAGTAATAAATCAATCGTTTAAAAAAATGGACAACGACAAATTAACAATACTGAGAAAAAAAGCCGAAGGAATTTTGCAACAAAAAGGTGCAGTCACTACAACCGATTTCATTAATGATATTGAAAAATTGGTAGAAGAACTTAATATCTACCATATTGAGTTGGAAATGCAAAATCTTGAATTAATGCAAGCAAACAAAAATCTTGCAATAGAACAACTCAGATTTAAAGAATTGTACATGGACGCGCCTGTGGCTTATTTTACATTAAACCACACAGGAAATATTATTGAATTGAACAACGCAGCAGCCCGTTTGCTGCAACTGCCGCTTCAAAAATTCAAATACACTTCCATATTTCCGTATCTTGCCGATTTTTCTAAACCCAAATTTGTTCAAAGTTTCAAACAATTTTTCAATTCAAATGAAATTGAGTATGGCGAGATAACATTTTTAAACCCCAATGGTGAATTTATTTATACAAAATTGAATGCCCTTTGTTATTTCGACTCCGAATTGAACGAAAAATTTTGTCGCTGTACCGTTGAAGATATAACTGAAATAGTGCAGTTTAAACAAGAGTTGAAATTAAAAAAACAATTAGACCAAAGTCAGGAAGAATTGCTCAAAGCCAATGAAACCTTAAAAGAAACAATTGCCGAATTGTCGGTAGCCAAAGCAAAAGCCGAACAAAACGAGCAACAAAACCAAATGTTGTTTGATGTGCTTCCGATTGGACTGGCATTGGCAAAAATGAATGGCAATTTAGTATATGTAAATAAAGCATTTACCGACATTATTGGATATACCAACGATGAAATACTAAAATTATCGTTTTGGAATATTACCCCCGAAAAATATATTTCGCAGGTACACAACAAACTGGAATGTTTAAGCAAAACGGGTTTTTACGGTCCGTACGAAAAAGAATATGTACACAAAAACGGTAAATTAGTGCCCGTTCGGCTCATTGGTAAAACCGTTAAAATTGGAAACGAAAATTTTATCTGGTCAAGCATCGAAAACATCACCGAACGGAAAGAATTTGAGAAGAAACTTAAAGAAAGTGAAAAAAAATACCGCTTACTTTCAGAAAATACATCGGATGGTGTTTCCTTGTACGAAGACGGCAAAATTGTGTATGTTTCCGACGGATTTTTATCTATGTTGGGATACGACCGAACGGAGGTGGAGAATATCAGTTTAGAACAGACATTTTCGTTTGTTCACCCCAACGATGTTGAAAAAATGAAGGAAAGTATTGAAAATGACCTTCTTCAAAAAAAGAAAAATCTAAAATATTCCTATCGCTCAAGAAATAAAAATGGAGAATATATTTGGCTCGAAGACAACATAAATAACGAATTTGATGACGAAGGAAATCACATCAGAAGTGTGGTTCATTCCAGAGACGTTTCGGAACGCAAGCAAATAGAATTGATTATAAATCAACTCAATAAACGTCTCGAAACCTCTTTGCACGCCGGAAACTTGGCTTGGTGGGAATTGTACTTACCATCAGGAAATGTAATTTTCAACGAAAACAAAGCCCTAATGCTGGGCTATGAAGCCGCAAAATTTACGCATTATTCCGACTTTATGGACATAGTGCATCCCGAAGATGTTGACCCCACAATGAAAGCCATGCATGAACATATTTTGGGAATAAAACCTACCTACGATTGCGAATACAGAATAAAAAACTCGGCTGGTGAATATCACTGGTTTTACGACATTGGCAAAATTGTAGAAAACCAAAACGGTAACATCATTTTAAATGGAATTGTGCAGGATATTACCGAGCGCAAAAAGGCGGATATTCAGAAAAATTATTTATCGGCTATTATCGAAAATACCGATAATATTTGTGTTATCAAGAACTTAGACCTTAGGGTTATTGCATCAAACATGAGTTTGGCAAAAGCCGCAGGGAAAGTATCGGTAAACGAACTTTTGGGAAAAACAGATGCCGAAATTTTCAATATTTCGCCCGAAGATGAGCCAATTAAAGGCTACATGACAGACGAAAGAATCGTACAAACAATGAAAAAAGGAGAAAAAATTTTGCGGGAAGAAATCGTCATTTATCCCGATAAATCTATCCAAACGGTTTTAACCACAAAATTCCCCATATACGACAGCGCCAACAAATTGATTGCTACTGCAAACATTTCCACTGACATAAGCGAAAAAAAGCAGGCGGAGAAAATCATTGAACAGCAAAACCAAGAACTGATAAAACTAAATGCCGATAAAGACCGCTTTTTGCAGATACTTGCACACGACCTCAAAAATCCATTCAACTCAATTTTAGGCTTTTCTGAATTATTGCTCAAAAATTTCAGAAAATATGACGAAACTAAAATTGAAAATCAACTGAATATGATTTATAGCACATCGCGCAAAACATATAATTTGCTGGAAGAGTTGCTATTATGGTCAAAATCGCAGTCGGGCAGACTGCCTTTCGAACCACTATATTTCAATATACGTGATATTTTGACCGACATTGTCAATCTTTTGAGAAATACTGCCGAATCGAAAAATATTTCAATCCAATATTCAGATACTCAAAACGATACTATTTTTGCCGACCTGAATATGGTGAAAACCATTTTGCGAAATTTAATTTCAAATGCCATAAAATTTACCCACACCAAAGGACAAATTAAAATTTATACCGAAAACGATGGTATTAATCTGATTATCACTGTATCTGACAATGGAGTGGGGATTGCCACCAATAACATTCATAAACTTTGGAAAATTTCGGAACAATACACCACCGATGGCACAAACGGAGAGCATGGTACTGGTTTAGGCTTATTGCTTTGCAAAGATTTTGTTGAAAAACACGGAGGTACAATTTGGGTAGAAAGCGAAGTAGGCAAAGGCACTGAGTTTAAATTTACCATACCCTTGATTTTACAAGCATGATGCAAAATTTTCTCTACGCAAAAAAAAACGACCCTCAAACCAATGATTGTCGTTTTTTTACTTCCGAATTGTCAATAGACAATGTTACCCACGAAAATTGTTTTACATCTGTAAAGTAAACTTTGCTTCTTTTACATCTCTCGAATTGCCGCCCACAAACACGGTGAATGTTCCGGCTTCGGCTCCCCACGTCATGTCTTGTCTGTAAAACATTAAATCGCTGATAGTTATGGTAAAGGTTACGTTCTTGGTTTCTCCTGCTTTTATCAATTGTTTTTCAAATCCTTTCAATTCTTTTACCGGACGGGTTACACTTCCCACATCGTCGCGAATGTAGAGTTGCACCACTTCCTGCGCATCGAATTTTCCGGTATTTTTAACTTCCACGGTAATGGTAAGTTGGTCGTTTTCAGTAATTTTTGCTGCACTCAATTTCGGTTCCGAATATTCAAACGTGGTGTAGCTCAACCCAAAACCAAACGGAAACAAAGGCGAATTGGGAGAATCTAAATATTTTGAAGTATAGTGGTCATTGGGGTCTTCGGGTCTGCCGGTATTTTTCATGTTGTAAAATATGGGTACTTGCCCTAAGTTTCGGGGAAAAGTCATACACAATTTTGCAGAAGGCACTGATTTTCCAGTAATTATGTCGGCAATGGCGTGTCCGCCCATCGTTCCTGCATGCCATGCTTCCACCATAGCATCGCAAAGGTTGTATTCTTCTTCCAAGGCAAGCGGTCTGCCGTTCAACAAAATCAAAATCAATGGTTTGCCTGTTTTGCGTACTTCACGCAAAAGGGCAGTTTGGCTACCGGGCAGGTTTATATTGGTTCGGCTCGATGCTTCGCCCGATAAGTTGGCAGGTTCGCCCAACACCATGATAATCACATCGCTGCTTTTGGCAACCGAAACCGCTTTGGCAAATCCACTTTCAGACTCAAGCACAGCCGGACAGCCATTGGTTTGCTCTATTTGTGCCGTTGGGAACGCCTCCTTCAAACCTTGCAACACACTGATAGCCTTAGTAGTATCGCCTGCTGCTCTCCAGCAACCCAGCATTACATCTTGCGACGTAGCCAAAGCTCCTATCAGTGCAATTTTTTTTACAGGATATGTTAGCGGTAATACATTCTTATCATTTTTGAGCAAAACAATTGATTTTGAGGCTATTTCGCGGGCTGCTGCTAAGTGGTCGGGGTGATACACCAACTGCTGACGGCGCTGCTCGCTGCAATAGCGATATGGGTCATCAAACAAGCCGAGATAAAATTTTTGGGCAATAATGCGGCGTGCGCCTTGAGTAATTTCTTCTTCTGTTACTTTCTTCTCATTTACAAGCGTTTTTAGGTAGTCGTAATACGCCGAACCTTGCATATCCATATCCACACCGGCTTTAAGCGACAAAAGCGCAGCCTCCTTATCATCAGCCGCAATGCCGTGACTTACAAGTTCGTTTACGGAGGTGTAGTCGGTAACTACCATGCCATTGAATCCCCATTCGTTGCGCAAAATATCGGTTAATAACCAACGGTTTGCAGTTGCTGGAATGCCGTTGAGGTCGTTAAACGATGTCATAACGGTTGCAACTCCGGCATTGATAGCTGCTTGGTAAGGAGGTAAATATTCGCCTCTCAATGTACGTTCCGACATATCTACGGTGTGATAATCTCTCCCCGCTTGGGCAGCTCCGTAAGCGGCAAAGTGTTTCGCGCAAGCCAAAACAGTAAGTGTATCTGCCAGATTATCACCCTGAAAGCCAAGCACTCTTGCTTCGGCAATTCGCGAACCCAGATAGGTATCTTCGCCAGCACCTTCGGCAACTCTTCCCCAACGCGGGTCGCGGGCAATGTCCACCATGGGCGCAAACGTCCAGTTGATGCCTTCGGCAGCGGCTTCTATGGCTGCAATTCGGGCTGAACGTTGCATAGCCTCCAAATCCCACGAGCAGGCTTCGGCAATAGGAAGCGGGAAAATAGTCCGGTGTCCGTGAATGACATCGTAGCCGAAAAGTAAAGGAATATGCAAACGGCTTTCTTCTACGGCAACTTTCTGAATCTCACGAATATAATCGGGAGTAAAGGCATTGAACAATGCGCCAACCATTCCCGCTTTTATTTTATCTTTGTAGTTTGTGCGTATAACCGGTCCGGTAACGTCCCAATCGCTTGTATATAAGACCAATTGACCAATTTTTTCGTCCAAAGTCATCAGTGCAATGACAGAGTCGGTGCGGCGCAAAATTTCGGGGTCGCTAAACCACACATTTGCAGTGGCAGGAGTTCTACTGTCGGTAGATTTGCTTACCGACGATTGATTATCGTTTTTGCACCCCAATAAGCCTAACATAATGAACATAAACAGGGTAAGAAATTGTTTCATAACATTGATTTTTACAAATGATGAAAATTATATTACTTTTTTAACACTTCAGTTATTGAAAAATAAGCGGGTTTAGGATTAAAATCCTTGTCGAAAATTAAGCCCCAATCTTTGTCTTGTGGCAACCAACTGCAATCGTTCAAATACGACAATTCATCGTTAAACCCCCACATGGTTATATTTTTGATTTTCGAAAACTTCAAACAACTTTCGAAAATTTGTTGATATAAATCGGCTTGTTGCTGGTATTTTTTTTCTGATGCACCGGTTTGGTCATCGTTAATTCGAACATCGAGTTCAGTGATAATTACTTCAATACCAAGCTCGTTGTAATCGGCAAGAGCATTTTCGAACTCTTGTTGATGGAAGGGGCGGTCGTAATTATCTTCGGTATCAATGGTGAAATGACATTGCAAACCTATGGCATCAACCGGAATGTTGTTGGTTTTAAGGCGGTTTACAAGTTCCAGAAAACTTTGGGTTTTGTAATCGTCTGCAAATTCATTTCCGTATTCGTTCAATATAAGTTTAGCATTGGGATAGGCATTTTTTACCCACACAAAGGCACTGTCAATGTAGTGAACACCCAGTTTGCGAACCCAAAAACAATCGCGCAAATCGCCATACGTTCCGGCAGTTTCCTTATCGTGAAGCACTTCGTTTGCTACTGAAACTTCGGTTAAAACATCGGGGTAGGAAGTTTGAATGTGAGTAAAAAGTTGGGTGATATAATTTTTCACCAAGCTTTTTACCTTGTCCGATGTATAATTGCCGTTTTCGAGCCATTGGGGAGTTTGAGCATACCAAAATAAATGTGTCCCTCTCACTTTCAGACCTTTACTCTGCGCAAAACTCAACGCTTTATCTAAATATTGGTAGTCGAATTTGTTTTCGCCCTTCCATATTTCATCGGGTGCAAATTCCCACTCCAAGGCATACAAATCAAATTCGTTGCTAATTATTCGGTTATATGTCTGATAATCATTGTATCCCGAATGTGAGTAGCTGTAGTTGTAAAGTGTACCTATGGTGATTTTCTTTGTTGCAGCGAGTTCTTTCAAATAAGTATCTGAGGTTGGAATTTCATCAACAGTTGTTTTCTCTTTTCTGCAAGCACTAAACAAAATGCCCCACAACACAAGTATAAAAATGATAGTTATTGGTTTCATCTTAAGATTATCCGTTTATAAATTGGTTCTAATTCTGCTTTTATCAATGTCATTATTGTTTTAAAGTCTAAATCATCGGATATTTTTATATAACAGCTTTGCTCTTAATGATTTAGACGAATATGTCATATTAAAATATCTAAATAGTTTTTCAATATCCGTTCTACTTTAAGTAGTTTTGACGTTTTGATTAGTTTATCTATGTTTTTATCGCTACGTTTCAGATAATTAGTAAGTATTTCAATTAAAATATCTTTTCCAATTTTATTTCTGAATTTCACTGCATCGCTAACCGATTTTTCAATATCGAAAATTTCAATCATCGTTTTGTCAATCTCTACCTTGTTTACCCCAATTTGCAAAATTGGGTTTTCCCAATAATACAGTTTTATGGGTGGGTATTGAGGTATTTTTACTTTTGACTTTTTTTCAATCGCCACATGAAATTCGTGTGGAAAATAGGTAGTTAATTCATAGTAACTCCATGCCGAATACAAGCAAATTATGCCTTTGGGGACTATTTTTTTCAATTCAACGAAATCGTTGATTGTATGCTCCGATAGTTTGTAAATTCCATGTTGGACTTTTTCAACGATGTTTTGCATTACAAGTTTTTGAAGATGATATTTGTTAATGTTCTGTTCAGTAATCTTTTTCAGCCTTACTATACCACCTTCGTTTTGTATGATATTTATTATTTTTTCAGAATCTGTCATTTTTTACGGACTTTGTGTATATTAGCCGTAAAATTAGTCAATTTTGTTATCATACCAAAATATCAACTCAATTATTCATACTTAAACCCCAATTTATCCATCGCTGTTTTTACTTCGGGCGCGCTCATAAACAAATTCCACAACAAGCCACTTCGGTGATTTTCAATCATTACAATGATAGGTCCTTGGTCAATGGCAAGATAAGAATCTGCATACCAGCCACTTTCGATACTAAAGGCATCTTTAAAACCATATTCGCCCCACACACGGTCGCCAAGTTTGTAGTACAAAAATTTCATCACTTTCATCGATTCATCGGGGGTGTAGGGGAAAGAAGATAAAGCGGCAGTGGGCGAAATTACGCCGTTGTCGCGGTTGGGTTCGTGAACACCGTATCCCGAAGGCTCATCAGAGGCGGTGAGTCCCCAGCAGTTTTCGCTGTATCCAACATATTTTCGCGGATTTGCCACACAGTACGCTCTGTTGATACGTGTGTGATTTACATTCTGTTCCCAATAATTGGCGTAAGTATCCGAAAGTTTTCGGGGGTCGAGTCCCAAAAACGAATAATGGGCAAAAAACAGCGGTCCTCCATTGTCGAAACCCAAAGGAAGAGTGATGCCGTAAAACTGTTTTCCGTTGCGGAAATACGATGTTCCAGCCCAACCGTTTTGATACACAATAGGTTCGATGGCATAATCTTTTGAAGTGGCAGCCATAAAGTACGAAATTAGAGCCTCGTTGTAGCCTCTAATGTGCATGTTCATTGCCCAGCCAACGGTTGGCGACCAATGCCACGAGAGGGTATTCTGATTGTCGTGATTATAAAAACTCCATTCAATGGTATTGAGCAGGTAATTTATTTTTTCGATAAGAGCGGCTTCGGTAGGTTCAGCAGAGTTAAGATATTGTCGCACAGTGAGTAAGCCTTGCGCCATAAAGGAGGTTTCCACAAGGTCGCCGCCGTTGTCGTTGCTGCTAAACGGAATTATTTTGCCAGTAGTTCCACTCAGCCAATGCGACCATACTCCGTGAAAACGGTCAGCAGTTTTCAGAAAATCGGCAATTTTTGTCAGTCGCTCCACAGCCTGAGTACGGGTGATAAAACCACGTTCAACGCCCACCAAAATAGCCATCAATCCAAAACCTGAGCCACCAATAGTTACTAAATCGTTGGAACCGGTTCGTTCGCGAATTAAGCCACTTGTGGGGTGGGCATAATCCCAAAAGAATTTGAATGTTTGGCGTTGTACCAACGTAAGCAGTGCTTCGTCTGTAATTACTTCAAATTTAGGTACATCGCTTTCTTTGGTATAGAACACATAACTTTTGCTTTCAAAGGTTTCGGCATTTGCGCCTTCTATACTTGACGTTAAAAATATGCTTTGTTTCGATAAATCAGTGAGTTGCGAAGTGAGAGTAATGTCGAGCGTTTTGTTGTTGCTCAATTGTTGGGTGTAAGGCACACTTACTCCCTTGCTGTCCACTACTTTAATGTTTGAATTGGTGATTGTTTGTGTGTTTACAGGCAGGTTAAAATTGATTTTGATAACAGGCATTAGTGCCACATTTTGAACTTTCGCTCCAGTAATATCAACCCGCTGATTATCAACTAAAACCTCCTCTACTTTCAAAATACCTTTGGCAGTGGTAAACTGAATGCTTGCACCTTCAAATTTTTCGTTATTTTTTCCTTTGAAGGTATTTGGCAAATTCAACGTATATACACTGTTGGTTTGCAGAAGATTATCAATAGAAATGATGATTTTTGTATGATTGTTTTCGAACGAAATTTCGGTTTGCACAGGCGAGTTATCTTTCAGTAATTGAATGTTTTGCACCACATTTGCCGAATCCAATTCGGTTGAAAACATTATTTCAATGGGTTCGTACACCACGCAATTGTCGTTCTGCTCAAACTGAGTGAAATTGAGTTGCTTAGTACCAATTTTTACCGATAAGAGTTGCATAAAAACATCGGGAGGGTCTTTTTTACAAGAGGATATAATACTGATTATCAATAAAAAGAAAATATATTTTTTCATGATTTTAAGATTTATCAACGAATTACAAAAATATTAACACGCTCGTGGGTGGCTTCGCCACGCCACGAGGTGTATGCAACCTGCGAGCGTGGCGAAGCCACCTCGCAGCGTTAAAAAATACTATTTTTCAGAATTGTAAAGCAATTCCACTTCTTGAGAAGAAAGTGCTTTGTGGAAAATACGCACTTCGTCCAAAGAACCTTTGAAGTGGTTAGCGGTTGGAATATCATATCCGCCCCAGCCTTCGGCATCCCACATAGTACCTGCACGTGATTGGATAAAACCGAATGCCCATTCATTTTTCACATCGGGTTCGGTGCCGCCATACTTCAAACCTGTAATTGTGGTTTTTGCATCGCCTTCGGGCCACAAATCAAAGTCAGAACTTTTAATTTTCTCACCATTGAAATAAGTCGTAACTCGTTTATCTGCACCATCGTAAGTATAAACCACTTGCACCCATTTGTCTTTAAGCATCAATTTGTAATCGTCGGCAGTAATTTGTTTTGCAAAATCGCACCCCTGCCAGCCACCGTTGGTGTTATCTTTTTCCATGTTGGGCATCCCAAAATCTTCCGAAGTGGTAGTACCATCAGCTAAAGCATACCGAATGGCAAATTTGCTACCATCGTAACCGCCAGATACTTCGTATTGAAGCCCATAGTATGCACCCAAGCCCATAACAAAATGTCCAGCATCGTGAGTAGAATTAAGTTTCATCCAGAAACTAAGTGTAAAGTTTGAAGCGTTTATCAACTGGTCGCCGTTTGGAATTTCAATGATAGAAGCATCACCATCGAAGGTAGCAGCTTTGCTTGCAACACCTTTGCGGTCGGCACCGTAGGTAATGGCAACTACACCGCTTGCGGTTGGGTCGAAAGTTCCAATTGCGTCATTGGGGTCGCCATCGAAGGGCCAATAAGCAAACAAACCGGCAGGTACAAACGAACCTACAGTGGTAAAATTGCGAGTCATGGCAGGAAGGTTATCGCCATCGGTTGATTTTACTGCGCTGATATTCAAAATGTAAAGTGTACCGCTTCCCATTCCTTCGGGGGTAACGGTAACTATTTTTCCATTTACCACCACCTCAACAGTAATATTGGCATCATCGTAATCTTGCACCAAAGTAACGGTTACGCTTGTGGCATCAACATCTTTCGAAAACTCGGCAGTAATGGCAGTATTTGCCACCACATTGGCAGCAGCAGTAGCACCATTCAAATCAATTGCATCGGCTTTTAAGGCTTTGAGTGTGAATGCAATCTCGTCTTCTTTACAACTAAAAAGAACTACAGATATGGCAAAAGCCAACATAAAAATACTAAACAACTTTTTCATAGTTAATTAAATTTAAAAGTGAAACATACGTAAAAAAAATGTACGATTTGCCGGTGAGGACACTGGCAAAAGCGTTGATTGATGTTGCCGGTGTCCTCACCGGCAAAAGCGTTGATTTATGTTGCCGGTTTCCTCACCGGCAAAAGCGTTGATTT
>JFJP01005947.1_pt1 | contig 13243 bp, 15 predicted proteins | sample 431651 | NCBI WGS metagenome assembly JFJP01 (sample SAMN02602958, study PRJNA72255) | Microbial mat metagenome, whole genome shotgun sequencing project. | biome: fresh water; feature: sink hole; material: water; isolation source: purple microbial (photo- and chemosynthetic) mats found in...
CTGGTTGTCGCTGAGGTTGAGCACCTCCAGCGTGTCGGCCAGGCCGTACAACTCGGGCGGCAGGTGGGTCAGGCCTGCACCGTTCAGGTCCAGACGGCTTGTACCAGTGAGTGCGCCGCTGCGCAGGAGTTCCAGGGTATGCATGGGGTGGGCATGTTAGGGCACGCCCGATGCAGAGCCGACACAGTGAAGGTCAATATGGCTTGGCAAAGTTCGCGGCCACCCGCTGGCGCAGGTAGTCCCCTGCGCTGATGGGCGGGTACCGCTTGCCCGGGCCTTCAATGACTGCGTCTTTGTTGGCCTGGGCAAAAAAGGCCAGCGTGTAACGAGAGCCCAGGTACTCATTTGGCAGCGGGCAGCGCACGCGGTGGAAGTTGGAGGGCAGCTGGTCGTCACTCCAGCGCATCAACATGTCGCCGATGTTGCAGGTGATGGCCGCGTCGTCGGGCTCCACCGACGTCCAGGCCTGGCTGTCCATGTCCTTGCCGGGGCACACCTGCAACCCGCCTTGGCCTGCCCGCTGGAACAGGAGCGTGAGGCAATCGAAATCGGTGTGAGCACCGGCGCGCCACAGGCCGGGTTGGCCCAGCGTGGTGGCGTCCACCGGAAAGTAATGGAGCAGGCGCAGGGTGCTTTGGTACTCGGGGCTGTCCCGGTGGTGGGCGCGGGTAAAGAACTCAGAATCAAAGCCCAGCTTGTACGCAAAGCAAGACAGCACCTTCATGCCCAGCGCCCAGCACTCTGCCTCGAAGGTCAGTATGTCGAGCTTGAAGCCGGGCAGCTCGGCCTCGGAGGGCCACAAACCGGTCATGTGCGGGCGGGTGATCTGGTAAGACTCTTTCTGGTCTGGGGTACCCGTGGATGGGCGCACCTGCGCCTTGCTTTCCCAACCCACGTTCAGCGCTTTGTTGTGCGGGTACTGCGCCTTGACGGCATGGGGCAAGTCAAAGAACCGCGCCGATGTGGCAAAGGCGTGGTCCACATGGGCCTGCGGAATGCCGTGGTTGACGATCTGGAAAAAGCCCACGTCCACCGACGCGTTCCAGAGTTCCTCGGCAATCTGGGCTTTGCGCGCCTCGAAGTCGGACAGGTCGATGCGGCGCACCTCGCGGGCGGTGCTGTCGGAGCCTACGGCCCCCATGCGGGATTCTTTGTTGAGTTCGGCCAGTTTGTAGGCGGCGGCATTCATGCGTTTCTCCTGAAAAGTACAGACAACGGGTGGTGGTCATGGCCTGCCGCGCCGGCCCGCAGGCCGCAAGGCCAGCAGGTACACGCAAAGGGAATGGTGCTGCACTTGCTGCCCCGGCACGTAGGCCACACCCAAAGGGTGCGCTGGCACAGGCACATCAAGAGCAATTCCCGTCCAACCCGCGCGCCGTGTTTTTGCAGCTGGGGTTGGATGAACGCTTCTACTCTCAAGCCCCACCGCAAGCAGGTTTCGGGCCAAACGCGAGCGTCCTCCACACACCACCACCCAAGCAGTTGGTGCACCACAGCCGTGCAAAACCAGGTCGAAACGGTGCCTGCGGGCTTGGCATGGAACCTGCTGATTCACGGGTGCCGAGAGTAGAAGCGTTCAGCCTGGTGCAGTGGCGCACCCGCCCGGAAATTGCTCTTGTGAGGTCCTGTTGTGTCCGGCGCACCTGCCGACCCGACAGGAAAAACTTGCACTGTTTTTTCCGGAGCCTTTCCATGCAACGCCGTTCCTTTTTGGCCCGCACCGCAGCGCTGGGTGCCACCGCTTCCGTTTCCTACGCCACGTCCACCGCATGGGCACAGTCAGGCACCGGGCTGGTGCCGATCCGCTTCACGCTGGACTTTCGCATCACCAGCCAGACGGCACCGTTTCTGGTGGCACTGAACAAGGGGTACTACAAAGACGAAGGGCTGGATGTGCGCATCGACCCCGGCGCGGGCTCGGTGGCCTCCATCACCCGTGTGGCCACCGGTGCCTACCAGATGGGGCTGGGCGACATCAGCTCGCTCATCGAGTTTCAGTCGGCCACGCCCGGCACACCGGTGGTGCAGGCCGTTTACCAGTACTACAACCGTGCGCCGTTTGTCATCATCGGCCGCAAAGACCGGGGTGTGACCACCGATTTCCGCAGCCTGGCCGGCAAAAAAGTGGCAGCCGCCGCCGTGGAATCGACCCGGCGTGCCTGGCCCATGGTGGCGCGCAAACTCAAGCTGCCGGGCGACCATTTCAACTGGGTGACGACCGACTTTGCCTCGCGCGATAACGTGGTGGTGCGCGGCGATGTGGACGGGGCCACCTACTTTCACGACTCGGCCGTGTCGCTGTTTGCCCGCATGAAGACCGACGAGTTGTCGGTGCTGCGCTACGACGAAGCGGGCGTGAACCTGTATGGCAATGCCATTCTGGCCAGCAACAGCATGATCGTTCAGCAACCCGGCGCCGTGGCCGGTTTCCTGCGTGCCACCAACCGCGCCATCCAGGACTGCCTGGCCGACCCCACCCAAGCCGTGACCGCCACGCTGGCGCGCGAAACCATTTTGAACGCCGCCGTTGAGCTGGACCGCTGGCGCATCACCAGCGGCTACCTGGCTGCCCCCGACACACGCAGCCACGGTTTGGGCGATGTGTTGAAGCGCACACTGGAGGCGCAGGTGGACGAAGTCACCGCCGTGTTCGGCCTGAAAACCCCGCCCAGTGTGGAAGGTGTTTTCAACCGCGCCATGTTGCCTGCGGCTGCCGAACGCAAGGTGGTGCTGGCATGAGGCTGCACACCCAACCGCCAACCCACCTGCCCGCCGAAGCGCCATTGAGCGAACGCGATGCGCTGTACCTGAGCCAGGCCATTCGTTTGTCGCAGGTGGCGCGCGAGCGGGGCAACCGCCCGTTCGGCGCGGTGGTGGTGGCGGCAGACGGGCAGCTGTTGTCAGAAGCCTGGAACAACACGGGCGAAACCGGCGACTGCACTGGCCATGCCGAAACAACGGCCATCAGGCAACTCGCAGGCAAGGCCGACCGGGCCACACTGGCGCAGGCCACGCTTTATTCGTCGGGCGAGCCCTGCGTGATGTGTGCCGGGGCCATCTTCTGGAGCAACATCGGGCGGGTGGTGTTCGGCATCGACGCGGTTCGCTTGCGCGTATTCCGTGGCGAGCGGGCCGAGCAGCGCGATGCCGAGCTGTCATGCCGCGACGTGTTCGCGACCTCGCCGCATTCCATTGACTGCATCGGCCCCGCCATGCTGGCCGAGGCCAGCGAACCTCATGAGGGCTTCTGGCAAGCCTGACGCCCAACGGGCACACGAGGGGATTTGCAAAACAGTAGCTATAGGCCCAATGACAGAAAGCGTAAGATGCCTTTTCTGTCTTGATATCTGACGTCACGTGCCCCCATCCACCGCCTTCAGCCCCGCAGCCGACCGCAACAAAGAACCCATCCTGGCCACGCTGCAGACTGTGTTGCCCGCCCAAGGCCACGCACTGGAGCTGGCCTCTGGCACCGGCCAGCACGCGGTGTGGTTTGCAGCCGGGTTGCCGGGCTGGACCTGGCAGCCCACAGACGCGCGGCCCGAGGCACTGGGATCCATTGCCGCATACACAGCCGACAGCGGCCTGACCCGCGTGCGCCCTCCCCTGCTGCTGGACGTGATGGCCACACAGTGGCTGCCTGCACACCAGCGGTTTGACCTGATTTACTGCGCCAACATGCTGCACGTGGCCCCCTGGCCGGCCTGCGCAGCGCTGATGGCGGGCAGTGCACGGCACCTCGCACCCGGGGGCGTGCTGGTGACCTACGGCCCCTACCTGGAACAAGGGGTGGACACGTCGCCCGGCAACCTGTCATTCGACGCCAGCCTGCGCGCAGAGAACCCCGCCTGGGGACTGCGCCAGCGGGAGGATGTGGAAGCCGAGGCCGGGCAGGCGGGCCTGCGGCTGGTGCAACGCCATGCCATGCCAGCCAACAACCTGTTGCTGGTGTGGGCAGCCCGATAATCCGCGCCCATGAATTCATTGCTTTCACTTCTCCCCCATGGCTGGCAGCACTATTTGCTGGGCGGTTTGCTCATTGGCAGCGGCGTGGGCCTGCTGTTTGTGTTCACAGGCCGAGTGGGGGGCATGAGCACCGTGTTTTCGTCCACCTGGTCTTTTGTGGTGCAGAGGCCTTTTTTTCAGCAGGCCCGGTTTGTAGGCTCGCGTGGCTGGCGGCTGGTTTACGCAGTGGGCTTGGTGGTGGGGGCACTTGTGTGGTGGGTGACGCTGGGCCAACAGGCACCGCAGACCACAGGTGTCCCTATATGGCAGTTGCTGGCGGGTGGTTTTTTGGTGGGCTACGGTGCGCGCCTGGGAAATGGCTGCACCTCGGGCCATGGCATCTGCGGGCTGGGTTCTCTGCAACTGCCGTCGCTGTATGCGGTGCTCACTTTCATGGCAACTGCATTCATCACAGCCAACCTGCTGGCGACCCTGACAAGGGGTCAGCCATGAGTACCACCCACCATTCGCTGGCAGGGGCGATCGTTACCCTGCTGGCCGGGGCATTGTTTGGCTTTGGGTTGTCGCTGTCCACCATGGTGCAGCCGCAAGTGGTGTTGGGTTTTCTGCGCTTTCAAGACATGGGGCTGATGCTGGTCATGGGCGGCGCGGTCGTGGTGGCGGTGGTGGCTTACAAGCTGCTGCCCCGGGTGATGAAAAAACCCTTGCTGGACGACCACTTCCACCCTCACCCCAGCACGTGGAACCGCAACACCGCAGTGGGCGCAGCGCTGTTTGGCGTGGGCTGGGGGCTGTCGGGCGTGTGTCCTGGCCCCGCCATTGCCGGGCTGGGTACAGGCAACTGGGATTTGTTGTGGGCTCTGGGCGGCATGGCTGTGGGTGCCCTGGTACAGGGGCTTCGAGCCAAGGCCTGATTCACTGGGCATTTCACCAAGCCTATGCACACAATCCATACCGCAGGCGCACAAAGCCGGGCACGCCGTGTGGCTCAGCTCAGCCCACGGGCGTGCATAGCTCCACCAAAAAACCATCGGGATCGGCCACATAGGCCACGGTTTGGCCCCAAGGCATGGCTTCGGGCGGTTGGATGAGTTCGGCACCTGCGGCCACGGCAAGCCGAACAGCGGCGGGAACATCGTCGGTGGTCAGCGCGATTTCAAAGCAAGGCGCACGGGCGTCGGCGCGCGCAGGGTTTTTGTGAAGCTGTGACATGAGCTGGCGCGACGAAAACGCGAGCGAGGTGGTGCCGGTGTCGAGCTCGCCAAAATCGCCGCCCTCGTGCTGGAATTTGACCGACAGGCCAAAAGCGCGGGCATAAAAATCGAGGCTGCGTCCCACATCGTCAACATACAGAATGGTGTACCCCAGTTTCATAATTTTCCTTAAAAAATGGGACTTTTTGTTACCAGAAAAGCATTAACAGCTATCAATTAAGTATCCATCATGTCCCACACTCCACAAGCGATCCGGTGCCGGACCCCGGCATGCTTTGTGCTGCGTTAGGCCCATGTCCGAAGCCAGTTTGTCCACCGCGCCCCATACCCCGTTCGAAGACGCCCAGGCCGTGTTCACCGGCACGCTGTTCGTGTCGCTGGCACTCATCCTGTATGGCCAGGCGGGGCTCATCACCGGCGGCACGGCGGGGGTGGCCTTTGTGCTGCACCACCTCACGGGCATCAGCTTTGGCAAGCTGTTTTTCGCGGTCAACCTGCCGTTCTACGGTTTCGCCTGGAAGCGCATGGGCCGGGAATTCACGCTGAAAACCCTGGGCGCGGTCACACTGCTGACCGCGCTGACCGAGTGGTCGCCCGCGCTGTTTGCGGTGGAACGACTGCACCCGGCCTATGCCGCCATTCTGGGCGGGCTGCTGCTGGGAGCAGGTTGCCTCTTTCTGGCCCGCCACCGCGCCAGCTTGGGCGGCGCCACGGTGGTATCGCTGTACCTACAGCAGACGCGGGGCTGGCGGGCCGGCAAAGTGCAAATGGCCATCGACATCGCGGTACTGGCCCTGGCAGCGATGCTGCTACCCCTGCCGCAGGCGCTTTATTCGGTGCTAGGTGCGGTGACAATGAGCCTGTTTTTGGCCATCAACCACCGACCCGGGCGGTACACCGGCAGTTGACCCTGCCCGAACACCCCCGGGAGTTACCACCGCCAGATGTGGGCAGTGCTGTGGATAACTGGGGCCCCATCCCCCACAAAGCCACGCCCAGTCTGGCTTTGTGCTCTCTGCCTGTTTATTGGGCACACTGATGCCTTGCACCTGTCAGACAATCTCACCCCATACCAGCCACCTTTGCAGCCTCTGAAAGTACACCCATGAAAGCCACCTGGAACGGCGTTGTCATCGCCGAAAGCCCTACGACCGTTGTGCTTGAAGGCAACCACTACTTCCCCGAGGGCAGCCTGAAGCGCGAGTTCATCACCTTCAGCAACCACCGCACCACCTGTGCCTGGAAGGGCCAGGCCAATTACTACTCACTATTGGTCAACGGCGAGCTCAACCCCGATGCCGCTTGGTACTACGCCGACCCGAAGACGGACGCCGAAGAAATCAAAGGCCATGTGGCCTTTTGGAAGGGCGTGAAAATTGAGGCGAGTTGAACCCCGACACCCCTGCGCTCTGGCGTAACATGCCTGCCGCGCGTCATTCATCCCACTTCAAAACCTTTCAGGAGGCCATATGGCAAAAGGCGACCAACGCACCGAAAAACTGGCTAAAAAGCCTAAAAAAGACAGCTCTCCACCCAAACCGATGGGCGGCGTGTCTGACCGCCCCATGGCCCCCATGACGGCGGTGCTGCCCAAAGGCAAACTGAAAAACAAGCCCGCCTGAGCGCATTCAACCGGCTCTGCCCTGCAACTGGCGCTGGATGGGCCATGACCTCACTGCCCAGCCATTCCCAAACACCGACCACCTCACACACCATGTCCCTCGGCACACTGGCGGCGCTGCCCGGCCTCAAGCCCAGTCCGCGCATGCCGGTGGTGTTTGTGGGCCACGGCAGCCCCATGAACGCCATTGAAGACAACCACTGGCGGCGGGGCTGGCAATCGTTTGGACAGCGGTTTGGCAACGGTGCAGGGGCGCAATATCCCATGCCACAGCTCATTCTGTGTGTGTCTGCACACTGGCTGACCCAGGGCTGGCACCTCACGGGCATGGCATGGCCCAGCACCATCCACGACTTTGGCGGCTTTCCCCAGGCCCTGTTCGATGTGGAATACCCGGCACCCGGCTGGCCGGAAGTGGCCCAAGGCCTGGGCCAGGTTTTGCAACAGCCCAACACCCAGCAACCCGTGGGCGTTGACAACATGCAATGGGGCTTGGACCACGGGGCATGGAGTGTGTTGCAGCCGATGTTTCCGGCCGCAACCACACCGGTGATGCAGCTCAGCATGGACTACAGCCGCCCGGTCAGCGAACATCTCGCGCTGGGCCAGCAATTGCGCGCCCTGCGCGAGCGAGGCGTGCTCATCGTGGGCAGTGGCAACGTGGTGCACAACTTGCGGGCCATGGCCCGGGGTGTGGCCGACAACCAGGCACATGACTGGGCATTGGAGTTCGATACTCTCGTGTCCCGCCACGTCCGCAGTGGCGACACGTCGGCATTGGCATCATTGATCGATGGTGGCCCCCTTGCCAAAATGGCCCATCCCAGCCACGAGCACTACCTGCCCCTGCTGTACACGGCCGGTGCCGTTCAGCCCGGCGAAGCGCCTGCATTCTTCAACGAGGGATTCCAGATGGGCGCCATCTCCATGCGCTCGGCCATCTGGGGCTGAAGCCTGGCGTTCAGGGCCTGACATCGGCCCGCTCCAGGGCCTCACGCAAGCGGTTGAGGTTCACGGGCTTGCTCACAAAGTCATTCATCCCGGCGGCCAGACAGGCTGCCTTGTCATCGGCAAACGCATTGGCGGTCAGGGCGATGATGTGGGGTTGTTGCAAGTCAGGGGTGGCGCGAACCTGGCGTGTAGCGGTCAGGCCATCCATGTGGGGCATTTGCACATCCATCAGCACCACGTCGTAGTGTTTGGCATGCATGCGCTCCAGGGCCTGCAAGCCGTCGTGGGCCACATCGGGGGTGATGCCCAGTTTCTCCAGAAACTTCAGCGCCAGCAGGCGGTTGGTGGGGTTGTCTTCGGCCAGCAAGACGACAAGATGGCTGAAGTCCTGCTGGGGAGTTACCACCGTTTGTGTGGCCGAAAGTTGCGGTGCCACCCGCGGCGCATGAAACGTGAAGTGAAAAGACGACCCTTTACCCGGTGCGCTTTCGGCCCAGATGCGCCCCTGCATCAACTCCACCAGCGTGGAGCTGATGGCCAGCCCGAGCCCGGTACCCCCGTAGCGGCGGGTGGTAGAGGCGTCGGCCTGGGTGAATGCGTTGAACAACTTGGCCAGCACCGTGGAGCTCATGCCAATGCCAGTGTCACGGACGGTCGCGCAGTAAACGTCGGGCTGATCGGTCAGAGCCAGGGCGATGGACACCCCTCCCTGATGCGTGAACTTGATGGCATTGGAAATGAGGTTGAAAAACACCTGGCGCAGGCGCGTGGTATCGCCCAGCACAAGTGCGGGCAGATGCGAGGTGTCGTCGAGTGTGAGGCTGAGATCGCGGGCCTGGGCCTGTACGGTAAACACGTCTTTCAGCCCATGAAGCAGTTCGGGAAGGTTGAAGGCAATGCGCTCCAACTCCAGCTTGCCGGCTTCAATTTTTGAAAAATCCAGAATGTCGTTGATCAGCGTCAGCAGCGACTGCCCGCTGGACTGCAACACCCGCAGCAACTCCTGCTGCTCGACGGACAACGGCGTGGCGCTGAGCAGCTCTGTCATGCCCAGCACGCCGTTCATGGGCGTGCGGATTTCGTGGCTCATGGTGGCCAGGAACTCACTTTTGGCCTTGGCCGCCGCTTGCGCCTGCGCGAGTGCCGTGGCCAACTCACCCGTGCGGGTGTCCACCATGGTTTCGAGGTTGGCGGTCAGGTCTTGAAGATCGGCATTTTTCTGCGCCAGTTGCGACTGAGCGGCCTCAGCCTTGTCTTTGGCTTCCAGCAGTTCCTGTTCCAGCACATACCGTGACGTCATGTCTTTGGCCGTCACCAGAACGTGCTGGTTGCGGTGCATGAGCGCCAGCGACATGTTCACAGTGACGCGCTTGCCGTCTTTCACCACACAGGTTTTGACAAAGTCGCGCACAAAACCCTTGCTCACCACCTCGGCCATGGCCACCCGGCTTGACTCCAGGTCTTCTTCCAGCGTGAGGGCAAAACAACTGGTGCGCAGCAACTCGGCGCGGGTGAAACCCGTCATTTCCAAGTAGGCGGGGTTGGCATCCAGAAAGGCCGTGGTATACACGTCGAGCACGGCGATACCGTCTTTCGATGCGTGGTAAATGGCCTCGAACTGTTCTTTCTGCTCCCGCAGCTCTTGGGTGCGGATGTCGATGTTGCGCTGCAGAAACTGCTTTTCCTCACCCCAGGCGCGGTAAAACAGGCTGGTGTTCACGGCGCTCGACAGGTGGACGATGAGGTTTTGCAACGCCACCCGTGCAAACGGGTGTGCCACCGACACAGTCCCGCTGTGCCCCGCGCCGTTGCCCACCATCAGGATGCCCAGCGGCACGTTCACGTCCCCGCCGAACAGGTCGAGCAGTGCTTCGTCCACAAACAGCCTGGGCAACAACGCTTCTACCAGCTCATTCGGGGTGTCTGCGCTGTGAACGATGGGCTGGTTGGCGTGGCGCAGGTTTTCAACGATATCGCCCGACAGCAGCAACTGCACGATACCCAGCATCGGCCGCTGGCCGGGCTCGTAGCCGCGATGGAACCGCACTTTGAACAAGCCGGTGTCATCGTCATGGATGAACAGCGCGCAGCGCTGGTAACCCAACTCGTCCACGGCAAATTCGAGGGCCAACTCTGCGATGGTGTCGAGCCCGTGCGTTTCGTTGATGCGCCGCCAGCGCTGGTGCAGCTTGTCGTAAAAGCCCGTGTGGCGGTCAAAGGCGGTCATGGTGCGGGCTTACAGGGAAATTTCCACTTCCAGGTAGTCGTCACCGCAGGCCATGCTTTTGGTCATGCGCGTTTTGTATTTGGCCTTGGAGCGGCGCATGTGCCTGAAGCCCTCCTCGGTGTTGATGACATCGCCCTCCACCAGATCGGTGTTGTAGATGAGCTGCATCAGCCCCGTGAAGCCACCACTGTTGGCCCAGTGCACGGGCTGGCTGGCCTGCCCGTACATCCGCATGTAGCTGAGGTCTTCAAAGTCGTTGTAGTTGCGGAACACAGCCCGGTCACGCGAGAGCTCCACCGCTGTGTGGTAGCCCCAGCCCATGGTGTTGATGAGCGACGCCAGGCCCTTGATCCAGTCTTCCCGCGTGCGCAGGTAAGGCTTGACGACGGTTTTCCACTCTTCCGAGGTCATCACGCCGCCATAGGTAAAGAAGCCACAGGCATGGCCGGCCTCCAGCAGCAGCTCCGATGCCAGCTTGCCGCCGTAGTCGCCCGCCACGGCTTGCATGGCACGCATGAACTCGAACTGCAGGCGGTTGATGAAATCGCTGTGGTTGCGGGTGAGGTACACGCCAAATGCCGGTATGTAGCCTTCTTCGTTGCCCACCATGTGTGCGTGCGCACCCAAAAAGGCGTTGGTGACGGCCTCTTCGTGCTCCCACCCAATGGGCAGCTTGGGACTGCTGCTGAAACGTGTGGGGTGCTTGGCTGGGTAGGTCGAGAAGTTACCGCCACCGGCACGGATCACGTGGGTGTTGAACTCGTCACCCCTCGCCATGCAACGGGTTTGCTCGGCATGCACCTCGGCCAGCGGCTTGCCGTAGATCACGGCGTACGCCGCTGCAATGAATCCGCTGGTGTAGTAATCCACCGGCTTTTTGCTGGGCCCGAACTTCATGACCCAGGTTTTGGAATAGAACGACTTGTAGGTGTTGACCGTCACGCCGTCTTCGGTCATGGCGCTCAGGTCGATCAGGCCGTAGCCAAAGGTTTTGTACACATCGGCCGCCATTTTTTTGGCATCGTCGGTCGACAGGCCTTCGCACAGCATGGACAACTGGTGGTACGCGGCATCGGCCGCCGAGCCGATGATGAACGGGCGGCTGTCGATGTACTCGGCATCCAGAATGGACCGCTGCAGGTAGTTCACATAGTGGTGGCAGTGAAAAATCATGGCCTCGCCGGCCACCACGATGCAGTTGTGCTCTGTGTCAAACGGGTACTGGTGAATGTCAAACATGGGCCCCCACCAACTCTTCGGCCACATCGCGGATGTGGTCGTACAGGGCGTCGGGCACAGGGATGTGCTCAGCCTGTTCAATCGCCTCGGCCGTCAACATCTGGCCGTGCTGCACCAATGCAGGCAGCACCCGCACCAAAATGCGGTCAACGATCATGGCCTCGCTTTTGGCTTTGGCACACACAAAAATATGTTTGGCGTCTTTCACGGCGAGGCTCCGATCAATGGCAGGTGTTGACATCTGGGGGTACCCAGCTTAACGCAAGGCAGAGGGCCCGAACAGACAGCCTGGCCTGGCTGTGGCAGCCCATCAACACCCACACGTCAGGCACACCGTCACGGCTGCTGTTGCAGCCAAGCGCTCAGGGTGGTGCGCAGCGCGTCAAACGCGGCCTGCGCCTCTGGGTAGCGGCGGCGCAGCAGGTTGAGCCACTGCTTGAGCCGTCCGGCGCGGTGGCGGCGTTCCACCCGCCGCTCCACCAGCGCCCAGAAGCTTTGCATCAGCGGCCTCATGTCAGGCCAAGGCACTGCCGGGGGCTGGCTGCCCGCCAGCATGCTGGTGAATGCGCAAGCCGAGCCCGGTCGGCCTTCAGGCACGAACTCGGTCAACATATCTTTTTGTATAGCTGCTTCAGCAATACCGTATTGCTTAAATGGCACATTTTTTATAAATTTTTCTGCATGGCCCGAAGCAGCCCTGATGGCCAGGGCCAACCCAGGGTCGGCCACCATGCCCCGGCCTAGCATCAGGCTGGTGCAACCGCTGGCGGCCTGAGCGCGCAGGGCGTCGTCCACCGTCCAGATTTCGCCGTTGGCCACCAGCGGCAGCTTGACCACCCCACGCAAATCGGCAATGCGCTCCCAGTAGGCGGGCGGACGGTAGCCGTGTACCTTGGTGCGGGCATGCACCACGATTTCACTGGCCCCGGCGGCTTCGATGGCCAGGGCGTTGTCCTCGGCCTGCCGGTCGTCGGTGTAGCCCAGGCGCATCTTGGCCGACACCGGTACATCCGCAGGCACGGCCCGGCGCACGGCGGCCACGATGCGGTGGATCAACTCAGGCTCCTGCAGCAGCGCAGAGCCACCACCGTGGCGGTTGACCACGTTGGCGGGGCAGCCAAAGTTCAGGTCCACCCCGTGCGAGCCCAGTTCGGCCAGGCGTGCGGCGTTTTCGGCCAGCAGCGTGGGATCGGACCCCAGCAACTGACCACGCACGGGTACCCCCGCCAGCGTGCGCCCGCCCGTCAGCAGCTCGGGCATGGTGCGAATGAACGAACGCGGGGGCAGCAGTGTGTCGGTGATGCGGATGAACTCGCTCACACAGCGGTCGATGCCGCTGGGGTGCGGGCCGGTGACCGACGGCTCGAATGCCCCTTCGGCATTCACGCGGGTGAGCGTGTCGCGCAGCGCAAAGTCCAGCAGGCCCTCCATGGGCGCGAGCAACAGTTGCATAGGGGGCTGGCGGCAGAACTAAAAGCCGTAGCTAAGTTCCGCACTGAGGTGTGCAGTACTGTGTTGCCACGCAGGCTGCTGCGCAGAGCCCGCAATGCGCCCTGTTTTGAACAAGGTGGTGGCTTCGCCCGCCTTGAACTGATCCTTCCGGTAGCCAAATTTGACTGCCGCTTGCCATTTCGAATCGGCAAACGACTTCACCAACCGCCATCCAATCTCGGTGGTTCGCCCAAGGCCCAAACTCATGTACGCTGCGTCATAACCTGGCAGCCGCAATAACAGACTTTCGGTAAACGACTTCCCCAGCCACACGGACGTATGGAGCTGCAGATCAGGCGACAGGACCAACCGATGTTGAACCCCAACCTTCCCCAAGGTGTACTTGTAGTGCTCGGGATATCCTACGGCGGTTGGAGTGGACAGAATACTTCGATGCATCGAAACGTGGTCTGTCGCCACGCCAAGTGCCCAATTCGGGCTTACAGGCGCAAGGAGTGTCAGGCCAAGCGTGCCATTCTTCACATTTGTGGTGGATGTGGCACGCTGCCCCCGGTTGGTCACGCCTTCGTACAG
>JFJP01027848.1_pt1 | contig 13243 bp, 15 predicted proteins | sample 431651 | NCBI WGS metagenome assembly JFJP01 (sample SAMN02602958, study PRJNA72255) | Microbial mat metagenome, whole genome shotgun sequencing project. | biome: fresh water; feature: sink hole; material: water; isolation source: purple microbial (photo- and chemosynthetic) mats found in...
TACTGTTCGAATCGAAGATATGGGGACTTTTAAGACTTTCCAAGGGTTAAATCAGGCATTAAAGCTGATCGGCTCTAAGGTCTCATCTGCTGATATAGAACTTGAACAAGAGGGATGTGTCCTCTATTTCCTTAATACCAAGAGTCAAAAGGTGGTAAGTATGGGGAAATTCAAGACTTTAGAATATAAAATCTTCAGGAAATTACGAGAAAAACTTCGGAATTTTATCATGTTTTACGATAATTTAAAATTCGAGCCTTTTCAAAGCTTTTATAATGAAGTTGAAGAGCTTTGTCGCTTTGTGAAGCCACCCCGTCCTTTGGATTTTTACTATAAAATCTGTCAATTTAGCATAGATTTTATTGAGGAATTCCCCAAAGAATGTGATAAAATCCATAAGAAATTCATCACGTTTCTCTCAAATGCTTTATTCTCAATTTCTATGAAAATACCATTAAATCCAAAGAATTTCAATGAAGAATTGGCTAGAAAACCATGGTCTAATTACCCATCAGATGAGATATTGAAATATCAGTTCAAAAACTCCAGTAAAATCTTCATAAAAGCATCTGAAAATTCCCAAAATCAAAATCAAAATCGTCAAAACCCTCAAAAAAACTCAAAAAATTGTGAAACTTCATTAAAAATCACAAAAACTCCAATAAACTCAATAAATTCAATGAATGATGGAAATACAAAGAAAAAGCTCTTTATTATAATCCCAATAATGCTTCCCGGTTCTGGAAAGTCTTTTTTTACCCCTTATTTGCATGAATCCCTAATCACAGAGAAGTTGGGGTCTTGGGAGGCGATTTCTGCTGATAAAATCCGTCGAGAATGTATGGGTTATTTATCTCAAAAACATGAGTTTCTTACTGAAGAGAAGCTATTTGAACAGACTGGCAAGCCTGCGAATAATAAACTCACAAAAACATTAGAATTTCATATAAGAAATACTCGAAATAGCAATAAAGAGAATAATTTCCTTTTCATCGATAAAAACCACCCTCCGAATTCCTTTGAAAAAGTGATAGAAAATGTGAAGAAAATGTGTTCGAAAAACATCGATTTGAAGGTAATTGCTTTATATCCTGAGGTAAATGAAGGTTTTTTTAGCTTGGATGGACGATATAAATACCCTTTTTCTTTGAATTATTTCTTCACTTGTCTATATAGAGTGCAGACACGAACTGAACATGAGACTTTAAAAGGGAAACAGGAGAAAAGTGTGAATGTAATGATAATGTATTTGCAATTATTCAGAGATTGTGTGTTAAATGAAGAAAAATTAAAGGAAAATGGCTTTGATTTCGCTATAAAAGTCGATTTGACTCTTGAGAATAATCAAAGGATTTATGATAAAAATCTCGTAAATTTGCTTTTAAAAATCTTAGAACAGACGGAAATGAAAAAAAAATGCGAAAATATAGAATTAATACAAGAATTCACTCATTATTTCGAGGAATTAAACCTAGAATTCCCTGTTTTAACCAAGCAATATCTCATAGAAACCGCAAAAAAATGCATAAAAAACTGTTTAAAACTATCTTCAGATTCTACTAAAGAACTAAAGCGAAAAGCCTCAAATGAAATTGGTCTAAAAGGAGAAATTACTGAAGAAGGTCAAGTGATCAGTCTTTTTAATCGAAAAACTGAAGAAAATCGTAATAATCTGATAAAATCCGAAAATTTCAAGAAATTTGATGAAAAATACATAGAAGAGGAGAAAATCGAGATAAAAATGTCAAAACCTAATGAATATAACCCTAGAGTAGTTCCTACGATATTGGGTATTTTCTCCATAGATAATCAAAAGGCAAAGCCTGAAATCCTTCAGTTTATCCGAGCAAATCTAACCTATTTAAAGTCTTTATATCCTGATGATACATTGGTATCACAGAACCTTCTTTCCCTGACCAAAACCTTTAATTTTCCAAGGACTTTACATGTGACAACACTTGTGGTAAATGGCGATAAAAACAAGATCGAAACACGATATTACAAGACTTTTGAAGAGGGTTTACGAATAAAAATGGAATTTGAAGTTCTTTTGTATATTCCTGATATAATTTTAGCAGGACTTTATTTCCAAAAGACTGAATTACCGTTAATTGAGATAAATTACCCACATATGACACTTATGATAGGGGGTTGTGGACCTGAATTTGCCACAAAAGCCTTAAGGTTTTTATTTGAAGGAAAAGGGGTTTTAAGAGAAAATTATGAGAGAAAGACCTTTTTAAAACAGGATTTCTTTAGTTATAAAGGGGAGATTGTGGTGGATAAGAAGAGGTATATCGCTTATTTGGTGAAGATTGAGAATGGAGTCGTTATTGATGGCGAGACTGCGGGGTCTGTTGATATAAAAGGAGGGAAATAGTTATAGAATTTAAGGGTTTATTTGATTTATTTAAGAGATTTTTTGATAAATTTAAAGGATTTCTTCATATTTTATTTTTTTATTAATATTTTCTTAATTAATTTAAAGGATTTTCTTTAATTAATTAAAGGATTTTTTATCAGTTTTTTTTTCAGAAAACCTTTAAATTGGATAATAGATTAATGAAATTCTTTTTTTCAAGATCTTCTTCAAAAAACGAACATTCATTTAAAAGTTTTTCTAAAGCCTCCCTATTATATCGTATTTTGTTTTTTTTATAATCTTCAAAAATTTCTTTGTAATGAGGAGAAAAATTGAGATGGTTCTTTTTTATTTCTGAGCATTGTCCCATTGCTACTATGATATAAACCTCGAGTTTATCAAATTCTTTACGATATTTATCTTTATATTTCTTCAGAATTTTTTCCAAATCTTCCAAATCTTCTCTCATAGATCTATTATATGGGATATTAGCTGAAACACCTCTGATTTTAGATGAGGAATTCGTTAATTTCTCCTTTTTTTCTTCTAAAGGATGATGTATTTTTGATGTTTTATTTAATGGACTTTCTTCACTCATTCTGTGTAAATCATAGTCTTTTTTGCTTTTTTTATTTAAATTGATAACTGAATTCACTTTTCTTTCTTCATCTCTCATGTAATTTCTGTCGTTTTTTTGGATTTTCCAATATTCGAGGTCAGGAGTAATTGTTTTATTCTGACAAAAAATCGGATGTAAGAAAATTTTCTCCCAAATGCAGGTTTTATCATTCTTAATTCTATTCAGTAAAGTCCTAGTACAAAGCCCAGGAGTTATAATATTCTCTGAATTTAGCAGTGTTAGCATTAAATCGCCTAATTCCCGCATATGAATCTTTTCAGAAGGATTTTCCTTTGTCTTTTTCAGGTTTATATCAAAGTAAAAATCTTCATCATTTTTTTTCTTTGTTTTTTCATAGGAATCGATTTTATTGTCAATTTCTTTAAATTGCAATAAATCGAGTTTTATTTTGCTTCTATTGAGTTTTTTTTTCGCTGAAGAGTTATAATAATAGAAAACCGTCTCAAGCGAAGGTCCGATCACTCCAAAGGTATAGAACATATCAAATAACTCATTTAGTTGTTGTTGACCTATCTGATTGTAAAACTGGACCAGTGCTCTAAGAACCACATAAGCTTGTAGCTCTTCCATTTGTTTTATTGGTTGATCATGTCTTTTTTGAATAATATAAAATGTGGTCTCTTTTATTGAAAAAGCCTCTATTTTGAATAAATAGTTGTTTTGATCAGTAATTTCCATCATTTTTATGTAATTATGAAGCTGAGTGATGTAGGCTTCAAAGGAGTGCTTATAAGCTGAATGGACATTGATGATTTTCATGTTATAGTCTTTTTTATTTTTCTCAAACTTCAAATCGCAGTAGTCACCAATTAATATGAACTTTTTATAGAGTTTTTTACAGTCGAAATTTTCCCAGAGGTAGAGTTTCTCAAAAATGGGGTATTCGAGGTGGATTTGGTTGATTTCGCTCATTTATTTTTTTGAAATTTAGAAAAAATGTTGTAATTTATAAAATTGGAGGTTTAAAATCTGGATTAAATTCTTTTTTTTTCGCTATTAAATAATGATTAGTTTTCTATTTAAAATTTTTCTTTTTTAAAAAATAAAATAAAATTTCCGCAATTTGCTTTTTCTTTATTGATTTGATATTTGTTAATTTTGAAATTTATAAATTACTTTTCTTTTTAAACCTGAAAATTAAAAATTAACTAGTTAATTTTTCGCTGTCATACAAAAAAAAAACAAAAAACTGCTTATTATTTTCTTCATAATTTTTTTCAAAGTTTAAACAAAAATTTTATAAAACATCATTACTGAAGTTAAAGATCCAGTAGATTCCTTTGTATCAAAAGATCTAAAGCTTAAACCGATTAAAAAAGGTTCCTTCAGTCTTACAAACAACCATCCTAGCACTAGAATTTCAAGTTCTGCCAATAAAGAAAATCATATTTTTACTGAATTTCTCTTTAGACACAAATGCATCAAATGTGGATTTGAAAGTAAGTCATGAGGATTTCATAGTAAGAAGATCACGAAAAATCACATCTGAATATAAACTCTTACAACCTCCATTAGGCAAAGGTATTTCTTCATAATTTTATAATAATATAATAAAACTATTCATATGAAGTATATTTTTATTTAATATAATATAAATAAAGGTGGTTTCGGAGAGGTTTATAAAGCTATTCATAAGCATTCAGGTTTGAAACGTGCTGTGAAATTGATCACAAAGAAGAATTTAGAAAAAGATGAACAAAGCAGATTAGTAAATGAAGTGGAGATGTTGCGATCAATAGTATAATATTTTTATAAGTAGAAATTTTCAATTTTTTCTTTATAGGATCATCCTAATGTGATTAGAGTTTATGAATTCTTCGAGGATGAGAAAAATTTCTATATAGTTACAGAGCTTTGTGATGGTGGTGAGCTTTTCGATCACATAATCGACGAGACTCGGCTTAATGAAAGAGAAGCTGCTGAGATTTTGAAACAGATTTTCTCAGCGATTTTCTATTGCCATTCGAAAAAAATTGTTCATCGGTTAATAAGAAATATGATTTTCTTCTTTATTTAGAATAAATGATAGCGATCTAAAACCAGAAAATATCCTTTATGAAACAGAAAAAAAAGATTCTCTTATAAAAATCATAGATTTCGGTACATCACGAGTGTTTTCTACCACAGAAAAAATGAATCAAAAATTCGGAACTCCTTATTATATTGCACCAGAAGTTTTAAAAAAAAAGTACGATGAAAAATGTGATGTTTGGTCGATAGGAGTAATCATGTATATTCTCTTATGTGGTTACCCACCTTTTAATGGTCAGAATGATAAGGTTATAATGGAAAGAGTCACGAAAGGGTCTTATAATTTAGTGGGTTCTGAATGGGATTCAGTGTCAAACGAAGCAAAACGTTTATTGAAAAAATTGTTGGAATATGACCCTTTGAAAAGAATCTCAGCTGAACAGGCTTTAAATGATCCATGGATCAAGCATAAAGCAGGAATAAGAGAATTTGATAAGCCAATTGCTATCAGTGCATTGAAAAATTTGAAGACTTTCCGAGTTTCATTTATTTATTTTTATGAGAAAATTAATGTTTTTTTTGTTAAGGCAACAAATAAATTACAAAATGCAATTTGGGTGTTTCTTGTTTCGTTTTGTGTGAATTCTGATGAAAAGTTAAAACTTTTACAAACATTTAAAGCTTTAGATTTGAATGGTGATGGTCAATTGACAAAAGAGGAATTAGTACAGGGATATAAGAAGATTCTGAATTCCAATGATCCTGAAGAGGAAGTGCAAAAAATCATGCAGATGGTTGATAATAACAGAAGTGGAACTATTGATTATACAGGTTGAATGAAGATTATTTCAATAAAAATTGTTTTTATTAGAGTTTGTGATGGCCTCAATCAATAGAAAAACATTGTTATCAAAACAAAGATTGGAACAAGTCTTTAAGATGTTTGATAAAGTTCGTTTTTTATTTGAAAATAGTTTTATCAATTTAATTTATTTTGATAAATAGGATGAAAATGGATTTATTTCGACTGACGAATTTAAAGAAGTCTTTGGCAATCAGAAATTGGATGATGATTCTTGGAAATTGTTGATTCAAGAAGTTGATTCAAATGGGGATGGAAAGGTTTTCTGAATTTTTTACAAAGTTATTAGAAGTAAATTTGGATTTTTTTTTAGATATCGCTCAAAGAGTTTATAGAGATGATGAATAAATATTTCAAATAGGAAAATTCTTTAATTACTATATATATTTGTTTTCGGTTGTTTTTTAGTCAAGTTTATTTTTTTTGGTCTTCAATGTTTGGATAACAAACAAATTTTTCTTTGATTTGTAAAAAAATTATTAAAATGGAAGAAAAATAAATTAATAAAATTATTTTATTTCACAAAAAAAAATCTAAAAAAAACATGGAAATTCAAGCAAAAAAATTTGAATTGAAGGAAACTTTGAACAAATGGAAATTTTTAGAAAAGGATCCTATTCGTGAAAAACAATTTATTTTACTTTTGAGAAAATACAAACGTTTACCTCAAATATTGCAAAGTGACCCTCTTTTTGAAATAAAGATTAATTATGAATGCCTTCTTAAAGAAATAAAAGTAAAGATTCTCACTAAATTTCTACATTATACATGTTTAGATTGAAACCGAGAGTTTTTTTGAAAAAAACTCTATAAAGATGAATGAAAAAGAGATATTAGATATAAAAGATGACCTGCTAATAATATTGGAATCATTATCTCAAAACTATCAGCTTTTTAATAATAAAAAATCTCATTATGGAAATGAAAACAGCACTCTTTTAAGTGAAATTTTATTCTATGCTTGGATGTAAATAAATTTTTTAGGTAAAAATGATGAAGTTTCAAACATTTCTCAATTAGAAGAGAGCAATAAATCATTACAAAACTCAAATTTCTTATTAATAAACGAAAAAAATTCTCCCGATTTGAAACCTTTGAAAAATACGACTCCAAAATTAAATTCCCAAAATAAAAGTGATAAACATGAAAAAGGTTCACAAAACTTATAAGTGATTGTTTTTATCTAAATTAAAAGTTTTTTGAAGAAATGGAGATAAGATCTGAATTAGAAGAACAATTATTGAATTTAAGCAAAGAAATGAAAGATATCGCAGTTTCCTATACGGGACAACTTCAAAATGATAACGGCGTATGAATTATTTTGTTATCTTAAAATAATTTTTGTGTAAAGGCACTCAAAAATATTGAAAATAAACAAAATAAAAATATTGATCAATTGAAAAAAGGGGACAATTCAATAAACAAATTTGCAAAATTAACGACGTTAAGCTTATGTCGATTGATTTTAATGCTTTTATTCTCTTTAGTTCTATTTTTCTTCACTTGTTTAATTATTATTGTTTTTTAAAAAAATTGTTACAATGGAAATTTAAGAATAATTTTATTATTTTTAGTCTAAAAACAAAATTTAAGAAATTTTTTTACCAAAAATATAATAATTCATTAAGAAAAATAAAATTATCCAAATTACTAAAAAAAACATGAATCCAAACTTTAAAACGATAATTCTTTCAGATCAAGCTTCCAAAACTGAAATCAATTATATTGAAAATATTAATGAGTATTTAAAAAATCTTACTCTTCCATTCAAATTAGCTAATACTGAAGATATCATTCACAATGTTTATGAAGGTGGGTTTAAAATCTGGGAATGCACTCTTGATATTTTAAATTTTCTCCACGATTCTCCCCAGAAAATTGATTTAAAAGATAAATCAGTCTTGGATTTGGGATGCGGACAAGGTTTATTAGGAGTTTACGCTTTAAAAAATTCTGCAAAAAGTGTTATTTTCCAAGATTTTAATATAGAAGTTTTGAAATATTTTACTTTTGTCAATCTGCAGCTAAATTTCCCAAATCTGAAGGAGTTTAGAGAAAAAATTCGGTTTATTTCTGGCGATTGGAACTTTCTTATTGAGAAAATTGAAAAGGATGTTAATGAAATACCTTTAGATATTGAAAACTTAAAATATGATAAAGAATTTGATTTGATTTTGATGAGCGAAGTCATTTATAAAGTTGAGAATTATGAGAAAATAGCAGGCATTATTGATAAATTATTAAAATCACAAGAAGGGATTTGTATTTTAGGAACCAAGTTTTATTATTTTGGTGTTGGAGGGTCTTTGCCTGAATTTGAAGTTTTTCTTTCAAAAAACTATCCTATGTTGAAAATAATTGAACAAAAGGAAATTAACACTAAAAAATCAAATAAAAGAGCTATCGTTTTAATAAAAAAAATATAAAAATAAAAATCACTTTTGAAAATAATTGATAAAAAAAAATTTGACTAAAAATTCAAATAATCTCTTTTTTGTTCTATATAAAAAAAATTAAATAAAAAAAGACTTAAAAAAAATAAGTAATGAACAAAAAATTCGAAGATTCAGATTCAAGTGAAAGCGATAAAGAAGAAGAAAATTTCTGCTTAATAAAAGACTTAGCAGTTTTTCCGAAAAGAATAAAACCAGCACAAAATTCGGAATTAGCTGATGAAGAAACTTTCGAAAAAATTAAAAAGTTGCTCACTTGTCCAATATGTATGGAAATGTTCAAAGATCCTGTCTACATAAAGGATTGTTCACATAGGTTCTGTAAATCCTGCATCGAAAAATCTATCAGATTAGGGTAGTTTTATCATTTTAAAATAAGAATACTTAGTTGTTTGTCTCTATATAAAAGGAAAATAAAGTCTTGTCCTTCTTGTAGAAAAAGTATTGGAACAAAGCGAATGTTAAGAATTGATAACAATATTATCTCAATAAGTATTAAAAACATTTTGATTTCTTTGTTTATAAATGGCAAAGTGCTCAAGATTTTTGATGATATCAACCATTATATGAATCGAGAAAGTGAAATCGAACAACAGGAAATTTTCATTAAATATGGAATGGATATGAAAGATTCAAATATCACAGTCGGGCTAAAACGAGGAAGAAGCAAATTGGAGCGTAACTTATAAATATTAAATAAAAATAAAAATAAACAATTTTTTTTAAGCACATTATGAAACTCAGGGGAATATTCCTTCAGAACTAATAGAAATTAAAGAAAAAACTCGAAAGAAAAGAAAGTTAAATAATTCTAATTCAGCTAATCCCATCAATGAGATTTCTGAAAAAAGTTAATTATTATGCATAATATAAATATTTTTATAATTTAAATAAATGTCTGTCTAGTTTTGGAAGAAATCAATTTAGGAGAAACCGATGAAGATTTAGAAAATCTGAAGTTTATCGAATCATATTTTTCTTCAAATCCTAATGCTCCTTTAAATCTTGATTGTGTAAGAAACTTTTTGTTTTTTTCAAAAATAAATTTAATGAGAATTTTTAGATAATCAATGTAAAACTTGAAGTTTTTCCAACAGAAATTTTTTTAAATCAAATCAAAAAAAATGTTATAAAAAATTATTTGTCTTAATATTTTATTAGATTAAAGATCTTTCGTTGCCATAATAAATTAACTTTATTGGATATTTCAAAAGTGATTTGTTCGAAACTGAATTTAAATGGTAACAAATATCATGAGAGAATCAAATTGAGGATAAAAGAAAACGATAGCAAAATGACTGAACTTGATAAGAAGGAAACTTTAAAGAGTATTAATACAAATTATTGGAAAAATTCCACAGGATTGAGATATTATGACACTGATGATTTCTTTAAAGGGGTATTGGATAAAACAAAACTCAATGAAAATACCAACAGAGTTTTGTTCTATAGTCTAGATTATACAGGGCTTTATTAAATTTTGTTTAGATTTTTAAATAATTTTCTACATATTTAAAAAAAATTATTAAATTTCCTCATTTTTTTTTTTTTTTGCAAAACTCTATATTAAATTTAAAATAATAAAGCAGCTATGAGTGTGGTCTTGAATTATAAGGCTTTATTCAATTTTATTTGAAAACCTTTTTCTTTATTTTTTCATTTTTAAAATTAATTTTTATAATTTTTTTGTAATTTTCAAAAAACCACCTATTTTTTTTTTCTTTCAAATTTTTTTTTATTGTTCAAATCTTTTAAAAAATTCCAATTTTTTAATGAGCAGCAGCTGCTGGTTTTTCAGCAGCTTTGGCTTCTTCGTGGCCATGACCATGAGCATCCTCAACTGGTTTAGCTTTCCAAAACATCAATTTGTTGAGAAGTCCAGCAATTTTTCTATTGAATCTAACGCTGAAAGGCTCGAATTGCTTCTTGAATTTGTGTCCTGGTGGTCCCCAACTTTTGAACAAATACAATCCCAAGAATTTCTTTTTTTGTAGTTTTCCCCAATAATAATATCTGACTCTTGAGATAGGTCCACCGCTTTTATCTAAAAGATGGAATCTGGCAGGTCTTTCATCATAATAATGCTCAACATAAGTCAATTTATTTTGTCCTAATATAAGAGGAACTTTCGTATAACCATCATATTTAGCATCTAATTCTTGTCCATTGAATGAACGGTTCAAATTGTTTCTAACGACGTGGAGCTGATGGAAACCACCGAAAAAAGTCTTAGTGGTTGGGAGATTGCAAACATCACCTAAACCAAAAATGTTCTTATATTTTTTATGTTGCAAAGTCTCTCTATCAACATCTAATAAGAAATTGGTTTCTTTTGAGGCCAAGCCTGATTTGATGAGGGATTCATGAGGTTCGCTTGGTAAAAGAGAATAAAGGTTGCTGTATGGGCGAGAATGAGTTTGTTTTGTCTTGACATTTTCAAAGTTTGCAGTGTTTGTAGCTGAATCAATTCCCAAAAGGTTAACACCATATTCAACTTTTACACCTCTTCTTTCTAGCTCAGATTTAATGAAAGAATCTGCTTGCTCATTAAAATGGCAGAATTTCTCATTGGCATTAATAATAGTAAAGCTATGATTGGGAGATAATTTTCCTATATAAAATCTAATTTTATAGAAATAATTATTAATGATTAGAACCGTTTTTCGTGTACCAATCCCAGATGTTTTGTGCCAAAAAGAAGTTAAATGTTTCCACTTTTTTAATATTTAGCATAAAAAACAAATACTTTAAAGTTTTTATGTTTACCTTCTCCTGCATAAGGGAACGGAGGAATGCAGAAAAAGGCGTCACCACCCACGAAATTATAAATATATCTTGGATATTTGTGAAGGAACACACTCCAACCCGTATAGTCTTTTGCTGTAAAGACAGGTTGATCAACAGACATCCAGGCTTTTTCGAAATTCAGCAACTTTCCCATATTTTGTTTCATTCCTAAAAGCAGATAAAAACCATTAAAAAAAATTGTTAATAAAAAGAAAGAAAAAAATGTTAATCAATAAAAAATAAATGTTTTATAATGAATATGGATATATTTACCATTGGCAATCACTAAATATTCATATTTGATTTTCCTTCCATTCTTCAAAACAATGGCATTCTCTGCTGGTAAGAATTCTTGGCAACCTAAACCTTCTGAAGTAGCAGCATATTTGTTGACTCCCAATTTCGCATTAAGGAGATAATCAGTTTTGGTACATCTCTGTTGTTCATAAATGACTCTGATTGGATATTGTTGATTGACAGGAGAATCGAAAACAGACATAATTGAATGATGTCCATGGGTATCAGCATCAAAATGATTGGTTAAAATACCTCCTAAATTACCACCCACCACAACGAGATCATATTTTTCAAGATCTTTTCTGGTTTGCTTCCTTTTTTTCAAAGGATTCTCAAAATTCCTTTGAAGCTGGAGATGAAGAGAGGTGGCTTTATTGAAAGCCTTAGGGAGTTCGTTTTTGAATCGGAACAACATTAAAACTTGAAATTATTCTTTATAAAACAAGATTAGTTATTTCAATAATAATTAAGAGCAAAATAAAACCAAAACTCAAATCAAAATAAATCTTTAAGCTTTTTTAATTTAATTCGAAGCATCCATCATGAAAGTCTGAAAACGAAAAAAGTAATTTAATTTCATTTTCCTTAAAAAATGATGTTTTTTTTTTTTTCATTTTTCAAGAATTAATTTTAAAAATTTGTTTCATTTGTTTTTCCTCTAAAAGGAAATCAAATTTTTTTATGAATATAACAAATATATAAAAAATTAAATCAAAGAATTTAAAAGAAAATATTGTTGGGATTTTTGCAGAAGTTTAATTTTAAACATAAAAAATGTGCCTTCATCACTTTTCAACAGTTTTTTTTCATTTTGAGGAAAAATTATCATTCAAGAATTTTTGAAATTGATCTTTTTTTTGCAAGCTTTTACCATTTCATTGCAATCTAAAAAAAAATCTATACATTGAATGAAAAGACAAGCAAATAAAAAAACTTATGAACAAAATTTTTCCAAACTTGAAATTGACATATTTTTGAACATGTTTGGAAAACGATTCAATGAAACCTTTTGGCTCAATTTTTTTATTCGACCAAATCTCAAACAAAAAATCATTTTCCTCTTTTTTCCTTAAAGAAATCCCATTAATTTCTTCATCATTATATTCATTTGAAAACTTAAGTTTTTCAATTAAAAAAAATGTTATTATTTTTAAAAATCAATTACTTCCAATGATATCATAAATATAAAGCATTCCTTTAAAAAACCTTCTTCTAAATTTCCTTCTAATTTAATTTTTGTGAGAGATCCCGAATAATTCCTTTTATCTTCCCTAAACACAAAGAATTTTAATATAAAACCTTCAGAAGATTTCTACCATAAAGGCTTAATTTGGAATTTCATCAAATGATAGGATGTGGATATAGGAATTTCCTTCAAACTTGGAATATTATTAAATGTTCTCCAAAAATTCTTTGAGTTAACATTAAGTTTTTTGAAAATTATCAAGAAAATTATGAACTTCAATGCAATCGAAAGATGAAATCAAATACAAGTTTTTTTCATAATCTTTGCTGGAAGTTTTGAGGAGTGAATTGAAATCATCAAACCAAAGAGTCCATTTTGAATTTAGCTTCGTTTTGTCAGGAAATGATTTAATTTCATTCATTTTTTTTTAATAAAAATTGATCTGTTAAATAAATAATTTTTATAAAATTGTTGATTTAACATTTTTAAAAAAAAAAGAATTCGTATTAAAAAGTATTTTTTTAGAAAAGTAGCGCGATTTTAAAAAAATTACTTTTTTTTATTTTTTTAAAAAAAAAAAGTAAAAACTTAAAAAAAAAAGTTAAAATTAAAAAAAAAGTAAAAACTTAAAAAAAAAGTAAAAACTTAAAAAATTAAAAAAACATTTAAAAAAAAAGTCAAAACA
>JFJP01014047.1_pt1 | contig 13239 bp, 6 predicted proteins | sample 431651 | NCBI WGS metagenome assembly JFJP01 (sample SAMN02602958, study PRJNA72255) | Microbial mat metagenome, whole genome shotgun sequencing project. | biome: fresh water; feature: sink hole; material: water; isolation source: purple microbial (photo- and chemosynthetic) mats found in...
CAGTTATGGAAACAACCATTAATTGAATTTGAAGCCTATAATTCTCGTTCAAAAGAATTAATTAATTTAAGCGATCGCCTGATTTATAACTTAAAAATTGATGGGTTGCGTCCCAGTCGAGAAATTTTAGTAATTGTTTTAGGTATCGGTGGGGAAGCGATCCAACTGCAAACCTATATTGCTAACTTTTTAATCCAACAAGGAATTGATATTTTTATTCCCGGAACACCGGATTACAATATGCTAAAACCAAGTTATAATAATGGTCATGCTAATCAATTTTGGTGTGAAGGAGGAGTAACAATTTCTCGGATTCATCGGGCGAAAGGACATGAAGCAGATATGGTCTATATTGTCGGTTTAGAGCAAATTGCGATCGCTGAAAATAATCTCAATTTTCGGAATCAATTATTTGTCGCCATGACTCGTTCTCGGGGTTGGTTGAGATTAAGCGGTTTAGGTTCTTATCCTCTCTATGAAGAATTAGCACAGGTGATCAAAAGTGGAAATAAATTCACTTTCCCGTTGATATTTTCACCCCAAAGAGATATTAGTATTAGCGATGGTGGGGAAATTATGCGAAGATATAAAAATGGCGATCGCAATTTTCAAGGAGCAAACCTATCATTTCTTGATTTAACTGGAGTTAATTTAAGTCATGCTAATTTAATTGGAGCAAATCTTCAAAATGCCAATCTCACCCATGCCAACTTAAATTACGCTAAATTAGTAGTAGCAAATTTAAGTCATACTGAAATGACAGGTGCTAACTTACAGCGAGTCAAGTTAGTTGGCGCTAATTTACAACATACTCTACTGAATTCTTGCGATTTGAGACGAGCAGATCTCAGCGATGCCGATTTGAGTCAAGCGCAATTAATTAGTGCTAATTTAAAAGATGCTAATTTAAGTGGCGCCAATCTAACTCAGGCTAATCTTTCCCGCGCGAATCTTCAGGGTGCTGTTCTCCATGAGGTAAACTGCACAGAAGCGATTCTGACGGGGGCGATATTACCCGATGGAAAGATATTTGCGCCCAACCCGGAAGAAACATCGCTGATCAACTATGATTAAAAGAGTTTAGAATTGGGGTAATCCGTTGTCGGTTGTTTATTAACCCTCAACCATTAATCCTCAATAACTTTGTAACTTGCCTTTCTTAACCGATAATAACTCAACTAATTACTGTTTATTACCCCGCAATTCTTTCCGGTTTCGATAAGCGAGAATTACGTTATGATCACTCTACCTGGCTATCAGATTCTTAACCCTATTTATAACGGTTCGAGAACACTCGTTTATCGTGGAATTCGTTTGTCTGATCAGATCCCGGTTGTGATTAAAATGTTAAGAAGTGAATATCCAACAGTAGCCGACCTGATCGAATTTAGGAATCAATATCGGATTGTAAAAAACCTGAATATATCGGGAATTGTTCCCATCCTTGATCTGGAACCTTATTGTAATGGATTTGCCTTAATTATGGAGGATCAAGGTTATATTTCCCTAGCAGATTATTGGGTAAATCGAGAATTAACCTTGAGTGAATTATTAAGAATTGGAATTAAAATTACCAAGATTTTAGAACAGTTGCATCAAAATCGAATTATTCACAAAGATGTTAAACTGCAAAATATTTTAGTTCATCCAGAAACTCTCAAAATTCAACTGATAGATTTCAGTATTTCTACCAAACTTAATCAACCAAATCAAGAAATTTTCAATTCCCAAGGGTTAGAAGGAACCTTAGCTTATATGTCCCCTGAACAAACGGGACGAACCCATAGAGGAATTGATTATCGCACAGATTTATACTCTTTGGGAGTAACATTATATCAATTATTTACTCGAAAACTTCCATTTCAATCTGCTGATCCTTTAGAGTTAATTCATGCCCATTTAGCCCTATTGCCTTTACCTTTAATTAAAATTAAACCTACTTTATCCGTGATGTTAAATAATATCATTTTAAAGTTAATGGCTAAAAATCCAGAGGAACGTTATCAAACAGCATTAGGACTGCGACATGATTTAGAATTATGTTTAGAACAGTGGGAAAATATGGGAGATATTCCTATGTTTCCCTTAGCAACAATGGACTTAAATGATTGCTTTATTATTCCCGATAAATTTTATGGACGGGAACAAGAACTAGCTCGTTTAAGTTCAATATTTCCAGATATTCAATCAAAAATTATTGTAATTACAGGTCAATCAGGAATTGGAAAATCTGCCCTAGTTAAAGAATTTTATCAAAAAAATCTCCAAAATCAAGGTTATTTTATATCAGGTAAATTTGATCAATTTAAAAATAATATCCCCTTTTGGGGATGGGTACAAAGTATTAAACAATTAGTTCAACAACTATTAACAGAACCCCCGGATAAAGTTGAAGATTGGAAAACCAAACTGATAGAAGCATTGGGGGATAAAGCACAGGTTTTGATTGATGTTATTCCCCAACTTAAATCTTTATTAAACCAGCAATATTCGGCAAATGAATCAGAGGGAAATATTGATCAAAATCAGTTTAATCGTTTAATCCTAAAATTAATACAAGTTTTTGCTCAACCTCCCCATCCCTTAATCATTTTTTTAGATGATTTACAATGGGCAGATATGGAGTCTTTAAGATTAATTCAGGTATTGATGAGTCCTGAAAATAATCTGTCTAATTCGTCTCAAAACTTAGTCTTAATTTTAGCCTATCGGGATGAAGAATTAGGAGAAGCACATCCTTTAATAGAAACCTTACAAACCTTACAAAATTCAGAAATTCCTATTGTTCAAATTGGTTTAAATTCTTTAGAAGAATCTGCCATTAATCAAATGATAGCAGAAACATTAGTTTGTTCCTTAGAAATAGCTAAACCTCTAACGGAATTAGTCAGTCAACAAACCCAAGGAAATCCTTTTTTTGTCCGTCAATTTCTCCAATCTTTATATACAGAAAAACTGATTTGGTTCTATCCACCTCAATCTTCCCTAGGTAATCAGGATTTACTCGGAGGTTGGCAATGTGACTTAACTGAAATTAAAACTCGTTTTGTTAATCCTAATATTTTAGATTTAATTCTTCATAAATTGCAACAATTACCAGAATCAACCCAGGAAATTTTAAAATTTGCCGCCTGTTTAGGTCATCAATTCAATGCTTTTGATTTAGCCACGGTAACGGAAACATCCTATGTAGAAACATTAAAAGCCTTAGAAACTGCTTCCCAGGCGCAATTAATTGTGATTATTAGAGAGATTTATCCATTTTATCCCCTAGAAACTGGGGTTACTTTGGGTTCACAATTTGATCCTGATGAAACTTTGCTCCTGTTACAATCGGGAATTGATCAATATAAATTTATTCATGATCGCATTCAACAAGCCGCCTATCTTTTGATTCCAAGTTCTCAACGACAAACGACCCATTTAAAAATAGGAAAGTTATTATTGAATCAAATTAAACAACAGTTCAATCAACCTTTAGATACTATTTTAACAGAACTTTCACCAGAAATTTCATTAAATATTATTAATCAGTTAAATTTAGGAGTAGGTTTAATTAAGGATCAAAAAGAACGTCATCAATTAGCATTATTTAACTTAATAGCAGGACGAAAAGCCAAAATAGCCACCGCCTATCCCACGGCAATTGGACATTTAATTATTGGGATGGGATTATTAGCAGAAAATAGTTGGGAAACTGACTATCAATTAACCTTAGAATTGTATACAGAAGCCACGGAAATTGCTGATCTAAGTGAAGATTTTGAACATTTGGATGATTGGGGTAAGATTGTATTAGAACAAGCTAAAACCTTATCGGATCAAGTTAGAATTTATCAATTATTGATTGAATCTTATAGAAGCCAAAAACAAGATCAAAATGCTGTTAATCTTGCTTTAGCAGTTTGTGAAAAGTTAGGTGTTAATTTTAACGATAATTCCAGTTTAGAAAATTGGCAAGAATTAAAGCAAAATTTTATTAATTATTTAGCCGGAAGAAATCCTTTAGAATTATTGGATTTACCCGAATTATCCGATCCTAATTTAATTAATTTATTTACAATTTTGACCTCGGCTTTTCCTTCAGCTTACGTTACTATTCCCGAACAATTTCCATTTTGGGTTTTAAAATTAGTGAATTTATCCTGTCAACAGGGAAATACAGCTTTATCAGGTTTAGTTTATGCAGCTTTCGGATTCATTCTTTGTAGCCAAGGAGAAATTGAATTCGGGAATCAAATGGGAGAATTAGCTTTAGAATTATCATCCAAAATGGGGAATTATGATTTAAAGATAAACGTTCAAAAACTGGTTTATACCTTGATTAAACCCTGGAAATACCCATTAAAACAGCTTTTATCTCCTCTGCAAATTTACTCTTTTCAAGCTCAAGAACTTGGAAATATTGATCAATCTTATTCTCTGGCTAAATCCTATATTGAAATAGCTGATCTGACCGAAAAAGATGTATCTGAACTTGAGTTAGAAGTGGCTGATTTCTTAAATCAGTTTCAAGATTTAAAATCTGCATCAGAACTATTTATGTTCAAAATATATCATCAAAACTTACAAATTTCAAATGGCAAATTAGCTCAAAAAGATTTATTAGATATTAAAATTTATCCCGAAAACTGGACAAGAGAAGTCAGTGAAATTGGGCATTCTCCCCAAGAAATTCCGTTTCAATTGGCTTTAAATATAATGGTTTTAACTTATAGATTAGGACAATTTCAACAGGCGCAAGAGTGGTGTCAGCAAGCTGAATTATATTTAGATGAACAAACTTATTTGATTTTATTGCCGATTTTTTACTGCTATCAATCTTTAATTAATCTAGCCATATATTCCGAATTTTCTTCTACTCACAAACAGCAAGTTTTAGAAAAAGTAGCTGGAAACCTAGAAAAATTAAAAGTTTATTCAAATTTAAGTTCAGGGAATTTTGCCCATTATTTTTATTTAGTGCAAGCCGAATATGACCGGATTCAAGGCAATTATGTTAAAGTGATGGAAGCACTAGAACAAGCTATTAATCTTGCTAAAACCCATGAATTTATCCATGAAGAAGCCTTGGGTTATGAATTAGCTGCTAAATTTTATTTAGATTGGGGAAAAGAAAAAATTGCTAGAGTATACTTGATTGATGCCTATTATGGTTATGCTCATTGGGGTGCTTTTGCTAAAGTTAAGGATTTAGAATCTCGCTATCCTCAACTGTTAAACTCTATTTTAGAACAAATTATCGTTTCAAAAACTGGAGTAACAATTAGTACAAATCCCGAAGAAACGATTGTATCTAGTAGTAATGGAGGTTCGGCTGCTCTTGATTTAGCGACGGTGACAAAAGCCTCTCAAGCCCTATCTCAAGAAATAGATTTAGAGCAACTTTTGAGGCGGTTAATTAAAGTGGTAATTCAAAATGCCGGAGCCGAAAAATGTTGTATTATTTTATCTAAATCCGAAAAATTAGTGATTGAAGCGATCGCTAGTTTAAATCCTTTAAATCGAGAATCAATTGAGATTCATTCCCTATTAAAATCCCTACCTGTAGAGGAGAGTGAAAACCTACCTCTTTTGATTCTCAATACCGTAATTCAAACCCAAGAGTTTGTTATTTTAACAGATGCTCGTCAAGAACATCAATATCGTAATGATCCCTATCTAGTAAAACATCAACCCAAATCTATTTTAATTACTCCGATTCAAAATAGAGGGAAATTGATTGGAATTCTGTATCTTGAAAATAACTTAACAACCGCAGTGTTTAATCCAGAAAGATTAGAAGTTCTAAAAATTCTATTTTCTCAAGCAGCAATTTCCATTGACAATGCTAAACTCTATTCTCAAGTTAGAAATAATGAACGACAGATGACACAATTTTTAGAGGGAATTCCCGTTGGTGTTGCTGTTTTAGATCCCACAGGAAAGCCCTATTATATCAATCAAAAAGCCCAGGAATTGCTCAAAACCAAAGTTATTCCAGGGGTTGTCTGTGAAGCCTTATCTAATATTTACCAAGCCTATCTCAATGGGGTTCAAAAATATCAATCCCATCCATCTATTCCCGATAATAATTTATCTAATTCTCCGCGAGATACAACCTTTATTTTAGAAGTAAATCAAGGGGATGAAACCATTCTGATTGAAAATTGGGTAACACCTACCTATGACGAACAAGGGGATTTAGCCTATGCTATTCTCGCGTTTCAAGATATTACAAAACGTCAGCAAACCGAACGAGCTTTAAGACAAGCTGAAGAAAAATATCGCAGTATTTTTGAAAACGCCAGTGAAGGCTTATTTCAAACCACACCCACCGGACGTTATATTAGTGCAAATCCTGCCTTAGCTAAGATTTTAGGCTATGATTCTCCTTGGGATTTGATGTCAATGATTACCAATGTTCAAGAAGAAATTTATGTTGATTGTGAACGCCGACAGGATTTTAAGCGCTTAATTGATCAACAGGGAGAAGTTTCAGGATTTGAATTCAAAGCCTACCGTAAAGATGGCGGTATTATTTGGATTTCAGAAAATGCCCGGGCGGTCTTTAATGAACAGAATGAATTACTATATTATGAAGGATTTGTTGTTGATATTACCGAAAGAAAACAAGCCGAAGAAGAACGAATTCAATTTGTGCAAAGACTCTCAGAATTGAATCTTCATTTAGATGAAGCCTTAGATTCTGAATTTGAATTAACCGACGCGGCGGCGCGATTTGTTCCCCATGAATTTCTATCTTTTTTAGGGTATGAAAGTATTGTGGAAGTGCAGTTAGGAGCGGCAGTTCAAAAAGAAATGTCGATTTTATTTGCCGATATTCGGGATTTTACCAGCCTTTCCGAAGATATGACTCCCGAAGATAATTTTAAATTTATTAATGCTTTTTTAAGCCGGATGGAACCTGCAATTGTAGATAATTATGGTTTTATTGATAAATATATTGGAGATGAAATTATGGCATTATTTGGCGGCTCTGCTGATGATGCTGTGCGGGCTGGAGTTGAGATGATTAGCCGATTAAATGAATATAATCAAACCAGACAACGCCCTGGACGTCCCTCGATTAGAATTGGAGTTGGAATTAATACCGGGGGATTAATGTTAGGAATTGTGGGCGGTAAAAATCGCCTCGATAGTACGGTAATTAGTGATTCTGTGAATGTGGCTTCTCGAATTGAAAATTTAACCAAAAATTATGGCGTTTCTTTATTAATTACCCATTGGACTTTTATGGCTTTAGAAGATGCCAACCAATACGCGATTAGAATTATTGATCGAGTTAAAGTTAAAGGTAAATCTAATGCGGTAACAGTATATGAAGTGTTTGATGCAGATTTACCTGAGATTAAAGCCGGAAAATTAATTACAAAAACTACCTTTGAATATGGATTAATGCAGTATTATTTGGAACATTACTCAGAGGCGGCGAAGTTATTCCAAGAATGTCTGGATCGCAATCCCACGGATCAAGTTGCCCAAATTTATTTAGAACGGTGTTTATCGAAAATGTCCTAATAATTTGATAGGATTTGGAACATCCTTTGCTTATTTACTATCACCTATTATGAGCGATCTGTATATTTCTTGGACAGAATACCATCAGAAAATTGAAACTTTAGCTACAAAAATTTATCACTCTCAATGGCAATTTAATCAAATTGTCTGTTTAGCCAGGGGAGGGTTGCGAGTTGGGGATATTATCTCTCGGATTTTTGATCAACCGATGGCAATTTTATCGACATCATCCTATTATGGAGCCGGGGGTAAAGTTCGAGGAGAAATTAAACTTGCTGAACACTTAACCATGACGACAGAAACCTTGGGAAGTCAGGTTTTATTAGTTGATGATTTAGTCGATTCTGGAATTAGTTTACAAGAGTCTATCGGTTGGTTAAAATCTCGTTATCCCCATATTAAAGAGATAAAAACAGCCGTTATCTGGTATAAAAGTTGTTCAGTTATGGCTCCCGATTATTATATAGATTATCTGAGTGATAATCCTTGGATTCATCAACCCTTTGAATGTTATGAAAATTTTAATTTAGCCGAGTTAGAATCGCGGGGTTAAAAAACATATTATTGCCTGTTCCGGTGTTACCTGTTCCCTGATAGATTGTAAAATCTTAATTTTACCCTGGGAAAGTATTTGATTTTTTTCCCAATTGGGGCGTACAATTCTAAAATATTGTGTTATCTTTAAAAGCATAAACACTGAACGAATTAAACCGTTTAGGGATCTAAGGAGGTGATGCCCATGATTGCAGGTAGTAAACCCATGGGTCGCCTGATTGGAAAATGCCGACTGTGCGCCGGGGCTGTCCTCTAGTGCCAAGTCTGTGTTCTGTTAGGACACTTGTTGACCTAGATAACCGGACTTATTAGAGTGATCTTCCGGCAGTCAGGTTCCAATTCAGGAGACCCGCTATTACCGCTCTTACCCGATATAGCAACGGCTGAAACCATTGCTGGGTGAGAGCGGATAGTCTTTTTAATAATTAGTTTATTGATTTTTATCCCAAATTATCTAATGGTTGCACTACTAAGTCCGAGCAAAATTCAAGAACTTGCCGCTCTAGTCCCTGACTGGAAAATTGAAGGTAAGCATTTAATATTAGTCAAAACATTTAAAGATTTTATTCAAGCCATTGAATTTGTTAATAAGCTAGTTGAACCCTCTGAAACTGCTAAACATCACCCAGATTTAGAAATTTCCTACAATCAAGTCACAATTAGGTTAACAAGTCATGACGCTGGGGGCTTAACAGAAAAAGATTTTACCCTAGCGCAACAAATTTCGGCACTGGGTTGATAATAAATACAGTGCTGATTTCTTGTACAATAAAATATTGCATTCTCCTTTGCCCTATCCCATAATTTGAATTCGCAGCTTTGGCTGTGTGGAAAAGAGATGATTTTTAATAACCCCAAGTTCTTCCCTGAATTTGATGAACAAGCCGAACTAATTGAGAAACTTCTTGATATTGGTACGGCTTTATCGGGAACTGAAGATTTAAGTTCCCTGCTGAATTTAATTTTAACAAAAAGTCGTGAAATTACTTCGAGTGACGCGGGAAGTGTTTATCTTCTTGATCACAGTGATAACACATCAAAGTTGCTGTTCAAAATTGCTCAAAATGAGTCTTTACCAAATTTATCTTTTAAGGAATTTGCCATCCCTTTAACTCCTCGAAGTTTAGCCGGATATGTGGCTTTAAATTCGGTTTCATTAAATATTCCCGATGCTTATGATTTACCAGAAGATAAACCGTATCAACTTGATCGCAGTTTTGATGAAAATATTAGTTATCGTACCCGTTCAGTTTTAGTTGTTCCGATGCAAAACCGAGAAGGGGAAGTAATCGGGGTGTTACAATTAATTAATCGCAAAGTCAACCCCGAGATCAAGATTACCTCAGAAAATGCAGTAGAAGTTACACAATCTTATTCTAAATGGGAGGAGCGAATTTTGCGATCGCTGGCTTCCCAAGCAGCTATTTCTATTGAAAGAAATCATTTACAAGAAAGTATTGAACATCTGTTTGAGGGGTTTGTTAAAGCGTCGGTAGAAGTGATTGAAGCCAGAGATCCCTGCACCTGTGGTCACTCAGAACGAGTAGCAGAATTAGCAGTCCGTTTAAGTCAAGAAATCAATCATGTTAACTCCGGTTCCTTAGCTACAATTGCTTTTAGTGAGCGTCAACTGCAAGAACTTCGCTATGCGGCATTATTACATGATTTTGGAAAAGTCGGTGTTCCAGAAGCAATTTTAACCAAACCAAAAAAACTCTATCCCCGTCAATTAGAAGTCATCCGTCATAGATTTGCCTTGGCTCAACGCACATTAGAAGTAGAATCCATTCAGAGAAAATATGAACATTTATTGCAGCATTCCGCCCAAAAGCTACCGCAGGAAGAAGAATGTATATTCTGTCAATCTCTGCAAGAATCGGATCAAAAATTATCGCAATCAGTGACTAAATTAAGCCAATATTGGAGTATTTTATTAGAAGCAAATGAACCCAAAGTATTAGCAGAAACCCCTTTAAATCAACTGCGAGAAGTAGCACAAATAACCTACAGGGACTTAGATGGAGAAATGAAACCTTTATTAACTCCAGAAGAAATCGATCAACTATTAGTCCATCAAGGAACTTTAACCCCAGAAGAAAGAGAAATTATTGAATCCCATGTTAGTTATACTTACGCATTTTTAAAACAAATTCCTTGGACAAATGATTTAAAAAATGTTCCAACTATTGCCTATCGACATCATGAAAAACTGAATGGAACTGGATATCCCCTAGGGTTAAAATCCCCTGAGATTCCGATTCAAGCTCAAATTATTACGATCGCAGATATTTATGATGCCCTAACTGCTGGTGATCGCCCTTACAAAAGCGGATTACCCACAGTTACAGCCTTAAAAATTCTACAACAAGAAGCCTCTAAAAACACAATTAATGCCGATTGTTTAGAAATATTTAAACAACGGAAAGTTTATGAAGTCTTAGGACATAGTATTGATGTAGTCATGGAATTAGCCTAGAATATTATCGTTGAATACTGCGCGGATCAAGAGCATCCCTCAAGCCATCTCCTAATAAATTAAAGGCTAAAACCGTTAAAATAATTAAAATTGCGGGCGGCCAAATTAACCAAGGTTGTAAGAGTAAAATTGAGGCATTGGTGGCAGAAGAAAGTAAATTTCCCCAAGAGGGATCAGGTTGTTGAATTCCTAATCCAATTAAACTTAAAACCGATTCTGAAATAATAAAACCCGGGATGGATAAGGTGGCAGAAATAATTAAATAGGTGGCAGTTTGGGGCAAAACATGACGAGTAATAATATACAAAGGACTTGCCCCAATTGCCCTTGATGCTTGCACAAATTGTTGTTCCTTAATTGATAAAACCTGCCCTCGAATCACCCGCGCTAAACCTGCCCAAGTAATAAAAGAAATAATCACCACAATTAATAAAAAACGCTCGGTACTTGTGATTTCGGGTGGTAATACTGCTGCTAAAGCCACCAATAAATATAACCCTGGAATGATCATTAAAACTTCAACAATTCGCATAATTAAGCTATCTAACCATCCCCCAAAATAGCCAGAAATTCCTCCAATAATCATTCCTAACGGGAAAGAAATCATAATTCCAACTAATCCAATACTGAGACTAATTCGACCTCCATAAACAATCCGACTAAATTGATCTCTTGCCTGTTCATCCGTGCCGAGTAAGTTAATTTTTCCGGCTCCCACAGTTCCGAATAAATGACGATCAAAAGGTAGTATTCCTAGAATTTTATAGGGTTCTCCAGGCACAAATAATCGCACTGGACTAGGCTGACTTTTATCAAGATTAATTTCACGTTTTCCGGTTTCAATATCAACTGGGCCTTGAGTTGTGGGATAGACATGGGGGCCAATCCATTGCTCTTTTTGATCATACCAATAAATTTGAGTTGGTGGCAATAAAGAAGCGTTAAGTTGCGATTCATAAGGGCTATAAGGAGCCACAAAATCCGCCACAATTACCACTAGATAAAATAACAGTAAAATTCCGGCTCCAAATTGAGCTAAAGGATTCGTTTTCAGTCGTTGCCACCATTTCATAGTTCAGATTTTTTCACTCTTAGAATACTCAAATTTATCTCCATTGTTTGAAATCTTTTCCTCTGTTCCCCTGTTACTGAGCGAAGTCGAAGTATTACCCATTCGTAATTCGTAATTCGTAATTCGTAATTCGTAATTCCCTGTTATACCTCATCCTGTGGATTTAAAGGATTATAAAAAAATGAACCAGTTTGAGGGGGTAAAGTCGGATCAAAAACAACTTCAACAATGCTTTTAATCACTCCCGCCATCGGAATCGCCAGAATAAATCCTAATAATCCCCCTATTTTTCCTCCTAATAATAAAGCGCTGAAAATAACAACGGGGCTTAATCCAGTTAAATCTCCCATAATTCTAGGAGCAACAATATTATCCTTCACTTGTTGAATGGCAACGGCAACTGCTAACACTTGTAAAGCCATCCACCAATCAATAAAAGCCACAATCACCGTAACACTTCCAATTCCTAATGTCGCTCCCACAAAGGGAATAATTTCCAACAATCCAATCACAACCGCAAATAACAGAAAATAGGGAACTTTTAGCATTAAAAAAGCGACGGTTAAAGTGCCTGCCATAAAAACCCCTTGCAAGGTTTGTCCCAGGACAAATTTTTTCAAATTTCGTTTTAAAGAAACCGTGATAACTTCTCGAATTTGCGGGGATAAAATTGTGATAAAATTTTTCCATAACCGTTCCCCATCTAATAACATATAAAAGGCAATTACTAAAATAAAAATTAAGTCAAAAAACCAATTAAAGGTTCCCAAAACTATACCTAAACTTCCGGTAAAAATGGGTTCAATAGTTCCTTGAATCTTAGACAAAAGTTGTTGTTGTAAAATCCCGACATCAAAGGGCAAATTTCGGTCAACACTCCAAACTTGAAATTCAGCTAACTGTTGTCGTCCCGATTCAATTAATTCGGGTAATCTCGTGATCAGTTGTCTTCCTTGATTGAATACAGGAGGTACAATGGTTAAACCAATAATTACAAAGGTTAAAATAGCAACTAAATATACTAAAGCTGCCGCAATACCCCTAGGAATAAAGCGCTCTAATTTTGCTACGGCATAGTTAAGTAAAAAGGCAATTAATCCCGAAGTTACTAATAAACTGATTAATTCCCCAACATAACCTAACAATTGAAAACTTAACCAACCCACTACTAAAATGAGTAAACAAGTGAGTAAACGATTTTGTAAGGGCGAAAAAATAGAATTGATCATGGGAAGAATCGCAACTTTAAAATATAAATTAGTTTACCCTATTTTGGCATAATAGGAAACAGGGATCACGGATTTAAGAGGATTTCACGGATTTCACGGATTTTAATCTTTGTTAATCTGCTTAAATCCGTGATCGGTAATGGGTAATAGGGACAATAGCTTTTAATGATTACAACTGATTTATAATTGCCCCATTCTTGATACAATTACTTTAATTATAAACTAAAACTTTAAGAGGATTTCACGGATTTCACGGATTTCAATCTTTGTTAATCTGCTTAAATCCGTGATCGGGAATGGGTAATAGGGACAATAGCTTTTAATGATTACAACTGATTTATAATTGCCCCATTCTTGATACAATTACTTTAATTATAAACTAAAAC
>JFJP01039544.1_pt1 | contig 13239 bp, 11 predicted proteins | sample 431651 | NCBI WGS metagenome assembly JFJP01 (sample SAMN02602958, study PRJNA72255) | Microbial mat metagenome, whole genome shotgun sequencing project. | biome: fresh water; feature: sink hole; material: water; isolation source: purple microbial (photo- and chemosynthetic) mats found in...
TTTTGAGTCCAAAATCATGCCGACAAATTATTATTGCAGTAAAATCCAAAACATAGCAGCATAAAAAAAGGCTGCCTTTTTAGACAGCCTCCGGAATTGAAATATTCACAGCATTATTGGGCACCATATTCAGACTCCAGTTTGCTGCAACATTCCAGTTGGTAGGCTCAGCAAAATCATCGCCCTGCCAATACAAAGCCGAGGCATTTGGCGAAGCAAAATGGCCACTACCTATTCCACCTGTATAAGGGCTATTGTTGCTAGGGGTACAAAAATTATTGATGAAACTTGAATAACTAAATCCGCTACCCTGACCTCCCCAAAATGGATTGACACCTACCACCAAACAAAAGTTGTTTACTAAATCGGCATCTGAATATCCAACACCACTGCCACCCGTGTATGGGTTGAGGTTAGATACAGTACAGATAGTATTTGTAAGCTGAGCAAGAGAGTATCCGTCAGAGTTTCCGCCAATAAACGGATTCATTGCACTTACAGCACATGCAGTATTAGACAAAATGCCGAAAGTAAAACCAGATGAGAAGCCACCTGTAAATGGATTTTGGTTGCTTACACCACATACCGAATTTGATAATTGCCCATACGCATGACCACCAGATTGCCCACCCGTATAGCTAAAATTTGAGCCAACCGAGCAAGAAGCATTATTCAAATACATAAAAGCAATACCAGCGCCATCTCCTCCGGTAAATTGGCCAAAGGTTTGATACCGAGTACCCCCTATGAGCAAAAACATGAAAACCAAGTGGTAATATTTCATAGTATGCAGCACATTAAGGTTTGCGAACACCTCTGCCGCCAATTTCGTTGCTTCTGCTGTTATTAGCATAAGCTGCCAGGCTGTATATTTTAGTTCTGTCCGAAACTTGTGCATTTTGCAATCCTGCAGCTGTTGTTGGCGAATTCCAGCATCCGCCTTTGAGTAAAGTATAGCCTGAGTTTCCCCAATTGGAGGCATCTGCATTGCCATTTACATCTACGGTACCATTTCCCAACGCCCCAGTAAATATAACACCACCACTTGGGTAATACTGATATGTGTAACACGAACCGCTCACCACATACGTCCAACCTACTTGAATGCACTGTTCCCAAACATTGCCTGCCATATCAAGTACACCATAGTAAGTGGCACCTGCTGTTGTTTGAGTTGTAGTGCTGGTAGCCGCAAAACCGCATCGCAATGGTCCGGTACCTGGAGAACCGCCATATGCAGCCAGACCAACACCTGTGATGGTTGATATTTCGCTGGTGGTACCGGCATTACTCAGGTTTGCAGAATTGGCAGCAGTAAGGGTAGTATTGCCCCATGGGTATTCATTTATTGTAGGTATGGAGGTACCCCTGCATATTTTTTCATATTCCAATTCAGTCATCGGACGCAGAGCAGCCCAGTCCAGATAAGAAATGAGGTCGGCATAGCTCAAATAATTGCATGCAATTTCACCTCCATCGCCATAGCTTAGGTCTGCATTCAGGTCACAGTTGTAAACAGCCGGGGTTGAGGCAGTAGCCGAAGTTTCAATAACAATGCTATTGCGGTTGCTTGCAGTTACGCCTCCTGTGAGTGCAAAAGTACCCACTGCTGAGGTTGGGGCTACAAAGGTTCGGTTTCCTTGTTGAGTGAGGCTCAGATCGTTTAGAAAAGCGACATATTGTGCCTGAGAAATTTCGTATTTCATTACATAAATACCACTATATCCTTTAGGAAAAGAAGCGCCTAATGCAGCATTACGAGCAATGGCAGAATTTGAATAAATAGTGCCACAGTAAAAACTCCGATCGTTTTGAAATGCATTCACAGCAATTGAGTTTTCACTACTGATTGTATAAGGCGCCGAAAGGTTTGATGTACCAAAGTTGTAGGCTGAGCCAGTACCTGCTGTATTGCTTGTGGAGCCATCGCCCACTTTGTATGTTCCATCAGGTATCCATACCATTTCTACACCAAATGCCTGCCAGTTCATGGATAAATAATCAACATATGTCGTAGAAAACTCCAAGGTAACGGTAGCCGTTACTGTTCCAAAACCTTCAGTGTTTCTTCTCACAAATATACCTTTTCCGTCAGTAGCAGCCACTTCAAGGTAGTATCCACCTGTAATGCTATGATCACCAGGTACTACTGAGAGATCTATGTGATTCCAAGTGGCAGCACCAGTGCAATTTTGTGCTTTTATGAAAATCCATACAGCATCATAATTGATAGTGGTATACCAACTGTTATCCCATGTAATGTCGAATTGAATATGCTGATTGTCGGGTGTTGAAATATTGGAAATGGTCACATTATTTGACAATCCAATTTTTGTAAATAATGCAAATACTGCAATTAGGATAATGTGCTTCATACGTATTGGTTAAAGTTGTAAATAGTTAGCATTCTGGTCTGATGCATGTATACGAATGTAAGTATGTTTTGTTTCACATGCACCAAATTTAATGTTCAAGCTTGTAGAATGACTGTGTACAGTTGGGGGTTAGCTATGAAATACCGGGTTCTTAGTATGCCTTATTTCGTAATATTTAAAAGAGATTGGTTGAGATTCCGGGCATTTACACACAAACGTATAAAAAGCAAAGTACCCTATTTTTTTTTTAGAACAGGGTATAAAAGGAGGAAATCGGGTAAGTAAATTTTAATTGTTTGTAAGCCAATTAAAAGCGGAAAATTCATCTTCAAAAAAGCGAGCCGGAAATTTTTGTGTATTGTCTTCTTCCAGTGCCTGTTCTACTGATATTTGAGCAAATATATCTGTACTCACTTTATAAGCGATTTTTTCAATTCCATGACTGATAAGTCCTTGCACAATCTGCTCGTTAGTCCATGTTTGTAATTCTGGTGAAATTGTAAAATGCAGGTTATTTATATCTACGTACATCTTACTGGCTTTGTACTCACCAAAAGCGGTTAATGTCTTATTTTGCAGCATTTTGTAATCTTCATCCTTCATATTTGCAGAAGCCTGATTCCAAATTTGTTCCAAAATTTCATTCTTCATGTTGTACGCCAAAGTAGCGTATTCATTCTTAAATACTTCCATGATATTTCTTAGAATTAGATGTGACAGAAAAAAGTTTCATAAGCAGAAATTTAAGACATATTGCAATATTCCATTGAGAGCAATTTGCACCTTATCATCAAATGTAGTATTTAAGACTCATATAACCTAAGTATTAGAAAGAATTTTTTATATTGTATGGTACATCGCTATTTGTGAATTTTCAAAATGCATATATTTGAAGTATTCAGTCTGTATCTGAAGTGTTCAGGTATTTTTTTTCCCAGTGAGGCATCATATATACAAAAGCAATACTAGTGTATATGATTATACCATTGGGCATTTGCCCCAAAGCACTGCTGCTGTAAGATGCAGCTATGACTCCCACTAAGCCAGATATGAGTCCATTGGCTTTCCCTTTCAAATCGGTATTTTGCAAACGAAACATAGAAATAAAACTGCTAGTACCTACAATATATATGAGAATAAAAATATGAAGATAAAGCCCAACTATGCCTTGCTCTGCCCATATTTGTATATACCATCCATCCGGCGGGGTTTCAGCAAGAAATGTGCCGGGCGAAAAACGCAATCCCCAGTTTCCGGCAGAACCAATACCCCCACCAAAAGGGCGTGAAGCCAGATAGGCTGCAAATTTTTTTCGGTTTTCGACCCGCACCTGAAATGAATCATTGTTTTGATCGAGGCCACCCCTGAATCGGCGAATCTCATACACACTGTTGCCAACTGTAGTAAATTTGAGCAGCCCAACAAAAAGCATCATCACCGCACCCGAAATGATAAGCGTTTTTATTTGCTTGCTGAGTACTGCAAAAAAAGCAAATCCGGCAAGTGGCACTGCCAATGCACCTCTTGTACCGGAAATGAACATAGCATATATGGCTGCAAATCCGGTGATGGCATAAAATATTTTTAAGCGTTTTTCCTTTGTATAAGATGCAATGATAATGTAAACCACACCTGCAAATCCCATACTTCCACCATAGGTTGCTGAATCGGTAAAAAATGAGAATACCCTAAGTCCACCCGGCAATAAATGAGTTTTGCCACCAATTACGTTGAGCCAACGTTGCTCCCAAGGGTCGGGACCAATATATTTTTGCATCATTCCTTTGGCTACTGCAAGTAATGTAAACCAAGCCAAGAGTTTGATCATTTTGTTCAGGTACTTGGGATGATTGAATAATATAAATACCAATGGTATGGTTAGAAACATATAGAATGAAACACCACGCATGGCATAGAACCAGGCCTCCCGGCTGCGTGCTTCCGGATTGAAAAGTTGAAGTAAAGCATATGCAAACCATACAACCGATAAGAATGTAAGCCCGTTGGCTGCGTTTTTCCAATCAACATTTTTATTGAATTGACTAAAAACAACTGACAACCACGTTAGCACCAATAACCCATCGACTGCCAAACCCAATGGACCAGGCAAGTAGCGGGCTATACCCATCACAAAATAATTGGCTACAAATGCTGAAGCAAATCCAACTATAGGATTTATAAATATTATATATAAATATATGGCTACGAATGGAATAGCAGCAAATGGTAAGCCGCCTACTAAATTTCCGCTACTAAAGAAATACAAGATGAATGCCAAACATATAAACAATAAAACAGCAAAAAGAAACTTTGTAATGAATGCATTGCTATTTCTTAATGGTTCAGACATTTATTGTTTTTTTCAATCCTGCTTTTATAATCTTAAGCATTTCCCGGTAGCCCGATTTCAATGCGCTTAAGTTATATCCGGTTTCTTGGCAAATATAATACCATCCGATCAAAATTCCGGGGATTGTGAAAAAAACAGTGCCAGCTACCATAAGAATTAGCGATTCAAATACAAAGACTGCAAATAAATCTATTACAACATTGGTTACTAGCATAAACATGATTTTTATGAAATTTATTTCAGGCTTATCTATGGCAAATAGAGCTACTCCGGAGTACCTGTCAATAGGAAGAAGTAAAACATAGATGAGTACAAAATACGTGATGTTTACTTGCAAAGGCAAAGAATCGGCAAACTGGTTGCCACCAAATAATGCCAGAAAAAACTCTGGGAAAAAGCCTAAAATAAAAGCAACAGGCAGCAATAATAAAGTTGTAAAAAGGGTGTACAGACTCAAAGTATGGTTGAACAGTGTTTTACTTGTATGCAAAGCCGCTGAAAATTTTGGAAATGCAGCGGCTGTAAAACTTCGCAATGGTACCTCAGCAAACTCTACAAATTTAAATGGAATGGCGTATATGGCAATGGCTTCGGGGCCCATAGCAGCAGACATACTTAGAATAAGTGTATCACTACTGCGCAGCAGATTGCTGCCTACGAAGCTGGCAGTTGAATATTTTCCAAAACTTGTTATTTTTTTAAGCAAAGCAATATCGCATAGTTTTATGTACCTGATACCATCCAAATTTCTGAAAGTAGTATATAAGCTAGTAAACAAATTGGCAATAATATGTATGATAATAATATCTTGTATATCAGCAGAGTAGTTTACGAGATATACGCCAATTCCCATCATTATAAAACCGCCGTTGATAAGTCTTATGATGATGATTTGCTTAAAATTGACCGTACCTTGTGCAACAGTAATGGCTTGGCTAAACGATAAATTGGCGAGGGCCAGAAGCGGGTAATATTTGAGCACAGGCAAGTAGTAACTATGAGGAAAATATGCGAGCACAATTGGGTAGGAAGCATAAAACAAAATAGCAATAGCGACGGTAGTTATAACATTGAGATGATATGACGAAGCTATAATGAAGTTCCTATTTGAGGCATTGGCAACAGATAAAAGACGAATGGCAGCCGTACCTGTGAGGCCAACCCTAAGCATATCTAGCAATCCGGCCATAGTGCTATATATCAACCATTGACCGAAGGCCTCTTTGCTCATAAAGCGTACCATGATGAGAAAAGTAACAAAGCTGAATGCCGCAAAAAGTAAATTCCCGGAAAATGAGAACAAATTTGCTGAATTACGAAGGTATCTGAAAGTGGCTTTTATCATGATGCTCTATACAAATCGCTTTATTATATTGTTTTTGATATATTTTCTGATTTTTGATCTTTTCTTAGGAACTTCTACTATAAAATCTTCCATATAATCCGGGTTCGTCTTATTAAGTATTCCTTCATAAAAACCGGTATAATTTGTTTTGAAGGTACGAAGCAATACTACATCGGAGGCAATCCATACCCGGCTTGCATCTACTACAAAATAACTAAGTGTTGCAGTATTGAGCAGGGTAGTATTGTACACAGTGGTAGCCAATGAAGGTATTTCAACCAAAATGACATCAGCATTTATAGAATTATCAAGTACTTCTGAATATGCAGTTTTTTTATACATTTCTTTGCTAGGAAATTCGAGCGAAAGCGAATAAGTTGTAAACCCCATGTCTTCGAGTATCTCTGAAATGGTTTTCATAACATAAGATTTTCCTTCGTTAAGTTGATTGCTAAAAAACTGCACTATAACTGATTGGTTCGTACGGTTGTGTCTGAATATAATCGATTCTATTACATTTTTCAGCCCTTCTCGTTTTATTAGATTTTGATCTATGGCTTGTTTCCTAACATCCTTTACCAGGATGCCGGCTGTTTTAATGCCGGTTAGTTTTTCAAAATTGCTAGCTCTTCGTATTGTTTTATCCAGCAATTCCAAAACTACAATTCCCAAAAACGTGAAAACTAAACTTATGATTCCAATGAGAATGATCAGAATTTTTCTTTTACTAGCTTTGGGTTCTATGGGCAATACCGGATGGTCTACAATTTTCATATTACCCATTAACTCTTGGTTTTGTTGTTTCAATTTTGCTAAACCCAAGTGGTGAAGTATTTCTAAATATGATTTTTCTTTCACTGAAATTTCGCGTTCAATGCGGGTCATGGTTGCACCCAAGGGAGCATATTTCCCGAATAGGGAGTTAAACTCCAAACTTTTGGTATTTATGGCTTCAAGCTTTGCTTTTGATCCTTCGTAAGCTATAACGGTGTTTAACCAATTGTCAAGAAGATTTGAAATATCAATACCATCAGCATTTTTTTCGTACAGATTTATTGAATCTAATTTGTTGCGCATCATACATTCATACTGAAATTTGCTGGCGGTAAGTTGGGTATATACCGAGTCAATACCAGATATGTTCTGGGCAAATATGGCATGAGCAGCCAACTGCTGGTTTATTTCAATAAGTTTTTTGCGCACAGTCATGAGTTCTTTAGTACGCAGGTTTACATTAAATCGTTCCTTGGTTTCTATTTCAAGTTTCTGCAAAATGGCATCGGCAGCTTCAAATTCCATTAAGATATCGTCACGCCTGACTTCAATTTTCTCTTGCTGCGATGATATATGCTTTGTTTGTTCGTAGTAGTTGATAATATTGTTGGCTTTGTTGAAAACAAGTAATTTGTCTTCGGCGAGTTCAAGATCCAAAGCGGCTTTGGCCAATTGTTTCTCAAAATACTCAACTATCAGGTTCGATTGGTTTTGCTTAAGTGATTGGTATCGGTTTATAAATACTTCAATAAGGATATTGAGGGTCTGGTAAGCTATACCGGGGTCATCTGACTGGTAACTTATTTCAACAATATCGCTTCCTGAAATTTGAGTCGCTTTTGCATTAGAAACTGCTTTGATGCTATAATGCGGATGCGATGAATTGAGTAAATAATATACAAAATTTGTTTTTTCAGGTTTTTGAAACTGTACCAAGTTCTGATATGTTTTCTCAATATTCCCTTTTACAACGAGTTGTTTTACTTCTTTCGAAATCATTTTTTGCAATAAATCAAACGCTTCGGCTGATATCTCGCTGTAAACCGGTTTTTCGAGTACCAAGTGTCTGGCTAAAAGCCTCAATGTGGTTTCTTCCATCACATCGCGCGATGAAATAAGTGTAAGCAAGTTGGTATAATCTGTTTTGGTGGCAAAAAAGTCAACACGGCTTTCATCCAATTCTTGCAAGGATGCTTTTGACGTAATAGCTGTAAAAACTGAGCCACGTGTGGTGAATTCTTTGCTTGGGTTGGTGGTAAGAAAGAACATGACTATTGCTGATACCATTGGAATGACAATGAGTAGTTTATAGTTTCTAAGCAGTAGATGTACCAATCTGTATATATCCATCACCCAAAAGGTTTATTTATTTATGTTGGTGCCAACTATAACCTGCATTTTGTGGTATTGTGCATAATAGTTGTATTTGGCTTTGCTGTAATCGTCTTTGGCTTTGCCGTACGTAGATGCAAGTAATCCAAAATCGTTGAGCTTAATCATTCCGCTGGCTAAATCCTGCTCGGCCTTGAGGTAGCTTATTTCCAAGGTATTGTAAATAGCAATGAAAGTTTGCATACTTTCCTCAAGATATATCAGCTTATAATATTCTTCGATCACTATTAGCCTGACGTTGTTTTGTGCATCGAGTAAATCCTGATTTGCTTTTTCGATTTTAAGTCTATTTCCGTTACGTGTATTTGCATGAGTAGTTATAGCCGATAATGGCAGTTTTAAGCCTATTCCACCATAGTATCGTATTTGTTCATTTTTAGAAATGCTTCCTGAAGTTTCCAGTTCGCCTGTTGTTTGGTTAGATATTACAACCTGGTCATATAGTCCATAGTTTGTAGCTCCTTCAATAAAAAGGTAATCCATCCAGGCTTTGTTACCCGCTTTGTATTGTTGCCTCATTATTTCTATATCTATGGCCTTGAGTTTGAGCAAAGGTGAATATAATAAGGCCGAATCGATAAGTGATGATATTGAAAGAAGAGGGTTCGCAGTGGATAACTGGAATACATTGTCTTGTGAATAAGATTGCAGGCAGAAGAGTGAAAACAAATAAATGAGTAATCTTTTCATTCAATATATTGGTTAACTTGCAGTTATGATGCAACTCGCGTGATGAAGATGCATCTGTGTTTTTTGATTTCAAATCACGCTTGTTTTATACATTGAATATACTAAACATTTTCGTGTTGTAGCATAGCCGGAAGGGTTTTCAGGATAATTTTCAGATCATACCAAAAATTAAATTGGTTGGCGTAATCAATGTCAAGTTGTTTGCGTTCATCGGCAGACATTTTGTTGCTACCTCCGCGTTTGGTTACCTGCCACAATCCGGTAAGCCCTGCAGGCGCCAAAAAGCGCTGTGCCCAACGGTCTGAAGTAATAAGTTCAGATTCGTACAAAGGTAGAGGTCTATTGCCAACTACCGACATATCCCCTTTGAGTATGTTGAAAAGCTGTGGTAGCTCGTCGAGGCTGGTATTGCGTATGAAACGGCCTATTTTGGTGATGCGTGGGTCGTTTGATATTTTGAAGAATGATGTTTCTTGTTTCTCTTTTTTCTGAGTAAGAAATTTGTTTTCAGGTATCTGTTCAGTGTCGGCCGAAAGTATGGTTTGGTGCATTTCCTCAGATTCATGCTCGTGTGATTCTTTTTCAGCAGCCTCATTGGCATATTGGTTCTGTTGCATAAGCATATCCACTTTTTGGTCGGCATTGGTATACATGGATCTGAATTTGAAGAAATAGAATATCTTATAGTTTGAGCCCACTCTGGGTGCACCATAAAATATTTTCCCTTTCGATTCAGTTCTGATGAGTAAACCTAAGATGATGAAAACAGGCGAAAGCGCAATAATAGCAGTAAGAGAGAAAACTATATCAAAAAAACGTTTCCATATTGGTATTTTGTAAGTATTGGAACTTTCTTTGGTTTTAAGAAATAACATCATACCATACTTTTGCAAGAAAAATATGCGATCTTCAATATTCGAAATCGAAGCATCGGTCCGAAAAACATCGCTAGCCCCTGCTTTTATGTGACCAGAAGCATTGCGCGGGTTTCCAATCACAAATAGTAATTTTCTGGGATCGTCAATGTTTTCTTTGAAGAATTTAATAAACAAGGTCGTTTCTTTTGGATCTTCATTTTCTTCGATGAAGAGTATGTCTGTCTCATTTTTTTTCTTGAGTATAAATCCGAGATTGGCAGAGTATTCAGCTTCTAATAGCTGGCTTGTGGAGTTAATTCTATGGCAAAAATCCTTGTTTATGCCATAGAAGAGTATTTTCGTTTTCATATGCTTACTATTCTAAGAAGATTTTCAATACGTATTTCCAATTCTTCCGGATTGAAAGGTTTTATCAGGAAATCGTTGGCTCCTTCTTTCATGAGCTCTATACGTTTGCTGCTTTTATCGATACTTGACAAAATGATGATTGGAATATGACTGAATGCTCCACTTTTTTTAAGCTGCGACACCAAAGCCAGACCATCCACTTCAGGCATATTCAAGTCGCTCACAATAACGTCAGGTTCAAAACCATTTTGCAAAAGGGATAATGCTATCAAACCATTCTCAGCTGTTTTTATCTCGTATTTTTTTGACAAAAAGGCACTCAAAAGGCTTCTCATTTCTCTTTTATCATCTACTATCATTATCTTTTTCATAGCTTGTATGGGTTTTTTGTTAGTGTGAAGGATAAATTTTAGACGCATCACGATATCCAAATCTATTTGTATACCAGTCCATATAATTATAACCTCGGCTCAATGCCCATTGGTTGAATACCAAGTGTGCATAACGTATGTCGGTTTTCTCAGTGGGGTAGTCGAAAGTGACAGGAATATTCATAGCCCAAGGTAAGTACTTGTCAGAAACATAATATGTTGCTGCAACAGCATTGGAGTTGTCGTCGCCGGTACCCAATAAACTTAGGTCTGCGAGCATAGTAGGAGTAAGATTTGGTAAGTGAACTTCTACTCCCCTGTTGCGGTTGACAACAATAAATGGGTTGTAGGGTGGAGTACCAATTTGGAAGAAACTTACCGGATTTACAAATCGAATAAGTACATCCAGGGTGTCGGGGGTTACATAAGGTGTCTGTGGGTTTACATTTACTCCAATACCTGAGCCCGGGTAGGGTAGTGCATTGAAAGCATCGTCAAAGATCATAATTACTGCTTTATCCTGATTGTTTTCGGCACCATTGCTACCAATATTGAGATAACCTTTTGTGTTGCGTTGTCCGGTAACCGAAAGAATATTTGAACGTGGTGTATTTATTTCAATACCGAATGCATTGTGATAGGATGCACCAATAGCTTTTACAACTATTTTGGCACGAACCCCTGTAATTTCGCTGTTTGAATTTGTGATTTGACTAAAATTATAATCGAGTACCAAATCATTGAAGTCATAGTCTCCACGATGTGGCCATAAATCTTCATAAGCAAGGGTTCCATATATGTTTTCGCCTGGGTAGAAGTTGTCGAATGCAATATCGGGGTCAGTAGGGTATAGGTCAAATGCGTCAGTGATTCCATCACCATCCGTATCAGTTGGAGTATCAATAGGCTGATATATACTATTGTCGATGGCTGTATATGGGCTTATAGTAGTGTAAAAAATAGCGTCGTTAAAGTCTTGATCGCAACTACTATTGTCTCTTCGTGTATCTTCAAATCCTATTACCAAAACCTCTCGTTCTTCGTCCCAAAGTAAAACATTGTGCTTTTTGAGGTTAGCATCGGGCTCTATATTTAAGCCCGGGTTTGAGTAGTTTATATAAGTTCCGTTTGTAATGACTGTGCCATTCCAGCCTTGTGCTATTAAGAACCAGCCTACAGATGTGCCGGCAGGAAATATAGGTGTGTATTCATGAGATTGTGGATCTAGATACATAAGTTGAACTTTGTTTCCCGCTGTGAGCAGCGATGTACCATTGAGTGAAACATTTGGAAATATAATGGTGCGATCTAAGATTTCGGCAACACTTGTAGGCGGCGTGTTAGTAGGATAGGTATAGTAACCGAGAGAATTGGTCCAGCCGGCTCCTTCGTGCACAAATGTCAACCATACCTCAGCATCTTTAATAAGTTTTATGCTGGCGTCGTTGTTGTTAGATATATACTGCGGGTGCGAATCGGTAAGTTTAATTCTTTCGGGAAGCGATGCGTTTACATCTTCCAAAAAATCTTGTGTTATGGCATCGCTTGCTTCAAAATAATTGGGAACTCCATTGCTTTTCCAAGTGCCCAAAGTATAAAATCCGTTTACTATGATTGGTGTAGAGGTCTTACTTGCTTTGAATGTACTTTTCGCAGTTGATTTGCTAACTGCAAAATCGAATTTAATATCTGGACGTATAAGAGGCATTGCTTGTAAAGTAGGCAAACCGATATAATAACTCAGGGCGTAAATACTATCTGCAGTGGCGGGAGTTGATATCATGCATTGTACACTACCAGAATTATTGGTTGAACCTTTGAATATTCTATAATGGGCTGCATTTGCAACCAATGTACCATCAACCGCGAGAGGATTGGTAGTGAATAATTCAAAATAGGCATTGCTTATAGGTTTGCTGTCTGATGTACTAGCCGAAATAGATACTGTGTATTCTTTCACAGTTTTGAAAGTAAAACCGGTATATTTACCTTCAACATTGAGTGTGTCTTTATCAATTAGCTCGTTCACATCATTCTTGAGGCATGATGAACATGTAAGTAATCCCACCACAATGGCGATGTAGGTAAACAGCTGGGAAATTAGTTTTGTTTTCATAAGTAAGCATTTAAGTACAAACTAATAAAAACTAAAAATGTGCCAATGATTATAAGATGCTGAAATACAGTAATTAATAATAGTTCGAGGATTTTGTATGTTATTAAAAACTTCGAAAACGAGTATTTAATTAGATGATATCAAAGAACAGTTAATCGGGAATCTGTATCTCGTATTTTTGAATACGACGGTATAAGGCATTCCACTCTAAATGGAGCAATCTGGCAGCTTCTGCTTTATTGTAATTTACTTTTTTAAGAACTTTGAGTATGGTTCTGTATTCAAGGTCGCGCAAATCGAAGTTATCAGTTTCGCATGTTTCGGGTTCGTGTGTTTTATGGAATATGCCATATGCATTGAAATGTTTTGGGAGAAGTGTATTCCCTTCGCAAAGAATTACAGCCCGTTCTATCAGGTTTTTTAATTCGCGAATATTTCCCGGAAAATCATAATGCATAAGCAAGGAAATACATTGGTTATCAATATTTGTAATTTTTTTTCCCATTTTTTTTTAAGTACATGACAAAAAACTGAAAAGGCTGTAATCTAAAGAATTAAAGCCGGTTAAAAGGTAATTTGCCAAAAAGTCCAATCCGTATT